>Ga0335084_10008398_pt1 | contig 10289 bp, 6 predicted proteins | sample Lox_Sample_44_FD_206721 | JGI IMG/M metagenome (GOLD analysis project Ga0335084, IMG submission 206721) | Soil microbial communities from Loxahatchee National Wildlife Refuge, Florida, United States - Lox_Sample_4.4 | ecosystem: Environmental > Terrestrial > Soil > Wetlands | place: USA: Florida... | reverse complement strand
GCTGCGCGCCTTCACGCTCACCGCGCCGCCGCTGCTGGTGGCGGAGGACTAGCGTGGCGGCGCTCGAGATCGACGGCCACCACCTGACGCTCGAGGACGTCGAGCGCGTCGCGACCGGCGAGATCGCGGAGGTGCGGCTCGCGGCGTCGGCCGCCGGCGCCCTGCAGACGGCCCGGCGCCTGATCGAGGACCGGGTCGCGAGCGGCGAGCGGGTGTACGGCGTCACCACCGGCTTCGGGCGGCTCGCCGAGGTCGTGATCCCGGCCGGCGAGCGTGCCGCGCTGCAGCGCAACCTGATCCGCAGCCACGCGAGCGGCATCGGGCCCGCGCTGGACCGCGCGGCCACCCGGGCGCTGATGCTGCTCCGCGCCAACTCGCTGGCGCACGGCCACTCCGGCTGCAGCCCCGGCGTGGTGGAGCTGCTGCTCGACTGCCTCAACGCGGGCGTGCACCCGGTGGTGCCGGAGATCGGCTCGGTCGGCGCCAGCGGCGACCTCGTGCCCCTGGCCCACGTCGCGCTGGTCCTGATGGGCGAGGGCGACGCCGAGCACGGCGGGCGCGTGGTGCCGGCGGCCGAGGCGCTCCACGCCGCGCACCTGGCGCCGTTCGCGCTGCGGGAGAAGGACGGGCTGTCGCTGATCAACGGCACGCAGTTCTGCACCGCGCTCGGCGTGCTGGCGCTGCTCGCGGGCGCGCGGGCGCTGGAGGCGCTCGAGGTGGCGGGCGCGCTCACCCTGGAGGGCCTGCGCGGCTCGCCGGTCCCGTTCGACGCCGACATCCAGGCGGTGCGTCCGCACCAGGGGCAGGCCGTGAGCGCGAGCCGGATGCGCGCGCTGCTCGAGGGGAGCGAGATCCGCGAGTCGCACCGCGTCGGGGACCCGCGCCTCCAGGACGCGTACTCGCTGCGCTGCATGCCGCAGGTACACGGCGCCGCGCGGGACGCGCTGGCCTACGCCCACCGCGTGCTCGAGATCGAGGCCAACAGCGCGACCGACAACCCGCTGGTGTTCCCGGAGAGCGGGCAGATCAAGAGCGGCGGGAACTTCCACGGCCAGGTCGTCGCCCAGGCGTTGGACCTGGTCGCGATCGCGCTGGCCGACCTCGGCGCGATCGCCGAGCGGCGGATCGAGCGGCTGTTGAACCCCGACGAGTCGGGCCTGCCTGCGTTCCTCGCCCCGCATCCCGGCGTCGAGTCCGGCCTGATGACCCTGCAGGTCGCCGCCGCCGACCTCCTGACCGAGCTGCGCCTGCTGGCGGCGCCGGCCAGCATCCAGTCGGTCCCGACCGGCGCGGGCCGCGAGGATCACGTGTCCATGGGCCCCGCGGCCGCGCGGAAGGCGCGGCGCTCGGCCGAGTGCCTGGCCGACGTGGCGGCGATCGAGCTGCTGTGCGCCGCGGAGGCGGTGGACCGGCTGCGGCCGCTGAGGACCAGCCCGGCCCTCGAGCGCGCCCACGCCGCGGTGCGCGGCGTGGTGCCCCCGCTCACCGCCGACCGCGCGCTCGCGGCCGACCTGCGGCGGATCGGAGAGCTGGTGCGGCGGGGCGCGTTCCGCGCCGCCTGATCAGTTCGGCGCGTGCACCGAGGGCGCGCCGTAGTTGCGCCCGTTGCCCAGCTCCGGCCCGCCGTTCCCCAGGCCGTTGCGCGTGTTGTCGACCCGCGCGATGTACTGGCGGATCGCGCCGGGGAACGAGTCGGTCGAGGCGTGGCCGCCGAACGGGTCCGTGAACCACACCGTGGGCCCGTCGGCGTTGCGGATCTCGGTGCCGTTGATGTCCACCACCCGCCGCACGCCGTTGAACGGCGAGCGCGGATCGTCGTAGGCGATCCCCTGCACCGTGCCGCCGCTGGTCGCGTCCTCGCACGGGCCGCCGCGCGCCCGCAGGCCGGCGGCGCTGTCGCTCTCGTAGCACATGTCCATCGGCCGGCCGACCACGCCCGGCTGGGCGGGATCGTAGTAGCGGCTCGGCCGGAACACCTGGAAGTACGGGTTGAAGTCCGCCAGCGTGTGCCCGTCCGACGTGCGGATGCTGTTGGAGGTCTGCCAGCTCTCGTGCAGCGCGCCGTAGTCCGACTGCCGGCCCGCCGCCACCAGGATGTGCTGCAGCACGCAGGTGCGGTCCGGGATCAGCCGCCGGCCGCCGCCCTGCGGCGAGTTGAGGGGCAGCGCGATGCCGACCGAGACGTCGGTGCCGTCGCAGCTCCGGGTGAAGCTGCCCGGCGTGCCGATGGCCGTCAGCATCGTCACGTGCAGCTCGGTGCCGTCGCTGCAGCGGATGTGGTAGACCAGCTCGTGCAGGTTGTTGGTGAACGCGTCCGCGGAGTGGGTGCCCTGGTGCAGCTTGGTCAGCACGTCGCAGCGCACGTCGAACAGCGCGTCGGCCGCCGCGCTGCCGAAGTGCAGCGGGATGTCGTTCTCCCACTCGATCTTGTGGCCGAAGTGGTCCTCGTGCCGCGGGTTCGCCGGATCCCAGGTGTCGAGCTGCTCGTTGGCGTAGCCGAACGGGATGTCGCCGACGGACGCGTAGAGGTGCGAGCCCCGCGGGTCGCGCCCGTGGTCGTGGCCGAAACTGCACCCCGTCACCGGATCGACCGGCGGGTGCCAGGTGGGATAGAGCTTGTGGTCGGGCCCCACGACCGAAAAGCGGTTGTGCACCGAGTCCGGGCAGGTGTCGTGCGGCCCCGGATGCCAGGTCCCGTACGCGGCGGCGTTGCCGACCGGCGTCACCGTCCCCCCACCGGCGGCCGAGGCGAGGTTGTCCTTGCAGGCAGGCAGCGCGATCACCAGCACGGCAAGCGCCGGCAACCGGGTGTGACGCCGGAGCGAGGGCAGCATCTGACGACCCCGTGAAATAGGTGTGGAGGGGGTAGTATAGTTACCCTGACAAGGTTCACATGGTCCACGTAACGATGCCCCTGCGCCTGATTCGAGGTGTGCTGGCGGGCGCCGCGCTGCCGGCGCTGCTGGCCGGGTCGCTCGCCGCCCAGGAACCCCGGACGGGCGATGCGCTGTGGTTCGGCCTCGGCCTGGGTCCCGGCGTGGCCCGGGTCCAGTGCGACATCTGCCGCGCCGACCGCGGGACGGCGGTCACCGGCGAGGTGCGGCTGGGCGGCCGGCTCTCGCGCAAGGTGCTGATCGGCGCCGACGTGATCCTGTGGGCCGGCGGCAGCCAGTCCGGCGTGCGCGAATCGATGTGGGGCCTGGGCGCCGTCGGCTACTTCTTCCCGCGGCCCGGCGGTTCGTGGTACTGGAAGACCGGCTTCGGGCTGCTGTCCTGGCACAGCGTGGACGGCCACGACGAGCTGTCGGCCGGCGCGCCCGGCCTGGTGCTGGGGACGGGCTGGGAGTTCCGGGTCGCGCGGCGCTACACCCTGGCGCCCTACGCGACCCTGTTCATCGCGCCCGTCGGCGGCGACATCAAGTTCAACGGGAGCACCATCCAGAAGAACGCCGGCCTGCTGCTCGGCCACTTCGGCGTGAGCTTCACCAGGCACTAGACGGGCGGGCGCCCGACGCGCCCCTCGGCCGACCTCCGTCCACATCCCGATTCGTCCCGCTCGCTCCCCCCGCCCCCTCCGGGGCGTGGGCCGGTTCCTGCGCCGCTCGCCGCGGGGCCGCCGGCGTGCGTTCCCGGCCGGCGCGCGGCATATTGGCGCTCTGGTGAGGCGGGGGGTCTTCCGCGCGGAGCAGCCGGCCGGTCGGGCCGGCAACGGAAGGAGGGCCGTCCCGATGACGACGCTGCTGGAGCGCGTGCGGTCGGCACTCGCGCCAGACTACGAGGTCGAGCGCGAAGTCGCCACCGGCGGGATGGGCGTCGTGTTCGCCGGCCGGGACGTCGCGCTGGACCGCCGGGTCGCCATCAAGATCATCCGGCCGGACCGCGCCACGGCGCTCGCGACCGAGCGGTTCGTGCGCGAGGCGCGCGTCCTCGCCTCCATCAGCCATCCCAACCTGATCCCCGTCCATCGGGCGGGCGAGTCCGGCGGCTTCTTCTACTACGTGATGGACTACCTCGAGGCGGAGACGCTGGCCGAGCGCCTCGCCCGCGGGCCGCTGGCGCCGGCCGAGGCCGTCGGGCTCGCGAAGGACGTCCTCGCCGCGCTCGAAGCCGTGCACGCCCGCGACATCGTGCACCGCGACGTCAAGCCGGCGAACATCTTCCTGGTCGAGAACCGCGCGATGATCGGCGACTTCGGCGTGGCCAAGGCGACCGGGACGGGCGGGCCCGCGCTCACCGAAGAGGGGATGACGGTGGGGAGTCCCGGCTACATGGCGCCGGAGCAGACGGCGGGCGGCGAGGTGACGCCCGCCGCCGACGTGTACGCGCTGGGGCTCGTGCTGTACGAGGCGGTCACGGGCCGGGACTGGCCGGCCCCGAAGGATCCCGCGCGCGCCGACTGGTCGGGCGTCCCCCACGCGCTCGTCGCGCCGCTGCAGCGGGCCCTGGCCTGGGCGCCGGCCGACCGCTGGCCGGGCGCCGCCGCGTTCCGGGCCGCGCTGGCCGGTCCGGGCGCCTGGGCGCGGCGGCGTGCCCCGGCCTGGGGGACCGCCGCGGCGGCGGTCGTGGTGCTCGGGCTGGTGCTCGGCCGCGTGTTCCGGGAGCGGCGCGCCGAGCCGTCGGCGATCCTGCGGATCGGCGTCCGGCCGTTCGACGTCCGGCCGGCGGCGATGCGATGGCTCGGCGATTCGCTGCCCGCCGCGCTGGTGCGCAGCGTCGGCGGCGCGGCGGACTTCGTGGCCACGACCGTCGGCGGCGGGAGCGCGCCGCCCGGCGCCCTCGTGCTTCGCGGTAGCGGAGAGGTCTCGGGCAACGGCGCGTTGCGCCTGGCGCTGCGCTCCGAGGCGGCCGCGGGCGGGACGCCGCTCGTCGACCTGACGCTGAGCGGAACCGTGGCGCAGTGGGAGCAGCTCGCCGATTCGCTCGGCTACCAGCTGCTGCTCGCCATCTGGACCGGCAGCGGCGGCAAGCTCGCGGCCGACCTGCCGCTGCACGCACTGCCCGACACCCGGCCCGGCGTGCTCGCATGGATGGCGGCCGAGCGGCTGTTCGCCCGGGCCCAGTGGGAGGCGGCGTACGCCGCGTACCGGCACGCCATCGACGTGGATTCCACCTGCCTGCTGTGCCGGGTGCGGCTCACCGACGTCGGGCGGTGGCTCGGCGTGTCCGAGGACAGCACGGTCACCAGCCGCTATCGCGCGTCCCTGGATTCGTTCCCTCCGCACTATCGTCGGGTGATCGAGGCCGGATTCGCTCCGGCGGACCGCCGGTTCGCGATGCTGCACCGCGCGACCGACCTGGCGAGCGACTTCGGCCTCGCCTGGTTCGTGGAGGGGGACGAGATCTTCCACCGGGGCCCCCTCGCGGGTTACTCCCGCCGGGACGCCTACGCGGCGATGCGACGGGCCACGGTGCTGTGGCCCGACTTCGCGCCCGGCTGGGAGCACCTCGCGTGGATCGCGATCGGCGAGGGGGAGTCCACCGCGGCGCGCCAGGCTTTGGACAGTCTCGAGCGCCTCGGGTCGGGCAGCGACCCGTTCGAGGCCCAGGTGCGCGCGTTGCTCGAGTCGGGATACCGGTGGCGCTTCGCCGCGCCGGGTGTCGCCGCGGCCTTCACCGACGCCGTGCTGCGCTCACCCGCCGCGGCGGGCTTCGCCGCCCTCGCCGCCGCCGCGCGCTACCAGCTGACGTTCGACGCGCCGGCCGGCGCCATCTACCTCGGCGAACGCTTCGAGCGGATGGGTCGGGGCGACCTCGAGACCCCCGGGCTGCTGGCGCAGATCTACGCCTTCGTCGCGCTCGGCCAGCTCGATTCGGCGCGCGCGGCCGCGGCGCGGCTCACCGCGCGCGGCTCGGAGCCCGGCGTGGAGGTGTTCCTGGCCGAGCTTCCGGTCGCGCTGCTGCTGGCCGACACGGCCGCCGGCCCGGACGTCCGCCGCCGGTGGCCCGCGGCGACGCGCCCGCTCGACGCGTACACCCGTGCCGAGCCGGGCACGGCCGTGGCGCGGCAGGCGGCGTGGCTGCTGGCGCTGCTGGCGCGACGTGCCGGCGACACGGCGGAGTTCCGCCGGCTGGTCGCCCTCCTCGCGGGAGAGCCGGCCCCGCGTCCCCTGCTCACCCTGGTGGATGCCGACGCCGCCGCGGCCCTGCACCCCGCGGCGGCCCTCGCCGCCACCGAGCCGCTGCTCGCCATGGATTCGGCGTCGTGGCGCGCGGGCGACTCCTACTTCCGCGCCTTCCTCCACCTGATGCGCGCGCGGTGGCACGCGGAGGCGGGCGGCACGGCGCTCGCGGTGCGCGACCTGCGCTGGCACGAGAACAACGACCTGAGGTCGGTGACCACGCCCGCCGCGCTGCCGGAGGCGGCCGAGGTGGATTGGTCGCTCGGCACCGTGGCGCGCTGGGAGCAGGCACGGCTCCTCGACGCCGCCGGCGACACGGCGGCGGCGTGCGTGGGGTACGCGGCCGTGCGCCGCCTGTGGTCGGACGGCGACCCGACGTTCGCCGCGCGCGCCCGCACCGCCGGCCAGCGGAGCGCGGCGCTCGGGTGCGGAGGCGCGCGGTGATCACCTGTCGCACGCTGGGTCCGCCCGAGGTCACGGTGGACGGCGCCGAGCCGCCGGCCGAGCTGCTGTGGCGCAAGCATCTCGCGCTGCTGGTGTACCTCGCCCGCTCGCCGCGGCGCTCCCGCTCCCGCGAGCATCTCGTCGGCCTGCTGTGGGCGGACAAGCCGGAGGCCGCGGCGCGGCACTCGTTGCGCGAAGCGGTCCGCGTGCTGCGCCACTGCGCCGGCGAGGCCGCGGTCGAGACCGTGGGCGAGCAGGTGCGGCTCGCCGAGGGCGCGACGGAGCTGGACGTGGACGCGCTGGCGCTGCTCGCGGCGCAGGAGGACTGGGCCAGCGCCGCCACCCTGGTGAAGGGCGGGTTCCTGGAAGGGTTCAGCGTGCCCGACGCGCCCGGGTTCGAGGACTGGCTGGACGTCGAGCGCGCCGAGTGGCGGCGGCGCTCCGTGGACGTCCTGCTGCGCGTCGCGCGGGCAGTCGCCCGCGCCGGTCACGCGGCCGACGCCGCGGAGCACGCGCGCCGCGCGCTCGCGCTCGATCCCCACTCGGAGCCTGCCGCGGCCGCCCTGATGCGTGCGCTGGCGCTGGCCGGCGAGCGCACGGCGGCGCTGGAGACGTACCGCGGCCTCGAGGAGCGGCTGCGCGCGGACCTGGGCGCGGCGCCCGGCGAGGATCTGGTGCGCCTCGCCGAGCGCATCAGGGAGCAGCGGGCCTGGCGGCTGACGATGGCCGAGCCCGCGCCCGAGAGCGGCGCCGAATCGCGCCGGGCGCCGCTCATCGGCCGGGAGCAGACCCTGGGGGCCGTGCTGGCGGCGTGGGAATCGTGCCGCACCGAGCGCCACGCCGCGCTCGGCGTCGCGGAGGGCGACGCCGGAACGGGACGCACCCGGTTCGTCGAGGAAGTGCTCACCCGCGCCCGCCTCGACGGCGCCACGACGACCGCCGCGCGCGCGGTGCCCGCCGACCAGGACGAGCCGTGGAGCGTGATCCTCGGCCTGGCCCGGGGCGGCCTGCTGGCGGCGCCCGGCGTCGCGGCCGCGCCGACCACGGCGCTCGCCGCGTTCGCGACCAGGATCGCCGAGTGGGGCGACCGGTTCCCCGAGGCGCGGCACGCCGCTCCCGCCGCGCCGTGTCAGGCGCTGGCCGAGATCCTCCGGGCCGCGACCGGCGAGCGGCCGGTCCTGCTCGCGCTCGACGACGGGCAGTGGAGCGATCGCGAATCACTCCTCGCGCTCGACGTCGCGCTCCGCGACCTGGCCCGCGCGCCGCTGTTCGTGCTGGTGACCACCGTGCCCTTCGCCGGCCGCGAAGAGCTCGACCGGCTGTGCGGCCGGATCGGCCGCGACGTCCCCGGGGCCGCGCTGCGCCTGACGACCCTCGACCTCGAGGCGCTGCGGCGCCTCGCCGCGTGGGCCCTGCCCGGCTACGGCGAGGCCGAGCTCGACCGGGTGGCGCGGCGGGTGGCCGCCGACTCGGCCGGCCTGCCCCTGCTCGCCGTCGAGCTGCTGCACGCCGTGGCCCTCGGGCTCGATCTCAAGGGCGGCGGAGGCGCGTGGCCGGCGGAGCACCGCACCCTCGACCAGACGATGCCGGGCGACCTGCCGGACGCCGTCACCGCCGCCATCCGGGTGGGCTTCAGGCGGCTCTCGAAGGACGCGCAGGCGCTGCTCGCGGCCGCGTCGGTCCTGGGCGACCGGGCGCCCGCCATCGCGCTCGGCCGGGCGGCCGGACTCGACGGCGAGCGGCTGACCGCCGGCCTCGACGAGCTGGAGTGGCGGCGCTGGCTCACTTCGGAATCGCGCGGCTACTCGTTCGTCGCGAGGGTCGTGCGCGACGTCGTCGCGCGCGAGATGCTGACCGCGGGCCAGCGCCAGCGCCTGCTCGAGTCGGCCGGCCTCAAGGCACCGGCCGCGAGCTGACCGGCGCGGCCATCGCCAACGCCACCCCGTTGGTCCAGCCGAAGCCGTCCTGGGCGGGATACTCGCCGCCGCCTGCCCGCCGCGTGAGGTCCACGACGTCGTACTTCTCCATCATCCGGCCGGTCTCGCCGTAGGTGCGGCGGTTGAGCGCGAGCCACCGCGCGCGGACGGTGTCGGCGAGGTCGGCGCGGCCGTAGCGCCGCGCGCCTTCGCCGGCCATCCACTCCAGCGGCGCCCATCCGTTGGGCGCATCCCACTGCTGCCCCGACGCCACCAGGGTCGTCACCAGGCCACCGGGGCGCAGGAAGTCGCGCTCCAGGCGCTCCGCCACCGCGCGCCCCTGCTCGGACGTGGCCAGCCCGAAGTACAGCGGGACGGCGGCCGCGAGCGTCGGGCGGTCGGCGACGCGCGCGCCGGTGCGCCAGCGGACGTCGTAGAAGAAGCCGCCGGCCGAATCGTACGCGGCCGCGAGCAGCGCACGGCGGCGCTCCTCGGCGGCACGCTCGAACCGGCGGGCTGCGGCGGCGTCGCCCGGCAGGGCCCGGAACGCCCGCAATGCGGCGATCAGGCGCTCCTCGTACCAGAGCAGCGAGTTGAGGTCCACGGGGACGAGGTCCGTCGTCTCCAGGGTGCGCAGGTCGCCCGGGTCGCGCATCCAGCGGCTCGAGAAGTCCCAGCCGCTCTCCGCGGTCGCCCGGACGTTGCGGTACAGGGCCTCGCGCCGCTCCGCCGGCAGCGCCTGCGCCAGCTCCCGGTCCCGGCGATACGCCTCCGGCCTCGGATCGGCTCGATCGTCCCAGTAGCGGTTGAGGGTCCAGCCGTCCGGCAGTCGCACGACCCGGCGATACGCGCCGCCCGGCGCCACCGCGCCGGCGCCGTCCATCCAGAACGCGCGCTCGGTCTCGAGCGCGGGGAGGTACGCCAGCGCGTGGGCGGTGTCGGTGGCGGCGGCCAAGAGCCCGACCATCGCGGCGAGGAACGGCGGCTGGCTGCGGCTCAGGTAGTAGGTGCGGTTGCCGTTGGGGACGTGGCCGAATCGCCCAACCAGCCACGCGAAGTTGTCGAGCATGTCGCGCACCAGATCGAGTCGGCCGTCCGCGACGAGGCCCAGCATCGTGAAGTACGAGTCCCAGTAGTACACCTCGCGGAAGCGCCCGCCCGGCACGACGTAGGGATGCGGCAGCGGGATGAGCGAGGACCACCGCGCCGGCCCGGACGCGGGAGGGGCGCGGGTGAGGACGGGCCACAGCGCGCGCACGTGCTCCTCCATCGGGACGGACGAGTCGGCGCGATAGCTGGACTCGGGCGGCCGCGGCAGCGCGAACCGGCTGGCGACGAAGGCCCTCAGGTCGAATCCGCTGTCGCCGCGCGCGCGGGCGTACCCGGCCGCGATCGCCGCCGGAGGCGCGAGCGGCTCCGCGTCCGCGAAGGTCTTGGAGTCGTCGAAGAGCCCGGCCAGCTGGACGTCCGCGAACAGCGGACCGAGGTCGCGGGACGGGTCGTGGAGAGACGAGGGTGCCGGTGCGAGGGCCGCGGCGCTCCCGGGCAGGCCCGGAGCTGCACTCCGGCATCCGGCCGCGAGCAGGAGCGCGGCCGCGAACGCGGCCGGGCGAACGGCCACGCGCAGCACCGGAGAAGCGGCCGGGCGGTGCACGCTGGAAGATGCGCGCCGCGGCTCACGGGACGCTACGGTGGGAGGCCTGGCGCCCGAATGGCGGTGTGGGCGCAAGTGCACGCGTTGCTTGACGTCGGTCAGGAGGCTGCGGTCACACGGACGGTGTGGTGGTGGACTCGGGCCGACCGTGGATCT
>Ga0335084_10008397_pt1 | contig 10290 bp, 9 predicted proteins | sample Lox_Sample_44_FD_206721 | JGI IMG/M metagenome (GOLD analysis project Ga0335084, IMG submission 206721) | Soil microbial communities from Loxahatchee National Wildlife Refuge, Florida, United States - Lox_Sample_4.4 | ecosystem: Environmental > Terrestrial > Soil > Wetlands | place: USA: Florida... | reverse complement strand
CGCGCCCTTCGCGACGCGCCAGCTCGCCGATCTGGGCGCGCGCGTGATCAAGATCGAGCGCCCGGGCGCGGGCGACTTCGCGCGTGGGTACGACGCGACGGTCAAGGGCCAGTCGAGCTACTTCGTCTGGCTCAATCGATCGAAGGAATCGCTGACGCTCGATCTCAAGAAGGCGGGCGCGGCCGAGGTGCTCGACAAGCTGCTCGCGCGCGCGGACGTCTTCGTCCAGAACGTCGCGCCGGGCGCGACCGACCGGCTCGGCACGGTACCCGCGGACCTGCGCGCGCGCTATCCGAAGCTGGTCGTCTGCTCCATCTCCGGCTACGGCTCGTCGGGACCCTACGCGGACCGCAAGGCCTACGACCTGCTCGTGCAAAGCGAGGTCGGACTGCTGTCGCTGACCGGCACGGAGGACGCGCCGGCGAAGGTCGGCATCTCGGTCGCCGACATCGCAGCCGGGATGTACGCGTTCTCGGGGATCCTCGCGGCCCTCTACGCCCGCGCGTCGTCGGGTCAGGGCGCGATCGTGGACGTGTCGCTCTTCGACGCCCTCGCCGAGTGGATGAGCGCCCCGGCGGCGTACACCGAGTACGGCGGATCGGCGCCACCACGTTCCGGCGCCCACCACGCGTCGATCGCGCCCTACGGTCCCGTCGCCACGAAGGACGATGAGGCGGTCTACATCGCGATTCAGAACCCGCGCGAATGGACGCGGCTCTGCACGGACGTGCTCCGCTGGTCCGAGCTCGCGACCGACGAGCGGTTCGCGACGAATCCCCTGCGCGTCAAGCACCGCGACGAGCTCGCGGCGGCGATCGCCGAGGTCGCCGACGGCCTCACCGCGGCCGAGCTCATCGCGCGGCTCGACGCCGCCGAGATCGCCTGGGCGCGGATGAACTCGATGCACAACTTCCTCGCGCATCCGCAGCTGGCGGCGCGCGGCCGGTGGCGTGACGTGCCCACGCCCAACGGCCCGATTCGCGCGCTCGCGCCGCCGGTCCGCTTCGACGACGGCGAGCCGCGCATGGGCGCCGTGCCCGCACTGGGCGAGCACACCGCTACAATCCTCAAGGAACTTGGCTTCAGCGTCGAGGCCATCGCGGCCTGGCGCGCGGAAGGGACCATCTGATGGCAGTCAAGGCAGGCTGGACGGGCCGCGTCTTCGAGGACTTCACGGTCGGCGATGTCTACGAGCATCCGCTCGGCCGGACGATCACGCAGGCCGACAACGTCTGGTTCACGTGCCTCACGATGAACACGAATCCGATCCACTTCGATGCCGAGTACGCGAGTCAGACGGAGTTCAAGCGTCCGCTCGTCAACTCATGCTTCACACTCGCGCTCGTGACCGGACAGTCGGTGATCGATCTCACCGTGAACGGTGTCGCGAATCTCGCGTGGGATGCGATCACGCTGCCGCATCCCGTCTTCGAGGGCGACACGATCTACGCGAAGAGCGAGGTGCTCGAGACGCGCGAATCGAAATCGCGGCCGCAGCAGGGGATCGTGCGCGTCAAAAGTACGGGGCTGAATCAGGACGGCGTCGTCGTGATCGAATTCCTGCGAACGTTTCTCGTCTGGAAGCGCGGGCACGTGCCAACCGCGCGTCACAAGGCCGGCGCCTGAGCTGAGGTCCTCGCAGACCTCAGCGAGTCCTGCATCATTTCTTGGTCAGTTTGAACTCGCCAGCCCCGGTGCCTGTGACGCTGCCAGTGGCGACGCCTTTCGCGACCTTCCCGTCAAGCGTCAGAAGCACTGCCGGTTCGCCCTGTTTGCCAAGGTCGAGCTTGAGGGCGCCGGTCTTCGCATCGAATGTGCCCTTCTTGACGTCACCAGGCGTGGGCGGGCCGGTGAACGTGCCCGTCACCGTGCTGCCTTTGAGCGTCAGACTCATGGTCACGGCCATTGGCTGGCCGCCATCGGCTGGTTTCAGCTCGCCGGTCCACGTCCCCGAAATTGGGTCGGCGTTACCCTGTCGTGACTGCGCGAATACGGACGAGACCGCGAACAGCAGCAGAGACGAGACGATCGCTAGCGTCTTGCGGGACATGCGGGCCTCCTCGATTTGAACGCGACTGCCGGTGCAATTGGGACGCACAAATGGTTGCTGAAGTTCCATCGTCAGGCCTCTCGACCTTCACGCGCGCAGCAGATCCACCAAGCCAAGGGGGTCGTGGAGGTCTTCAAGATCGCGAAGCCGCCCGAGCGCTTGCGCCGCGCGATCTTTCGGCAGCACACGTCCCGCACACGCCATGAACTTGGCGTCGAGTTCGGCATCGGTGGCCGGCCGCTCGGGATAGCCGCGCGCGCCATGAGCGTCTTGCGCAAGGGTGCCGCCCCTCTTGAGGTGCACCCGCACGCGCGCTTCCGTCAGCGCGGGCGCGCCCTTCCCGACGTCCGGGTCCACGCGCATCGTGACTCTCTGCATGAGCGCCAAGACGCGCGCGTCGCGAATCCGGTCGTCGTCAAACGTGTCGATCCCGACCTGACCGAACACGATCGCGGCCGCGGCGCAGAATGGCATGCTGAACTTCGCCTCGAGCGGGCTCGTTGGGCGGTCATATATAAGGATGGTCGGGACGATTGGATCGACATCGATCTCGACGCGCTCGACGTCGTCTGTCGTGAACTTCTCGCGCCTGTGCAGGTCGAGCAGCGCGTCCAATGTCGGATGCGTGCCCGCACAGGACGGGTAGAGCTTGACGGTGATGCCTGTCTCGACAATCTCCCAGCGCTCGCCGAGATCGGCAATCTCGCGCGCGAGGTCGTCGCGCTCGCTGTCCATCGCGTGGAGAAATCCCTGCGGGCCGTCGACGGCTCGAGCGGACGCGGTCATGCCCGCCTTCGCCAGCATAGCCGCGAGCACGCCGTTGCGCGCGGCAAGGCCGGCGTGGAGGGGCTTCGTCATCGAACCAAAGTTCTCTTTGAGGCCGGATGCCTCGGACGCGGCGATCGCGATCGCGTGACCGGCAGCCTCGGCGCTGAGCCCGAGCAGCCGGCTCGCGGCCGCGGCGGCGCCAATCGTCCCGAGCGTGGACGTGTTGTGCCAGCCGCGCTGGTAGTGTCGCGGGTTCATCACGCGTCCGAGTCGCGCTTCGACTTCGAAGCCGACAACGTAGGCGTCGAGTGCGGCGCGTCCGGATGCGCGCGCGATTTCGGCGGTCGCGATGACGGCCGGCACGAGCGGCGCGCTCGGGTGCGCGAGCGACACGAAGCACATGTCGTCGTAGTCGAGCGCGTGCGCGGCGGTGCCGTTGGCGAGCGCCGCGTCGGGCGCGGTCGAGCGCTGATCAGTGCCCCAGACAACGCAGCCGTATTCACCGACGGGCGCGAGCGTGGTGCGGACGATGCGAGCGGCGGGTTCAGTGACGCCGGCGAGGGTGACGCCGATGGTGTCGAGCACGGCCGAAGCCGCGCGCGTCCGGGCGTCCGCCGGCGGCGTGACGGACGTGACAAATCCGGCCAGCCGCCGCAGCGCTGGCGTGTGGCGCTCCTTATTCACGGTGAGCGCTTCGCCGGTCCCAACGACATCGTCGATCGGCATGAAGCCCTGCTTGTCGATTCGAAGCTGGAACGTCGCAAACGCCGGCGACCAGCTTCATGACGATGAAGTCCGTGCCGTCTCGGCGCCGACCCGGGCGGGCAGAACCTTGATGGCGACGTCGCGGCCGAGCGTGGCATCGCGCGCGCGGTACACCTCGCCCATGCCGCCTTCGCCCAACGTGGCGAGGATCTCGGACGGGCCGAGCCGAGTTCCGGCGGCCAGTGGCATGGGAGTGAAGCTGGCGGAATCGTGACACGGTGAGCGGGCAAAGTCGAGATTAGTCGCTCTCTCGCACGCCGATCGCGGCCATGAATCTCTGCTTGATATAGGTGCAGTCCTGGGGCGGTTTCGTCGTGGGCGCGGATTCTTCCACTTTGGCGACAATCACCCACGGCCCGGCTTCGGCGCGCGTCCGCGCCATCGCGCGGTCGAGTTCCTCCGGTGTCCTCACCGTCGCGGTCGCCGGAATCCCCAACGCGCGCGCCGCCGCCTCGAGGTCTGCCCCGTGCTTCGTCGCTGTGTCCTGTCCGCCGGTCGTGCCGTACACGCCGTTGTCCCACACGACGACGACGAGATTCTTCGGCCGCACCCACGCGCTGGTCGCGAGCGAGCCGAGATTCATGAGCAGCGACCCGTCGCCGTCGAGCACGACCACGCGCCGGTCGGGCTGCGCCATCGCCAGGCCGAGGCCGATCGACGAGGCCAGGCCCATGCTGCCCCACGTGTAGAAGTAGGTGTCGCGATCGCCCGTCGCGAAGAGATCGTACGCCGGATGTCCGAGGCTCGCGACGACGGGATCGTCGGCGAGGGTCGCTGCGAGTCGTCGCGTCGCTTCGAGTCTCGTCATGCGACCACTTTCGGCGCCGGCACGGTCACGCGTCGCGGCAGCAGACACACGCCGGGCAGGCGCGTCATGAAGGCGGTCTTCCCGACGAGCGCGACGGTGTCGGCCACGTCCTCCGCGGACGCCACGGTCGTCGTCTGGAGTCCAATCGCGTGGCAGATCCGCTCGACCGCGCGGCCCATCGGCACCTGGGCGGCATTCCACTCGCCCGCGTCGCCGCGCATGGAGATCAGGACGAGCATCGGCATCTGGTACGGCACGAGCAGCGACGTCAGCGCGTTGATCGAGTTGCCGAGGCCGCTCGACTGCAGCATTACGGTCGGCCGCTGGCCGCCGAGGTAGAGCCCCGCCGCGATGCCGAACGCTTCCTCCTCGCGCGTCGCGATCGTCGTCTGCACGTCCGGATAGCGATCGCGGAGCACCGCGAGCACGTGCGACAGCGGGTTGTCCGGCACGTAGACGACGTGGCGGGAGCCGGCGGCGTGGAGGCCGAGGCAGGTGTTGAGGGCCCAGAGGGGCGGGGACATGTGCGGGCAGTTTACTGTAGCGTCCACCAACCTGGCGCCATTGGATTCGGTCGGTCTGACGAGGATGTGTCCGGAGCCCAGCCTGGACTTGGACGCGCCGTCGGTCAGCATGGACGCCGCGCGAAATCGCTCCGCTTCGCCGCGCCGCTGCCCTCATTGTCACGGTGGCAGCGCTCCTTGTGATCGTGCCGATCGCCGTGCTCAACGCGGCGTTCGGCCTAACGGCGCGTGGGGCGTCCTGAGCCGCCGCCTTGCGTCGCGCGTTCCCCCAGAGTATCTTGGGGAGGCGATGGCTAGACAGTCTAGAGAAGCCGCCGACCGCGGCGCGCTGCTGCGCGGCACGCTGGAGTCGATGGTCCTCCGCGTGCTGGCCGACGGCCCCGACCACGGCTACGGCATCGGCGCCCGGATCGAACGCGCGCTCGATCACGCCACGCCGATCGAGGACGGATCGCTCTATCCGGCACTCTATCGCCTCGAGCGCCGCGGCTTGATTCAGGGATCGTGGGGACGCAGCGAGGCGAACCGCCGCGCGCGTTTCTACGCGCTCACGCCCAAGGGCCGGGCCGCGCTCGCCAGACGCACGCGCGAGTGGGCGGCGTTCGCCCGCGCCGTGTCGCGGCTGCTCACCGGAGCGTCGCGATGACGCCCTGGCGTCGCCGCAGTCGCGCGCGCGAGGACGATCTCCGCCGCGACGTCCGCGACGAGCTGACGTTCAGCGCCGAGATGCGCGCGAAGGACGGCCGCCGCACCGGTCCCCCGCCGGCGGAACTCGAACACCAGCTCGTGCGGCTGGCGCGCTCGCGCGACCGCCACGGGCGTGTGCGTCGCCTCCTGAGCGAGCTGCGCTTCGACCTCGTGGACACCGTCCGCCGCCTTCGGCGCGCGCCGGCGTTCGCTCTCGGCACCATCGCCATCGTCGCGATCGGCCTCGGCGCGAACAGCGCCGTCTTCAGCGTGGCGAACACCGCGTTCCTGCGCCCGCTGCCCTTCGCGGATGCCGCCCGTCTCGTACGCGTGCAGGAATTCTCACAGCTGGACGGCACGATCCGATGGGTCGACGGCAGCGGCGCGTCGCTCGAGGCGATGCAGCGCACCGGCGCGTTTGCCTACGCGGCCGCGCTGAATCCGGTCTGGACGGCGCTCGTCGGCCAGGGCGAGACCGAACGGATTTCGGCCGGCGCCGTGACGGCTGGCTGGAACGCCGCGCTCGGCGTGCCCGCCCAGCTCGGACGATGGTTCACGGCGGACGAGGAAGCCGCCGGCGACGGCGCCGGGGTCGCGCTCATCAGCGATCGCCTGTGGCACGCGCGATACGGCGGCCGGACGGATGTCCTCGGCGCCACGCTCGCGTTCGACGGCGGCGTCCGGACGATCGTCGGCGTGCTCCCGCCCGGCTATCGCTTTCCGTACGACGCGGATGCCTGGTGGCCGACGCGCGTGCAGCCTGGCGTGCGCGGCCTCTTCCTGGCCGGCCGTCTCGCGCCCGGCGTGTCCTTCGAGGACGCGAATCAACGACTCGCCGCGCTCGGGCCCGGCCTGTTGCGCGACTACCCGGCCGTGATGCACGGCAACACGCCGGGCCTCCGACCCATCCGCGAGATCCTGATCGGCGACGAAGGGCGCGTCGTCTTCGTGCTCTCGTGGGCGGTCGCCGTGCTGCTCCTGATCGTCGCGAGCAACGTGACGATGCTGTTCATCGCGCGGATGGTGGCGCGCGAGCGGGAGCTGGCTGTCCGCGCCGCGCTCGGCTGCGGCCGCGCGCGACAGGTCCGGCACCTCGTCACCGAAGCGGTCGTCATCTTCGCCGCCGGCGGCGCGATCGGGCTGGCGCTCGCCGCGGTGGCCGGCCGCGCGCTCGTCGTCCTCGTGCCGCACGTGCTGGTCGAGCAGACCTCGATGGCCTCGCTGTCGATCGACTGGCGCGTCCTCGGCGTCACCGCTGCGCTCGCGCTCGGGTGCGGCGTGGTCGTCGGCGTGGTGGCGGCGTGGCGCGCGCCCGGCGTGGATCTCACCGACGCGCTCCGCGCATCCGCGCGCGCCGGATCGTCCGCGTCGAGCCGGCGGGCGCTGGGCGCGCTCGTCGTGGCGGAGCTGGCGCTCGCGGCCGTGTCGATCAGCACGGCGCTGACGGTCGCCGGCGGCCTGCGTCAGCTCGAGGGCCGCGATGTCGGCTTCCGCACGGACGACCTCGTGACCTGGCACGTCGAGCTCAGCACGCCGCGCCTGCGATCCGGCGGCGCGCACCTCGCGCTGGCCGATCGCATCGCGGAGAGGCTCGCGCCCGTCGCCGGACCCGCGGGGGTCGGCATGAGCACGGTCAACCCGCTGTGCTGCGGCGACTGGGGATCGCAGATGTCGGTCGAGGGCCATCCCGTCACTGCGGAGACGGCGAACGTCGTCAACTGGCGCCTCGTCACACCGTCGTTCTTCCGCGCGCTCGGCCTGCGCACGCTCGCCGGCCGTGTGTTCGACGAGCACGACGTCGTCGGCAGCGAGCCGGTGGTGGTCATCGACGAGCGCTTCGCTCGGCGCTATTTTCCAGGCCAGCGCGCGGTGGACGCGCGCGTCAAGCGCGGTCCCACCGACTCGCCGAACCCGTGGATGCGCGTGGTCGGCGTCGTGAGCGCAGTCGAGGACAGCGGGCCGTACAGCGAGACGTGGTACCTGCCCTATCGCCAGCGCCCGGACGCGCCGTCGACGGAGGACTTGTACATGTGGATCCGCACGCCGGACGTCGCCCGCACGTTCGCCGACGTGCGCGCCGGCATGCGCGAGGTGGATCCGTCCCTGCCGGTGCTCGAGCTGCGCACGATGGAGGACATCAAGCAGACCGCGCTCGGGCAACGCCGTCACGCGGCGGTCGCGGCTGGGGCGTTCGGGGCGGCCGGCGGACTGCTCGCGCTGTGCGGCGTCTACGCGCTTGTCGCGTTCGTGGTGACGCGCGAGCAGCGGGACATGGGCGTGCGGCTCGCGCTCGGCGCGACGGCCTCGGGCGTGCTCCGTCACGTGATCGCGCGCCTGGTTCGACTCGGCGCCGCGGGAGTCCTTGTTGGCGTTGTGGTCGCCCGAGCCGTCGAGCCGCGTGTGGTGACCGCCATGGCGGCTCAGCCGCTGCGGTTCTGGCCGGTGGCCCTGGTGATGGCGGCGGCGCTGCTCGCCGCGGCCGCTGCCGCGGCGTGGGTCCCCGCACGGCGAATCCTCACGCTCGATCCGATGCGCGCACTGGGCGACTAGGTCAGGATCGCACGCTGACGGACGCCATCCTCGCACGCAGGCTCCGCGATCGTCTCATCGTCGCGTCGCCAGTCGCAGCGCCCGGAACGCGCGCGCGAAATCCGCGGGCCGGTGATTGGCATTGAGGCCGCTCGTGTTCGGCAGGACCCAGAGGATGGCCCCGCCGAGCCGCTCCGCCTGCCGGCCGAGCACCGCGCGCGGACGACCGAACGCCGTCCGGTACGCGCCGATGCCGACGATGGCAACCGCGCGAGGGCGCAGACGAGCCGCTTTGCGCGCGAGCCGGCGAGCGCCCGCGCGCAGCTCCTCGGGCGCGAGCTCATCGGCGGCAACGGTCGCCCGCCGGACCAGGTTCGTCACCCCGCACCCGCACCGGAGCAGTTCCTTCCGTTCCCAGGGCTGGAGGCGCCGCGGGGTGAATCCCGCCGCGTGAAGCGCCGGCCAGAAGCGATTCCCCGGCCGCGCGAAGTGACAACCCGTCGCCGCGGAGTACAGGCCTGGGTTGATCCCACAGAACAGCACGTCGAGCCGGGGCGCGATGACGTCGGGGATCGACTTGCCGACGGCCGCGCGGAGGTCTGCACGCGTAGGTTTACGGCGTGGCGCTGACATTTTCTGCCCTCTGCCTTCTGCCTTCTGCCTTCTGCCTTCTGCCTTCTGCCTTCTGCCTTCTGCCTTCTGCCTTTTGACCTTTGCCCTGCCCCGTTGCCCCATGTATAACCTCCCCCCTATGTGGCAGCACAACTACTCCCCAGTCGGCGGCAGCCTCGGGTTGAGCGCGGCCGCGGCGGCGATTCCTCTCGTCGTGCTGTTCGTGATGCTCGGCGTCGTGCGCAAGCCGACGTGGATGGCGGCGCTCTCCGCCCTCGCGTCCGCGCTGGTCGTGTCGCTCTTCGTCTACGGCATGCCGGCGAAGCTCGCGATCATCTCGACCGTGTACGGCGCGGCGTACGGGATGTTCCCGATCGCGTGGGTCGTCTTCGCGTCGATGATGCTGTACCGGCTCGCGGTCGACACGGGCAAGTTCGAGATCATCAAGGATTCGGTCGGGAGCCTCACCAACGACCGTCGCCTGCAGGCGCTCTTCATCGCGTTCTCGTTTGGCGCGTTCATCGAGGGCGCGGCGGGGTTTGGCGCGCCCGTCGCCGTAGCGGGCGCGATGCTCGCCGGCCTCGGGTTCAATCCGTTCTTCGCCGCCGGGATCTGCCTGCTGGCCAACACGTCGCCCGTGGCCTTCGGCTCCATCGGGATTCCGGTCACGACGCTCGCCGGCGTCACCGGCCTGCCGGTGCTCGCGCTCAGCGCGATGGTCGGGCGGCTGTGCGCGATGATGTCGGTGCTGATCCCGGCGTATCTCGTGATCGTCATGGCCGGGCGCCAGCGCGCGATGCAGGTCCTGCCGGCGATCGCCGCGTGCGGCATCTCGTTCGCCGGCACGCAGCTCCTCGTCTCCAACTTCATCGGGCCCGAGCTCACGGACATCATGAGCTCGCTCACGTGCATCGTCGTCATGGTCGGCGTGCTGAAACTGTGGACGCCCGCGACGATCATGCGGCTCGAGGGCGAGCACGAAGCGACGCTGACGCCGCACCGGCACGCGCCGGGCGAGTTGTTCGTGGCCTGGCTCCCGTATCTCTTTCTCGTGATCGCCGTGCTCATCGTGGGCGCGCCGTCGATCAAGACGGCCATCGACCAGTGGACGAACGGGCTCATCGCCGGCGTGTCGATCAAGAGCGCGACGGTCGTCAACGGCCTGAACGTCCCCGGCCTGCACAACGCGATTACGCGCATTCCGCCGGTTGTCGCCAGGCCGTCGCCCTACGCGGCGGTGTTCACGCTCAACTGGCTGAGCGCGTCCGGCAGCGCGTGCTTCATCGCGCTCGTGGCGGCGGCGCTGTTCCTGCGCGTGGGGCCGGCCCGGCTCGCGCGCGTCTACACGGCGACGTTCCGGCAGTTGTCGAAGGCCATGCTGACGATCGCTTCGATGCTGGGGCTGGCGTACCTGATGAACTACTCGGGCATGACGTCGACGCTCGGCCTCGCGCTCGCCGGCACCGGCGCGGCGTTCCCGTTCTTCAGCGCCGTCGTCGGCTGGCTCGGCGTGTTTCTGACGGGCAGCGACACCTCCGCCAACGCGC
>Ga0335084_10008395_pt1 | contig 10291 bp, 7 predicted proteins | sample Lox_Sample_44_FD_206721 | JGI IMG/M metagenome (GOLD analysis project Ga0335084, IMG submission 206721) | Soil microbial communities from Loxahatchee National Wildlife Refuge, Florida, United States - Lox_Sample_4.4 | ecosystem: Environmental > Terrestrial > Soil > Wetlands | place: USA: Florida... | reverse complement strand
CGGCCGCGGTCACGCACCAGTTCGGCCGCCAGCTCGATGGGTTCGTGGCTGCGGGTCGATACCGTCAGCAATACGGCATCCACACCGTGCCCTCCGCTCATGCGCATCGCGTGCGGCAGCGGTTCGTCGGAATCGGCGCCGCAGACGGCTTGGGCGCCGTTTTGAGCAGCCATGTCGCGCTTGCTGGCGTCGAGGTCGATGCCCAAGACGCGGCAGCCATTGGCGGCGCACAGCTGCACCAGAAACTGCCCGAGGAGTCCGAGCCCGATGACCGCCACCGTCTCGCCAAGCTCGAGGCGCGCCTGGCGCAGCGACTGCAGGGCGATCGCACCGATGGCGCCGGCGCTTGCGGCTTCAAGCCCGACGGCGCTTGGCACAGGCACGATGAGGTTGCCGGGTACGGCGTTGTATTCGGCGTGCGTGGCGAGACCCTCACCGATGCACGCGACGCGATCGCCAATCCGGAAGTCACTGGTCTGTGCGCCCACTTCGATCACCGTCCCCGCGCAGCTGTAGCCCAGGGTAGCGGGCGCCTTGAGCCGCTCCTGCACCTTGCGGATCGTTGGCGCGAGGCCCTGCTCCCTGAGCGTCTGCAGCACCAGCGCAACCTGGTCGGGGCGCTCCCTGGCTTTTTCGAGCAGGCTCATGCGCGCCTGCGACACCTTCATCCTCTCGGTTCCGACACTCACGAAGGAGTAGTGGGTGCGGACGAGGCAGCCCCCGGGGGGAACCGCGGGGAGGGGCACCTCGCACAGTTCGAGCGCGCCGTCGCTCAGGTATTGGCGTATCTGCTTCATAACTTGATTTGGCCGGCTAGGTGGAGAACACAACGTCATAGGCGGCGAGCAGCTTGGGCGCTTCGTGGCGCCATTCCAGTTCCTGCTCGACGCGGCGGCGTCCGAATTCGCCCATCTGTCTGCGTTGTTCCGGGTCGCGCAGCAGCGCGACGATCTTTTCCGCCAGATCCGTTACGTCGTTCGGTTTCGCGTAGAGCGATGCATCCTGCGCCGAAAAGCGGCCTTCGGCCAGATCGAACTGCACGATCGGCTTGGCGAGCGCCATGTACTCCATGATCTTGTTCATGGTCGACTTGTCGTTGAGCTCGTTGGCGACATCCGGGTTCACGCACACGTCGGCCGTGTTCAGCATCTCGAGCATCTCCTGGTCCGACACGCGGCCGGTGAACGTGACGTGGTCGGCTATTCCGAGTTCCCGGGCGTAGGCCTGCATCTGCTCGAGCGAGGTGCCACTGCCCACCAGCCCGAAATGCACGTCGGTCACTCCCATCCGATGAACGATCTGCGCTGCCGATCGCAGCAACAGGTCGATTCCCTCTTGCTTGCCCATGACTCCCACGTAACCTACGAGATACTTCTTCCCCTTCTTCAGCGCGGGCACGGGTGCGAGGATGCGCATCCGGTCCAGCTTGGGTCCGCTGCGCACCACGAACACCTTGGCGGGGTCCATGTTGCCTCTTTCGATGGCAATCTTCCGGTAACTCTCGTTGGTGGCGATGGACGCGTCGGCCGCACGGAACGTCAGCCACTCCAGCCAGACGGTCAACTTCCAGAGCAGGTTGCGGCGGCCGAACTTCGCTTCGTACAGCTCGGGGTTGAGATCGTGGTGATCGAACACGAACCGCTTGCCGAAAAACAGCTTGAAGAATCCACCCACCAGGAACAGCAGGTCCGGCGGGTTGCACGCGTGCACGACGTCGAAGCCGCGCCCGCGGTGCACCTTCCACGCGAGGCGGAACGTGTGGAACAGGGCGGGCACATATTCGGCGGCGTAACCCATGGCGCTGCTCGCCTCGGTCGGCAGGTCGTAGCGCAGGATATGGATTCCGTCGATGATCTCCTCGTGACTGCTGTACCCTCTGCCGGTCGGGCAGACGATGGACACCTCGTAGCCGTTTTCTCGCAGTGTGGTCGCCTCCTGCCACACCCGCCGATCGAACGGGGAAGGCAGGTTCTCGACCAGGATGAGGGTGCGCCGAGGCCGCACCGCCGGGCGTGCAGTCACCTCGGTGCGGGAGTCAGGTTTCCCGGCCGCACCGGCGAACGACAGCAATGTACGCCAGCTCTTGCTCAAAGCCGCTGCGCCAGCGCGATCCGGTGCCATCCCCAGCGCCGGCCAAGAAAGCGCAACGCCGCTCGCGGCAGAAGCCGGGCCGGCGGTCCCCAGTGACGAGGATCGAAGAACCAGACTTGCTGGCGCAGAATGCGGAACCGGCCAGCCAGCAGCTTCTCGACGTCCGCGCGGGAGTAGACGCGGGAATACGGGTTGTCGGGCCCGTCCGTGTTGCGGCTCAACCATTCCTCGTCGCTCATCCGGCCCAGCGCCCTGGACAACTCGAGATGACGCTCCAGCTTTTCGCGTGGGAACCCCAAACGGCTCAACAGTGGAATCGCACCAGGGAGGATCAGCACCTGCAGCCCCCACCTGCGCAACAGGCGGATCTCGAGCTGGTAGTTGATCGAGGAACGGTTGTACACCATGAAGAGGAGCAGGCCATCGCTCTTGAGCACCCGGTGGATCTCAGCCAGCGCCCGCTCAGCATCGGGGATGTGGTGCAGCACCCCGAAGGAGTAGACAACGTCGAACGTCGCGTCGGCGAAGCGCATTGCCGTCGCATCCATCGCTTGCACGCGGCCGGCCAGCCCGAATGCAGCCAGCGCCCGGCGCGTCAGAGCGCTGGAGCCCTCGTCCAGGTTGATGCCCTCGTAGTCGGCACCGCGCGCGATGAGCTGGCGAGCATCCGTGCCGACGCCCGTGCCGATTTCCAGGACCTGCTTGCCGCGCCAGTCGATCTGGTTCAAAAGCTCGAGGACGTGTCCCTGGTGAGCGTACCGATCCTTCTCGATCTCCTCGAAATAGGATTGCGTGCCGGGCGGGAGCCGGCTCGCGCCGGAATCACACGGCCTCGCGTCCCAGTATTGCTGGACCGCAGCCTGAAGCTCATCCGGGGTCGGGGTCACGCGCTGTCCCATCGGGTCACTCGGTCAGGATCGTCGAGTGTTCACGACCAGCTGAGCTGTGTCGCGAGCTGCGTCGTCCCTTCGATTCGCGCACTGCACACCAGCGTGGAGGTGGGCACGCGCTCTCCGTACCGCCGCGAGATCCAGCCTGCGGGCGCATCCTCGTCACCGGTCTCGATCTTGAGGGCGAGGCGGGTGTCTGGAACGAGGCAGACCGACGCAGAGTCGTGGGCGACCACGATAGTGCGGTCTTGCGCGATGTGCACCCGGCAGGATTCCGAAAAATGCCAGAACTGCTCGATCGCATGCGCTCCGCGGCAAGTGAGCGTATCGGTGACCAGCAGGTTGCGGTCGTCCTTCAGCAGACGCACTTCGCGGCGATGAATTACCGGGTCGGGCAGGCGCGAGTAGCCATCGTGCTCTCCGATCAGCCGATCCTGTGCCGATGTGGTTTCCCAAAGGACGCAGCGTGCCCGGGCCTGGCGCAGCCAGAGGAAGTTGCCGGCGCTCACGGATTGGTCCTGGCGGTCGACGCGCACCGTGTTGTGCGCCGCGGTCCCGCGGAAATAGCGCCGCCAGGCCTGCTGCGCGTGATAAACGTACGTGCCAGGATCGATCAGGATCTCGGTGCCGTTCACAGACAGCGTAAGCGCCAGGGCATCGGCGTGCGCGTGTGCGGCGATCGACAAGTAGCCGAGCGGGCCTACGTCCACGACCGCTTTCGCCTCGTGCGGTGTGCCGAGGTCCCGGCCTAATACATAGTAGCCACCCTCAGGAAAAGCGGCGCTGCTCGGTTTTTGCGCAGGGGGCGGCAGCGCGGTGAAGGCGGTGGCCGCCTCGTCGCCGAGGAGCCAGCGGCTCTTGTCATCGAAGGTCCTCGCCCGCGCCTTGAAATCGCTCCGAGCGAACAACACCGCGCCGGTTGCGAGCAGCGATCGATAGGGACAAAACCCCGGCTCGCGCGAAAAGCGCACGGTCACGGCATCGTCGCTGTCGCCGATCATCGGCACATGTCCGCCGACGTCCATGACGGCCGCGACGAACCCGAGCATCGATTCCAGCCGTTTGCAGAATGCGCGCGAGAATTCGATTCGGTTCGCCCGTCCGACGAGCAGGCACAGCAACAGCATGTCTGCGACCGCGTGGTGGTACCAGAACGCCTGCTCTCGGTTCGTGCCGTCCGGATGATTCTGCTTCTGCGACTCCGCCTCCAACTCGTGCCGCGCCCGCTCACGCCAGCGTGCCGACTCCGGCCAGAGCGGCCAGGTGGCGCACGCGATGAACCACCCCGTCAGCTCCCCGATCAGATGATTGTTGGCGGACGAGTAGCGAGACAAGCGGCGCGAGACAAAGCGGCAGTGCTGGTACACCGAGGCCAGCCAGTTTCGGCGCAGCGCGCGACCAGTTTCGCCGTCGAATAAAGGCGCGCTGTCGCCGCCAAGCAGATGCCACGCAAAGGCCCAATTCGACAGGCGCATGGCTGCCTCGAGCGGGCTGGTCCAATTGGGGCCGATGCGAAGCGGGCACTGCTCCAGCCAGGACGCAAGCAGCCGGAGCGCGCCATCGGCGTAGCGTGCCTCGCGCGTGAGATGCCAGGCCTGGGCCAGGGTGACGAGCTCGGAATGTCGATTCAGCTCCCACAAGTACCTGATGTCGCCCACCACGCGTTCGTCGCGGTAATCGATTCTCCCGCCCCAGATCAGCGGCGACGTCAATCCTGTTTTGGGATCGCGATTCCACTCCGGCGGAAAACCGAGAGCGAGGTCGTGCAAGCCGAGCACGTCCCAGCGTCCCTGCAGAATGCGATCGGCCGCGTGCGTGTACAGGGCGGGCTGTACGCCGGTCGGTAGGGGCGAAACCCAGCTCGACCGAGCGGCCGGTGCAGGCGCGGGCAGATCGCTCCCGAGCACCAGTCCCCAGCGCTCGCAGCGGTCGACCACGGCTTGGGCCGCGCGCCAGCACAGTTCCGCAGGGCCCATCGCTCTGAGCCGATTGAGCCGCCAGCTGATGGTCGTGCTCATGTCATGCCGTATTCGCGATGCCAGATCTCGAGGCTCAGCAGACTCCAGAGCAGCTTCTCCTGGTTCTGCCGGCCGGCCGTGTGGTCAGCCAGAGTTCGTTCGAGCGCATCGCGGTGATAGTAGGCCCGGGTGCGGGAGTCCGGCCCGGTGAGATGATCGTACAGATAGTCGCGCAGCGGTCCTCGAAACCACTCGTGAACGGGCACGCGGAAGCCGACCTTGGGTCGCTCCAGAATGGCGGCTGGCAGCAGTCGCTTCATCGCGCGCCGGAGAATGCGCTTGGTGGTCGAGCCGTGTACGCGTTGTGCGTCGGGCAAGGACGATACGAATGCGACCAGCTCCTGATCCAGGAACGGCATGCGTGCCTCGAGCGAGGCCGCCATCGTCATGCGATCGCCACGCTCCAGCAGGTTGTCCGGCAGCCAGCTGGTCTGGTCGAAGTACAGGATTCTTCGCAGCGCCGTGTTGCCGTCGGGCGTGTCGAATTGCACGCCATTCTTCGCGGCAGCGTGTGGCCCGAGGCTGACGAGCGCTTCGCGTTCCTCGGGCGAGGATGCGCCGAACCAGCGCGGCATGCGCTCATCGAACCGTGCCAGGCCGAGGCTCAGGACGGCCGTCTTGGCGCGGTCGAAGCGATACGGCAGCGTTCGGATCAACGGCTCGACCAGCCGCCGGCGCAGCAACTGCGGCACACCCTCGTAGAAGCGGGCGTAGCGCTCGAACACGTGCTTCGGATATCCGCCCAGAACCTCGTCCGACCCCTCCCCGGTGAGCACCATCTTCACCGTTCTACGCGCCTCGCTCGACAGCAGGTAGATGGGAATGTCGGACGGTTCGGCGACCGGGGCATCACGAAAACGCACCAGGGTCGGCAGATGCTCGATCAGGTGATCCTGCGAAACCGTCAGCTCGTGGTGCTCGGTGCCGAAATGCTCAGCTATGACTTTTGCATAGCTCAGCTCGCTGTACGCGGCCTCAGAGAAGCCCACCGCGAAGGTCTTGATCGGATAGTCCGAGTGGCGCGACATGAGCCCGACAACGGCCGAGGAGTCGATTCCACCCGAGAGGAACGCGCCAAACGGCACGTCCGCGATCATACGGATCCGGACCGACTCGTCCAGTTTGTCGAGGAACGCGCCAACCGGATCCTGCGGGGGCGCTGCGTCGGGGCATGGATTCCGGTCCGGGGGAACGTAATAGCGCGTCTCGGTTAACCCTCCCGCCTTCCAGACCGCATAGCAGCCTGGCATCAGCTTGCGAACGCCCGCGAACAGGGTCGCTGGCGCCGGGACGTAACGATAGATGAAGTAATCCCACAGAGCGTCGTGATTCACCCCGCGCTTGACGCCGGGAAAGTGAAGAAGGGCCTTGATCTCGGACGCAAACGCGAAGCCGAGTGGTCCGCTGCTCACGAACAGCGGCTTCTTGCCGAAGCGGTCGCGCGCCAGGAATAGCTCTTCACGGCGCTGATCCCACAGGGCGAACGCGAACATGCCTCGCAGGCGCTTCACGCATGCCGCGCCCCACTGCTCGTAGGCATGGACGATCACCTCCGTATCCGAGCGCGTCCCGAAGCGGTGTCCGTGCGTTTCCAGCTCCTGCCGCAGCGCTTCGAAGTTGTAGATCTCCCCGTTGAAGACGATTTGAACGCTGCCGTCCTCGTTGCCGAGCGGTTGATGCCCGGACGAAATGTCGATGATCGAAAGCCTGCGATGTATCATTCCCACCCGCCACGCGCCTTCGGCGGCATGCGCTTGAAAGACGCCGGTGTCGTCCGGCCCTCGATGAGCCATGCTCTCGCCCATGCGTTCCAGCACTTGGGGAAGCTGGCTCTCCTTCCGCACTATGAATCCGCCGATCGCGCACATGGCTCCAGCCCAGGGCCACTCTCACCGGGAACAGCATCGAAGTTGTCCGGGTCGGCGGCCGCGTCCAGGCAGCGGCGCGAACCCGAGACACAGCGTTGTCATGATGGACGGGTAGGATGGCCTAGCAACGTCGAATCCGTGATTAATCGCACAGGCAGTTTTCAGCGCGATGTGCGTGTGATGACCGTAGTGTGACGCTTGTTGGTTTTGCGATTGTCGATGCCGCTCCTGGGGTCCGCACAGCCGGCGCCTGCGCGGTGGCGGTGAGATAACCGGTATGGTGAGCTTTGCGGAAACTCTGGCCGGGCGGCCAGCTGGCCGGGTCCTTGTGGTGCATAACGCCTACCAGTACAAAGGCGGAGAGGATTCGGTCGTCGAGGCGGAGCTGGAGTTGCTGCAGACCCGTGGCCACCGCGTGGAGGTCTACTCGCGGGACAACGATGAACTGGCCGGAGCCGGCCCGTTTACGACCGCACGCGATACGTTGTGGTCGCCGCGGACAATGCGGGAGATGGCGGCGCGCATCAGCGCCTTCCAGCCGGATGTCATCCATGTCCACAACACCTTCCCGTTGATTTCACCCTCCGTGTGTTGGGCCGCAGCGCGCGCCCATATTCCCGTGGTGCAAACCCTGCACAACTTCCGTCTGCTGTGCGCCTCCGGGATGTTCTTGCGCGATGGAGAGGTCTGCGAGGACTGTCTAGGCAAGCTCCCCTGGCGCGGTGTAGTCCACCGCTGCTACCGCGGCTCCGCGGGACACTCGGCGATGCTGGTCGCGATGCTGGGGTTGCACCGAGCCCTGCGCACCTATCAGAACAAGGTGACTCGCTACATTGCTTTGAGCGAATTCAGTCGGGCGAAGCTGATTCAGGGCGGGCTGCCGGCGCACAAGATTTCGGTCAAGCCCAATTTTGTGACCGCTTCGGCGGGCGGCGGAAGCGAGCGAAAAGGGGGGCTGTTCGTGGGCAGGCTCGCGCGGGAAAAGGGGATCGCGCTGCTTCTGGCGGCGCTGAATCGCCTGCCGGGCGCGATCGTGGATGTCATGGGCAGCGGACCTGAAGCGGGGGCGGTGGCCAGGCATGCTCGAGTCCGTCATCACGGCCGACAGGAGCAGAGCGCTGTTCTGGCGGCCATGCGTTGCGCCGCGTACCTGGTCTTGCCCAGCATCACGTACGAAAATTTCCCCCGCACGATCGTAGAGGCGTTCGCGTGCGGGCTGCCGGTGATCGCCAGCCGGCTGGGAGCTTTGGCCGAGATCGTCGAAGACACTCGGACCGGCCTGCTGTTTGAACCAGGCTCACCGGAGGATCTGGCGCAGAAGATCGCGTGGGCCGAAGCAGACCCGGCCGCCATGCGCCGGATGGGTGAGAACGCGCGCGGCGAGTACGAGCTGAAATACACCGCAGAGATCAACTATCAGCAGCTGATGAGAATCTACCAGGAAGCGGTCGCCTGCATGCCGGGATCTCCGGTGCGGATCGGCGATGACACGCTGGCAACGCAGCGCGATCAAACTAGGACCCGGCTGCGGGTTGATTCGTGAGGCAAAGGATCGACCCGTCTTCAGGTAGAATCCGCGCGCTGCCAGAAGCTGCGCGCTTTCGCCGTCGCCTTGTATCCGACACGCGCGCCCACGCTTCCCCTCACTGGAGCCCTCCATGCGTTTGACGACTGACTTGCTGTTGCGCGCCCTGCTCGGGGTGGCTGCGTGCTGCGCGTGTTCGATTGCCTACTCGCAGCAGGCACAACCCGACGTCGTGGCCACCATGGGGGCTCAGCAGGTGCGGGGGGCGGAGCTCAAGCGCCTCATCGACGCGCTTCCGCCCGAGACGCGCAAGCGCCTGGCCGCCGATCTGGGTGCGCTCGACCGCCTCGTGCGAGAGGAGCTGGTGCGCCAGAACGTCGTGACGGAGGCGAAGCAACAAGGATGGGACAAGAGACCCGAGGTGCAGTTGCTGATGGAGCGGGCGCGCGAGCAGGCGCTGGTGCAGGCGTATGTGAACAACCTTGCGCGGCCCGCTGCCGGCTTTCCATCCGAGGATGAGATCAAGGGCTTCTACGAAGCCAGCAAAGCCAGTTTCACGCAGCCTGCGGAGTTTCAGTTGGCACAGATTTTTATCGCATCTCCAGAGGATGCTGAGCTGGCCGCGGCCGCCAGCGCCCAAAAGAAGGCGGTAGACATCGCCGCGCGAGTGCAGAAGGCGCCGGCCGATTTTGCCAGGATCGCCCGGGAAACCTCGGACAACAAGGACAGCGCCGCGAAGGGCGGCGACCTGGGCTGGGTTCCGGAAACGCAGCTGATCCCCGAAGTGCGCGCGGCGGTGACGCGCATGACCAAGGGCGAGGTGAGCGCGCCCATTCGCAGCGCCGGCGGATGGCACATCGTGCGTCTCACCGATCGCAAATCCAGCGTTACCCGTCCCCTGCCCGAGGTGCGCGATCAGATCGTCGCCACCATGCGATTGCGCCGCGCACAGGAAGTGGAGCGGCGTTATGTCGAGGACCTGTTGAGCAAATCCGCGGTGAACATAAACCAAGCCGATCTGCAGAAGCTGCAGGCCGCGATCAAGTAGGGTGTCGTGGTCTAACAACGGTGAGGTCGGCGCATACGGCGTCGTGCCGGCGTCATGTCACATGCGCTGAATGCGACACCTCCCGGCGCCGAATCCTTAATGAAGACGTCATGGGCACGGCGCAAACTGAAAAGTGAAATTTTTACATTCGACACACGCTCGATCGGCATAGTATCCACTCAACACGAGGAGGGCGGATGGACGACGCGGCTGGCGCGAGGACGCAATCCATGAATTCTTTGACGCGGTACACACGCTGGCGCACCTTCGACACCACTCAGCACGGTGGCGAGCGCATTTCCTGCTGGCTGGACCGCGAAACCGGCCGCCTCGTTTATCAGCCGGAAGGCCTCGACCCGAACGCTCTCATATCCGCGCCCGGCTTCGCCTCCTCTTCGCTGGGGCTACAGGGCGCTTAGCGCAGTTCTGCCACGGTTCACCTTCACGTACCGCGCCGTTAGGGTCAAAAGGCCGGCAAGCATCATCAGCCATACCCCGGGCTCGGGGATGGCTGCTATCTGCGTGATGTCGATCTCGTAGAAGCCGAACTCGCCGCAGCCGCGAATGGCTGACGTGACCAGCGCAGCAAACGAGCCCGGGTGGTCCACCTCGAACGTGAACGAGGGCGCAAGCGGCGACAAGCCAGCCTGCCCGAACATCCCTCCGGACGTCCCCAGCTGCTTGACGGCTAGTTTCAGCTTGGAGAAAGCGCTCGAAAACTCATCGTCGAGCGAAGCGAGGTCGACGATACTTGCCTCATATATGCCAGGCGTGTCGATCGTAAACATGTGGACGTCGGCGCCAGCACCAACAACGCCGTCCACCAGAGAGCCCATTCCGCTTTCAGTAAA
>Ga0335084_10008394_pt1 | contig 10291 bp, 6 predicted proteins | sample Lox_Sample_44_FD_206721 | JGI IMG/M metagenome (GOLD analysis project Ga0335084, IMG submission 206721) | Soil microbial communities from Loxahatchee National Wildlife Refuge, Florida, United States - Lox_Sample_4.4 | ecosystem: Environmental > Terrestrial > Soil > Wetlands | place: USA: Florida... | reverse complement strand
CCACAGCGCGCACACCGCGCTCCCGATCATCAGGTGCACGGCAGAGCGCTGCGACCACCAGAAGCGCGCGGTCTCGGCGAGGCCCGGCGCCGCCCCGTCGTCGCCGGCATCCAGGCAGCCGCGCCGCGGCTCGTGCACCGTGAGCCAGATAGACACGCCCACCAGAACACCAGGTACGCCAAGGGCATAAAACACCGCACGCCAGCCGAAGTGATCGTTGATGGTGCCGGCCACCTGGTAGCCGATCCACGCGCCGATCGGGGCGCCGAGGGAGAAGACCGTGAGCGCCATGGCACGGCGCGTGGCGGGGAAGTAGTCCGAAAGCAGCGAGCTTGCGCCCGGGGTGCCGCCGGCCTCACCGACCCCCACGCCGATGCGCGTCAGCGCGAACTGCAGCGTGCTCTGTGCCAGCCCGCACAGCGTGGTCATCAGCGACCAGACCACCAGGCATACCGCGATGATCTTGCGGCGGCTGTAGCGATCGATCAGCCACGACAGCGGAAAACCCAGCACCACGTAGAACACCGCCAGGGGCCAGGCGGTCACGAAGGCCACGCCAAAGTTGCTCAGGTGCAGGTCGGCCTTGATCGGATCCAGCACCGTGGAGACCACGTAGCGGTCGGCGATACTGAGGGTGTACACCAGGCACGTCATGATGAGTACGTACCAGCGCTGCCCGAAGGAGGCGAGACCTGGCGACTCGAGCGCGCCCGTGAAGCTAGATTCGGCTTGGCTCATGGCACTCCGCTGCCCAACTGCGCGTGCAGCAGGTTACGCGAGCGGCGCGCGACTGTCTTGCAGTATGAGGTCGGCGGCCTTCTCGGCCAGCATTATGGTGGGCGCGTGCGTATTGCCGGAGGTGACGTTGGGAAAGGCGGCCGCATCCACCACGCGCAGCCCGGCGAGCTGGTGCACGCGCAGCTGCGCATCGAGCACCGAGCTGTGTGCATCGGTCCCCATCGCACAGGTGCAGCTGCTGTGGAAGACGCTGCCGGCGCGCGCCCGGAAGTCTGCGAGCACGTCCGCGTCGCTGCGCACCGTGAGCCCTGGCTCGCGCTCGCCGGCGTTGACGGCCGCCAGCGGCCCGGCGGCGGCGAGCTGGCGCAGCACGCGCGCGCCGTCGAACACGTCGGCAAGATCGGCGGCGGCGGCGAGGGAGTTGGGTTCGATCGCCGGGCTGAGCTGCGGGTCCGCGCCGCGGATATGCACCGAGCCGCGACTGTGCGGTCGACAGGTGTTGAAGGACATGAGGAAGCCCGGGTAGGGGTCCGGATTCAGCAGGCGCCGTCGTGTGCCGTGGGTGGTGGTGGTGTAGCTGGCCGGGTTGAAATAGATGTGCAGGTTGGGACGGCTGAGTCCGGGACGGCTGCGCAGGAAGGCCCCGGCCTGGTTGACGCTCATCGCCAAGGGTCCCGAGCGTGACAGCGCATAGCGCAGCGCCGCGCGCACCTTGCCGTACCAGGGCGCCAGCTGATCATTCAGCGTCGGCACCCGCGAGCGGTAGTAGTAGGAGGCGCACAGGTGATCCTGCAGACCCTCGCCCACCGCCGGCAGGTCGGCGATCACCGGGATGCCGAACTGCCGCAGGCGCGCCGCCGCGCCGACGCCGGAGAGCTCGAGCAGCTGCGGCGAGTTGATGGCACCACCGCACACCAGCACCTCGCGCACGGCGCGCGCGCGCTGCAGCGCGCCTGCTTGCAGGTACTCGACGCCGCGGGCGCGCCTGCCCTCGAACAGGATGCGCGTCGCGAGTGCGCGCAGCTGCACGCTGAGGTTGCGCCGCCGGCGCGCCGGCTTGAGATAGGCGTTGGACGTCGACACCCGCACCCCGTTCTTGATGGTGACGTGCCACAGGCCCGCGCCCTCGCGCTGGGCGCCGTTGAAATCGCTGGTACGCGGGATGCCGATCTCCTCGCAGGCGCGCAGAAACACCTGGCACAGGGGATGCACGCGTGCCGACTCATCGCTCACGTGCACCGGACCACCGGCGCCGTGCCACTCGGAGGCGCCCCAGGCGTGGTCCTCGAGCTTGATGAAATAGGGCAGCACCTCGGCCCACGACCAGCCGCGCGCCCCGGCGGCCGCCCAGTCATCGAAGTCGCCCGCCTGGCCGCGCACGTACACCATGGCGTTGATCGAACTCGAGCCGCCGAGCACCTTGCCGCGCGGCCAGAACTGGGTGCGGTTGTTCAGACCCGGATCCGGCTGCGACTCGTACATCCAGTTGAAACGCGGGTCATTGAAAGTACGCCCGTAGCCGATCGGTACCTGGATCCACAGCGAGCGGTCGGCTCCGCCGGCCTCCAGCAGCAGCACGCGATGCGCGGCGCTCGCGCTCAGGCGGTTGGCGAGCACGCAGCCGGCAGCCCCGGCGCCGACGATGATGTAGTCATACTCAGTCATTGTGTGATAAGCATCCCAACATGAAACTGACGCACGTCAAGACCTTCGTGGTCGGCAACCCGCCGCCATCCTACGGCGGGCGCTACTTCGTGTTCGTCAAGCTCACCACCGACGGCAACGTGCACGGGGTCGGCGAAGCATACTGCGTTCCGTTCCACCCGGACCTGGTGGCGCAGATGCTCGGCGACGTGTTCGCGCGCTACCTCGAGGGCGAGGATCCGCACGACATCGAGCGCATCTGGCGGCGCGTCTACAACTCCGGCTATAGCGGGCACCCGGACCTGGCGCTCATGGGCGTGCTGTCGGCGCTCGAGATGGCCTGCTGGGACATCATCGGCAAGGAGGCCGGGGTGCCGGTCTACAAGCTCCTCGGCGGGCGCGTGCACGAGCGGCTGCGCGCCTACACCTACATCTACGCCCGCCCCGGCGACAAGGTAAACGTCTACCAGGACCCGCAGCTGTCCGCGCAGCGCGCCGCCGAATATGTGACGCAGGGGTTCACCGCCATCAAGTTCGATCCCGCCGGGCCCTACAGCGCCTTCGACGGGCGCCAGCTCGCGCTGCCGCAGCTGGAGCTGTGCGAGCGTTTCATGCGCGAGCTGCGCGCCGCGGTGGGTGACCAGGCCGACCTGCTGTTCGGCACGCACGGGCAGATGACCGCCGCCGGCGCGATACGCCTGGCGCGGCGCCTCGAGCCCTACGAGCCGCTGTGGTTCGAGGAGCCGGTGCCGCCGGATGCCCCCGAGGAGATGGCGCTCGTGGCGCGCGCCACGCGCATCCCGATCGCCGCCGGTGAGCGCCTCGCCACCAAGTACGACTTCGCGCGGCTGCTGCGCGCGCAGGGCGCGGCGATCCTGCAGATGAACCTCGGGCGCTGCGGGGGGCTGCTCGAGGGCAAGAAGATCGCCGCGCTCGCCGAGGTCCAGCACGTGCAGATCGCGCCGCACCTGTACTGCGGCCCGGTGGTGGGGGCGGCCAACATCCAGCTCGCCACCTGCAGCCCGAACTTCCTCATCCTCGAGGGCATCGAGCGCTGGCAGGGCATCCATGCGGACCTGCTGGTGCGGCCGATACGCTGGGAGGCCGGCTACGTCATCCCGCCCGCCGAGCCCGGGCTCGGCGTCGAGCTCAACGAGGCCTTCATCGCGCGCCATCCCTACGCGGGGCGCGAGCTGCACCTGGAGTCCCTGGGCACACCCGTGCCATAGCGCCGCATCACCGGTAGGCCGTCCACACCGTCTTCAGGTCGCAGTACTTGTCGATGGCGTGCGGCGAGCGGTCGCGTCCGGAGCCGGACTGCTTGAAGCCGCCGAAGGGCGTGGCCATGGTGGAACGGTCGAAGGCGTTCACCCACACGGTGCCGCCGCGCAGTTGCTGCGCGAGGCGGTGGGCACGGTTGATGTCGCGCGTCCACACCGCCGCAGCCAGCCCGTAGGGGGTGTCGTTGGCCAGGCGCAGCGCCTCGGACTCTTCGCGGAAGCTCATGACGGCGAGCACGGGGCCGAAGATCTCCTCGCGCGCGACGCGCATCTCCGGGCGCACCGCATCGAGCACCGTGGCCTCCACGTAGAAGCCACCGAGTTCGGTGAGGGCGCGCCGCCCGCCGAGGGCCACCTGCGCACCGGCCGCGACGCCGCCCTCGATGTAGCCGAGCACGCGCTGCATATGCTTCTCATCGATCAGCGCACCCATCTGCGTGCCCGCCTCCAGCGGGTGGCCGAGCGTGATGGTGGCGGTGACGCGCTTGAGCTCACTTAGCAGCTCCGCCTTGACGCTCTCGTGCACGATCAGCCGGGACCCGGCGTGACAGGTTTCGCCGCTGTTGTAGTAGATGCCCCAGGCGATATCGCCGGCAGCGCTGGCCAGATCCGCATCCGCGAACACCACCTGCGGGGTCTTGCCGCCGAGCTCGAGCGCCACGCGCTTCAGGTTCGACTCCCCGGCGTAGCGCAGCATGAGGCGGCCGACCTCGGTGGAGCCGGTGAAGGCGATCAGGTCCACCTCCGGGTGCAGCGCGAGCGCGCGCCCGGCTTCCTCGCCATAGCCGGGCACGACGTTGAAGACGCCCGGCGGCACTCCCGCCTCGAGTGCCAGTTGCCCGAGGCGGATGCCGCTGAGCGGGGATTGCTCGGCGGGCTTGAGCACCACGCTGTTGCCGGTCAGCAGCGCCGGCCCGACCTTCCAGCAGCTGATGATCAGCGGGTAGTTCCAGGGCACGATGGCGCCCACCACCCCGAGTGGCTCACGGCGGATGAGCGCCAGGTCATCCGGCCCGGTCGGGGCGACCTCGTCATACAGCTTGTCGGCGAATTCGGCGTAGTACTCGATGCAGTCGGCGCAGCTGGCCACGTCCACCGACACGGAGTTGCTGATCGGCTTGCCGACGTCGCGCGTCTCCAGCAGCGCCAGCTGCGCGCGGTCGGCACGGATGGCCTCGGCGAAGCGGCGCAGGATGCGCTTGCGTTCCCTGGGCTCTGTGCGCCGCCAGCTGCCTTCCTCGAAGGTGCGGCGCGCGGCCGCAACGGCGCGCTCGATCTCGGGAGCGCCACCGCGGGTCACCGCGCAGATCGCCGCGCCGTCGATCGGACTGATGTCCTCGAAGGTGCGACCGTCGCGCGCCTCCTCCAGGCGGCCGTCGATCAGGGCGCGCCCTTCCGGGCGCAGTTGCCGCGCGAGACGCTCCCAGTCGGGACGCTGCTTGGGCAGGGTGGAGGTGACGGCGCTCATGGGCATCCTAGCTTTCCCGATTTCCGCCCCGACCGGTGAGCCGATAAATTGAATAGCCCCATCTAAAAGAGGCATCGGGGGTATCGGGACCCTGATTAGAATAATGCGCCCGCGCATTTTGGGGGCGGCTTTCGGGGCGGAGGCGCTGCATGGCGAAGAAGAGCAAGGTGAAGTCAAGCACGCGCGGTACGCGCGCCCGGGCGCGCCCCAGCACGCGGGCAGCCGCGCCGGCGAGCTCGCCCGCCGCGAGCCGCGACCTCATGGCGCGCCTCAGGGACGGCGCGGTCATCTGCGCCGAGGGCTACGTGTTCGAGCTCGAGCGGCGCGGTTACCTGCAGGCCGGTGCCTTCGTGCCCGAGGTGCTGTTCGAGCATCCCGAGGTGGTCGAGCAGCTGCACATGGACTTCGTGCACGCCGGCTCCGATGTCACCGAGGCGCTCACCTACTACGTGCACCGCGAAAAGCTGCGCGTCATCGGCCGTGAGCAGGACCTGGTGCCCATGAACCGCGCGGCGCTCGCGATCGCCAAGCGCGTGGCGCGGCGCACCGGCACCTTGTTCGCCGGCGACTTGTGCAACACCAATATCTATGACCCCTCCGACAAGGCCTCCTTCCGCGCGGTCGAGCGCATCTTCGCCGAGCAGGTCGGGTGGGCGGAGGAAGCCGGCGTCGACTTTTTCGTCGCCGAGACCTTCTCCTGGGTGGCCGAGGCGCTCATGGCGCTCGCTGCGATCCGCAAGTACTCCAGGGCACCGGCGGTGATCACGCTCGCCATGCATCGCGAGGAGGTGACGCGCGATGGCTTCTCGGCGGCGGAGGCGTGCCGGCGCCTCGAGGCCGCCGGCGCGGACGTCGTGGGGCTCAACTGCCACCGCGGGCCCGCGACGATCATGCCGATGATGCGGGCGATCCGCGCGGCCGTGAAGTGTCACGTGGCGGCGCTGCCGGTGCCATACCGCACCACGGCGGCGCAGCCCTCGTTCATGTCGCTCACCGACCCGTACTGCGAGGGCGCGCGCGCCTTCCCGGTGGGACTCGATCCCTTCGTCTGCACGCGCCAGGAGATCGCCGACTTCGGCCGCGAGGCGTACGCGCTCGGCATCCGCTACCTCGGCGTCTGCTGCGGGGCCGGGCCGCATCACATCCGCGCACTTGCCGAGGGCATCGGGCGCTCGCCGCCGGCCAGCCGCTACAGCGTCGACATGTCCAGGCACGCCTTCTTCGGCGAGCATGCGCGCATCAAGGCCGTGCAGAAGGACTACCGCGCCAAGCTCTGAAGAGCGTGCCCGTGAAATACTCCGCCCTCGCCCTGGTGCGCGGCGCGCTCACCCGGCAGGCGAACTGGCCTGCGGTATGGCGCTCGCCCGAGCCCAAGCGCCGCTACGATGCCATCGTGATCGGCGGCGGCGGCCACGGGCTGGCGACCGCCTATTACCTGGCGAAGAACCACGGGCTGACCCAGGTGGCGGTGCTCGAGCGCGGCTGGCTCGGGGGCGGCAACACCGGCCGCAACACCACGATCGTGCGCTCCAATTACCTGTACCCCGAGAGCGCGCGCCTGTACGACTTCTCGCTGCGGCTGTACGAGGGGCTGACGCGGGAGCTGAACTTCAATCTGATGCTCTCGCAGCGCGGGCTGATCGACCTGGCGCACAGCCGTCACGACCTGGACTCGATGGCGCGCTGGGTCAACGCCATGCACATGAACGGCGTGGATGCGCAGCTGCTAACACGCGAGGAGGTCGCCGCGCGCGCGCCGCTCTTGGACATGTCCCCCGAGGCGCGCTTCCCGATCCGCGGCGGCTTCCTGCAGCCGCGTGCGGGCACCGCGCGCCACGACGCCGTCGCCTGGGGCTACGCTCGCGCGGCCGATGCGCTCGGCGTCGACATCATCCAGAACTGCGAGGTGCGCGGCTTCAGCCGCGGGCCGAGCGGGCGCATCAGCGGCGTCGAGACCAGCCGCGGTCCCATCGCGAGCGAGCGCATCGGCATCGCCGTCGCCGGGCACAGCTCGGTGCTCGCGGCACTGGCCGGGTTCAGGCTCCCGGTCACCAGCTATGCGCTGCAGGCGATGGTGACCGAGCCGGTCAAGCCGGCGCTGGACGTGGTGCTGCTCTCGCCCGGCACCGGGGCCTACGTGAGCCAGTCGGACAAAGGCGAGATGGTGCTGGGCGCGGCGCTCGATCTGTTTCCCTCCTACGCGCAGCGCGGCAGCTTCGCGCTCACCCAGGGCATCCTCGCGGCGACGCTGGCGATCCTGCCGGCCTTCAGCCGCCTGAAGCTGCTGCGCCAGTGGGCGGGGATCGTCGACGTGGTGCACGATTCGAGCCCCATCATCGGCGCGACCCCGGTGCCGGGCCTGTACATCAACTGTGGCTGGGGCACCGGCGGCTTCAAGGGCATCCCGGTCGGGGGCTGGACGCTGGCGCACGTGATGGCGAACGGGCGCAGCCACGAGCTCGCCGAACCTTTCCAGCTTGAGCGCTTCCTCACCGGGCGGCTCATCGATGAAGCCGCCGCGGCCGGCATCGCGCACTGACGAGGAACCGGCCCATGATGCAGCTCGAGTGTCCCTGGTGCGGTGTCCGCGATGAAAGCGAGTTCGCCTGTGCCGGCACGACGCACATCGTGCGCCCGCCGCTGACGGCGAGCGACCGCGAGTGGGGCGAGTACCTTTTTTTCCGCGACAACCCCAAGGGGTTGCACCGCGAGCGCTGGCGCCACGTATTTGGCTGCGGGCAATGGTTCAACGTGGCGCGCGACACCGTGACGCACGAAGTGCGTGCGGTGTACGCGCTGAGTGCGCCGCCTCCCGGGCTCTGAGGCCATGACCAGCTACCGCCTGCCCGCGCCGGCCGGGCGCAGCATCGAGCGCCATGCACCCGTGCCGTTCAGCTTCAACGGCCGCGCGCTGCAGGGCTTCGCCGGGGATACGCTCGCCTCCGCGCTCCTCGCCAACGGCGTGCGCCTGGTCGCCCGTAGCTTCAAGCTGCACCGTCCCCGGGGCATCTGGTCGTGCGGGGCCGAGGAACCGAGCGCGCTGCTCGAGGTGGGCGAGGGCGCACAGCGCACCCCCAACGTGCGCGCAACGCTGCAGCCGCTGGTGCCGGGACTCAGCGCGCGCAGCCTCAACTGCTGGCCGAGTGTCGGTTTCGACCTCGGCGCGCTCACCGGAGCGTTCGCCGGGCTGCTGCCGGCGGGCTTTTACTACAAAACCTTCATGTGGCCCAACTGGCACTGGTTCGAGCCGGCCATCCGCCGCATGGCAGGCCTGGGAACGGCGCCCACGGAGCCCGACCCCGATCGTTACGAGGAGATGAGCGCGCAGGTCGAAGTCCTGGTGGTCGGCGGCGGACTTGCCGGGCTCGCCGCGGCGGCGGCCGCCGCGCGCAGCGGCGCGCGCACGCTGCTGCTGAGCGCGGGCGAGCGGCTCGGCGGGGCGCTGGGCTGGCAGCAGGACGCCGAGGTGGACACGCTGGAGAGCGAGTGCACGGCACTCGGCGTGCGCATCCTCACACGCACGGTGGGCTTCGGGATCTACGACCACAACCTGGTTTGCGCCTGCGAGCGACTCGCGGCCGACGGCGATCCCGCGGCCGCGGGCGGAGTGTTGCGCGAGCGGCTCTGGAAGATCCGCGCGCGCACCGTGATCGCCGCCACGGGCGCCTTCGAGCGTCCGCTGATCTTCCCGGACAACGATCGCCCGGGGGTCATGCTGGCGAGCGCCGCGCTGCGCTACGCCGGCGCCTACGGGGTCGCCTGCGGCAGGCGCGCCGTGCTCGCCGGCATCGGCGAGCGCGCCTTGCAGCTCGCCGCCGCCCTCAAGGGCCACGGGATCGAGGTCGCGGCCATCATCGACGCCCGCCCGCGGGAGGGCGCGCCGCGCGAGCTCGCCGGTGGCACACAGCTCTTCAGCGCCGCGACGGTGAGCGCCGTGCATGGCGCCCGCGGCGTGCATGGGATCACCCTGACGAGTTCGGATGGGCAACGCACGCGCCTCGCCTGCGACCTGCTCCTGACCGCCGGCGGGCTCGCCCCCGCCGTGCACCTGCACTCGCAGGCCGGCGGCCGTCTGCGCTGGCTTGAGCAGAGCGCCATGTTCGTGCCCGACGGTGCGACGCCCGGTCTGGTGAGCGTCGGTGCCTGCGGGGGAGTCTTTGAGCGGTCCGCACTCGTAGCGCATGCGGCCGAGAGCGCGGCCGCGGCGGTGCAGGGCCGCGCCCCGCCGGTTGTGCCTCTGGCCGGGACGGGCCTGGGCGGCAGCCGTGCGCCGGCGGCCGGGCGCGGCAAGCAGTTTGTCGACCTGCAGAACGATGTGTGCGTGAGCGACGTCGCGCTTGCCGCGCGCGAGAACTATCGCGCGGTCGAGCACCTAAAGCGTTACACCACCACGGGCATGGGGACCGATCAGGGCAAGACCAGTAACATCAATGCGCTCATGCTCATGGGCGGCTTCACGGAGCGCGCGCCACCGGTAGTGGGCACGACACGCTTCCGGCCGCCGTTCACGCCGGTCACCGTGGGTGCGCTCGTCGGCCGGCGCGTCGGAGCACTCTACCGGCCCCTGAAGCACCTGCCGGCCGAGGCCTGGCACCTGGCGCACGGTGCGCAGTTCGAGAATTTCGGCGACTGGCGCCGCGCGGTGACCTATGCCCGTGGCGGCGAGTCGCTCGAGCAGGCCGCGCAGCGCGAGGCACGCAGCGTGCGCACGCACGCCGGGCTCTTCGATGGGTCCCCGCTCGGCAAGCTCGAGGTGTACGGGCCGGATGCGGCGCGCTTCCTCGATCACATGTACGTCGGCCTCATGTCCGATCTTGCCCCTGGGCAGGCCCGCTACGGATTGCTGCTGAACGAGAACGGCGTGCTGGTCGATGACGGCATCGTCGCGCGCCTCGCACCCGGACATTTCTGGGTCAACACGACCAGCGCCGGCGCCGAGCGCACCGCGGCGGCCTTCGAGGAGTGGCTGCAGTGCGAGTTCACCGACATGCGTGTGCTCGTGACCCCGGTCACCTCGCGCTGGGGCAACGTCACCGTCGCAGGACCCCGCGCCTGGGACTGGCTGCGTGCCGCCGGCTTTGATGCCGCCTTCGCACCCCGCGCGCTGCGCCACATGATGATCCGCGACGGAATGCTGGAGGGGGTGCCGCTGCGCGTACTG
>Ga0335084_10008393_pt1 | contig 10291 bp, 5 predicted proteins | sample Lox_Sample_44_FD_206721 | JGI IMG/M metagenome (GOLD analysis project Ga0335084, IMG submission 206721) | Soil microbial communities from Loxahatchee National Wildlife Refuge, Florida, United States - Lox_Sample_4.4 | ecosystem: Environmental > Terrestrial > Soil > Wetlands | place: USA: Florida... | reverse complement strand
ACTCACGGCGTTGGGAGTGTGTAGTTTTCTAATTCGAGTTGCAATTCCCGGCCTCCTCCCCGACAGAGGGAAAGGTCTGAAATTCGTGTCCCTCAAGTGCCTACCACCCATCCGCTCAGTCGCGAGCCTGTGATTGCCCCTGCGGAAGCGAGGGCGAAGAAGCTAGCCGCCTGGGCAGGGTAAATTGGCAACGGCTCGGCTACTCTTTCGAGGCAGGAGCGGCGGCAGAGAGCCTTTCGACTTCTTGCAGTTTCTTCTTTACGTCGGCAGCGTCTGGGGCATTGGGCGACAAACTGAGATAAGTATGCAGGTGCTCAGCCGCACCCTGATTGTCACCCTTTTGAGCCAGGATGGTGCCAAGGGCATACTCCAGCTTCGGAACGCGGTGTCCGGTGTCGATTTTTACGCCTTCTCGAGCACTGTTTTCCGCGCCATCGACATTCCCCAGATGAGACTTGGCCACGCAGTTGTAGAACCAGGCCTCGGGAAAATTCAGCGCATCGAGCTTGAGCAGTTGGTCGGTGGTGTCGGCCAGCTCCTGCCATCGCTTGTCGTGGCCGGCCAATTGGGCCAGTTCCCGGTACGGACTGACGAACTTGCTATCGGCTGCGATCGAGCGGTGAAACGACTGGCGCGCGCCGGCAGCGTCATTGTTCTGGATTTGTACTCGACCCAACTCCAGCCACGCCTCAGCATAATCGGGATAAGCTTCAACGGCTTTCTGAAACTTCTCCTGAGCGCTGTCCAGTTTGCCGTTCTTCTTTTCTGTAAGTCCTTTCTCGTAGTCTTTCCTGGCCTTGTCAGGAACGTTGACACTGGTCGTACTGACGGTCGATCCTTCCACATGGGCCGCGTGGTGGAGAACGATGGTGCCGATATTGGTGTTTCCGATCGCAGGCGTGCGGACTCCCAAGTCGACAGGTTGAGAGACGAAACCGGGCAGAACTGCCTTTAACTCGCAGTCCCGCCAATCGCGCGCACTGTTCTGACGAACGGCATTCGGGTCAAGATGTGTGGCCGGGGTTTCGCTCGCCTGGGTGGCTCCGCCGAATTCTTTGTTGCTGAACTGAATGCTAAAACTGCCCTTGGAATCGGTATAGCCTTCGGCCCTGACCACACCGTGACAATTGCTCTGGATCAAGACCTGGTTCGGAAGAGGCCCTCCGCTGTCCAGTACTACTTTGCCTGACAGGTTCATCATGCTCGGCAGTGTGTTATCGGTTCTTGAATTTGAAGATGGCGACGACGTGAAGATATCTCCGGTGGTGTTTACGGGAGGTAGTCCACCGTTAGTCGACTGCGCATAGAGGTTGGTATTCAGCGTCACGATCAGAGCGATGCAACAGACCTTCCAGTGCGTCACCGGCATACTGCCTCCTGTGTGACAAATACGGGCCGTAGCCCAAACCGAACCTGCCTGCGAAGAACCGCTGATTGATTACGGGGATTTCAACCTCGCATAATATCCCTTACGTGCGTGTATCCGAAACCGGCGCCCTGACTTTTCGGCCACAATCTCGATACGGCGGAACCGGCCATTTTCTTGGAGATTGCCGGGTTGGTAGGAAACCGAATAGCGATTGCGCATCTCTTCTTCAATAACAGAAAACGCCCTGATAACTTCCCGATTGGTCACCTCGACAAACGATCGTCCACCCGTCTGCGCGGCTAACTCTTTCATCGCTGCGTCGCTTTTTGCCATCCCCTGAAGATATACAGAATCGGAGCTTTCAATCCTGGTATTGATCGCGTAGATCGTGATGTTCCGCATCTGTGCCATTTCAATGGCCCGGCTGAGCGTAGCCCGGCTGCTGTTGTCGTCGCCGTCGCTGAGGACGATCAGGATTCGGGCCTCCATTTCACCGGCTTTCGCAGTGGTCAACTTCTCGCACGCACCATAGATCGAGTCGAAGAGCGCTGTCCCGCCGCCGTTGCGCAAGGCCGCGACTCCAGCAGCCAGTTGCTCAGGATCGTCGCTGTAGTCCTGGGTCAGGTTGGGGTGATCGGCGAAACCGAGGACAAATGCCCTATCGAGGCCGCGGCGAACGATCTTACGGAGGAATTGAGTAGCGGCCTGTTGCTCGAAACGAAAGCGAGGGTTGACCGACGCGCTAGTGTCCACCAGAAGGCCAAGCCGCAAAGGCAGCTCGCGTTGATACCCGAATGCCGAAATTCTCGCCACCGGCATGTGATCGTCCGTCACGCGAATATTTTCCTGAGTAAGGTCCTGGACGAATTTGTGCCCATCTGTAGCAGTAAAGAAGACGGTCACCTCATCTACCCGCTTTTGGACAGTCCAGGGATCGAAAATGCTTGTAGAGGGCAGCTCTCCATCCCGCAGGCTTGCTTCATGACGGCTGTCAGATTGTTCCGGAGACTCACGATCCTGGTTCTGGCCAACGCAGGGTGCCGAACCCAGCCCCAAAACAAGGACGGGCAGGATGGCGCCGAAGATTTTCCTACCCACGATTCTGTTTAGCCGCGCTCTAACGGAATTTTTACCGTTAGCTCGCTGGGTGTCGCCAACTGACGCCTCGTTCCTGGCAAATGTTTCCTGGCAGGTGCACCTTGGAAGTCCCGCTCCAGGAATGGTCGGAGGTTTCATCTTGGGGAACAATCTTGGGGATTAATAATAGACCCATCTTTGTTAATCGTGCGGATTCGCGTCGTCCGTGGGTTTCTGACTTCCAGGCCAAGTTTCGCGACCCTGGCCTCTTAAATGGATTCCGGCCGAAGCTTGCTCTGGATAACGGCTGTGAGGCATGCCGTTGCCCTGTTATGAAAATCGGTAGACAAATCTCTCCGAAAATGGATTTTCCAGACGGAATCCATTGAAACTACTGAGAAATCACGTGTGTGAATGTGGAGCCCCAATTGCTTCCCATTCCACCAAATCCTTCAGGACTCCTCTTTACCTGAAGCTCGGGTTGCTCGCAGCAGCTAGATCAATAGCAGGTCTAAGGAGCTTCTATGCGTACGGCCTCGCGGCTAGCAGCTATCCTTATTGTGTCCTTCTTTGCCCTAAACACTCTGGTTTGGGGTCAATCCTCCACCACATCCTTGCGTGGGACCGTGACGGATGCGAGCGGTGCCGCCATCTCTAAGGCAAAGGTCGCCCTCAGCAACCCCGAGCGCGCCCTCGAAAGAACGACAACAACTGGTGATGACGGAGGATATGAGTTCCTTCAATTGACTCCGGGCACGTACAGGCTCACGGTGGAAATGGCTGGGTTCAAGAGATATGAGCAGAAGGACATTCAGCTACTGATCAGCACCCCGGCGACCGTCAATTTGACGCTCGAAGTGGGGGCGGTGGCGGAAACTATCGAAGTCACCGCAGAAGGCACTCTGGTCAATACCACTGACGCGTCGCTCGGTATCGCGTTCAACACGCGCCAGGTCAAAGAGCTTCCGCTGGAAGGCCGAAGCGTACCTGAATTGCTCAGTTTGCAATCCGGCGTCACCTATACGGGAAACCGCTCCGACGTCGACCGGGATGTCGATACACGGAGCGGCGCCGTCAATGGAGCCCGCAGCGACCAAAGCAACATCACACTCGACGGTGTCGATGTCAACGATCAGGTAACTGGAGATGCCTTCACTTCTGTCTTGCCGGTCACGTTGGACTCAGTGCAAGAGTTTCGGGTTACGACGACCAACTACAACGCCGACCAGGGACGCTCGTCGGGAGCCCAGGTATCGCTGGTGACCAAGAGCGGCACCAACAACTTTCACGGCTCTCTTTATGAGTACCTCCGCAACACCTACACCAGCGCCAATGATTACTTCGTGAAGGTGGCTGAATTGCAGAGTGGACAGCCCAACGTGCCTCCCAAGCTGATTCGCAACATTTTCGGCGGCTCTCTCGGCGGTCCCATCCTGAAGGACCGTCTATTCTTCTTCGTCAACTATGAAGGCTCGCGTCAGCGCGAGGAGAACAGCGTGTTGCGTATCGTTCCTAGCGACAGCTTGCGTCAGGGCTTGATGAAGTATGTCTGCGACGATACTGATCCGTCGTGCGCGCCGGGCAATGGCACTGGAGTAAATGTGGTCAATGATCCCAACCTCGGCCCGGTCGCAACGTTGACTGCGGCCCAGATCCAGCAGATGGACCCCTTGCACATCGGGAATAACCCGGTCATGCTGGCCTACTTCAACTCTTTCCCCGAGCCCAATGACCTTACGCAGGGCGACAAACTCAATTTTGTCGGCTACCGCTTTCGGGGACCTGTTCCCACCAATAAAAACTGGTACATCGCGCGGGTGGATTTCAAGGTCACTCGCAGTGGAAGTCATAGTCTTTTCTGGCGCGGTGCGCTTCGGAATGACACCCAGTCCGGTGTGCCTTACCTTCCAGGTACCCCTCCCCTGGAGACCAAGGCAGACTATAGCAAGGGCATAACCGTGGGTTACACGGCCCTGCTCAAGCCCACGCTGATCAACAACTTCCACTGGGGATTCACCCGGCAGAGTTTCGGCGACATCGGCAACAATGACACGCAGCCGTTCAACTACTTCCGGGGTTTGAACGACAACAGCACGTCAAACAACTCCAGCCTGGCGGTCACCCGCAGCCGCGTTTTTCAGACTCCGGTACATAATTTCGTGGACGACATATCCTGGACGAAAGGCAAACACACGCTTCAGTTTGGGACCAATATCCGCTTTATTCGCAATCCACGGGAAAACTTCCTGAGCTCCTTTTCCCAAGGCGTAACCAATTCTTCCGGATTGGACACCGCCGGAATCGCTGGAACAAGTAGCCCGCTCGACCCTGGAAACAACGGATTTCCCGGCGTTTCGTCCAACTTCGTAATTGGCTACAACTATCCGCTCATCGCCATGCTGGGGTTGGTCAGCGAACTGGACGCGACCTTCAACTTCGATAAGACTGGTATCGCGCTGCCCCAGGGAGCCCCCTTGAAGCGTCGTTTCGGAGCCGATGAGTTCGAGTTCTACGTGCAGGACTCCTACCGCCTGAAACCCAACCTCACCATCAACTATGGTCTGCGCTATTCCTTGTTCTCTCCCCCATGGGAGACTAACGGGACTGAAGTGACGCCGACCATCAGCCTGGGCAAATGGTTCCAGCAACGCGCCGACAAGATGCTGGTCGGCGGTGCATCCAACACCGACCCCTTGCTTACCTTCGACCTGTCCGGTCCGGCCAACGGAGGAAAGAAGGGCTACTATAGTTGGGACCTCAAGAACTTTGCTCCGCGGCTTTCCTTCGCTTACTCACCACGGTCCAGCGGAGGTTGGATGAAGAGTCTGTTCGGGGAAGGCGACAAGACAGTTATCCGCGGTGGTTTCGGGATGGTCTATGATCGCATCGGCTCGGGATTGCTGGATACGTTTGACCGCCGCGGCTCCTTTGGCCTCTCCACGGGAATTACGGCCCCCGTCCCGTCGGCAACCACAGCGCCACGTCTCACGGGTCTTAATACGCTTCCGCAATTCGAGCAGGATGGCGTCACGCCTTATTTCCCAGCCACGCCATCCGGTGGGTTCCCGTATACGTATCCCGATGCAGGCACCAGCCTCGCGATCCAGTGGGGCCTGGACGACACCATCAAGACGCCCTACTCGTACACCCTGGACTTCTCCATCGGCCGCGAGTTGCCCAAGAACTTTAGCCTTGAAGTGTCGTACGTAGGACGTCTCTCCCACCGGCTTTTGTCGCAGGAAGACCTGGCGATGCCGCTCAACATCACCGATCCGAAATCCGGGGTGAGTTATTTCAAAGCGGCCCAGCGCCTGAGCAGACTTGGCTTTGCAGGTACGCCCACTTCTGACGTCACTTCCGCTACGGTTGGTAAGACTGCCGCCTACTGGCAAAATATGGTCGCGCCCCTGCAGCCCGGCGACCAATACACGTTGGCTTGCAGCGGCGGCTCAACCACCGATCCAACGCAGGCGATGTATGACCTCTTTGGCTGCGGCGGAGGACCCGTCAACGGATACGGCGACGAGACTACGTCGCTGGCCAATCTGGACTACTGGGGGTCCGACTTCTCCGGGACCCCTGGCATCCTGGGCACCTCGGGAACCTACTACCCGTCAGTGCTTGGGCCCAATGCATTCTTCAATAGGCAGTTCCATTCACTGTACGCCTGGCGTTCGATTGGCAACGCAAACTACCATGCACTGCAGGCCAGCTTGCGCAAGAGGATGTCCCAGGGCGTGCAGTTCGACTTTAACTACACCTACTCCAAGTCGATCGATATTTCCTCCGACGCCGAGCGGATTGACGCGTATAGCGGCCTGGGCGGACAGATTATCAACTCCTGGGATCCGAATGCGCTGCGCGCCGTTTCTGACTTCGACACCACACACCAGTTCAACGCGAACTGGGTAGTGGAGCTACCCTTCGGCAGGGGCAAGGCTCTGGCCCCGAACGCTCACGGGTTCGTGCAGGCGATTATCGGTGGATGGCAATTATCCGGCCTCGCCCGCTGGACCAGCGGATTCCCTGTGACTGTCTTTAACGGAGCCACCTGGCCCACCAACTGGCAGTTGGGCGGGGCAGTGGTTCAGACTGGCCCCATCCATGCCAAGACCACGATACGTCCAGATGGTTCGGTAAACCTCTTCCCCGCGGATTTGCCCGAAACCAGCGACGGCCTCGGTCCCTTCCGGCATTTAATCCCGGGAGAGAGCGGACAACGCAACATCGTGCGTGGACCGGGCTACGCCGGCCTGGACATGGGCCTGAGCAAGCGCTGGCAGATACACGAAGCGCACAGCGTGCTCTTCCGTTGGGAAGTGTTTAACGTCCCGAACCTGAAGCGCTTCGATGTCGCGACCATCACGAGTGGGATCGACCAGGGGCCGGCTTTCGGCACTTACAGCGGATTGCTCACCAATCCGCGCGTGATGCAGTTCGCTTTGCGTTACGAGTTCTAGGGCAGTGGTCACTCGATAGCGCGGTGGAAACGACTACGGGGCGGGTTCTCCCGCCCCTTCTTTATTTGCGCAGGCTGAGATTCACTTCTTCCCCTTCAAGTAGCGGTCAAACCATTCGGCGGTTCGCTGCATGGCGTCAATCTGGTTCTCACGTTTGGCAAATCCGTGCCCCTCGTCCGCATAGTAGTGGGCTTCAACGACGGTGCCTTGTTTCTTCAGAATATCGACCACTTGTTCGGCTTCCTCTTTGGGATCGATGATGTCGTTCTCCCCTTGTAGTACCAGTAGCGGCGCCTTGGCGTTTTGAAAATATCTGGTAGGCGAGGCCCTTTCATACACCGCACGATCCTTCACCGGATCACCCAGAATTGACTGATCGTATTGTTGAAGGATCGGGTCCTCATTCTGCTGTTCGGTCAGCCAATCGGTGACACCGTAAAGTTCCACCGCAGCGGCCCACACTTCGGGGGTCTTGGAGATAGCGATCATCGCCATATAGCCGCCGTAAGAACCCCCGGTGATTCCGATTTTCTTCGCGTCGACGAAGCCAGTGTTGACCAGAAACTTGGCTGCGAAGACTTCATCCTGCAAGTCGCCACCGCCCAGGTCTTGATAGTTTGCTGTCTGAAACTCCATGCCATAGCCGGTGGAGCCACGCACGTTGGGAGCAATACAAATGTAGCCGCGAGAAGCGAGGGCAGCCGCTGTCTTATCGAAATTATCCATGGTCTGCCCGGTTGGTCCGCCGTGGGGCAGGACGATGCCGGGATGGCTGCCATCACGCTGCAGATTGAATGGCATCCACAAGAAAGCGCTGATAGTTTTTCCGTCGAAACTCTTGTAGTGAATCAATTCGGAGCGCGGAAGCTGGGACGGGTTCAAGCTGGCGATCGCGGAAAATGTCAGTTGACTGCTTTGACGTGTGTCCAGATTGTAGATCCAAAGATCGGCAGGACGGGTTGAGCTTTGGTACGACACCAACAGGTCCTTGCCGCTGGGAGAAAAAGCTGTTGGGTTTCCGGAAGCCTCGGTGATTCCCTCGGGAAACTTGAGTCGGTCGGCGCGTCCAGAGTCACGATCGACGACATAGGTGTCAACCCGGCCATCTTCATTCACGGTGTAGGTGAACGTCTTCCCGTCGGGTGAGAAGTTGCCCGGTTCCGCATCCCAGCTCAGATGGGTAATCCAGGAAAGCTTTTTGGTCTGCGTGTCGAGCAAGGCAATGTTCGAGTAACCGCCGTGCTGGTTCGAAGAAACCAGCAAGGCTCGCCCATCGGGAGACAGGGAGGACGCTTCGTAGATGATCTGTCCCTGGTGCGTGGTGAGATTTTCAAGTGCACCGCTCGCCAGGTCGACGCGATATAAATCCGCGTCGGTGTGTCCCACGTTCGATCGCTCGGCGTAGATCGTCCTGCCATCGCGGCTCCATGCGGCCGCAGACCAAACATGATCTTTCGTCTTCTCGTCGGTCAGTTTGCGAAGCTGGCGAGTTTTCCAGTCGAGGACCGCGATGTCGATCACCGATGACGTCCGCGGCTTGTAGGCAACCGCCAGCATAGTACCGTCAGGGGCCCAAAGCGGATTGCCTTCGGAGATCGCCGGGGTGTTCGTGAGGTTCGCCGGCGTACCCCCATCGCTAGGGATGGCGAAAAGATCGAACACCGCGCCGCCGCCGAAATCCTGCTGGTAGACAATCCACTTGCCGTCAGGCGACCATGCCGCGTCCGATTGGCGATCATCGGACTGGGAAAGCTGGATCGGCCACCCACCTGAGGCTGAGACTTTCCACAAGTTCTCCCGTCCCGTCAGGTTTGTCGTGAACGCTATTTCGCGTCCATTCGGCGACCAGGACGCACCGGACACTGAACGCGTGTAGTAGAGGTCTTGAACGGGGACCGCGACCGCACCGGAATTGGACGCCGAGACGATTGACCCGGGGCCAGTGATCTGACGTTCGTTTGGCAATGTAGCGGCGAGCAGTGTTGCTTTGGGAACCACGATCAGTAGCGCCAACCCCACCAGATATTGCCAGACTTTCACGGTGATTCTCCTTGGTTCGCGATGCACGGAGAAAGATAGCAGAGTCTGGGGCATCGGGTTGGATTGGCAATAAAAGCGGAGGGACATGTTGGCTCTCTTGCAACAGGGGCACGTCCGTCGTTGTCGAAGGTGGCAATGCGTTCCGGCACAGGAACGAAGTCCGGACTGCCCTCGGTCGTGACCCGTTTGACGAAATCGACAATGGATTGTTTGGCTGCGCCATCATTCCACGAGGCTAAGGGCTGGGGCTGATATTCCCAGAGCTTCTTCGATGCGGTGCCAAAGTTTCCAAGTTGATACACAGCCACTCCCTTTGGGGCGAAGGCAAAGGCTTCGAATGGAGCGGCTTTCAATTGCTTTACAAAATCTTCGTGTGCGACGCCCAATGTCACGTGAGGGAAATAGTGTTCCCCGCTGGACTTGGGAACAAAGTGCTCGACGTAGCCGACGATTTCGGAGTTGCTCGGAGTATCGATGAAAGCCGCCGAAGTTCCGCCACTCACGGAGAACGGCGCTACTGTGTCATTTACCTTCTGCTGCAGACGGATCAACTCCGGGGTGCGCTCGACGACAAAAATCGTCACGGCCACTCCTGACCAAACCGTGTATTCGTATCCCTTCGCCGTGAGTTGCAACTCGGTCGGTCGTTCGGTGGCGAAAAGGCTCGCGAGCGCTGCCGTTACCGCGTCCAGGTCTTTCACTCTCACATAGCGCTGCAGCATCGTGACGTGCGGTGCGTGTGTGGCATCCAATGCATAGCCCGCGGAGTAGTTCCCTCGTAAGCGCGCGTTGCTGGCATTGGCTTTGTCTAACATCGCCTGATTTGGTTCCAGCAAGACGTCGATGGCGATAAGATTGTCGTCGCTGCTTTGTACAGCTGACTCCTGCGCTCCTGATGTCTGATTGGTGCTTACCTGTGCAATCGCTTGTTGCATTAGGACTGAAGCGAATGCGAATACAAGTAAGAACGTAAGAATGTTTCTCTTCATGGATGGACCCTCCTTTCTGATTTCATGGCGGTCGCTCTGTATTCTTACTTTTGTTGCCAATTATTTCCTCTCTTCATATTTCGGAATCCAAAGCGGTCTGGCTAAGAACTTCCGGGACTGCCTCACGCTACTTGTGCCATTCCATGAGTTTCTTTGCCAACCAATGATTGCAACTGGAAGACCTCCTTCCAGTCATTCTTCATGCTTACGACCGTCCATCCGTACTGTTTCGCCAGCGCCAAAGACTTCTCGGCGCCAGAAACGTAATCGAATTCACGCGCCGTGTCATCATGGAGGACGAGGAGCCGCAACGCCGGCCGCGGCAGCCTGTTGGCGAATTGCAGCATTGGGATATC
>Ga0335084_10008392_pt1 | contig 10293 bp, 7 predicted proteins | sample Lox_Sample_44_FD_206721 | JGI IMG/M metagenome (GOLD analysis project Ga0335084, IMG submission 206721) | Soil microbial communities from Loxahatchee National Wildlife Refuge, Florida, United States - Lox_Sample_4.4 | ecosystem: Environmental > Terrestrial > Soil > Wetlands | place: USA: Florida... | reverse complement strand
GTAAAGGTTGAGATGCCCCAAGTCCCGCTGGCTCGAAATAATGACCGGAACGCGAGCGATCAGGGCGGCCGGGATTCCGAGCACGTTCGAATACAAATCGTGCGTATGCACGATCTGGAACTTCCCGCGCCGCAGGAATCGCGCCAACCGAAACATTTGATATATACCGCCCGGAGAATCGAAACCACCCTTCGGATAAAATTCTTCGACCGCAACGGTCTTATCCCTCAGCCTCGCCAGCAGCGGACCTTGGGCGCGAAGACATCCGAGGGTGACCGCATATTGCTCAGGATTCATTCGCGTGGCGAGTTCGACGGCCTGGACTTCGGTCCCACCAACGTTGAGGGAATCGACCAGGTAGAAAACTCTGCGCAAGGAAGTGTTCGGGGATGGACCATGGCTCCGCGACCGAACCGGACGGCGGGAATCCGCAACCAGCACACCGGACGAATGGTCCCCCGAGTCCATGCTTTCATAGTAGCGGTAAAGCCCTGCGGCTGCACAGAGCAGGAAGTCCTTAACGACTCTGCACGAGGTGGGAGGTTCGGGTGCAACTATAATTCATCAAAGTGCAACAATCATCGCGGTATCCGTTTGGGCTGGCATTGCCGCATCGCGCTCCCTAGGCTATCTTGGAATTCGATGACCCGTAGCTTCGAGAAAGGTTGAGTCCTGGTCTTTTATGAGCGGGAAAGTCAATGCCTCTTACGAAGGGTTGTGCTGGTAGCCGACTCCCCCATGAAAATACTTTGGGTCAAGGCAGGAAAGCTGTTGCCCGTAGATACAGGTGGCAAGATCCGCTCTTACAACATACTGCGACACCTGGCGAGGCAACATGAAGTAATTCTGCTTTCCTATTATGGCGGGCTGCGGGATCTCGAATACGAAGCGGGGATCGCTCAACAATTGCCGGGCGCCCAGACTATCTACACAGCATCTCCTGAAACGACCCTTACTCAGTCTCTCGACTATCTCTTCCGACTTCCATCGTACGCTCCGTACGCGGTGAACAAGTTTACGCATCCGAGGGTCCGCGATGCGGTCTCACATCATCTCGTCAGCAAGAACCTTGACGTAGCCGTCTGCGATTTTCTATCGGCATCACTGAATTTTCCCGAACGATCCCCGACCCCGGTGGTCCTCTTCCAGCACAATGTCGAGACGATGCTCTGGCGGAGGATGGCGAGCACTGAACAGTCCGCCCTGCGTAAACTCTCTTATACGATCGAAGCGCACAAGATGGAGCGGTACGAGCGGCGAACGTTAAGCAGATTTCGGCAAGTGATTGCCGTCTCAGATGTGGACCGCGATGAGATGCTGCAGTTGTGTCCAGACTGTGCGATCACGGTCGTGCCCACCGGAGTCGATTTGGAACAGTATCAAGCTGTGCCTTCCGCACCGGGCAAGCCTCCACTCATCGTTTTTACGGGATCGATGGATTGGGAACCGAACATCGACGCTGTGGAGTATTTCTGTCGAGAAGTTTTTCCAGCGATTCTGGCATCCTTTCCGGATGCGCGATTCCGGATCGTGGGTCGAAACCCACATCCCCGTGTGCAAAGGCTGGCCTCCGCCTCAATCGAGGTAACGGGCACCGTGCCTTCTGTCATGGACTATCTGCGGTCCGCGACGGTGGTGATTGTGCCGCTGCGGATCGGCGGAGGAACGCGGCTGAAGATCTTCGAAGGGATGGCGATGGCAAAGGCAGTGGTTTCGACATCGATCGGAGCCGAAGGACTTGATGTAACCAACGGAAGAGACTTGCTGATCGCCGACGATCCATCAGCGTTTGCCGCTGCCGTGCTAAAGCTGTTGCGTGACCCTGTGCTTCGCAAGAACTACGAAGAAAATGCCGCTGAAGTTGCTGCACGCTATGATTGGTCGCAGATCGCGCAGCGTTTCGCTCAAGTCTTAAGTGCAGCCGTTCAATCCGATATTGTGCGGCAGTCGCACCAAGCCGCACTGCCAGTCTGATCATGAGAGCCCTGGTCCTCGACGGAAATCAGAATCAGGCAGTCGCGGCCGTTCGTTCTCTGGCGAAAGCTGGGCACGAGGTGCTGGTGGGCGACTCGAGTTCATGGTCTAAAGCGGGCTGGTCCCGCTATTGCAGCGGAATGTTTGAATATCCGGACCCGGAGCAAGATGTCGGTTCCTTTGTCTCGCGGATCCGGGAAACTGCAGAGCAGCAGCCTGGCACGCTTGTCTTGCCCATGACTGAAGTGACGACGCTTCCCTTGTCGGCTCAGAGAGACGTAATCCTCTCGGCCGGCGCCAGGCTCGTTCTGCCGGCTCATGAGAACGTACTGCGCGCCTTTAACAAGGATGAGATGGTTCGTCTGGCTGCATCGCTGGGAGTTGCGGTCCCGAAAACAATTGTCGTGAACAACTCAGACGAAGCCCGCCAGGCGGGGCAACAGCTTCGCTTTCCGGTGGTCATTAAGCCGAAGAGTTCAGTGGAGCCGGTTTCTGGCGGGAAAGTGCGAATTACAGGCCGACCTCTGTATGCGAAAGACGCCTCAGAATTGCAGGATCGGCATCAACAACTCGCGCAAATTTGTTCACGTATGCTGGTGCAGGAATTCGCCGACGGAGAAGGATCTGGCTACTTTGCATTGATGTCTCACGGTGAACTGCGGGCAGAGTTCGCCCACCGGCGAATCCGCGATGTGCATCCAACTGGCTCAGGCAGTGCGGTTCGGATTAGTGTGGAGCCAGATCCGCAAGTACGTGATGCCTCTCTGGCGATTCTGCGCGCTTTGAATTGGCATGGTGTCGCAATGGTGGAGTTTCGACAGGTAGTCTGTCAGCCACCCGTCTTCATGGAGGTGAACGGACGTTTCTGGAATTCTTTACCGCTCGCCTGCTATTCCGGAGTTGACTTCCCTGCTCTGGTGGCGCAAATGGCGGAGACGGACGATGTCGCCAAACAGGAGGGCTTTCGTAAAGACGTTCGCTGCAGATGGCTCCTCGGAGATTTTCGCCACCTGGTGGAAGTCTGGCGTGGAGCGCCTCGTGGATATCCTCGCCCCTATCCCGGCAAGTTGCGAACGCTGCTCTCCGTCATAACACCAGTTCGCGGAACGTATCATGACAACTTCCAGTGGCAGGATCCTGTACCGGAATTGGGAGATTGGCTCTATCTTTTTAAACGGCTGTTCAATTAGGGAGTACAAATTCATTCCTCGACACACAGATGAGTAACGTCGGCACAGTCTTCCTCATGTATCACGAGCTCTCTGTACCAGGCAGGCCGTTGTGTCATGCCGAGCCGGGATATTCTCGATATGCGGTTTCCGTCGATGGCTTCCGCAATCATCTGGAGGAGCTTTCCAAAGACGGCTGGACCGGCAAGAATGTAACCGAGGCCCTAAAAACTCTCGGGAACAAGGATGTCTGCATTACCTTCGATGACGGATGTGAGACCGACCTTCTCTGGGCTGCACCACTCCTGAAAGAGCACGGCTTCGGAGCAACGTTCTACATCACGATCAGTTACCTCGGGCAGAAGGGATTTTTGACCGATCGGCGAGTCCGCGAACTGCTTGAGATGGGATTTGAGATCGGCTGCCACTCGATGTCGCATCCTTACTTGACTGATATTGATAATGCCCGCCTTCGAGACGAAACGGCTGGTGCAAAAGAGCGTCTCGAGCAAATATGTGGAGCGCGGGTCGATCACTTCTCCTGCCCTGGCGGGCGTTGGAATTCTCGGGTGGCGGATGCCGTAAGGAACGCCGGATTTCGAACGATGGCTACCAGCCAAACAGGCATCAACACGGCGAGCACTGATCCATTCGCGCTCGCTCGAGTCGCGGTGCTTGGTCACACCCGCGGCGATACCTTGTTACAAACGTGTCGGGGTGAGGGCTTGTTTCAAGCCCGTATCAAGGAAACGGTTCGCGACTCTGCCAAACGGCTTCTCGGCAATCGCATATACGATTCTGTGCGTAAATCGCTTTTGGGCAACAACTGAGAACTGGCTGCCAATGTCTGGGGTCTGCTGGAACTCACCGAAAGTGTCATCACGAATCGCATAAGTGTCTCTCTGCTGTTGAACTTCCGGGATGGCCCTCCGTGCGCCATCCGGACAGTGTCCTCTGTTATCTACTCACTTCCCCCTGCCCCTTCTAGATTGAATTCCACGACCACCGCGCTTCCAGACTCGCGCGAATTCATAAGCAGTGAGGTCATCGATGTTCTTGGAATCGTCCCCCGGTTTCCAAAAGCGCAATACCCTGAGCAGGATTTCCCAACGAACTTTGTCTGCGGTAATCACGGTGGCCGCAATCAGCCTCTGTTTGGGTTGTGCGGGGATCACCCCCTCGGTGTCTGCGCCGGTAAAGAGCGTAGAGGCCCGAATGGTCGTCACGCCTGCCTCTGCCAGCGTTTATTCGGGCGGCCAGCAGCAGTTCTCCGCCACTTTACGAGCAACCAGTGATACCGCGGTCGTTTGGGGAGCCAGTTCAGGCACAATTTCGCCGAGCGGCTTATTCACCGCGCCAACGGTCACCTCCTCGACAAAAGTCACAGTGACAGCAAGAAGCAAGATCGACTTCGTTCTGATTTCTACTTCCGAGGTTACTGTCACTCCGCTGACCAGGCCCGCTATCGCGAATCGCAGCCTGCCTGCAGGATTGTCGGGCAGCCCGTACAGCACGAGCCTCCAGGCTTCCGGGGGAGTAACTCCCTACATCTGGGCACTGACGTCAGGAGAATTACCGCAAGGTCTTACGCTCGACAGGAATAGCGGACTGATCTCTGGAGTCACGACGCAGACCGGAACTTTCAATTTCACTGCATCCGTCACGGACGCGAACTCCACCCGAGCCAGCAGCGCCATCGCCCTGACGATCCAATCGCCGAAGACTGCAAATTATGATGGCCCTGCGGAACTGCCGCGTGTTTACGTCCAGAGCGACCTGGCGAGCACGCCAGCACGCGGCAATGTCACCTTCGTTTCTGGCGGAGGAGATCTCCAGCAGGCTCTAGACAATGCGAAGTGTGGCGATACTCTCCAACTGCAAGCCGGGGCTGTTTTCAGTGGTAAGTTCAATTTTCCGGCTCAAAGCTGCGATGACAATCACTGGATCATCGTGCGAACCAGCACCGCGGATAGCAGCCTGCCTCCGGAGGGTACTCGCATCACGCCCTGCTATGCCGGGATTTCCTCTCTGCCTGCTCGACCGGCATTGAATTGCGCCTCCACCAGGAACGTGATGGCGAAGCTCGAATTTGACGGGACTGGCAGTGGACCGATCATTTTTCTGAATGGCGCTAGCCACTATCGGTTCATTGGACTTGAGATTACGCGGGGTCGCTCCACCCCGGTGGTCTTCAATCTCGCCGTGCGCGAGAAAGAAGGAACGGCAGATCACATCATCTTCGACCGAAGCTGGCTGCACGGCACTACCCACGATGAGACGCAACGCGGCGTCATGCTCAATGGCATGCGCTATGCCGCGGTGATTGATTCCTACTTTTCCGATTTCCATTGCGAATCGCGAAAGGGCAGCTGCGTCGACGCTCAGGCGATCGGAGGAGGCAGCGGAGACGCGCCAATGGGGCCGTTCAAGATTGTGAACAACTTTCTGGAAGCCTCCGCCGAAAATATTCTTCTGGGCGGCGGGGCGGCCACAGTGACTGCTGCTGACATCGAAATCCGGCGTAATCATATGTTCAAGCCGCTGATCTGGATGAGCGGTCAACCGGGATTCGTCGGCGGCCCCAATGGCGATCCCTTTATCGTGAAAAATCTTTTCGAATTGAAGAACGCCCAACGCGTTCTTTTCGAAGACAACGTTCTGGAAAATAGTTGGGGGGGATTTTCTCAGGACGGGTTTGGGATTGTAATGGCGCCCAAGAATCAAGCCAAAGGTACAGAGAACGTTTGCCCCTTGTGCCAGATCACTGATGTCACCGTTCGGTACGTCAGGATCAGGCACGTTGGCGGAGGCATGACGGTGGCCAGCGGTGTATCGGATAACGGTGGAATTGCCTTGGCCAGCAAGCGGTACAGCATTCACGACATTGTGGCCGACGACATCGACGGAACGCGATACACGGGCTTCGGCGATTTTGCCCAGATTTCCACCGGAGACGGCGCGCCACCTTTGGAGGACGTCACAATCAGCCACGTGACAGCCCTGCAGCCTGGGGTCATGCTCAATATTGGGGATGACCTCGCCATCAACCAACCGATGAAAAACTTCGTGTTCACCAATAACATCGCCAATGCCGGCACCGTACCGATCAAGTCGACCGGTGGAGGCGCGACGAAGTGTGCGTATCAAAATTCCCCGGTGGTCGCGCTGCCGAAGTGCTTCCAGTCGTACTCTTTCACCAATAACGCGATCATCGCAACCCCAGCGAAATTTCCTGCCAGTCAGTACCCCTCAGGCAATACCTTCCCAGCGACGGTTTCCGATGTGGGCTTCGTCGACTATAAGGGTGGGAATGGGGGCGACTATCACCTACGCAGTGCCAGTCCATACAAAAACGCTGCGTCGGATGGCAAGAACTTGGGTGCTGACATAGATGCCTTGGAAGCTGCCATCGCCGGGGTGGAATAGCCCGACCACCGCTTCTTGTGAAAGCTCAGGACTCAGTTACCTTCTGGTGATCAGGGGAGTCGGTTAAGAGTTGGGAATCAGAACCCGATGGAACAGGCTCCCTGGCAGGCTCTTTCAATGCATACTTGGCTAGGCACCATAAAGCCCGGAAGCCATCCTTCCAACCGACTTTCTTGCCCTCCGCGTAGGTGCGCCCCCAATAACTGATTCCGACTTCATAGACCCGCAGCTTGCGCTTTGCGATCTTTACGGTCACTTCCGGTTCGAATCCAAAACGATCCTCCTCGATGCGGATCGATTGGATGACTTCGCGCCGGAAGACCTTGTAGCAGGTCTCCATATCGCTCAGGTTCAGGTTCGTCAGCATATTGGAAAGAAGGGTAAGAAACCAATTGCCGACAGAATGCCAGAAGTACAGAACGCGGTGCGGACCTCCCCCAAGAAAGCGGGAACCATACACCACATCGGCTTGTCCGGCTTCCAATGGCCCCAACAGTTGCGAGTACTCTCTCGGGTCATATTCCAGGTCGGCATCCTGAATGATGACGTATTCGCCCCGGGCCTCCTGGATTCCACGCCGCAAAGCGGCGCCTTTTCCCGTGTTGTGTGGCTGAAGGAAAACCTGAATCTGAGGGTAGTTCCTTTGCAAATTCGCAAGGATCTCGCGTGATCCATCCGTTGACCCGTCGTCGACGCACAGGAGTTCGATATCGAGAGGAACGGCAAGCACGCGCCTCACGACTTGTTCCAAGGTCGCCCTCTCGTTGTAAACGGGCATTACCACCGACAATTTCATAGGTGCCTTCTTGGCTGCTTCCATTTTAAAGGTTCGTTACAAATAAGGCGGTTTTTTGGCACCTGATTTACTATCGATAGTAGATTTGGCGTAAGACAATCCCCGAAAGTCTTCGCCGCGCACCTGGGAGTGTCATTCACCGAATACCTGGCAACCCTAAGGATCAATAAGGCATTCTCTAGAGAAACAATCGCATGAAGTTCGACAAACGGGAAATTTTCAAGAATGTTGGTTCGAGTTGGTTCTCCCTTGGGGTGAACGTCGTTACGGGTATTTTTCTCTCTCCCTTCATCCTGCATCATCTGGGCGACGAAGCGTTCGGTTTGTGGGTTTTGATCTATTCTGTCACCGGATATTACGGTCTCTTCGATCTCGGCATCCGCTCTTCCATCGTTCGTTACGTGGCGAAATATTCCGCCACCGGACAACAGGAAGAGATGAACCTTCTGATTAACACCGCGTTGTTCAGCTACGCCGGCATTGGGACCGTAGCGATGATTTTCACCGCGATCGCGACGTACTACGTAAATTCGATTTTCCGTATCCCCACAGAATTCGCAGGTACGGCGCGGCTTTTGCTGCTGATGGTTGGAGGTTCAGTTTCCCTCGGCTTCCCGCTGGGAGTTTTTGGCGGCATTCTCGCGGGGTTGCAGCGGTTTTATCTTCTGAATTCCATCAACATCGTATCGACTTTGCTGAGGACGTTTTTGATCATCATCGCCTTGCGCCGCGGAGGCGGGTTGTTGTCGGTCGCGCTGATCACAGTGACCTTGCCGCTTGTAAATCAGATGGCGAATGCTCTGGCGGCCCATCCCCTCGTGCAACTGCGCGTCGGTTGGCGGTATGTGACCCGATCGACGCTGCGAATGATTGCCGGTTATAGCAGCGCCACCGTTCTGATCATCGTGGCCAGCCGCCTTCGCTTTAAGACCGATGCCATGGTGATCGGAACGTTTGTTTCAGCAGCTGCCGTCACCTACTTCAGCATCGGATCACGCTTGATGGACTATTCGCAGGATCTGGTCAGCGGCCTGGCGAATTTGTTCATCCCGATGTCCAGCGAGTCCCAGGCGAAAGGGGATCTGGACGGCTTGCAGAAGATTCTGCTGCTCGGCAATCGGGCGTGCGCATTCATCATATTTCCGATTGCCGCGGTTTTTACCATTCTGGGCAAATCCGTCATCGAGGTCTGGGTTGGCGCAAAATATGTCACTACCAGCTTTCCTGTGTTGTTGATCTTGCTTTACCCCACGACGCTCCTGTGCGCTCAGTCATCTTCGGGTCGAATCCTCTGGGGAATTGCCAAGCACAAGCTTTGGGCCTGGATCATGCTGGGGGAGGGCGTCTGTAACTTGATTCTGAGCATTATTCTGGTACGCCCCTACGGGATCATTGGGGATGCGGTCGGAACCGCCATACCAATGACTATAACGATGATCTTCATCCTGCCTCGTTACGTTTGCCGCTTGCTCGGAATAAGTCTGAGAACGTACGTGTATCGATCTTTCGCACTCCCACTGGCACTTTGTATTCCGTTAATCGTCACTCTCTTGATGATGCAACGCTGGTTTGTTCCCCACCGCATGCTGCAACTCTTGATACACGCGTCAATCGGTGGACTGGTCTATGCCCTTGTACTGGGATGGGCGTACTGGTCCGGCAAAGCCTTGCATCTGGGGAAGTTGGGAACCGCTGCCAAGAATCTGACAGCTATGGCATTGGAAGAACGGTAGATCACGGACCTTAAGCCTCGTTGCGTAGCAACAATCCGCTCCGGAGTGGCATCTCTTCTGCCTCGGAGCCTTTGCGAAGGCCCCGACACCCGGTCACAGCCAGTGTTACTATGTGCCTAATCCACTCTGTGCGGAATGCGTTCACGGGATGTTTAACAGACTGTTACAAAAGAGGTGTTTTTCGCTCCTCTAAATTAATATTGAACCAGAGATGGGAAGGAAACCAGCCCGAGCGCCAATCCCGGCGCCTCGCTGACACGCGACCTCAAATCTGACCGACTTTGATTTGTAAATCCCGAAAGCGAGGCGAAATGGCTTCGAGCGCGCGAACGAAAGACAGTCGAATCAAAGGCTACCTCAAGGGTGTCGCCGCGACGGCTTTTGGTCTGAAGGGTGCCGGAAGAAATCTGACCGTCTTTCCCAAGGATCTTTTTCTGGTTTCGTATTACCGTTCCGGTAGTACCTGGTCCCGTTTTCTGGTCGGCAATCTGCTCAATCCAGACGAACCGGTCACCTTCGCCAACATTGAGCGCCGCGTGCCTCCGATTTACCTGTGGCCCGACCGGGTGCTGCGAACGCTGCCCCGAGTCATCAAGAGTCATGAGTCCTTCGATCCGCGCTATCCCCGCGTCCTTTACATCGTAAGAGATCCTCGCGACGTAGCTGTTTCGTTCTACTACTACGTGCTCAAGATGAGAATTATTCCTGATAAATATTCGATGGACGATTTCGTGACTCGCTTTCTCAACGCTGATATCGTGACGTACGCTAATCGCGTTGGCTGCTGGCAGGATCACGTTTTGAGCTGGATACGTCTGCGTCAGGGGAAGCCCGGTTTTTGCCTCACGCGCTACGAAGATCTTCAGGCTGATCCTGCCGCCGAGCTGGCCAAATGGGCGCCATTGTTGGGAATACACCCAACACCGGAGACAATCGAACGAGCCATCTCATTGAGCTCTGCCAGCAAAATGCGCTCTCTCGAAGAGAAACAATCCAAAGATTGGGGTGTTACCAAGAAGAGCCGCCAGGATATTCGCTTCGTGCGCGATGCCAAGGTTGGCGGATGGCAGCAGAAGCTATCGGATAAGTCTATCGCAGCGATCGAAGAGGCTTGGGGACCAACAATGGAGGAACTCGGCTACGAACTCGTGACCCGCAGCCGACTGACGACTCAGCAAACGGCTCTGAGCCAGTA
>Ga0335084_10008391_pt1 | contig 10293 bp, 6 predicted proteins | sample Lox_Sample_44_FD_206721 | JGI IMG/M metagenome (GOLD analysis project Ga0335084, IMG submission 206721) | Soil microbial communities from Loxahatchee National Wildlife Refuge, Florida, United States - Lox_Sample_4.4 | ecosystem: Environmental > Terrestrial > Soil > Wetlands | place: USA: Florida... | reverse complement strand
CGAACGGGATGTCGACCAGGTGGTAGAACTGCACCCGCTCGGGCTCGTAGGCGGCCTCGCGGAGCGCCACCTCGTGGTACTCGCGCCCGACGGCCGCGTTGCGACCGACGAAGCGGCCGTCGCGCACGTCGTGGAAGACGCCGTGGTCGGCGCCGTCGTAGTCGAGGTCGCCGGCGTAGAGCCAGGCGTAGTAGGCGTGGCGATCGATCGGCGCCCGAAGCGCGTCGGGTGTCTTGTCGTGCAGGGAGTAGGCGACGAAGTAGCGCACGCCCATCACCTCGGGCGTGAGGTCGCCGTCGATGTCGAACACGTCGTAGAGCTGCGACTCGTTGTAGTAGACGTCCACGTCGTAGATGCGCTCGGTCTCCGCGGGCAGGAGCTGCCGCAGCTCGGCGATGTGGCCGACGTTCACGTGCGTGCATCCGTGCGACATCGGCCCGCGCGAGAGCAGCCACAGGTAGCGGTAGGGCTTCCCGTCGGGGTTGCCGTGGGTCCCCGTGCGCCACGCCGCCGGGAGGAAGCCCGTCTGCGCGGGCTCCATCTGCCACCACAGCGTGTGGAAGGAGTTGTGCATGTTGGTGCCGACGTGCATGTACGGCAGCCACGGCGAGTAGCTGTACGACTCGTCGGTCGGGATGTGGTCGACCGTGAGGGAGCGCTGGTGGGTGGTGAGCGCGCGCCGTCCCGGGGTTGGGTAGTAGGGAATGCGCTTCCCGTTCCAGGTCGTGTACTCGTTGAAGGTGCCGACCGGATAGATCGCGGTGAACTCGTCGAACGTGATGGCGCCGTCGCGGACGGGATAGAGGCCGTGCGACACGTTGGCGAGCAGCACGAGGAACGCCGCGCGCAGCTCGGCCGACGGCTTGCCGCCCGACGTCGCCCGCGCGACGAGCGCGTCCACCTGCGGGCCCATGCCCGGCTCGAGCTCAGTCAGCCACAGGCGCGTCGGCAGCATCAGGTTCACCAGCTCGATGCGCCGGGCCGCGTCGAGATGCCGGTGATCCTCCGGCTGGACCTCCGCCGTCCAGCGCGCGACCACGTCGTCGACGGGGATGTGGATGCGGAAGACGCGCCCGGGGTTCAGGCGCTCCAGCAGCCGCAGGTTCCGCTCGCGCAGCGCCGCCGGCGAGAGCGTCTTCTCCTCGCGCACGAGGCGTTCGAGATCCACCTCGCGCAGCCTGGCCTCGAACTCATCGAAGGCGTGGTTCTGCGTGAGCACCATGCGATCGGCGTCGACCAGCGTGCGATAGGTGCGCCAGCGCTGCCAGAGATCGCGCGCGTAATCCGCGAGAACGTCGTCGGACAGGACGGCCGTCGCGCGCAGCTGATTGCCGCGCCCGACGTGCAGGTGCAGCCGCTGCGGGTCGGCCGTGCGCGGCGCGAAGCCTGTATAGAAGGACGGCTCGCGCCGATCGTAGTAGAGGCCGTACGACATCGGATCGGCCGGCCCGCCGCTGCCGGCGCGTCCCACCGCGGGCGCCAGGCTCGACAACAGGACGACTGCGATCCACCAGAAGTTCCGCATCTTCGTTCCTCCTCGCCGCTCTAGTCGAGCAGCAGCTTCCCGCGATCGAGCGCGTGCCCCGCGCCCACCTTGCGCAGCTCGCGGTTCAGCTCCATCCCCCTGTCACTGTCGAACGGTACGGGCTTCACCGTGTAGAACTGGATCGCTTCGGGCTCGAACGGCGCCTCGTAGAGCGGCACGTTCGAGAGCGTCTGCGCCTCCTCGGCCTTGCGTCCGACGAAGCGGCAGACCGGCACCTCGCGCATGGTCACCTTGCCCACCGGTCCCAGCACCGCGTTGTTCCCGTAGAGCCACCGATAGTACGGATCGCGCCGATTCGCCACGTAGGTGCGCAGCGGCGTGTGCTCGGTGTCGCACTTGTAGGCGATGTAGTACTGCACGCCGACCACCGCCTCGGTGCCGTCGCCGCGGACGTCGAACACGTCGTAGCAGCCGGGCAGGTTGCGGAACGTCCGCACGCGCTCGAGCACGGTCGACTCGGTCGGTACGATCTGCCGCATCTCGCTCACGTGCCCGGAAGCGAGACGGGTGCAGCCGTGGGAGACCGGCGCGCGGCTCGTGATCCAGAGGTTCTGGTAGGGCTTCTTGCCATCGCGCTCGCTCACCATGTTGCGCCACGCGGACGGCAGGAACTTGGTCGAGTTCAGCTGGCAGCGCACGCCGGCGTTGTGGAACGCGTTGTAGGTGATGCCGCCCGCGTACTGGTACGGCAGCATGGTGATGAAGCCGTATCCGGGGTTCGGCGAGAGGTAGTCGACCATGCCGAGGAGCCCGCGCCCGTGCGTGCGCGGCGTCAGGTTCCACACGCCCGTCACCCCGAAGTCCGGGAGCTTCTCGCCGCGGTACGTCGTCGTCGCGTCGACCGTGCCGGCGGGATAGACGGCCGTGAACTCGATCGCCTGCACCGCGCCGTCGCGCACCGTGTAGAGGCCGCCGGTCGCCTTGTCGACGAACGGGCCCACCTGCTCGCGGAGCGCGGCGCCATCGGGTCCGCCCTGTCGCGCGGCGTCGGCGGCGCGTCCGAGCATCGCGTCGAGGTCGGGCGGGAGCGCAGTCAGGTTCACACGTCCGGGCAGGACGGCGTTCGCGGCGTCGAGACGCTGGGCGGCCGATGCACCGGCGTCGAGCGCGGCGAGGGTCGGCTGCCAGCGCTTGGCGACCTGGTCGACCGGGATGCGGATGCGGAAGACGCGATCGGGGTTGAGCTTCGACATCAGCTCCAGCGTCTTCGCACGATCGCGGCTCGCGGCGACGCCGGCGGCGCCGGTCTCGTCGAGGCGCGCCGTGAAGCGCTCGTACTGCTTGTTGGTGGTGAGGGTGATGACGCCGCGGTCGATCAGCTCCTGGTAGACCTTGCGGCGTTCGACGAGATCGCTCGCGTACGCGTCGATCTCGCGCTCGCCGAGCACGACCGTCACGCGCACCTGGTTGCCGCGCCCGAGCTCGATGTGGACGCGCTCGGGGTCCTGCGTGCGCGGCGCGAAGCCGACGTAGAAGGACGGCTCGTACCAGTGGAAGTACACGCCCGGCGCCGGCTCGGCGCCGTCCCACTCGATCTCGCTCGCCTCGAGCGCCGCGCGCGCCGACGTCGCGGCGAGCAGGAGCACGAGGATCGTCCAGGCCGGCCTCACTTGAGCTTCCCCTCGAGCGATACCATCTCGGTTCCCTTTCCGACTGGACCCTCGAGCGCAGCGAGGGCGGTCACGTTCTTCAACGAGTCGTTGCCGCCGAACGGCCGGCACTGGAAGAGCCAGAGCTTTCCGCCGACGCACCCGAACTCGACGTCCCGCGGGCGCGGGGCCCCGGCGGGACCGCGAGCCGGCTCGAGCGTGTCGTCGAGCTTACGACCAGCCCCGACGAGCTCAGTCAACTCGCCCGGCGCGCCGGGGTCGACCGAGGCGCCGAAGCTCTCGTGGTGCATCGGCGTCTCGCACGCCGCGAGATCGTCCACGCGTCGCGCGACGTCGGCGAAGACGAGGAGCGGGGATCCGCGCAGCACGTCGTCGCCGATGCCGCTCACCTGCGGGAGCAGGAACGTCCACGGCGCCCACACCTCGGCGAAGGCGACCGTCGCGCTCTGCTGCGCCCATTCGACGACGCGCTCGACCTTCTTCATCCCGGCCGCGAGGTCGGCCTGCGACTTCGACCCGGATGAGGCGAGGCCGTCGATCGTCTTCGCGGCCTCGGCGCGCTCGCGCTCGCCGAGGAGCCCCGAGCCGTACGCCGCTTCCGTGAGCGCACCGAGAACCCGGATGTCCTGCTTCCCGGTTTGTCCCTTCGCGTCGAGCCACGCGCTGCCGCGGCGCTGGATCAGGGCCGCCGAGGTGATGGCGACGTCGACCAGACGGCGCTGATCGGCCGGCGACGGCTTTCGCGACGCGACCCCGCGCCGCGCCCGGGCCATGATGGCGGCGAGGTTCGTCATCGCGTCGACCGGATCGGTCGTGGCGCTCGGCATCTTCGCCGACAGCTCGGCAGCGAGCGCCTTGTCGTCGAAGGCCGCGAGCTGCGTGCGCAGGACGCTCTCGTCGAGCGAGGTGACCTTCTCGATCTCCGCCATCAGCTCGTCGACCTGCGAGCGCACCGAGCCCGCCGGCTGCTTGTCGCGGTACGCCTTCAGCTTCGGGAGGAGGTTCGCCGAGAGCTGGTTGTGGGTCGCGTCGCGCAGCGGCTTGAACTTCGGGTCGGCCTGCTGGATGCGGATGGCGATGTTGCGGATCTTCTGGATCTGCCCCTGATCGTTGCGCACGTAGTAGCGGCGCTGCAGCTCGTAGGCGAGGAGGTAGTCGCGTGCGTCGTCGTAGTCGGGCAGCGTCAGGTAGTTCTCGAAGAACTTCGGCGCAGCGGCCGCCTCGTACTCCGCGCCGGCGAGCCCGCCGTAGGAACGCATCTCGGCCAGCTTGTGCGTGGGGTTGGTCTCCGTGAAATATTTCTCCAGGATGTAGCCGCGGACGAGGTCGTGGTGGTCGGCGAACGAATCCCATTCCCAGAGATCGCGCGCGAAGATGTTCGCGATCCACATGCGCTGCTTTCCGAGCGCCAGGGCCCACGGTGCCCGGAAGGCGGAGCAGAAGAGCGCGTCGGGTCCGCACGGGCTTCGCACCTGGTTGTCCACCTGCACCGGGAGCTTCTGCCCGTTCGGGCAGACGCAGTAGTTCTCGGTGTACGGGCCCTTCATCTTCGAGAGGCAGAGGGCGAAGTTCCGCTTGAGTTCGTCCTGCTGCGCGTTCGTGAGCACCGTGGGCGGCTCGAAGCCGTGCGCGACCCCTGCGAACACCCCGACTGCCAGCGCGAGCGCCGGCCATGCGAACCCACGCCGTTTGGTCACGGGGCACCCCCCTTACCGCACATCGATCGAAAGGAGAACCACCACGATGCGTGACGGCAGCCGGATCGGGTCGGCCGTGCTGGCGACCGTTTTGCTGGTCGGCGGCGCCTCCGCGGGGCGCGAAGCGCCCGCACCGACCGCGGCAGAATGGCTCGCCTCGATCCGTCCGTCGCCGGAGCTGCAGGAGTTCCTCGACCACACGATCGACGCCTCGCTCGCCCGCGACCCCCGCCTGCGCGCCGCGAAGGTCCGCGTGGCCCTGCTGGACCTCGCCCACGGCGAGCCCCCGCGGCTCGCCGCCTACCACGGCGAGGCGCCGATCTATCCCGCGAGCGTCGTGAAGTTCGTCTACCTGATGGCCGCCTACCGCTGGCAGGAGCAGGGCAAGCTGCGCATCGAGGGCGAGTTCGACGAGCAGCTCTCGGAGATGATCCGGCAGTCGAGCAACCAGGCGACGCGCAAGGTCTTCGCGCGGCTGACCGACACCGAGCCCGGACCCGAGCTGTCCCCCGACGCATATCGCGATTTCCGCGAGCGGCGCCTCGTCGTGAAGCGCTGGCTCGCGAGCCTCGGCATCGACGACCTCCACTGCGTGAACCCCACCTACGACGGCAACGGCGATCTCTTCGGCCGCGACGCGCAGTTCATCCGCGACCCGAGCGTCGCGGGTGGGCTCGGCGGCACGGCGCCGAATCGCCAGGCAATGACGGCGATCGGCACCGCCAAGCTGCTGGCGCTGCTCGCCACCGATCGCGCGCTCACGCCCGAGGACTCGGCCGTCGTCCGCCGTCGCATGCGGCGCGATCCGAAGGAGCAGCGCCACCTGGTCGCGCGCATCGCGGGCGGCGCCGCACGCGTCGGCGGCCTCGAGGTCTACGCCAAGAGCGGCACGTGGGGGCCGATCTACGCGGACGCGGGGATCGTGCGGCAGGTGGAATCGGGTCGCCAGATGGTGATCGTCGTCTTCACCGAGGCGGCGCCCGCCTACCACGGCGACTTCATCGCCGATCTGACCGAGCGGAGTGCCGAGCACCTGCTCGTGAAGTGACGGCCGCCGCGTCAGGTCTTGCCGGTCGGGCGGCGCGCCGGCTCGGGCCCGAGCAGACGGCCGAGCGCTAGACGAAGGAAGCGTCGCTGGCGCGCGATCGCCGCCGGGCTGTAGGGATCGCGCCCGGTGACGGTTTCGATGAGATCGGCGCTCGCGAAGTAACCGAAGATGAGGAGGTAGAGCCCGGCGCCGAGGTGCAGGAGGTCGGCTGCCTCCCAACCGCTGTCGCTCGAGTCGGCGAGGACGCGGAGCCCTTCGGAGTAGAGCGGGCGGAGCACCTTGCCGACGGCGGCCGGCAGCGCACGGCGATCCTCGAGGCCGGCGCGCTGGATCAGGCGGGGGAGGTGCGGATGCGCCACCAGGTACTCGACGAGCTGCTCGACGAAGCCGCCGGGTTCGTCGGTCGGGTGCGCCGAGCGACTCTGCGCCACCATCGTGATGATGGGCTCGAGCCCGCGCGACAGCGCCGCTTCGTAGAGCGCCCGCTTGTCGCGGAAGTGATGGTAGAGGCTCGCCTGGTTCTTCAACCCCGCGTCCGCCGCGATCTCGCGCACCGAGACGCCCGCGAAGCCGCGCTCCGCGAAGCGCCGCTCGGCGGCGTCGAGGATGACGTCGCGCGTCGACGGTGTCGCGCGCCGTCGCGCCGGCGTGGAGCGTCGCCCCATGTCGCGCCCGGTACCGGAGCGACCGTACGTTTGCAACGCCTTGACCGACGTTCGCGGCCCGCCATATAGGGTTCCGTTCACTTCTCGAACCAACGCGGAGGATTCCAATGGTCAAGGCAGCGGTGCTCTACAACTTCGGCGAGGCGTTGAAGATCGACTCGCTCAAGCTCGCCGATCCTCGTCCCGACGAGGTCGTCGTGAAGCTCGCGGCGAGTGGCGTGTGCCACTCCGATCTGTCGGTGCAGCAGGCGAAGCTGCCGTTCCCCCCGCCCGTCGTGCTCGGCCACGAGGGTGCCGGCATCGTCGAGGAGGTGGGCAAGGACGTGAAGACCCTCAAGCCCGGCGATCACGTCGTCCTGTCGTGGGTCGAGAACTGCGGTCGCTGCCACTACTGCATCGCGGGCAACGTCCACCTCTGCGAGGCCGGCTTCCAGTCGGTCATGACCGGTGGCGAGTTCGTGTTCGAGAAGGACGGCGTGAGCATCGCGCGCATGGCCGGCGTCGCGTCGTTCTCCGAGCGCACGGTCGTGCGCGCGACGGCCGCCATCAAGGTGCCGGACGACGTCCCGCTCGATCGGGCGTGCCTGGTCGGCTGCGGCGTCATGACGGGTGTCGGCGCGGCGGTGAACACCGCCAAGGTGCAGCCGGGCCAGACGGTCGCCGTGTACGGCTGCGGCGGCGTCGGCCTGAACGTCATCCAGGGCGCGGCGCTCTGCGGCGCCGGGCGCATCATCGCCGTGGATCTCTCGCCGTCGAAGCTGGAGCTCGCGAAGACGTTCGGCGCCACGGACCTCGTGAACGGCAAGGACGGCGACGCGCCCGATCAGATCCGTGCGCTCACCGACGGCCTCGGCGTCGACTTCGCGTTCGAGGTGATCGGCGTGCCCGCGGTGATCCAGCAGGCGTACATGTCGCTCAAGCGCGGCGGCAAGGTGATCGTGGTCGGCGTCCCGCCGATGGGCACCACGGTCGAGATCCCCGGCCAGATGATCTCGCTCGAAGAGAAGTCGGTCATCGGCTCGCTCTACGGCTCGGGGAACATGCGCCGCGACATGCCCCGCCTGATCGACCTCTACCAGCGCAAGCGCCTGAAGCTCGACGAGCTCGTCTCCAAGCGCATCAAGCTCGAAGACGTGAACAACGCCTTCGCCGCCATGGAGAAGGGCGAGGTCGCCCGAAGCGTGATCGTATTCTGATTCCGACCCTCGGCGGGTCGGAATCAGGGGCGAGAGTGTAGCGGCGGTGGTCCGCGCGACCGGGGTGTCGCGGCCGGCGAAGCCGGCGCGACATTCCGTCACGCGCGTCGGAGATGGTTCCGGCCTCACAACCAAGCGATGCGCGCAGCGCGAGCGGCGTGCGGTGGTGAGTGGCGCGGGGCGCCCCCGCGCCCCCCGCCGCCCCCCCCCGACCTACGCCCCCGCTCGCGACGGCGTGAAGCGCACCGGCATCCGCTTGATGCCGTTGATGAAGTACGAGCGCAGGCGTTCGGCGGGGCCGGCCAGCTCGATGTCGGGGAGGCGGCGCAGCAGCTCCTCGAACATGACGCGGATCTCGAGCCGCGCGAGGTTCGCGCCCAGGCAGAAGTGCGGGCCGATGCCGAAGGCCAGGTGGTCGTTCGGCGTGCGGCCGATGTCGAACGTCTCGGCGTGCGGGAAGGCGTCCTCGTCGCGGTTCGCGGAGGCGTAGAAGAGCACGACCTGCTCGCCCTCGCGGACCTTCTGGCCGTGGACCTCGGTGTCGCGCAGCGCGGTGCGCCGGAAGACGTTCACGGGCGACACCCACCGCAGCATCTCCTCGACGGCCGTCGGCAGCAGCGAGCGATCGGCCATCAGGCGCGCGCGCTGCTCGGGGTGCTCGATGAGCGCCAGCATGCCGCCGGAGACGAGGTTCCGCGTCGTCTCGTTGCCCGCCACGAGCAAGAGCATGAAGAACGAGCTGAAGTCGGCGCGATCGAGGCGCTCGCCGTCGACCTCGGCGTGCATGAGCGTGCTCACGAGGTCGTCCTTCGGGTTCGCGAGGCGATCCTCGGCGAGCTCGTTCGCATACATGAAGAGCTCGGCGGCGGCCATGGCGCCGACCGTCGGGTCCAGGCCGTACTCGGGGTCGTCGAAGCCGATCATCTTGTTCGACCACTCGAGGACCTTGCGCCGGTCCTCCTTCGGCACCCCGACCATCTCGACGATCACCTGCAGGGGCAGCTCGGCGGAGATGCGATCGACGAAGTCGCACTCGCCGAGCGGCGCAACCTGGTCGATGATGTCGTTCGTGATCTCGCGCACGTGGTACTCGAGGTTGCGGATCACCTTGCCGGAGAAGCCGAGGCTCACCAGGCGGCGGTGCTTGGTGTGCCGGGGCGGGTCCATGTTCACGAGGAGGCCCTTCTGGACCTCGTACTCGTCCTCCTTGAACGGTCGCAGGATGACGCCGCGCTTGGCCGACGAGAACGTCTTCTGGTCGAGCGAGACGTCGAAGATGTCCTTGTACTTGACGAGGGACCAGAACCCGACGTCGCCCGGCATCTCGTTCCAGTAGACGGGACATTCGCGCCGGAGCTGCGCGAAGGTCGCATGCGGCGGACCCGCGGCTTCGTACTGCGACTGGTCGATGAGATCGACGGGCGGTCGGAGGTTCGGCGTCGCCATCACTTCCACGGGTACCCAAACAAACGTTCGTTTGTCAAGCAATTCCGCCGGGGTCGCACGCACGCGACGAGGAAGGGTATGAGAAACGCCATGCCCTCTGCTCCGCTGTCGCACCTGCGCGTCGTCGACCTCACGGATCTGCGCGGCGCCCTCGCGGGACGGCTGCTCGCCGACCTCGGCGCCGACGTGGTGAAGGTCGAGCTCCCGCCCGGCGACCCCGACCGGCTGCGGCCGCCCTTCGCCGGCGACGTCGCGGGGCCCGAGCGCTCGCTCGCGTTCGCCTATCGTCACGCCAACAAGCGCGGGGTGGTCGCCGATCTCGCGACGCCCGCCGGCCGCGAACGGCTGCTCGCGCTCTGCGATCGCGCCGACATCCTCGTCGAGAACCTGGATCCCGACGCGCGCCGTCGCTTCGGCCTCGAGCCGGACGACGTGCTGCGCCGCCACCCGCACCTCGTCCATGTCGCGATCGCCGACTGCGGCCTCTCGGGACCGAACGCCGGCTGGCGGCTCGAGGCGCTGCCCGCGTTCGCGGCATCGGGTGCGCTCTACGTGTGTGGCTTCTACGACCGCCCGCCGTGCTGGCTGCCGGGATACGCGGCCCACGACTGTGCGGCGGCGTTCGGCGTCTCCGGCGCGCTCGCCGCGATCCTCGATCGCGCGCGCAGCGGCCGCGGCCAGACGGTCGAGGTCTCGGTGCAGGAGGCGGCGCTCTCGGGTCTCTATCCGTGGGCGATCCCGCTCGCCGACTACAACCGGCACTATCCGTTCCTCGCGCCCGCGCCGCCCCGCAACGCCGACGGCAACTATCTGGTCCTGCCGACCGCCGACGGCTACCTGCGCACGCTTCCGGCGACGCCGGCGCAGTGGCGGGCCTTCGTGAAGCTCCTGGGCACGCCGGAGGTGCTCGCCGGCGCGGAATGGGAGTTCCTCCCACATCGGCTGATGAACGTCGACGTGATCCGCATGGTCGCAACCGAGGTGCTCGCGTCCCGCTCGCGCGCCGCCGCCGTCGACGAGGGCCGGCGGCTCGGCGTGCCGATTGGCCCCGTCAACACGCCGGACGAGTTCGTGCGCGAGACGCA
>Ga0335084_10008390_pt1 | contig 10294 bp, 8 predicted proteins | sample Lox_Sample_44_FD_206721 | JGI IMG/M metagenome (GOLD analysis project Ga0335084, IMG submission 206721) | Soil microbial communities from Loxahatchee National Wildlife Refuge, Florida, United States - Lox_Sample_4.4 | ecosystem: Environmental > Terrestrial > Soil > Wetlands | place: USA: Florida... | reverse complement strand
CAATCCGCCGTTTTGCGTGAGGCGGGCCTGCGCGCGTTCGCGCGCGGCCTGATTGACGTCGCAGAGGCCGGTGATCTGCGCGTCCGCGATACGGGAATAGGATCCGAGATGCGATGAACCGCGTCCGCCCAGGCCGACGATTCCGATCCGGATTTTGTCATTGGCTCCCATGACGCGAGTGGCCGAGGCCGCGAGCGCGGCGCCCTGGAAAAACGTGCGGCGGGTGAGTCTCGACATTAAGAAAAAATCTCCTTCTTGCGATACCGTACCACCTGGACCCGTTCCGCGTGTACTAGGAATACGCTGGTGCCATTTCCGGAACATCGTCCAATGTCAATGAGCGGGTCTCCGGGCGATGCTGGTCAAAGAGGTTTTTGATGCGTCTTATCTCTTCCCTTTGCATTGCACTCATCGCGGCTTCCGCGGCAAACGCAGCGGTGTATTATGTGGCGACCACCGGTTTGGATACGAATGCGGGCACTTCGGCCCTGCCATGGGCCACGCTGCAGAAAGCGGTGGACACGATCAAGCCCGGCGACACGGCCTTCGTGATGCCCGGCACATATGCAGGTTTTCGAATTGAGAACTCTGGAACGGCGGCACTACCGAAGACCATTCGCGCCATGGCCACGCTGTCGGCGATGGTGAACCGCCCGGGGCCCAGGAACAAGCACACCTCGAACATCGAGATGGAGGACTTTTCGGTCACCACAGGCTACTGGATCATTGATGGCTTCGATGTATATGCGAGCCCGAAATACGGGATCGACCTGCGGCACACCACCACGGTTCAGGTGCGCAACTGCCGCACGCGAAACAGTAAGCTTACCGGCATCTTCACGGCGTTCAGCGATCACGTTGTCATCCAGACAAACGAATCGGCGTCGAACGGGGAGCATGGGATCTACACGTCGAATAGCGGCGACTATCCGACCATCCGGAGCAACCGGATTCATCACAATTACGCTGCCGGAATCCACATGAACGGCGATGTAACCGCCGGGGGTGATGGCGAGATCTCGTTTGCCGTGGTGGAAAAGAACACGATCTATGAAAACGGCAAAGGCGGCGGTTCGGCCATCAACTGCGACGGCGTCGAGGACAGCATCTTCCGGAATAATCTGATTTACAACAACCATGCGAGCGGCATTTCGCTCTACGCCGGCGACGCCGCGCGCGGCTCCAGCCGGAACAAGGTGTACAACAACACGCTGGTGATGCCATCGGATGCCCGGTGGGCGATCAACATTCCCCCGTCGGCCGCCGGGAAGCCGAACCCGACGGACAACCACATCTTCAACAACATCATTTACTCGGCGCACACATGGCGTGGCGCGATTTCCATTTATAGTCCCACGGCTCCGGGATTCGAGAGCGATTACAACACTGTGGTGACCTACTTCAGCATCGACAATGCGGGGAACCACATTCCGTTATCCACCTGGCAGTCGTATGGTTTTGACCGTCACTCGCGGATTGCAACGCCCGACCAGCTTTTTGTGAATGCGGCGGCGTTTGACTTCCGCTTGAAGGCTGGCTCGCCGGCCATCAACCAGGGGACGTCGCTCGATCTGGATGTTCCCACCGACATCGTCAATGTGGCGCGTCCGCAGCTCGGGTCTTTTGATATCGGCGCGTACGAATCGCAGACACCGTAACAAGGCAGCCTGACCGGATATAAGCCGGTTTCTGTACCGGACCTTACGGCCCGGCGGCAATCATTCCTCTGGGCCCGCCATTACTGGCGGGCTCAAGCGACCTACCCGGAACTCGAACGGAGCGGGCCGCTCCTCGTCCCCTATTTGGTCTTGCTCCACGTGGGGTTTGCCCTGCCGGCGCCATTGCTGGCGCCGCGGTGCGCTCTTACCGCACCTTTTCACCCTTGCCGGTTGCCCGGCGGTATGTTTTCTGTGGCACTTTCCGTGAAGCCCGCTTTGAGCGAGCCCCCCCGGCCGTTAGCCGGCACGCCGCCCTGTGGAGACCGGACTTTCCTCCGGCAAACATGTTTCCATGCCCGCCGGCGATTGCCCTCCTAGGCCAGGCTGCCATTTCCATTCTCACACGGGAGATGTGACGATGATGTTGGTAACCGGCATTTCATCGCCTCCGTCCGCTCCCATAACAGTGCTTACCCGACGGCATTTCACCTTGTACGGCGCGGCGGCGTTGTGGCAGCCTCCGACCTTCCGGTCGCAAGTTCCGCTGGTGGTGGTACCGGTCAGCGTGACCACGAAGGCCGGCGAGCCGGTGGACGGACTCATCGCCAGCGACTTCCGTCTGCTGGACAGCGGCGTCGCCCGCCGGTTCGAGCTCGACATGGAGCGGCAGCCGCTGTCACTGGTCGTGGCGATCGAGACAGGCGAGGATTCCAAACCATCGCTCGAGCGCATCCGCCACGCGGGGTCGCTCATCGAGCCGCTGATCCTGGGGACGCGCGGAGAGGCCGCACTGCTTGCTTTCGATTCACGCGTGCTGCCGATTGAAGATTTCAGCCGCGATGCGGCGAGGATTCGCGACCGGCTCCTTACGCTGCGGCTCGGCAATACCGGCTGCGCTCTGAATGACGCGCTGCTGGCGGCTTCCCAGATGCTCGCCGCCCGGGATACCGCGCGGAGGCGAGTCGTTCTTGTCATCAGCGAAGCCAAGGACCGATCGTCGAAAACGTCGATCACCGATCTGGCGACGGAGCTTCAACGCAACAACGTTTGCGTATATGCGGTGACCTATTCGCGGTTCATCACAGCCTGGACGCAAAAGAACGAGCAGGCACCGCCTCCCGGAACCGGGCAAACAGTCGACCTGCTGGCGTTCTTCTCGGTGCTGAAACAAGTTGGCCAGTCGAGCTCGACGACGCCGCTGGCGGAACTGACCGGCGGACGCACTTTTCATTTCGTGCGCCAAGGCGCCCTGGAACAGGCGTTGACGCGGATCGGCGAAGATCTCCATTCGCAATACGTGCTCAGTTTCCAGCCGGAAGGAGTTGCCGCCGGAGAGTTCCACAGCATTCGGGTGGAGGTTCCGACGCATCCGAGCGCACAAGTGCGCCATCGAGCGGGTTACTGGTTGCCGGGCTTGGCTTGAGAAGAGGCTTTGACGGCAGGCGGTTTCGAGGCGGGAGTGGTGGGAAGTCCTGGAGGGGTTTCGGTGACGGTCTTCGGTGGCGGAGTCCGGACGGCCGGTGATTTGTTGGATGGCATGGTTTCCGGGGCGGGAACGCCAAGCGCGCGGTACCAGGCGGCCGCGATTTCTTTGTACGGCGTCGGCTTCATATGCAAGCCGAAGATCGTCTGCACATCCAGCCGCTCTCGACGCACGGCGCTCACCAACTCACCCAAATACGCGGGCATGAAGAAGCTGCCGTCCGCATTGCGATTCACCAGGTCGCCGCTCCAGAGCAGTTTGAGCTCGGGGAAATAGGCCATCAAGGTGCGCTCGCTGGCCTCGCCGCGCAGGGGATAGAGCTCAATGGGGTTGAGGCTGCTGCTGATGACCGTTTTGCCCGCAACCAGATTCCAGGTTGGTTGCCGCGGATCGAGAAAGAGCCTGTCGGGCAGGAGAGTGTGAGGCTGCGACGCTAAAAGCTCGAGCTGATTCTGGTTGAGGTCGAGAGCATAGATGGGAATTCCCGCGGCGATGTACTCACGAATGCCGCCCAGCTGCGACCAGGAGTCGCTGGTCGTGATGACGGCCTTCACCGGAGCTTCGCGGAACCGCCAGAGGACGTCTTCCATCACTTTCCGTGAATAGCCCGAGGAGATGGGCGCTTCGAGCACGACGACGCCGTCGTCCTGCCGGATCATGGCGACGTTGTAGGCGCCGGGTACCAGGATGAACGTGTTGCGAATGGGTAGCGCGGGCTCGTTCTGCCGGCCCAGAGGGACATCGTCCATCGTTTGCGCCAGGAAACCGACGGAGGCCCGCCTCGGCGTGGCCTCGAACTCGAACAGCTTTTTGTCGAGCGCCGGGTTGAACGTGATGACCGTGTAAATCCGCTGGCTCCAAGGCTTGCCGTTACGTTCGATATTCCATTGTCTGGGGAACAGGATGCCGCCTTCCAACGCCCACGATCCAAAGATCAGCCGCTCGACGATGTCTCCCTGACCGGACCAGTAGACGTCGCCCGGCCTGGCGGTGGTCCACTCGATTGCGGTCGGCAGGTTGGTAGAGGCGTTGAGCCAGATCTTCACGTCCGTCTTGCCCGGCTTATAGACGAGCAAATGATGGGGAACGCCCTGGTACTTCGTCTCTTCGGCCAAGCGGATATCGGCCGCTGCCTTCGCCGCGTTGAGCGCGAGGTAAGGCAGTTGAAGGCACAACTCCATGTTGTCGAGCACCACGCTGGGAGGAGCCGGGGCCTGAGCGTCCGAGGCTTGGATGACACCGGCGCTCGGGCTCAGCAGGTAGGTGATTTCAGCACCCTTGGGTTGTGTGATCGAGCGGGTGGTGAGGACCTGGCGCATCAGCAGATTCTCGAGGTCGATCTCTTCCACCGCCTGTTGGTACTTCGTCAGGAACGGCCCTTCGGGACGTTCCGATTGTTCCGGCAGCAGGGTATGGCCCGTCCATTCCAGCTTCAGGGTCTTGATGGCCTTGACTTTCGCCTCGCTGCCCAAGGCCTCGATGGCAAGCTGCAGCAGATGCTTCGGGTCGGCGGCCTTGTCCGGCGGGGGCGCAGCCTTGGGCTGCGCCTGGAGCGTCACAAGGCCGATACAACAGGCCAGGATTCGAAAGCAAACCCGTGCCGGCATCCTACTGAGTGTAGCGTGCATTTACCCAAGTTCGGACGTGCGGAAGAAGTAGGCCAATTCAATGGCCGCGTTCTCCGGCGAGTCGGAACCGTGCGCCGCGTTGCGCCCAACGTTGGTGCCGTACTCCTTTCTCACCGTGCCGGGTCCGGCCTTGGCCGGATCGGTGGGGCCCATGACATCGCGCCACTTGGCGACCGCGTTGTCGGCTTCGAGTGCCATCAGCACCACCGGACCTTCCGTCATGAAGGCGATCAGTTCGTCGAAGAAGCCCTTGCCTTTGTGAACGGCGTAAAACCCTTCGGCTTCCGGGCGTGTGAGCCGTTGCATGCGCAGGGCCAGAATCCGGAAACCGGCCTTCTCGATCATGGTGAGAATATCTCCCGCGTTGCCCGCGGCGACGGCGTCCGGTTTGATAATCGCAAAAGTTCTTTCCACTTCTATCTGTTTCCTCGCAAATCTAAAGTTTCGCTTTGACGGTCGCGCCGAGGGTGGCGGGCGTGGGGCAGACCGTGATGCCGGCGGCTTCCATGGCAGCAATCTTGTCCGAGGCCTTGCCGGACCCACCCGAAATGATGGCGCCCGCGTGGCCCATGCGGCGTCCGGGAGGCGCCGTCTGCCCGGCGATAAAGCCGACCACTGGCTTCCGAACGTACTGCTTGACGTAGGCGGCGGCCATTTCCTCGGCGTTGCCGCCGATTTCGCCGATCATGATGATGGCCTTGGTCGCCGGATCCTCGTTGAACAATTTCAGCGCGTCGATGAAGTTGGTGCCGATGATCGGGTCGCCGCCGATACCAATGGCCGTCGATTGCCCGAGGCCGAGGTTCGTCAGTTGTCCAACGGCTTCATAGGTGAGCGTTCCCGATCGGGAAACGACTCCCACGCTGCCGGGGGTATGGATGTGGCCCGGCATGATGCCGATTTTGCACTCGCCCGGGGTGATGATGCCGGGGCAGTTCGGCCCGATCAGTCTCGTTTTGCTCGCCTGGATGACCGGCCAGGCTTTGATCATGTCAATGGCCGGAATTCCTTCCGTGATGCAGACGGCGAGCGGGATTTGGGCGTCGACGGCTTCCAGCAAGGAGTCCACGGCAAACGGCGGCGGGACGAAAATGACCGTCGCATTGGCCCCGGTCTCCTTCACCGCTCCGGCAACGGTGTTGAACACCGGCCGCCCCAGGTGGGTGGTTCCGCCCTTGCCGGGGGTCATCCCGCCTACGACGTTGGTCCCGTAAGCAATCATCTGCTGTGCGTGAAAAGTGCCTTCCTTCCCAGTGAAGCCCTGCACGATCACGCGCGTGTCCTTGTTGACCAGTACGCTCATCGGTCTTGTCCTTTCAGGCGGCCTTGGCGGCCAGGGCTACGACTTTCTCGGCGGCGTCTTTCATGCCGTCGGCCACGGCGAAGGCGAGGCCGGATTCCTTCAGAATCTGGCGACCCTCCATTACGTTGGTGCCCTCCATGCGCACGACGATGGGGACGTCCATCTTCAGTGCCCGGGCTGCGGCGACGACGCCGGTGGCCAGTGTGTCGCAGCGCAGAATGCCGCCGAAAATGTTAATGAGAACCGCCTTCACGCTCTTGTCGGCCATGAGGATGCGGAAGGCGTTCTCGATCTGTTCCTTGTTGGCGCCGCCGCCGACATCCAGGAAGTTCGCGGGAGAGCCGCCGGCATACTTGATGATGTCCATCGTGGCCATTGCCAGCCCGGCTCCGTTCACCATGCAGCCGACGGTGCCGTCGAGCTTGATGTAGTTCAGGCCGAACTTCGAGGCCTCGACTTCGAGCGGATCCTCTTCGTTCAGATCGCGCAGCTCGGCGGCGTCCTTGTGCCGGTAGAGGGCGTTGTCGTCGAAATTGACTTTGCCGTCGAGCGCGACGATGCGGTTGTCGTCCGTCAGGACGAGCGGGTTGATTTCCGCCAGCGACATATCCATTTCGACATAAGCCTTGGCGAGCGCCTGCATCGCTTTCACCGCGGCGTTCACGGCTTCGGCGGGCAGACCCATGCCGAACGCGAGCTTGCGCCCCTGCCATGCACCCAGGCCGAGCCCGGGATCGATGGATTCCCTAAGGATCAGTTCCGGGGTCTTGGCGGCGACGACTTCAATCTCCATGCCGCCCGCACTGGACGCCATCATCACGGGCTTGCCGGTTCCGCGGTCGAGAACGATGCCGAGGTACAACTCGCGAGCGATGGGGAGGGTCTCTTCAACGAGCAGGCGTTGGACGACTTTCCCTTCAGGTCCGGTCTGGTGGGTGACCAGGGTCATGCCCAGGATCCTGGAGGCCAACTCCTCGGCCTGCTGGGGGTTATCGGCCAGTTTGACGCCGCCGCCTTTGCCGCGGCCGCCGGCGTGGATCTGGGCCTTGACGACCACCCGCCCGCCCAGTTCTTCGGCGACTTTCCGGGCTTCAGCGACGCTCAGCGCCACCCGTCCTCGCGGCACAGGGACTCCGTAGCGGGCCAAGATGGCCTTGGCCTGATACTCGTGAATTTTCATAGGATTTCGCTCGTGTGCTAGGCTCTTAAAAAACCGTAAGCCTCAATATATCATGTCGCTTCTGGCCTTCCTCCAGCGGGTAATGAACCGTGAGCCGTTGACGTTTTCGGACGCCCGCCAGGCCATGTCGATCATCCTGACCGGGCAAGCTTCGACCGCGCAGATTGCCTCCTTTTTGGTCGCGCTACGAATGAAAGGAGAAACCGCTGAGGAACTCGCGGGTCTCGCCCAAGCTATGCGCGACAGTATGGTACGGGTCGATCCAGGACCGCTTTCCGGACCGCTGATTGACACCTGCGGTACCGGGGGCGACGGACAATCGACGCTGAACGTGTCGACGCTGGCCGCCATCGTCGTCGCCGGCGCCGGGGTTGCCGTAGCCAAGCACGGGAACCGCTCGATCTCGAGCCGCTGCGGCAGTGCGGATCTGCTCGAAGCGTTGGGAGTGGCCATCGATCTGCCGGCGGAGCGGGTAGCGGCGTCGATCCGTGAAGTTGGCATCGGCTTCCTGTTCGCGCCGCGATTTCACCCGGCGATGCGGCATGCCGCCGCAGCCCGGGGCGAACTGAAAATACGTACGGCATTCAACCTTCTGGGGCCGATCTCCAATCCGGCCGGCGCAACGGTGCAGATTGTGGGAGCGCCGACGGTGGAAGCCGCGGAGCTGTTAGCGGTCGCGCTCTCACGGCTGGGATTGGAACGGGGCATGGTGGTTCATGGCGCCGGCGGAATGGATGAGATTTCGACTAGCGGGCCTTCCGACGTATTCGTGATCCTTCGCGGTGCAATTGACCACCAAAGCGTCACGCCCCAGGATTTCGGCGTGCCGTGCGCGACGCTCGACGCCATAAGGGGCGGCGACGTGGAAGAAAATGTCCGCATCGCGCGGTCGGTATTGGCGGGCGACGGGTCGGCTTACCGGGATGTGGTGCTAGTGAACGCGGCCGCCGCGCTCGTGACTGCTTCCGTGGCGATGGACTGGGGGGCCGGCATGGAATGCGCGCGCCGGAGCATCGACTCCGGCGCGGCACAGAGGAAGCTCCAACAGTGGATCGAGTTCTCTACGGCTTCGATTTCTTAATCAGGTCCGTGATGGCGGCGACCCAAGCGCTGGTGAAGGGGCGGCCGCCTTGCGTGAGGTTGTCCTTCGTCATGAAGTCCTGCACCATGTCGGGATAGACACCGACGTTTTCCATGTGGTTGGCGGGCGGGAAACCGGGCGTGGAAACGGGTGCCTTGCGAGTTACCAAAGTTCGGGTGGCGCGCGTCGTGCCCATCGAGTAGGCGCCGACGTCATAGGCAGCTGGATTCCCGCCGCCGCCGTCGGTTCGCGTACCGAAGACCGTGATGCGGCCGGCGTCCTGCAGCAGGCCTGCAAACGCTTCCGCGGCCGAAAGGGTGAGCTCATTCGTGATCAACAGGATCGGCTTGGTGAAGGCGCCTGGCAGCGGCGTAATGCCCTCGAACGTCGGCCCGCAAATCGGAAGGTTGCCCGTGCTGCCGCGGAATTCCTTACGTGCCTGTTGGATTTGGTTCAGGTAGACGCCATAGAGATCGATCACCCACTGTTCCGCTCCCGAGTTGATGGCGTTGTAGAGACTGGAGGAGAAGACTTGCGTCCAGAATTCCGTCGCGCGGATCTCGTAGGCGACGCTCCGGAACGGCTGCACGGTGAGCGACCGCATCAGTGTCTCGATGTAGCAGAGGCTGCCGCCGCCGTTGTGCATGACGTCAATCACGAGGCCGTCAGTGTTCTGGTTGAAGTACTGGATTTCGGTCTGGAACTGCTGCTGCGCCAGAGTTTGATTGGACGGCGACATCGTATAGATGCGGATGAATCCGACCTTGTAGTCGCCCGACGGGAACGTGCCGGAAACGAACTGGTCCGACGACAGACGGCCCAGCCGCTGAACGAAGCCGGCCGGAACAGCGAACACGGGGGCGCGCGAGCCGAATGTTGCCACGGCGGCGGTAGGTCCAACGGGCTCGTCCACAGAAAGCTCGCGAAGCGGCTTCAGATAGGCCACGACGGGTTCCTCGACACGCGGTTCGGGCGGGCCGGCATACACGTCCCAGCTTTGTTCAGGAGGCGGGGCGTCTTCGTCAATGCGCTCGGGAGTTCTCGCAGCCGCTTGCAACGCCCGGCCGCGCAGGCGGCGCGAATCCAGTCGGGCTTGCAGCGCCGTGACGCGATCGGCCACGCTCAAGCTCGGGCTCGGCACGGGTCCGATGAACAGCAGCGGTGTACCCCACTTGGTCCAGGGCATCGTGTAGGTTGTGATGCTTCCATCCGCACCTTTCACGGCAACTTCGGCGGTGTCGCCGACGTTTGGCGCGTACGGATAGAATCCCTGATACCGGTCCACCATGGTCAGGGCCGCCAGCCGGCGCCGGGAGCTTTCATTTGCCATACCGTTCGCTGAGTAGGGGAGCAGGTCCTGTAACCACACATCGGAGGACTTGCCGTCAATGGAAACGACTTCGTCGCCGATTCGAAGAGGGAACTTGGATGGCGGCAGGGTGAACGTATCGATGCCATCGATGAGGACTTTTCCGTCATACACGTCGACAACGATCGGTAGCCAGGCTTCAAAATCCGAAGGCAGGATAAATTCGTCGTGGCTGTCCTGCAAAGCCGCGACGTACTTCACGCAAATGTCGTAGAACTCGAGATCGTCCTTGGAGTTTTCGACCTTTTCCATCCAGGGTCCGATCTTCAGCAGGTCGTAGCCGAAGGCCTCGATCTTCCACTCGTAGGGCTTGTAGTTCTTGGCGTAGATCGCAACCAGTTGCTGAAAGTCCGATACTTTCTGTTCTTTCGTCAATTGGCCGTAACAGGCCGGCAGAATAACCACGCCGGCGGCAATAAATCGGATGAAATTCTTCATGCCACGCCGAAGCCTATCACAGGATAGGTGGCGCGGTTCAGATGCCGCCGGCGTGACGTTTGAGAATTTGAGGCAGGTTTGTCGAAAATGCGCTGCGGGCCAGCACCATATTGGCCCCGGCATCGTGCGCCCGCTGTTTCAATTCACCCTGGAC
>Ga0335084_10008387_pt1 | contig 10294 bp, 11 predicted proteins | sample Lox_Sample_44_FD_206721 | JGI IMG/M metagenome (GOLD analysis project Ga0335084, IMG submission 206721) | Soil microbial communities from Loxahatchee National Wildlife Refuge, Florida, United States - Lox_Sample_4.4 | ecosystem: Environmental > Terrestrial > Soil > Wetlands | place: USA... | reverse complement strand
TGTCGGCATCACGCTCCCGCTGCAGTACGACATCCGCATCGCCGCGTCCGACGCGAAGCTCGGCTTCCTGTTCGTGCGCCGCGGCGTGGTGACGGAGCTGTCGAGCACCTGGATCCTGCCGCGCCTGGTCGGCATCGCGCGCGCGTCGGACCTCCTGCTCTCGGGCCGGATCGTGACCGGCGAGGAGGCCGCGGCGCTCGGGCTCGTGAACGAGGCCGTGCCGAAGGACCGCGTGCTGGCGCGCGCTCGCGAGATTGCGCGCGACATCGCCGAGAACTGCGCGCCCGTTTCCGTCGCGCTCACCAAGCGCATGATCTGGGAGCACCTGGGCGGCCCGCCGCCGGCCGAGGTCGCCAAGCGCGAGGGCAAGGCGCTCTACGCGCTCGGACGCATGGCCGACTCGCGCGAGGGCGTGCTCAGCTTCCTCGAGAAGCGCAAGCCGCGCTGGTCGCTGTCGGTGACCAAGGACGCGCCGGAGCTCGCGCCGCTCGACTGACGCCGCGCATGGCGACGAAGCTCGACTGCATCTTCTGCAAGATCGTGCGCGGCGAGGCGCCGGCGCACCGCGTCTGCGAGGACGAGCGCACGCTCGTGTTCATGGACATCTTCCCGGTCACCGACGGACACACGCTGGTGATCACGAAGGACCACTTCGAGAACGTGTTCGAAGCCGACGAGGAGGCGCTGGCGGCGATCGCGCGCACGTCGCACCGCGTGGCGGCGGCGATCAAGGGCGAGCTCTCGCCCGACGGCCTGATGGTCTTCCAGCTGAACGGCGCAGCCGCCGGCCAGACCGTCTTCCACTACCACATGCACCTGATGCCGCGCGCCACGGGCGAGCCGCTCGCGCTGCACGCGCGCGTTCCGGGCAAGCCCGCGCGGCTGGCGGAGATCGCCGGCCGTCTCGCGCGCGCGCTCGGCACGGGCGCTTGAGCCGCGCGCTCGCGGCGCTGGCCGCGTTCGCGCTGCTCGGCGCCGCCGATCCCTACGACGGGCTCGTGCCGCTGGCGGGCGACGCCCACCAGCACGCGCCGACCTTGTTCATGGTCGAGCGCCAGAAGCTCGACCCGCCGGTGCCCGGCTTCGGCAGGTACCTGCACGAGAACGGCTCGAGCGCCGCGGCGCTCGCCGCGCTGCGCGCGGCCGGCTACGACTGGGGCAGCCTCTCTCACCACGACCTCGGCCTGCGCGGCCGGCACGCCAACGTCTGTCTCGAGCCGACGAGCCCGAAGTACCGCTGGTGGATCCGCGAGGTGGACCCCAACGGCTTTCCCGGCGCGGATCCGCCGTGGAACGAGGCGGTCGCCCTGTCGCGACTCGCGGACGCGGCCACCGTCGAGGGCGAGGGCGGCTTCCTCGCCTTCGACGGCCGCGAGTTCACCAACTCGAACTTCACACCGATCGGTGTCGGCGCGCGCGAGGCCGGCCACAAGATCGTGATCGTCCCGAGCGGGACGCGCGGGCTGTGCGCCGCCGACGGCACGCGCAACGGCAACGAGTACTGCAAGAGCGAGTGGGCCTTGTTCCGCTGGGCGCTGCGCGCGGGCGAGCCCCGGCCGGTGATCGTGCAGGCGCACCCGGGCGCGGCCGAAGCGATGGACCTCCGCCCGCTGCACCCGCGGAACGCACCCGGCGGATTCTCCGACCAGTTCGTGTTCGGCATCGAAGTCGGCAACCAGGTCGAGGGGCTTCGCTGGGAGCCGGCCTACCAGCGCGCGCTCCACCTCGGCTACCGCCTGTTCCCCGCGTACGGCTCCGACAACCACGACGCGACCTTCCCGGGCAACGCGCCGTCTCTGCGGCAAGGCGCGACGATCTGCTGGGCGAGCGCGCGCACGCGGCGCGCGCTCCTCGAAGCGATGCGCGAGCGGCGCTGCTACTACTCGGCCGGCGGAAGGCCGGAGCTCCGCTACGAGATGCGCGCGCACGGCGCGGCAGACTGGCAGGCGATGGGCGGGCGGGTCGACGCGCGCGCGAATCGGGTGGACGTCCGCGTACGCGTGCGCAATGCGGATCTCGACGCCCTCGAGCTCGTGGACGACGCCGGCGCGCGCGTGGCCTCGGGCAGGTGCGCGCGCGGAGCGTGCGAGCTCGCGTTCGCCGGGAAGACCCTCCGCGACGGCGCGTTCTATCCGCGCGCAGGGCGCGCCGGCGCGACTGCCGTGATCGGCAGCGCGATCTACCTGGGCTGGACCCGCTTCGTGGCGTCCGGGCCCTACCGCGCCTGCCGCCTCCATCCGGACGGCGAGTCGGCGCCCGACCGCGACCGGGACGGCTGGCCCGACGACTGCGACGTCTGCCCCGACCTGGCGAACCCGGACCAGGCCGACGCGGACAAGGACGGCCGCGGCGACGCCTGTCCGACGCCCGTTCCGGCTTCCCGGTAGGCTGGCCGAAAGCGAGGGGTCTTTGTCATTGCGGCCAGATGGCCGCCGGGCCATCCTCGGGCCCATGAAGCTGGTCGCGAACTTCCCCCCGACCCGCCGGGTGGTGCTCGTCGCCTACCCGGACGCGCAGGTCATCGACGTGGTCGGCCCGCTCGAGGTCTTCGCCAACGCGAACCGGCGGCTCGACGCCCAGGAAGACCGGCGCGCGCCGCGCTACTCGATCGAGATCGTCGCCGCGAAGGCGGGCCCGCTCCGCACCATGTCGGGGATCCAGCTCGTGGCGGACCGCGCCTTCAAGGACGTGCGCGGACCGATCGACACCCTGCTCGTCGCGGGTGGCGAGGGCACGCGCGCGGCGCTCCGCGACCGCGAGCTGATCGGCTTCATCCGCCGGGCGGGGCCGCGCGCGCGGCGGGTCGCCTCGATCTGCTCGGGCACGTTCCTGCTCGCCGAGGCGGGCCTGCTCGACGGCAAGGCGGCGACCACGCACTGGGCGCACGGCGCGGAGCTCGCGGCGGCCTATCCGAAGGTGCGCGTCGAGACCGACCCGATCTTCGTGCGCGACGGCAGGGTGTGGAGCTCGGCGGGCGTGTGCGCGGGCATGGACCTGGCGCTGGCGCTCGTGGGGCTCGACCACGGCCGCGAGCTCGCGCTGAACGTGGCACAGTGGATGGTGATCTTCCTCAAGCGCCCGGGCGGGCAGTCGCAGTTCAGTGTCGGGCTCGCCGCGCAGGCGACCGAGCACGAGCGCATCCGCGAGCTTCAGGAGTGGGCCCAGGCGCACCTCGCGGCCGACTTGGGCGTGGCGGTGCTGGCCCGGCGGGTCGCGATGAGCCCGCGCAACTTCGCGCGCGTGTTCGCGCGCGAGGTCGGCGAGACGCCGGCGCGCTGGGTCGAGCGGGCGCGGGTCGAGGCGGCGCGCCGCCTGCTCGAGGAGTCCGAGGAAGGCGTCGAGCGGATCGCCGAGCGCTGCGGCTTCGGCACCGCCGAGACGCTGCGCCGCGCCTTCCAACGCCTGCTGCGGGTGAGCCCGGCCGCTTACCGCGCGCGCTTCCGCTCGGCCGCGGCCTGAGAACCAACACCGAAAGGAGACAGACGATGGCCATCACGACCGGCATCCTGCTCTTTCCCGACGCCGAGGAGCTCGACTTCGTCGGCCCGTGGGAAGTGTTCACCATGGCCAAGGGCGTTCGGCCCGAAGACCGCGTGGTCACGATCGCGCAGACGCGCGAGCCCGTGCGCTGCGCGAAGGGCCTGCGCGTGCTCCCGGACCACTCGTTCGACGACGCGCCGAAGCTCGACGTCGTGCTCGTGCCCGGCGGTCAGGGCACGCGCCGCGAGGTGAACAATCCCGCGCTGATCGAGTGGCTGCGCAAGACCGGCGCGCAGTGCCAGTGGGTGACCAGCGTCTGCACGGGCACGCTGCTCCTGCACGAGGCGGGCTTCGCCAAGGGCCGGCGCGTGACCACGCACTGGACGTTCATCGAGCAGCTGCGCGCGCGGGGCGACGTGGAGGTGCTCGAGCGCATCCGCTACGTGCGCGACGGCAACGTCGTCACGTCCGCCGGCGTCTCGGCCGGCATCGACATGGCGCTGTGGCTGCTCGGCCAGATCCACGGCGTGACGGTCGCGCGCCAGGTGCAGCGTTTCATGGAGTACGATCCCGCGCCCCCGTACGCGGCGGAGGTCTAGCATGAAGATCGCTCTCGGTGTCTACGACAAGTTCACGGCCCTCGACATCATCGGTCCGTACCAGGTGCTGTCGGCGCTGCCCGGCGCGGAGACGTTCTTCGTCGCCGAGAAGCGCGGCATCGTGGCCGACGACAGCGGCGCGGTGCGGCTCGAGGCGACGCGTACGTTCGCCGAGGTGCGCGACGCCGACATCGTCGTGGTCGGCGGCGGCCCGTTCACCCACACGCTGATCCCGGCGCAGCACCCGATCATCGGCTGGATCCGCGACCTGCACCCGCGCACGCAGTGGACTACCTCCGTGTGTACGGGGTCGCTCTTGCTCGGCGCGGCGGGGCTGTTGAAGGACCTCGACGCGACCTCGCACTGGCTGATGCTGGACTTCCTGAAGACGCTCGGCGCCAGGCCGACACTGAAGCGCGTCGTGTTCAGCGGCGAGCGGATCGTCACCGCCGCGGGCGTGAGCTCCGGCATCGACATGGCGCTCGCGCTGGTCGAGCGAATGTTCGGCCGCGAGCGCGCCGAGATCATCCAGCTCGCGATCGAGTACGATCCGCAGCCGCCCGTCGACGCCGGCTCCCCGGCCAAGGCGCGGCCCGAGATCGTGACCGGCGTGCAGCAGCTGTTCGGAGCCCTACTCGCCGAGGCGAATTGATCTACCATCCGCGCCGGCATGGCCGACGCCGAACGCGATCCCGTGGGCGCGCACCTCGCGCGCGTGTTCCCCGAGCGCGCCCTCGCGCCGGTGGAGCTCGGAGCCGGCGGGATGGTCGTCAACCTGCCCGAGCTCGCGATCTGGCAGCTCGCGCCGCCCGCGGCCGCGCCCGCGACGCCGTGGCTGTACGTCAGCTCGGGCGCGTCGGCCGAGCCGATGGACGACGGCTTCGGGCTGGAGTTCGCGCTGCTCGCGCCCGCGGCCGAGCCGCTCGCGGCGAAGCTCGTGGCGATGGTCGCGAACCTGCACGCCGACCCGCGCTACCCGCTGTCGCTCGGCCAGGTGCTGGAGATCGGCCATCCCTGGCTGCCCGGCGCGAGCGCGGACCATCTGATCGTCGCGCTGCCGTCGACGTTCGGGCCCGAGTTCGAGTGGCTCTCCGACCGCGAGCGGACGGTGCGCTTCATCTGGCTCCTGCCGATCACCAAGAGCGAGGCCGACTTCGCGCGCCGCCGCGGCCTGGACGCGCTGCAGGAGAAGCTGGGCGCGGCGCAGATCGACGTCGCCGCGCGCGTGCGCGCGTCCGCCGTCTAGTCCTAAGGTCTCTGGAACACCGCGAAGTGTAGATCCGCCGGCGGCGGTCCCGTGCGCCGGCGCACCACCTCGAGCCGGCTCTCCAGCCCTTCGAAGAGGCCCGCGTCGAAGAGTGCACTGGTGCGCTCGACGCGCGCGCCGAGCGACGCGAAGGTGCCCGCGGCGCCGCGCGTGCCGAGCAGGAGCGCGGTGGCGCGCGACTCGCGCAGCGCGCGCGCGAGCCGGGTCCAGACCGACGCCGGGAGCCGCGCGAGCTCGCGCGCGGGCGCGCCGTCGAGGTCGAGCACCACCAGCGCGAAGCCCGTCTTGATCAGGAGCTCCGCGGTGCGCAGCGCCGCCGGCAGGCCCGGCGGGCGCGCCCACAGGACGTCGGCGAGCCGCACGCCCGCGCGCTGCAGGTAGCGGGGATCGAGCGCGTTCGGCAGGTCGACCCAGCCGATCAGCTCGAGGCGCGCGGAGGCCAGCGCGGCCAGGCGATAGGCGAGCGCGGTCGCGCCCGACGAGAGATCGCCTCCCAGCTCGATCAGCCGCCCCTCGACGCCGTGCTCGGCGCGAGAGGTGGGGCGGAGGAGAGCGTCCGGGGAAAACGCCTCCTCCGCCCCGGGGGTTTGCCTTTCTTCTGTCGTGCGATGGGTTCTCGAGCCCGGCGCAGCCTCGGGCGGGGGACCCGAAGCTCCGACGCGAACCCGGTCCGCCAGCCCTGCCTCGACCAGCATCTCGCGCAGACGATCGACGCGTGGACCGACGCGCGGGATGGCAACGGGTTCCGCCAGGCTCGAGCGCACTCGTGCATTTTCGCTCTATTTTCGCCAGGCAGTCAAGGGCTTTGACTCCCTCTAGAATCAGGCCCATGGAAGCCACCGGTCCCAACGCGGAGCAGATCGAGTACTGGAACAAGCAGGCCGGCCCGAAGTGGGTCGCGAACAACGCGACGATGGACGCGCTGATCGGTCCGCTCGGCCTCGCGGCGCTCGAGCGCGCGGCGCCGCGCGCGGGCGAGCGCGTGCTCGACGTCGGCTGCGGCGTCGGCCAGACCACCTTGCAGCTCGCCGAGCGGGTCGGACCGACGGGCTCGGTGCTCGGCATCGACATCTCGACTCCGATGCTCGAGCTCGCGCGCGAGAAGGCCCGCGCCGCGGGCCGCAGCAACGTGCGCTTCGAGAATGCCGACGCGCAGACCCACGCGTTCCCGCCCGCGAGCTTCGATCTCCTGTTCTCGCGCTTCGGCGTGATGTTCTTCGCCGACCCCGACGCGGCCTTCGCGAACCTGGCCAAGGCGGTGCGGCCGGGCGGGCGCGTCACATTCGTGTGTTGGCAGCCGGTCGCGGCGAACCCGTGGGTGCGCGAGCCGATGGCCGCGCTCATGAAGCACGTGCCACCGCAGGCGCCGCCCCCGGCGAACGCGCCCGGGCCGTTCGCGTTCGCCGACCCGGCGCGCGTGCGCGGCATCCTCGAGCGCGCGGGCTTCGCGAAGCCCGCGGCAGAGTCGCAGACCGGAGAGCTCGTGCTGGGCCGCAACGTCGACGAGGCGACCGCGTTCGCGATGGAGATGGGGCCCGTCGGCGCCGCGGTCGCGCAGGCGCCGGAGTCGGTGCGCAAGGCGGTCGCGGGCTCGATCCGCGAGGTGCTCGCCGCCCACCAGTCGGCGAAGGGCGTCGCGCTCGGCAGCGCCGTCTGGATCGTGACGGGAACCCGCTAGCGTGCGTCGCAGCCGGATCGGCCGCGGCGCGGCGGCCCTGGCCCTCGCGCTGTCGGCGTCGGCGTGCATGGCGATCGACACGCAGACCAACAAGAGCTACCGCGGCCCGCTCGTCTACAGCGGCACGCGCTACGACCTCGAGGGCGCGGGCAACTCGCTGGTCGACTTCAACATCGGCTGGCTGATGTTCCTGCTCGCCGACCTGCCGTTCTCGTTCCTCGCCGACACGGTGATGCTCCCGTACACGATCCCCAAGGAGAGCGCGCGCTCCAAGGAGCACGCCGAGGAAGTCCAGGTCGCGACCGAGCGCCCGAGCCCCGTGCAGCCGCGCACGGGCGAGGCGCCGCAGGCCACCGCGGAGCGACTGTTCGCGGCCTGCGAGAAGCTCGTCGTCGCCCACGACCCGCACCTCACCGACTGCTACAGCATCGACGCCCAGATCCGGATCGCCGGCGGCGAGCCGATCCGCGGCGCCGACTACAAGCCGTTGCTGCGCGAGCACCTCGCGCGCTCCGAGGCCGCGTACGAGTCGGTCGACTGGCGGGACCCGCAGTACCAGGTCGAGGGCGAGCGCGTGCGCATCACCGCCGTGCGAGGGAGCAGCGCGCGCAAGGAGCGCGCGCCGATCGTGCTCGTGGTCGGTCCGTGCTCCGACGGGGCCTGGCGCATCCTCGAGGAGGACAGCGTCGGCTGGCCCGAGCCGAAGTGACTCCGCACGACGAGCTCGCGCGCCTCCTGCGCAAGTACGGCCACGGCCCGCAGGCGTTGACCATGCAGTCGCTCGCCGCGCGCGAGGAGATGCGCGTCGAGGGCTTGGGGTTCTGGGCCGACCTGGCCGGTCCCGCCATGTTCGGCGCCGAGAACTCGGTCGCGAGCGTGACGCTCGGCGGTGTCGGCGCGGAGCCGACGCCCGAGCTCGAACGCGACCGCGCCGACTTCCGGCGGGCGCTCTTCGAGGTCGCGCAGGAGCTCCGCCTGAGGGGCTTCGAGTCCGCCGACTCCGAGCGCTGGCGGCTCCTCCTGAAGGCGCAGCCCCGCTAGCCGCCCGTCGCTTGCTGCTTTGCCCAGCGGTAGTCGGCCTTCCCCGACGGCGAGCGCACGATCTCGTCGCGGAACAGGAAAGCCTTGGGCAGCTTGTAGCGGGCGATGTGCTTCTCGCACTCAGCGAGCAGCTCGCGCTCGCCGACCGCGGCGCCCTCGCGCAGGCGCACGATCGCGACGACTTCGTTGCCCCAGCGCTCGCTCGGCCGGCCGCAGACCACGGCGTCGAGCACCGCGGGGTGCGACTTCAGCGCGTGCTCGACCTCCTCGGCGAAGATCTTCTCGCCGCCCGAGTTGATCGTGACCGAGTCGCGCCCGAGCAGCTCGAGGATTCCGTCGGGGCGCAGCCGCGCGCGGTCGCCCGGCACCGAGTAGCGCACGCCGCCGATCACCGGGAACGTGCGCTCCGTCTTGGCGCGGTCGCCCAGGTAGCCGAGCGGCACGCGGCCCGTCTGCGCGAACCAGCCCAGCTCCGTGTCGCCCGGCTTCGCCATCCGCGACAGGTCCTCGGACAGCACGCACGCGCCCGGGCCGAGCGTGAACGTACCCGTCGTCGCGCCCGAAGCCTGGTTGCTCACGTTGCTCGCCTGCGAGCCGGTCTCGGACGAGCCGACCGCGTCGATGATCGAGATCTTCGGCAGCAGCTCCAGCAGCTCCTTCTTCAGCGCCGCGTTCAGCGCGGCGCCGCCGCTCACGATCGCGAACAGCGCCGACAGGTCGTAGTGGCTCTTGCGCAGCTGGTCGATCAGCGGCCGTGCGAACGCATCGCCCACGATCAGCATCACGTTGGCCTTCTCGCGCTGCGCGGTGCCCAGCACGTCGTCGGGGTCGAGCCGGTCGACCACGCTCTGAAACACCACGGTGTTGCCCGAGTGGAAGCCGTTGAACGAGGCCCAGTGCGCGGCGCCGTGCATGAGCGGCGGGGTCGGCATCGTCTTCATGCCGCCGGTCTTCGCGCGCGCGACGAGGTCCTCCATGGACTTCGCCTCGCCGGCGGGTCCGCGGCCGCCGAGCGCGCCGAAGAAGATGTCCGATTGCCGCCAGAGCACGCCCTTGGGCATGCCGGTGGTGCCGCCCGTGTACAGGATGTAGAGGTCGTCGGGCGCGAGCGCGACGTCGAGCGGCGCAGGCGAGGCGCTCGCCAGGGCGGCCTCGTAGTCGACCGCGCCGGGCAGCCGCGCCTGGCCCGAGCCGTCCTCCACCTGGAGCAGCACCTCGAGCTCGGGGAGCTTCGGCAGGATGCGCGCCAGCGTCGGCGCGAAGCACGCGTGGTACACGATCGCGCGCGCGCGCGCGTCGCGCAGGAGGTAGACGAGCTCCTCCTCCACGTAGCGGTAGTTCACGTTGAACGGTGCCGTCCGCGACTTGAACGCGCCCAGCATGCCCTCGATGTACTCGGGGCCGTTGTACAGGTAGAGCGCGACGTGGTCCTGGCCGGACTCCCAGCCGGCGAGCTCGCCGCGCTCGCGGCGCACGCCGAGCCCGCGGCCGCGCAAGTAGTGCGCGAGCCGGCGCGAGCGCTCCGCCACCTGCGCGTAGCTCAGTCGGCGGTCGCGCCACACCATCATCTCGCGGTCCGGAATCGCCGCCGCGATCGCCTCGTTGATCTCGCCGAGATTGAACTCCATGTCGGCATCGTGCCCGAGCCGCGGCGCATTTGTCACGCGAAGCGGTCGCTCAGAACTCGGCGCCGACGCCGATCCCGACCCCGCTCGGGGTCACGATGGGAAAGACGCGGTAGCGACTCGTGTCTTTGTCGTGCGCGGCGACCACGAGCGCTAGCGCGATGCGCGCGAAGACAATGCGCGCGACGGTACGCAGCGGACCTCGCGGACGCTTGAACGCCGAATTGGATCGCTGCTGAGGCGCGGGTGCACGCACCCGCCGCGCGAGCTAAGTCTATCGGCGATGGCCGAGGGAGAGCTCGTCACTGGCCGCGCCACGCCGGAGGGCACGCGCCGCTTCGCCGACCGCTTCCCCGCGCTGCCCGGCCACTTCCGCCGGCCCGATCGGCTGTGGCTGTCGTCGCTCGGGCTCGGCACCAAGCCGGGCGCGCCCGGCGGCGTCGACGACCTCTGCTACCGCTCGGCCGTGCCGCGCGCGCTCGAGCTGGGCGCGAACGTGATCGACACCGCCCTCTCGTACCGCCACCAGACCAGCGAGCGCGCCGTGGGCCGCGCGCTGCGCCGCGCGTTCGCGGAGAACGTCGCGCGCCGCGACGAGGTGTTC
>Ga0335084_10008386_pt1 | contig 10295 bp, 7 predicted proteins | sample Lox_Sample_44_FD_206721 | JGI IMG/M metagenome (GOLD analysis project Ga0335084, IMG submission 206721) | Soil microbial communities from Loxahatchee National Wildlife Refuge, Florida, United States - Lox_Sample_4.4 | ecosystem: Environmental > Terrestrial > Soil > Wetlands | place: USA: Florida... | reverse complement strand
CTTTGCGGGTGAACGAATACGGCAGCGGATACGCGAGGCCGGCCTTGTTGTGCACCGAGATGCGGGTGTTCTTGGCGGCGCTCTCGAGGATGGCGTCGAGGCCGTCGGGGAGCGTGAGCAGCACGCACACCAGCACCACCGCGAGGGTGATCGCGCCGCCGGTGAGGGCGGTGCGCAGCTTGTTGCGTCCGAGGTTGGCGAGGATCAGCCCGAGGTATTTCACGCGCGCGCGCCCGCTTCCCCTATTGACTCAGGCGGACCCGGGCATGTGTAGTCGACGGTGGTCATGCCGGACGACGCCCCACTCTGGTACTTCGCATACGGGAGCAACATGAGCCCCGCAACCTTCGTCGGGCGGCGAGCGTTGCATCCGCTCGCGACGCGCTGGGGGTGGCTCGACGGCTACCGGCTCTGCTTCGACCTGCCGGTCGGCCCCGGCGAGCGCGCCTGCGCCAACCTCGCTCGCGAGCCGGGCGCTCGGGTGGCAGGCATCCTGTACCAGGTCACGGCAGACGACGCCGAGCGCCTCGATCGCAGCGAGGGCGTGCCGCAGGGCATCTACCAGCGCGTCGCCGTGGACGTCGCGGTCGATGGAGCGGAGCGCATCGCCGCCTTCACCTACGAGTCGGCGTTGCGCCAACCGGGCCGGCGGCCCTCGGCGCGCTACCTGGGGCTGCTGCTCGACGGCGCGCGCGCGCACGGCCTGCCGGCGGCGTACGTCGCGTGGCTCGAGCGCTTCGATCTCGCCTTCGACGAGCGCCACGCGGGGGGCGCCTCGCTCGCCGAGCGCACGGTGCGGTTCTACTTCGCCTACAACAGTCCCTACGCCTTTCTCGCCAACACGCGCCTAGCGCGCGAGCTCGGGCCGCTCGGCGTGACGATCGAGCCGAGGCCGGTGTACGCGCCGCGCACCGGGAACGGCCCCGATCCCACCTCGCCGCGTATCCGCTACCTGTTGGAGGACATCCGCCGCTTCGCCGACGCGTACGGTATCCAGATGAGCCCGGGCCCGTTCGCCGACTCTCGGCGCGCCTGTCTCGGCTTCCTCTTCGCGCGCGCCGAAGGCCGCGGCGCGGCGTATCACGACGGCGTGTATGCCGCGCGCTTCCTGTCCGGGGAGGACATCAGCCGGACCGAGACGCTGGCCGGGGTCGCCGAGCGCGCCGGCCTGGATGGGCGGCGCTTCCTGGCGGCGCTCGACGATCCCCGCTGGGAGGCCGCGCTCGCCACGAGCAACGAAGAGGCCAAAGCCGACGGGGCGTTCGGCTTCCCGTTCTTCATCTTCAGCGGACAGCGCTTCTGGGGGAACGACCGCCTCGAGTGGCTCGTCCGCGCCATCCAGTCTGCGACCGCGCCGGCGCCCGCCGCGTCGTGAAGCGGCGGACGCAGCTGGCGAACCACCGCGCCGTGCCGTCGGGCCCGCCCAAAGGGATTCAGATGGAACCAGCATGGGGGACACGCGCCGCCGCGGTCCTGTTCGCCGCTGTGGTGTGCGCGGCCGGGACGGCGCGGGCCGGCGATGCCGCCGGGCCGGCGAGCGGCGCGTTCGTCGTCGAGAACGATCCGTACGTCATCGGCCAGGCCGCCGACTGGCTCGACGACACCCACGTCGTCTGGCAGGACCCCACCAACCGCGACGAGGACGGCAACGGGCAGGTGCAGATCTACCGGTCGACGCTGGACGGCGGCGACAAACTCTGCCTGACCTGCGGCCTCGACGGCCCCAACCAGGTCCCGGTCGTCCAGCCGCACGGCGACTGGATTCTCTTTCACTCCTGGGCCGGTCACATGTTCAAGATCGGCGCGCCGGGGTTCGGGGGCTTGGGCTCCGAGATCTGGGTGATGCGGCGCGACGGGACGCAGCGGACGAACCTGACCAACAGCGCCGAGCTGCACGACAACTTCCACGCCTACTGGTCCCCCGACGGGCAGTACATCGTCTGGACGGCGCTCAACTGGAACGCCGACGAGGGCGGCAACGGCAAGTCGGACATCCGGGTCGCGCGCTTCGATGCGGACGGACCCAACGGTCCCCGCCTGGTGGGCGAGCACGTCGTACGCCCGGGCAACGGCCATTGGTACGAGACGCAATGGTGGGCGCCGGACGGCTCCGGCTTCCTTTACACGGAGACGGCCGGCACCGCGATCAACCCCGAGCTCTACTTTTGTCGCCTCGCCAACCCGGCCGACGGCATCTGCCGTCGGGTGCGGCTCACGCACGATCCGGCGTGGGACGAGCAGGCGATCTTCACGCCGGACATGTCGCGCATCCTGTTCATGTCGTCGCGCAACCTTCCGGGTGCCCACAACGACTGGGCCCAGGTCGCCACCTTTCTCGGCATCCCCGCCGCCTACGACTACGTGCTGATCCTGTTCGTGTTCAGCGACAGCTATCTGCAGCCGATCCTCCAGCAGGCGACGGACCTCTACGAAATGACGCTGCGCTGGAACCACAGCCACACGCTGTTCAAGCCCGGCGCAATCCGCCGTCTGACCCGCTCGGGCGAGGACGGGTGGGTCATCCCCGAGTTCGCCTGGGACCCGAGCGGTCGGCGGCTGCTGTGGTCACAGAGCAAGTTCAACGACGGCCTGCGGGTCGACCAGGGCTGCGCCATGCGCGCGATCCGCGCCGACTTCATTCGCCAGCTGAGCGCCGTGCATACGATCGACCAGGTCCCCGTCACCATCGCCAGCCAGATCCGCGCTCAGGCGGTCGCGCTGCTCGGCAACCCGCAGGCCTTCGTCCTTGCACAGGGCGGCTGCGGGGGCGCGTCGCCCGGGCAACTACCCTCCCACCTGCAGGAAACCCACATCGGCCACTACGCGCCGTGACCCCGCGCCGAGGTCTGACCCGGGAGGGCGAGCCTCCCGGCGTGCCGCGGCCGCCTACGCCCGGTTCTGAAGCGCGGCTCGGCAGGAGCCCCGCGCTCCCGAGGGCGCATCGGCGACGCCGCTGCTCATCGACAAGCCGCGCGAGCGCGAGTCGATGGACGCATCAGCCGCACAACGGGTTTTCCGGGATCCCTCGACAAGGATGCGGCATGGAGGGCTGTGGTGGCGGCGCCGGCTGCGGCACCGAGACGCGCGCCTGCGACGCGGCCTGCAGCCCGAGGATGTAGAAGAGCGTGCTCAGGCCGGTGCCGGCGCCCGGGTTCGGCGTGGTCAGGTTCTGGCAACCCCACGTCCCTTCGATGTCAGCCGGCGTGCTGGTCGTGAACGTGTTGCGCGTGAAACAGTTGTTGGTCGACATCTTTTGGCCGAAGAGACCACCGGCGAGCACGATGTCCGCCGCGCTCGGATCGCCGTTCGTGCCGTTGGTCGAGAACGTGTTGCGCGCGACCTTGTTGCCGGCGAGCTGGAAAAAGATAGTGTCCGAGGTCGCCGGGAAGGGATCCGGGTTCTCGAAGCCGAGCAGGCCGGCGCTGGGATTGCCCTGGATGGAGTTCTCCACGATCAGGTCCGCATAGGTACCGATCAGGATGAAGCCGTTGCCCCACGGAATCGAGCCGGTGGTGGAGTTCGCCGGGGTCGAGAAGTTGTCGTTGTTCGCCACCACGTTGTGCCGGAAGACCGTGCACCGGCCGATGCGCGTCGACGAGAAGGTCGGCGTCGGCGAGGTATTCTGTCCGGAGTTGCAGGCGCCGTCCTGCGGCGGCGGCCGGTCGTCGTTGTTGAGTGAGTTCGGACCCACCCCGTTCGAGTTGTTGCGGAAGGTCGAATTGCGCACGATGATGTGCCCGCCCGAGTTGGTCCCCGAGTAGCCGAGCGCGTTGTTCTCGACCAGCGCGTTCGAGATCTTGGCGCGGCAGTCGCGGCAGGCTCCCAGGTAGATCCCCGAGTCGTTGAAGCCCGACGCGTACACCTGGTTGAGCGCACCCCGCACCGAGTTCGACATGAAGATGCCGTATCCCCCCAGCAGGCCGGTCGAGTACGTGGTCAGGTATCGCCCCCGCCACCCGTTGATGCCGATCATCCCCGAGCCGTCACCGCCATTCCACCAGATCTGGTTGCCGTCCTCGCCATCGAGCGTGGCGCGGTCGAAATCGTGCACGGTGAGGTTCTCGATCGACACGCCGTCTGCCCACGAGACTTCGATCCCGTTGCCGACCTGATGCTGGCCGTCGAGGATGACGTTGTTCCGGTCCACCCCACGCAGGTGGACGCGCGGCGTCGTCACCAGGACCGTACCGGCGTACACGCCGACATCGATGAGCACCCAGTCGCCCGGCTCGGCGGCGGCAACCGCCGACTGGATGGTCGCGTAGTGCGGATACGCCACCGAGCTCTGCGTGACGACCAGCGTCTTCGCGGCGGCCGCGGGCGCGGGGCTGAGTGCCAGCGCGGCGGCGAGCACCAAGACAGATCCGGCCTCGAAACGGTGATGAGCCATCGAGCCCCCCTTTCGCCTGTCTGCCCGGAAGGCTACCAATCGGCCTCCAAGACCGTCAATGGGTGACACGGCCGAGCGCCGCGGGACCACAACCCAGGTGACAGAGGCACCCAGCTTGAACTAGCCTGCACGCTACCCGACGAGGAGACGAACCGAACATGCCGGCCCCCGATCGCGATTTCGACCCCCGCACGATCGATCTGGTCACCCCCGAGCACTACGAGCGCCACGGGTACCCGCATCCGGAATGGACCTGGCTGCGGCGCCACGATCCGCTGTTCTGGTACGAGCGCGGCAACGTCGATCCGTTCTGGGCGGTCACCAAGCACGCGGACATCATCGAGATCGGCAAGCAGCCGGACGTTTTCCTCAACGCGCCGCGGCTCGCCGTCTTCACCAACGACCTGCCGCCGCCGCCCGAAAACGCCTCGCGCCACCTGCTCAACATGGATCCACCCGACCATGCCCGCTACCGGCGCGTGACCAGCGGGTGGTTCACCCCCCGGGCGGTGCGCGCCATGAGCGACAAGGTGGAATGGGTGGCCAAGGAAGTGCTCGACAAGGCCGCCGAGAAGACGGTGGGAGACTTCGTCCGCGACGTGTCGGCGCCGATCACCATCGCCGTCATCGCCGAGATGCTCGGCGTGCCGCGCGCCGATTGGGACCTGCTCTTCCGCTGGACGAACGAGATCATCGCCCCGCAGGATCCCGAGTTCCAACACGGCTCGACGCCCTACGAGACGCTCGACCAGGCGCGCATGGAGCTGTTCACGTACTTCAACGACCTGGTCACCGAGCGGCGGGCGCGGCCGACCAACGACATCGTCAGCGTGGTCGCGAACGGCGAGGTGAACGGCGGCGCGCTGCCGCCGGTCGAGCTGCTCTCGTACTACTTCCTGCTCGTCGTCGCCGGCAACGAGACCACCCGCAACGCGATGACCGGCGGCATGCTCGCCTGTCTCGAGCACCCCGAAGAATGGGCCGAGCTGCGCCGCGACGGCGCGCTGCTCGACTCCGCCGTCGAGGAGGTCGTGCGCTGGACGACCCCCGTCATCCAGTTCGCCCGCACCGCCACCCGCGACTACCCGCTGCGCGGCAAGACGATCCGCCAGGGGCAGTCGGTGTGCCTCTTCTACGCCTCGGGCAATCGCGACGAGGAGATCTTCGCCGACCCCTTCGCGTTTCGCACCGATCGCCATCCCAACCCGCACATCGCCTTTGGGATGGGCGAGCACGTCTGCCTGGGCGCGCACCTGGCACGGCTCGAGCTCCGCCACACCTTCGCGCAGCTGCGGGTCCGCCTCCTGTCGTGCGAGCTCGCCGGACCGGTGGAGCGCGTCCGCTCGAGCTTCGTCGGCGGCATCAAGCGGGCGCCGATGCGCTGGCAGATCGCGCCGGCGACCGGCACGGCGTGAACCGATCGGTCGGGCCGGCCCGCAGGCGCGCGCGGCGCCGTCCGCGCGCGGAGCGGTCCTGATGGCCGACACGAAGACCGTTCTGCTCGTCCTGCTCGCCGTGCTCGCGGCCGTGTTCGCCGCCGCGTGGCTGGTCGCGCTGCGGCGGCCGACCGACGACGCCGAGGACCGGACCGGCCCGGGAGCGCCGACCGCGTCCAGCCTGGCCATCGGCGCCGGGACGAACTTCTTCGACACGCTGGGCGTTGGCTCCTTCGCGCCGACCACGGCGTTGTTCCGCGTCCTGCACCTGGTCCCCGACCGTCTCATCCCCGGGACCTTGAACGTCGGCCACGCGCTCCCATCGGTAGCGCAGGCCTTGATCTACATCGCCATCGTGCAGGTGGAGGCGCGCACGCTGGCGGCGATGATCGGCGCGGCGGTGGCCGGCGCGTGGCTGGGCGCCGGGGTCGTCGCCGGCTGGACGCGGCGCCGGGTGCAGATCGGCATGGGCCTCGCCCTCCTGGTCGCCGCCCTGTTGCTCGTCCGCCAGCTCGTGGCGGGCGCGCCCGGCGGCGCCGACGGTCTAGCGCTGCACGGCGCGTCGCTCTGGATCGGGGTCGCCGGCAACTTCGTGCTGGGCGCGCTGATGACGCTCGGTGTCGGCTTGTACGCGCCGTGCATGATCCTGGTCAGCCTGCTCGGGTTGAACGCCAAGGCCGCGTTCCCGATCATGATGGGCTCGTGCGCGTTCCTCATGCTCGTCGCCGGCATGCGCTTTCTCGGCCGGCGCGCCTGCGCATCGCCGATCGCGCTGGGGCTGACGCTCGGCGGCGTGCCGGCGGTGCTGGTGGCGGCCTACCTGGTGACCTCGCTCCCGCTCGATGCGGTGCGAGTCCTGGTCGTCGTCGTCGCGGTGTACACCGCGCTGGCGATGCTGCGTGCCGGCACGCGCGACGCCAACCACCCGCGGAACGACGGCCCGGGCGCACCGAACGCCGGTCAGACCGGCGGCGATGCCCCCGCCAGCGCGCTGGGCGCGGCGGCGAGCGCGAATCCCAGGACCTCGCGCTCGAGCGCGGCGAGATCGGCCGTGACGGCGGCATCGGCCGCCCGATAGCGCCCCAGCGTCGCCTCGACGTGCGCCGCGCCCACTTCGGCGACGAACGCCTGCAGCCGCCGGTGGACCCATTGCAGGTGCCAGACCTCGTCGGCGCTGATCGCCCGCAGCAAGTCGATGGTGCCAGCGTCGCCCGCGCCCGACTCCAGATGCGCCGCGTAGCGCGCCCGCGCGCGCTCTTCGGCGACCAGGGTGACGGCATAGAGCTCGAGCAAGGTCCGCGGGACGCCCGCCGCGCGCGCCATGCGCGTTTGGTACCCGTCCTCCACGGCCACCGGGGCCGCGCCGAGGTCGGCGATGCGCTTGGTGATCAACCACGCGTGACGCGACTCGTCGGCAATGTGCCGCGTCAGGTTGGTTCGCGCAGACGCATCGTCCTCACGCGAATTCATGTGGAGCAGCAGCCCCGCCCCGCGCAGCTCGGCGTCGCGATAGTAGCTCAACTGCCGGATCATCCCCTCAGGAATCTCGTTCATTGCACTTCGATAACCGCTCTGCCGCGCTTCGAACATGACAAATGTCAGCCGGGCCGGTGCGCTGGGTCAGCGAAGCCGGCGCGCCCCGTCGCGTTGACGCGCGGCGACGGCTGACAGTACAAGCGAATTCAGGGGGCGCGACGTCATGTCATGGGATCTGGTCATCAAGGGCGGCCGGGTGGTCGACGGCACCGGCATGCCGGGCTTCACCGCCGACATCGCCGTACGCGACGGCCGCATCGCCAAGATCGGCCGCGTCCGCGAGGCGGCGCGCCGCGTGATCGACGCCGACGGCCTGACCGTCGCGCCCGGCTTCATCGACGTCCACACGCACTACGACGTGCAGCTCGATTGGGACCCGTTGGCGACGCCCTCGTGCTGGCACGGCGTGACCACCATCCTCACCGGAAACTGCGGCTTCACCCTGGCGCCGGCCAAGCCACAGGATGTCGACTGGCTCGCCGGCATGCTCAGTCGGGTCGAAGGTATGTCGCGCGCGGCGCTGCGCGCCGGCCTCAAATTCAGCGGCGGCAGCTTCGGCGACTACTGGCGGCGGTTCGACGGCAGGCTCGGGGTCAATGTCGGCAGCTACGTGGGGCACTGCGCCGTGCGCCGCTACGTGATGGGGGATGCGGCCTCCGAGCGCACCGCCACACCGGCGGAGATCGCGGCCATGCAGGACGTCGTCCGCCAGGCGATGCGCGACGGGGCGATTGGCTTCTCCACCTCCCAGCTCGACGTGCACGTCGGCGAGGACGGCCGCGAGGTGCCGTGCAACCATGCGGCGCCGGACGAGATCGTCGCCCTCTGCGCGGTGCTGGCGGAGTTCGCGCGCGGCGCCATCGAGTTCATCCCGCGCAGCATCGCGGAGGGATACAACGAGCGCGATCGGGCCCTCATCCGCGAGATGTACCGCGTCTCGGGCCGGCCGGTGGAGCTGAACCTGCTGCTGCCGACGCCGCAGAACCCGATGAGCTGGCAGCGCACGCTGGAGTTCGCCCACGAGTGCTTCGCGGAGGGCATCCGGGTGCATCCGCAGTTCGCGACCAACGAGCTGGGCCTGCACCTGAAGCTCGACGACACCTTCGTGTTCGACGAGATGCCGGCCTGGCGCGCCGCCCTGACGGTGCCCGAGCCCGAGCGCTCGCGCCGCCTGCGCGACCCGGCGGGGCGCGCCCAGATGCGCGCCGAGTTCGACGACATCGCCCACCGCTCGGTGTCGTTCACCTGGGACGTGCTGGTCGTCGAGGCGGTGCGCGATGCCGCGCACCAGGCCTGGGTCGGACGCTCGGTGACCGAGCTCGCCGCCGCGCGCGACACCGATCCGCTCGACGCGTTTCTCGATCTCTCGTTGCAGGAAGACCTGCAGACGCAATGGCAGACCCAGCTGAACGACATCGCGCGCGATTTCATCCACCACGTGGTCAAGGCGGGTGTGACCGATCCGATCGTGATGTCCGGCTCCAGTGACGGCGGCGCCCATCTCGCCTCCTTCGTCGGGGCCGACTACACCACCCGCTTGCTGACCGACTGGGTCCCCGACCCGCTGCCGCTCGAGCAGGCCATCTCACGCCTCACCCTCATGCCCGCCACCGTGCACGGGCTGGCCGACCGCGGCGTCATCCGCGAAGGGGCGTGCGCCGATCTCGTCCTGCTCGATCTCGCGCGCCTGTCCTGCGGCCACGCGCGCCTGGCGCGCGACTTCCCCGCCGACACCGAGCGCTACGTGATCGACGCCGCGGGCTACGCGATGGTGCTGGTCAACGGCGAGGTGCTCATGGAGGGCGGCCGGCCGACCGGCCGCCTCCCGGGCCACGTCCTGCGCGGCGGCTGACGGCGGCGCCGCCGGCCCCCGCCCCGGCGCATCGCTCCCCAGCCCGCCCCGGTTCGATTACGGTGCCGACGGGCGACAGGGCACACCGGCGTTCGCGCCGGGGACGCAACAGGGCGCGAGCTCGGCGTGCAGCAAGAGGATGCGGCGCACCTCGTCGACGGTGTCGGGGTTCGACTGCGTGGAATGCGAGGAGTGCTGGATCACCCGCTCGGACTCGACCCCCTCGATGTGCGCGCTCTTGTAGGCGACGACGCCGTCCACCTCGTCCATCAGCGGTCCGTCGCCCTCCACGGGGATGATCGAGTGCGCGTGCACACCCGGCGCGACCGGGATCCCCGAGAGCGTCTTGATGAACGGGTTGCCGACCGACATGTTGTCGATGCTGGTGGGGAAACGCTCCAGCGTGATCATGCGCTTCGCCGGATCGCGCACGGCGACCAGGTCGGTGCCGACCGCGGTCAGGTCGCGCGGCATGCTGATCAGCTTCTCCGCCAGGCGGCGGACGAGCTCCGATCCGGCCAGATAGCTGCCGCCGTGCGGGGTGGCGATGAACACCACCCGGGTCACGAACGGCAGCGGCTTGAGGAACAGCGCCTCCTGGATGAGCGCCCGCGACTTGTCCGAGATGCGCACCTCGTCGAGGGGCATGTGGCTGACGTCCTGCCAGAAGGCATCCCCGGAATCGATGGCGGTCATCTTGGTCAGCAATCCGCCCTGGCTGTGGCCGATCACCACCATGTCGTGCAGGCACGGATCGCGTCCATGTGGGTCGTATTGGGCGACCGCTTCCTTCAGCGCGCGGCGCAGCAGCATTGCCGAGTACGCGATCGGGTTGCCGCTGTCGTAGCTGAAGTACCAGAACTGGTATTGGTTGCGGATGAGCGGATCGTTCTCGAGGTCGTTGACCATGTCGGCCCAGCGCCCCGGGCTCGAGTTCGTGCCGTGGACGAAGACCACCGGAATCCGGTCGGGGCGGTAGGGTTCAGCGGCGCTCAGATGTGCCGTCTTGCGCACGCCGACGACGTCGCCGAGGAAGCTCGACAGCTCCTGGTTCCAGAAGGCGGTTTCAGAGAGCGTGACG
>Ga0335084_10008385_pt1 | contig 10295 bp, 5 predicted proteins | sample Lox_Sample_44_FD_206721 | JGI IMG/M metagenome (GOLD analysis project Ga0335084, IMG submission 206721) | Soil microbial communities from Loxahatchee National Wildlife Refuge, Florida, United States - Lox_Sample_4.4 | ecosystem: Environmental > Terrestrial > Soil > Wetlands | place: USA: Florida... | reverse complement strand
CTGCGTAGTGGGGCCTCCAACGACCGGCGTGCCCGTTCCCGGGGCGTAGGCCGGGTCGAGAAAGTCGATGTCCAGCGTGAGATACGCTGGCTTGCTGCCCACGACGGAGCGTACGCGCTCGGCCGCCGCACGTGGCCCGTGATCGAGCAGCCAGCGGGCATCGAGTATCGTCAGGCCGTGCGTATCCGGATTCGGTGTGCGTATCCCCACTTGGATCGAATGGGCCGCGTCGACGATGCCCTCTTGTACCGCGTGATAGAACATGGTCCCGTGGTTGTAGTCCTTTGAGGTCCAGGTATCGGAGTGGGCATCCAGGTGCACCAGCGACAGCGGCCCGTGACGGGCTGCATGCGCCCTTAACAACGGGTAAGAAACGAAGTGGTCTCCTCCGAGCCCAAGCAAGGAGACACCGGCATCGAGAATGCGCCCCGCCGCTCGCTCCACCTCTTCCACCATGCGGTCGGGATAGCCGACGTTGAAGTCGACATCCCCGTAGTCGACCACGCTGAAACGCTGGCGCACGTCGAATTCCCAAGGCCAAACGCCCCACGGATACTCGCCGACAAAAGCCGATTGTTCGCGCAGAGCCCGCGGACCGAAACGCGCGCCCGGCCGATTGGTCGTCGCGAGATCGTAGGGAATGCCGAGCACGGCAAGGTCCACGCCGTGCAGGTCGCGTGTGTAGGGGCAGCGCAGGAAGCTGAGCGGTCCTGCGTAGCTGCCGCCTACGGCCGATTGGGGTGGGCCGGACTTCTGTGACACTCAGTGTCCCGATTCACGCGGGTTCGGCATGGGTAATGTATCGCTGCGCCAATGGGCATAGATTCCTTCACCGTGACCTTCTCGTATCGAGGAAGAATATTATGCTTTGATTTTAGAATAGCCGTTCGGAAAGCGGTGATTGCGCCTTGAGCACGCCTGCGGGTAACAATGAGGATTCACACGCACACTATGACCGCTACGGCTGCCTGCGGCATCCGCTGAGCCGCTTGCGGACGCAGCATCAGAGCCAGCTGGACACCACGCCCATGACCGACCATACAGCCACATTCACGACGGGACGTTCGGTAGTCACCGAAGTGTGGAGTCAACGCGTCGGCGGCCTGGCCGAAATTCCGGGGTTGTTGCGAGAGTTTGGGGCCGATCCCGCCGCGGTCCTGACCGGCGCCGGTCTCGATCCTCACGTCCTGGACGATATCGAGAACAGGATTCCATTCACCGCAGCAGACCGGCTGCTCCACCAATGTGCGCAGAAGACGGGATGCGCCCATTTCGGATTGCTGGTTGGCCAGCGCTGGCACCTGTCGCATTTCGGGACGCTGGGCGGGCTCATGAAGAACTCGCCTACCGTTGGCGCCGCGCTGCGGACGCTGGCCGTATATCAGCACCTCAACAGCGATGCCGGCGCTGCCTTCCTGCTGACGCACGCTGGCACAATCTCGCTGGGCTATGCGATTTATCGCAAGGGCGCGCAGCATCCGCTGCACATCTATGACGTCGCGGTGGGCCTCATCTGCAACATCCTGCGGGAACTCTGCGGCCCGCAATGGGGCGCCCTCGAGGTGGTTTTCTCGCATGGCGACCCTGTAGATGAGACGCCCTATCGGCTCTACTTCCAGGCCCCGCTACGATTCGACTACGAATACTCCGCTGTGCGGTTTTCGGCCGATTGGGCCGAGCGAACGATTCCGGGGGCCGATCCCGGACGGCGCCGCGCCGCGATGGCGGAGATTGAAGCCGGAGACAGCGTGGAACTCATCTCGCAGCTACACCGGTCGCTGCGCCTGTTGCTGCTCAGCGGCAAGAGCTCGGGCGAGGATCTTGCTCAGACGCTGTCTCTGCAGCGTCGCACGTTGAATCGGCGTCTGCGTGCGCAGGGCACGACGTTCCAGCAAGTGCTCGACGAGGTGCGCTTCGAGGTCGCACGCCAGCTGCTCGAGCACACCCGCATCCCGATCGACGATATCGCGGCTGCGCTGTGCTATTCGGAACTGAGCGCTTTCGTGCATGCATTCCGGCGCTGGACGCAGACGACTCCTGCCCAGTGGCGCAGGTCTGCGGCCGGCACCACCCTACAGAAGTAGTCAAGGCGCCGCTCCAGACGTCCCCATACCCAGTGTCGGTGGCGTCGATTCAGAACACGCACCGCTGTCCAGAATTATCAAGCAGGCCTCCTCACCCCGCGGGCAAAATCCGAGCGTACGATCGGGATCGATAGTGTCGCTGAGCCTTGCGTCTTGGCTGGTGAAATGAACCAGGAGGATCCGGGCAGCGCCAACGCATGGTTAGACCAAGGTCCAATTGCTGCGCGAACGGCCATAGAGAAGAATGAGTAGAATTGGCTCTTCCTATCCGCTGCGGGCGGATAGTCGTGACCGAAAAAGAAAGTCGCTGAGCGTATGGGCGAGCGACAGGTTGATCAGCGAAACTCGAAGTGACTACTGCGGCGTCTTCGCAGGGTGAAGTCTACCGGTTCGCAACCATGAGCCATGGGGGGAGAGACCATGAAGCAACGCGCACTATTGCTGGTGTTTGCGCTTGCCCTGAGCGGCGGCGCTCAGGCGCAGTCCAACGAAGAGTTGAAGAGCATGCTGGACCAGGCTCTGAAAACGATCCAGGATCTGCAGAACCGGGTCAAGGCTCTCGAGCAGCAGAAGCCAGCAGCGCCTGAGGCGCCCGCGCCAGCCGCTGCGACGGTACCGGCACCCACTGCCGCGAAACCACCCGCACCCGAGCAACCGGCCGCACCTCCAGTGACCGCGTTAGGCGCACCGGTGGTCGCACCCGGCTCGGCTGCCGAAGAAGGTGCGCCCGACCCGCACAAGGCGCGCCTCGAAATCTTCGGCAAGGTCCAGCTCGATGCCATCTACGACTTCAAGCGCGTGGACCCGAGCTGGAACGCCACGTTGCGTCCGTCCAAAATCCCGGTCAACTGTCCAGGCGATGCCGGCTGCGGCGAGAACGGCGAGACGATCTTGAGCGTCCGGCAAACCGCGCTGGGCTTCAAGGGTTTCATCCCCACCAAGCTGGGTGAGCTCACTACGCTGCTCGATTTCGACTTGTTCAACAGCGGCGGTGGCAACACGCAAGCACGCCTGCTCGATGCCTGGGGCGAGCTCAACTGGCTCGGCGCCGGCCAGTACTACACTTTGTTCATGGACATCGACACGTTCCCCAACACCATCGACTACTGGGGACCGAACGGGATGGTGTTCTTGCGTAATCCGCAGCTGCGTGCCACGCCGTTCAATAAAGACGGTATGAAGATCGCATTTTCGCTGGAAGCCCCGAGCGCCGCCATCGACACCGGCAAGGTCTCGGCGGTGGATCCCACGCTCGCAGCTGGTGTGACCAGTTGGAACCGCTATCCGGACGCGGTAGCGAGCTTCCGCTTGGATCAGGGCTGGGGCCACTTCCAGGCGGCGGCGATCCTGCGCGACGTCGGCTACCAGACCCCCACCGATCCGGGAAACAATCCTTCCGGCTCAAAAATCGGCTACGGTTTGAACCTCAGCGGGGCGTTGAACACGATCGGCAAAGACCGGATCGTGGCGCAACTCGTGTACGGCCGTGCCATCGCCAGTTATATGAATGATGGCGGCGTCGATCTGGCGCCCGGTGGAAACTTCCAGGCCGAGGCAGTCTCGTCGCTTGGATGGTTCGCCTACTACGATCGCTATTGGAACGACAAGTGGAGCAGCTCCATCGGCTATAGCGAGCATCACCAGAACAACACCGCCGGTCAGCTCGGCAACGCCTTCCGCACGGGCAGCTATGCCTCGGTCAACCTGCTCTATTACCCGGTCAAGAACTTGATGACCGGCGCGGAATTGTTGTGGGGCAGGCTCGAGGACAAGGACGGATTGACCGGCGAAGACCATCGTATCCAGTTCTCCACTAAGTACACGTTCTAGGCGCGAGAGAGGTTCCCGTGGAATTCCAGCATGCATTTCCGATCGCCATCATCGACGAGGACTACGAAGGCAAGCAGGCGGCAGGTCGCGGCATGCGGCAACTCGCCGCCGCGATCGAGAAGGAAGGCTTTCGTGTGGTGGCCGGCCTCAGCTACGAAGACGCGCGGCGGCTGGTCAATGTCTTCAACACCGAGTCGTGCTGGCTGGTATCGGTGGACGGTGCAGAGGACACACCAGCGCAATGGCAGATCCTGGAAGAGGTGCTTGCGGCCAAGCGTCGCCGCAACGACCGCTTGCCGATCTTCCTGTTCGGCGATGAGCGCACCGCAGAGATGGTTCCGGCAGCGGTGCTGAAGCATGCGAACGCCTTCATGCGGCTGTTCGAGGATTCACCCGAGTTCCTGGCCCGCGCCATCGCCCGCTCGGCGGAGCTCTACCTGCAGCGGCTGCCACCGCCGATGTTCAAGGCGTTGATGGACTACACGCTGCACGCCAGCTATTCCTGGCACACGCCCGGTCATGGCGGCGGCGTAGCGTTCCGCAAGAGCCCGGTGGGACAGCTCTTTTATCAGTTCTTCGGCGAGAACACGCTGCGCTCCGACATTTCGGTCTCGGTCGGGCAACTCGGCTCGTTGCTCGATCACACGGGCCCGATTGCCGCGGGCGAGCGCAATGCGGCGCGCATCTTCGGTGCGGACGAGACCTTATTCGTGGTCGGCGGCACTTCGACATCCAACAAGATCGTGTGGCACGGCACCGTCTCGCGGGGTGATCTCGTGCTGTGCGATCGCAATTGCCACAAATCCATCCTGCATTCGCTCGTCATGACCGGCGCGACGCCGATTTACCTCGTGCCCTCGCGCAACGGACTGGGCATCATCGGACCGATCTCGCGCGAGCAATTTACGCCCGAGTCGATTCGCCAGAAGATCGCCGCGAGCCCGTTCGCAAAGGACACCACGGGCAAAGTCCGGTTGATGGTGATGACCAACTCCACCTACGACGGGCTGTGCTACAACGTGGACGCGATCAAGCACACCGTCGGCGATGCGGTGGATGTGCTGCACTTCGACGAGGCCTGGTACGCGTATGCGAATTTCCACGAATTCTACGATGGCTATCACGCCATCTCCTCCAACCAGCCCGAGCGAGCGCCGCACGCCATCACCTTTGCGACACAATCCACGCACAAGCTGCTGGCAGCGCTGTCGCAGTCGTCCATGATTCACGTCCAGCACAGCCAGACCCAGCGGCTGGACATGGCGCGCTTCAACGAGGCGTTCATGATGCACACCTCGACCTCGCCCCAGTACGGCATCATCGCGTCCTGCGACGTCGCTGCCGCCATGATGGAGCAACCCGCTGGCCGGGGGCTGATCCAGGAAACAATCGACGAGGCCCTTAGTTTCCGCCGCGCGATGAAAGCGGTGAAGCAGCAGCTCGACGGCTCGTGGTGGTTTGACGTCTGGCAGCCCGAGACGATGGCCGATCACCCAGTCTCAGACAAATCCCGCTGGGTTCTGAAGCCGGGCGACCGCTGGCATGGATTCGAAGACCTGGCCGAGAATCACGTCCTGGTCGACCCGGTTAAGGTCACTATTCTCACGCCGGGCTTATCGGCTGACGGCAGCCAGCAGCAGCTCGGCATTCCCGCGGCGGTGCTGACGCGATTCCTGTCCGCGCGCCGCATCGAGATCGAGAAGACCGGTCTGTACTCGTTCCTCGTGCTGTTCTCGATGGGCATTACCAAGGGCAAGTGGAGCACGCTCGTCACCGAGCTGATCAACTTCAAGGATCTGTACGACGCCAATGCGCCTCTCAATCGCGTGCTGCCGGCATTGGTGGAGGCACATCCTGCCGCATACGCGAAGATGGGACTGAAGGACCTCTGCGAGCAGATGCACCGCGTGTACCGCGAAGACAATCTGGCGAAAGCGCAGAAAGACATGTACACCACGCTGCCCGAGATGGCGATGCGGCCGATCGACGCCTATGAGCGGCTGGTGCGCGGACGCGTCGAGAGCGTGGAGATCGACAACCTCATGGGCCGCACGCTGGCGGTGATGGTGGTGCCCTACCCGCCCGGCATACCGGTGATCATGCCGGGCGAGCGCATCACGCCGGCCACCAAGTCCATCCCCGATTACCTCATGTACGCGCGCGAGTTCGACGACAAGTTCCCCGGCTTCGAGACCGACATCCACGGCTTGCGCTTCGAGCCTGCCGCCGGCGGGCGGCGCTATCTGGTGGACTGCGTTGCCCCAGGAGCCGAGCGATGATCCCGCGCTCGGTGAAAGCGCCCACGATTCCGATCGCGTTCCACAAGCTGCTCCGGGTCGTCGCAATCGTCGATGCGGCGAATGCCGAGACCAAGCAACTCCTCGAGCAGATCGCCGCCGAGGGCTTCGAGATCGAAGTGACGGACCGCTTCGAGCGCGATGTGTTCGAGGATGCCGCGGTCGGCGCCTACATCGCGTTGATCGACGGCGGGCGCCTCGAGCAGGCGCGCAACCTGGCCGCTTCGGTCCGCGCCATCGGTTTCCGCACGCCGTTGTGGGCGCTCGCGGATTCGCACCGCATCTCCGACCTCGCTGTTGTGGGTGGCCTCGGCGAGGTGGACGGCTACATCTACCTCGGACAGCAGACCCCCGCCTTCTACGCGAAACAGGTCATCGCAAGTTTGATCAAGTATGGGGCGAGCCTGCTGCCGCCGTTTTTCGGCGGGCTAGTGGCTTATGACGCAGACGCGACCGTCGGATTCGACTGCCCCGGGCACCAGGGCGGCCAGTTCTACCGGAAGTCTCCCCCCGGTCAGCTGTTCTTCAAGCACTTCGGCGAGAGTGTCTTCCGCAATGACTTGTGCAACGCCGACGTCGACCTCGGCGATCTGCTGATCCACGAGGGCGCCGCGGCCGACGCGCAGCGCTACGCCGCGCAGGTGTTCGGCGCCGACAAGACTTACTTCGTGTTGAACGGCACCAGCACTTCTAACAAGGTGGTCACTAACGCGGTGCTGCGTCGTGGCGATCTGGTCCTCTTCGATCGCAACAATCACAAGTCGCTTCACCAGGGCGCACTGGTCCAGGCCGGGGCGATTCCGATCTTTCTGCCGACTGCGCGCAATCCGTTCGGCATGATCGGCGCCGTCGACTGGGATGCATGGGACGAGAAATATCTCCGCGAGCAGATCCGCGCCAATCCGCTGGTGAACGACGCGCAGCGGTCCAAGGCGGAGCGCCCGTTCCGGCTCGCGTGCATCCAGCTCGCGACCTACGACGGCACGATCTACAACGTGCGCAAGGTGCTCGAAAAGATCGGCCACCTGTGCGAGTACGTGCTGTGGGACGAGGCCTGGATCGGCTACAACGCCTTTCATCCGCTGTTCGAAGATCACAGCCCGATGCGCCTCACCACGCTCACACCGGAGATGCCGGGACTGTTCTCGACGCAATCGGTGCATAAGCAGGGCGCCGGCTTCTCGCAGGCTTCGCAGATCCACAAGCGCGACGAGCACATCCGCGGCCAGAAGCGGTACATCGAGCACAAGCGCTTCAATGAATCGTTCCTGATGCATGCCTCCACGTCGCCGTTCTACCCTCTGTTCGCATCGCTCGACGTGAATGCCAAGATCCACGAGGGCAAGGCGGGCGAGATGCTGTGGGATCGCTGCATCGAGATCGGGATCGAAGCGCGCAAGAAGCTGCGCGAATTCTGCCACTATTACACGCGCACCGGCGCGAACGCGCAGGAGAAGTGGTTCTTCGACCCGTTCGTGCCCGATGTGGTGACGATTCGCGGCTCCAAGTTCACCGAGGACGCCAGCGGTGTGGCCTGGGAGTCTCTCGCGACGGAGGTCATCAAGCGCGAGCAGCAGTGCTGGAACTTCCATCCGCAAAGCACATGGCACGGCTACTCGGGCTATGCCGACGGCTACGCCATGGTGGATCCCAACAAGCTCACTTTGGTGACGCCTGGCATCGATCGCAAGAGCGGCGAGTACCTCGACTTCGGCGTGCCCGCGACAGTGGTCGCGAATTACCTGCGCGAGCAGCGCATCATCCCGGAGAAATGCGACTTGAACAGCATTCTCTTCCTGATGACGCCGGCGGAAGACGAGAGCAAGCTCAACACACTGATCGCGAAGCTCGTGAAATTCAAGAATCTCTGGGATCGCGATGCACCGCTGCACGAGGTCCTGCCAACGCTCTATGCGGCGCACAGCGAGCGCTACTCAGGCTATACGCTGCGCCAAGTGTGCAACGAGATGCACGACTTCTATCGCAAGGCGAACGTGAAGGAATTGCAGCGGCGCTGCTTTCGCGCTTCGAGCTTTCCGGAACTCGCCCGCTCTCCGGAAGACGCTTACGAGGCCCTGGTCGCCAACGACGTGGACTACGTGCCGCTCGAGGGCATCAAAGACCGTATCTCCGCAACGCTCGCGTTGATTTATCCGCCCGGCATCGGCGTCGTCATCCCCGGTGAGCGCTGGGACGCAAGGGCGCAGCCGATGCTCAATTACTTTCTCGCCTTTCAGGAGTCCTTCAACCGCTTCCCCGGCTTCAACTACGAGGTCCAGGGCGTGTTCCAGGAACGTGAAGGCGGCCGCATCAAGTTCTACACCTACGTGGTCCGCGAGTAGACATCGCGGCGGGGAATGGAGGAGGAGGCGTTATGCAAGAACCGAAAAAAATGAATCTGATGCAGCTCACGTTCATCGTCGCGGTGAACATGATGGGCTCCGGGATCATCATGCTGCCGACCAACATGGCCCAGGTGGGTGCGATCTCGCTCCTGTCCTGGATCGTAACCGCGCTGGGCTCGATGGCCATCGCCTATGGATTTGCCCAGGCCGGCCTGTTCAATCAGCGTGAAGGCGGCATGTCCGCATATGCGGAGGATGCGTACGGCAAGTCGGGCTACTTCAACGTGTTCTATCTGTACTTCCTGTCGCTCGCAATCGGGAACGTGGCGATCGCGATCTCCGCGGTAGGCTACCTGGCGTCGTTCTTTCCCTGGCTCTCGTCCACGCCGATCGCCACCTGCATCGGCGTCATCGCGCTGCTCTGGATCACGACCGTGGCCAACTTCGGCGGCCCGGGCATTACCGGACGTATCGGCTCGGTGACGGTATGGGGTGTGATCATTCCAGTCGGTCTACTCTCGGTGATCGGCTGGTTCTGGTTCAAGGGCGATACCTTCGCGGCGGCGTGGAATCCGCAGGGGTTGAGCCTTGCGCAGGGCCTGGGGTCGAGCATAGCGCTCACCTTGTGGGCATTTCTCGGCATGGAGTCCGCGGCACAAAACTCGGCAGCGGTGGAGAACCCGAAGCGCGATGTCCCGCTCGCCTGCATGTTCGGCACGCTGGGGGCCGCGGTCATCTACATCCTGTCCACCACGGTGATCCAGGGCATTGTGCCAAACGCCGAGTTGGCAAAGTCGACCGGCCCGTTCGGCCTCGCGTACGTTCATATGTTCAACTCGACTATCGGTTCGATCATCATGGGGCTGGCGGTCATCGCCTGTCTCGGCTCGCTGCTGGGCTGGCAGTTCACGATCGCCCAGACCGGCAAGTCGGCGGCGGACCAGCGTATGTTTCCCGCCTTCTTCGCGAAGGTAAACCGGCTGGGCGCGCCCATCACGGGCATGATCGTCCTCGGGATCGTCCAATCTTTGATGGCGCTCTCCACCATTTCGCCCACGTTGAGCGAGCAGTTCAGCGCCTTGGTGAACCTCGCGGTGGTCACCAACGTCGTGCCCTACATCATCTCGCTCTCCGCGTTGATCGTGATGATGCAGAAGGTTGGTGTTCCGGAAAACACCTATTGGCGCAACGTGGTCGTGGCCCTGATCGCGATGCTCTACAGCGTGTACGCCATCTACGCCTCCGGCAAAGATGCAGTGATGGGCGGGATGCTGGCGATGGGGATCGGCTTCGTCATCTGGGGGTTCATTGCGCCCCGTTTCGCAAAGCAGCTGCCGCAGAGCGAGCTCGCCAAGAAAACGGCTTGAGCGCGGACCGGACTCTCGAGAGGAGAAAGAATATGCAGCGCATAGGTTGGCAAGGCCCTTCCGGGCATCGAGTCGGGATCGCGGTCTGTGCAATCGCATTCCTCGCCGCGGCGTTGCAGCCGCTCGCGCAGGCGGCACCAGGATCGCCCAGCACACTAGAGCGGGTCAAACAGGCAGGCAAGCTCACGCTCGGCTATCGTGCCGACGCACGGCCATTTTCCTATCGCGACGAGGCCGGCAACGCAGCCGGCTACTCGGTGGCGCTGTGCCAGAAAATCGCCGAGCAGGTGAAAGCCGAGCTCAAGCTCTCCGCGCTCAACATCGAATGGGTTCCGGTCACCATGGACAGTCGCTTCGGCGATGTGCAGCAGG
>Ga0335084_10008381_pt1 | contig 10298 bp, 9 predicted proteins | sample Lox_Sample_44_FD_206721 | JGI IMG/M metagenome (GOLD analysis project Ga0335084, IMG submission 206721) | Soil microbial communities from Loxahatchee National Wildlife Refuge, Florida, United States - Lox_Sample_4.4 | ecosystem: Environmental > Terrestrial > Soil > Wetlands | place: USA: Florida... | reverse complement strand
TTTCGTCGTCGTCGCCACTACTTCAGTAAGGTTACGAATGGCGACGCAATTCCACGGAGTGCAATCGGAGCTGACCGAGGCGGTGATTGGCGCCGCTTTCGAGGTCGCTAATATACTCGGCACGGGCTTTCTTGAGAAGGTTTATCACCGTGCGTTAATAAAGGAACTTCGTATCCGTGGTGTTTGCGCCAAGGCGCAAGTGAGATTTCCGGTTTCTTACAAAGGAACGCTCGTGGGTGAATACGTCGCTGACTTGGTTGTCGAGGAAAAGGTCATCATCGAACTGAAGTGTGTGGATCGGTTTGCCAACGAGCATCTGGCGCAGTGTATCAACTATCTGAAAGCTTCCGGCTTGCCTCTAGCTCTCCAGCTCAACTTTCAGAACTCGAAAGTGGAGTGGCGGCGCGTACTCCTGGACGCTACAGAAGCCCGCGAATTCGAGCCAGTCCCTCGCGAAGCACTTCCGGTGGCGTGAGCAGGCTGACTACAAGGTACGCCTCCTCCTCGAAATCGTAAAAGAACCCAGGCTGCACTAGAACGCCACATTGCTCCAATAGCTCGAGCGTCCATTCCTCTTCACTTCGGATCCGCGGCATCCGCAGGGTGATGTACCAACCACCTTCCACTTCAAGAATCGTTATTGCGCTTCCACAGAACACACTCCGGGCCAAGGCTAGATTTGCGATGGTGCGCCGGAGGATCTGCCGGCGAACCTGCTCTCCCGCGGCTAACAATTGGGGGCCGGCGCATTGGACCGGTGTGCTCACGGACAGGTAGGCGTCGGCAATCCACTCCAGTCGCTCGATCGCTTCACTCCGTAACTTCTCCGGGCCGCTCACTACAATCCACCCCAGCTTCATCTGCGGCAAGCCTGCGACCTTCGATAATCCGCTCAATGAAAACGCCAGGCACTGCTCCGCATGGGTGACCGTCTTCACACGCGCGGGGTCTTCCGCGAATGAGTAGTCGGCGAAAACCTCGTCCGAGATCAGGGCCATGCCCCGTTCGGCGCACAACTCGGACAACTTCTGCAATTCAGCCAGCTTTAGAAATGATCCCGTGGGGTTATTCGGATTGACCACAACTACGGCTCTCGTTCGCTCCGAGACGGCATCTCTCAGCGCGTCCAGGTCGATCGCCCACCCGTCGTGATACACCAGCGGATATTGCCGCACCTCGACGGCCTCCAATCCTGCCAGGCACTCGAATAGCGGATACGACGGCCGCGGCACAAGCACCTGGTCGCCGGGGTTGCACAGCAACTTGAACAAGTACGCGTATGCTTCGCTCGTGCTGGCTGTCAGCAAGATGTGGGAAGGGTCCACGGTGCTTTCGTAATACACGGACACCGCCCGCCGGGTTTCCTCCATCCCCCGCGGGGACGGCTCATACAGCAATGCGCGTGGATCGTCGAAGGCTCGCAGGATCTCCGTCGGATACTCCAGGCGGGCGCGCGTGGGATTGGATTCGGTAAGATCGAGAATTCGCGCTCCCGCGGCCCGGCGCGCCGCGATAGCTTGCGTCAGGCGATTGGGCCGGAAGTCCCACGGGAAGCGCTTCGAAAACATGGCAGACCCGATTGTAGCGCCCGTCCCGCTCATCGAATTTCAGAACATCACGGTCCAGCGCGGCGAGCGCACAGTGCTGGACAGCGTCACACTATGCATTGCTCAGGGCGAGCATGTCGCCATCCTTGGGCCGAATGGCTCGGGTAAATCCACGCTCATCAAATTGATTTCGCGCGAGCTGTATCCGCTGCTGAAACCGGAGCCGTGGTCGCTGCGAATCATGGGGCGCGACCGATGGCATCTTTTCGAGCTGCGCAACCACCTGGGGCTGGTCTCGAACGACTGGATGCAAATGTGCACGCGCGACTATTCGGGCTATGACATCGTGCTCTCGGGCTTCTTCGGCAGCGTCGGTGTCTGGCCCTATCACCACGTCAAGCCGGAGATGGTCGCGAAGGCGCGCAGTGTGATGGAGCTCCTCGAAATCTCGCACCTTGCGCAGCGCGAAGTGAGCGCGATGTCGTCGGGAGAGGCGCGGCGCATCCTGATCGCCCGCGCGCTGGTGCACGATCCCCAGGCGCTGGTGCTGGATGAGCCGACTACCAGCCTCGACTTGTACGCAACGCACGAGTTGCGGGAGGTGTTACGCAAACTGGCCGCGGCTGGGATCAGCATCATCATGGTGACGCATCACCTGCCGGACATCATCCCCGAGATCGGACGCGTGGTGCTGCTCCGCAATGGGCGCGTGCATGCGGATGGGCCGAAGCAGGACTTGTTGCGGGCGGACAGGCTTGAGGAGCTATTCGGTATCGCGTGTGAGGTGGTCGAGCGGGGCGGCTACTACCACGTGTGGTGAGGGCTCGTCACGCTCTTCGGCGCATTTCGGCGCGGGCTTCCGCCTCGGCCGTCCTGGCCCGCTCCGCTTCGCGCTTGTCGTGCAGCTTCTTACCCTTGGCGAGGGCGATCTCGCATTTGATCTTGCCGCCCTTCATGTAAATCTTAGTGGGGATGAGGGACAGGCCCTTCTCCCGGGTCTGAACGGCCAGCTTGTCGATCTCGCGGCGGTGCAACAGCAGCTTTCGGTTGCGGACAGGGGGGTGATTTTCCCGGTTTCCGTGCGAATATTGGCTGATATGGGCGTTCAACAGCCAGGCTTCCTGGCCCAGAACGGAGGCGTAGGCGTCCTTGAGCTGGATCTTTCCTTCTTTGGCGGCCTTCACTTCGGTCCCCGTCAGGACCATCCCGGCTTCGAACCGGTCCATCAGGAAGTAATTGTGGCCGGCCTGCCGGTTATCGCTAAGGATTTTAAGGGGTGAGTCCTTCTTTTCGGCCAAAGGTTAACGCCAATCTTTTGACTCAACGCGCCGAACCCCAAGCTCGTCATGACTTTAGATGCTCCGGGACCGCGCAGACGCCCTTCATCTTATCACGAGGCCTTCCCGCTTCATCGGGGAACAACTGGAACATGCCTGTTTTCTATAGATTAACCGCACTTCTCCTGGCCGTTTTGATCGCCGCTCCGGTCGCGCCGCTCGAGGCGCGTACCCGCAAAGGCGACAAGTATCTCTCGCAAGGGCGGCTGGCCGAGGGTAAGAAGGATTGGGACGAGGCGGTGGAGAACTACGAGAAGGCGCTTTCCGAAGACCCTGCCGATGTCCTGTACCAGATGTCGGCGGAAAAAGCGCGCTTCCAGGGATCGCAGATGCATGTGAATCACGGGCTGCAACTCCGCGCCAAGGGGCAGTTGGGCGACGCGCTCGTGGAATTCCAAAGGGCTTTTGCCATCAATCCGGGGTCCGTCATTGCAGTTCAGGAAATTCAGATGACGCAGGAGATGATCCTGCGCGAGCGGAAACGCGTGGAGCAGACCGGAAGGGAAGCGTCTCCCGAACAGCGTGGCCTCACACCGGTGGCAGAAGAAAGGCGAAAGGCGCAGGATCGGATCAATCGGATGATGGGCCTTCCCGAACTGAAGCCCGTGAATCCGCTGCCTCGCGATTTCAAGTTGAGCGGCGTGCCGCCGAAAACGGCGTTTGAGACGATCGGGAAACTGGCCGGCATCAACGTTCTCTGGGATCCTGACTACGCACCGCAGGTGGCCCAGGGAAAGCCCATCAGCATCGATCTGGGAGATGCCACACTGGAACAGGCTTTCGACTACCTGGGCGTGATCACGAAGTCGTTCTGGAAGCCGCTTTCGCCCAACACGATCTTCATTACCCACGACGACCGCAACAAGCGCAACGACTACGAAGACTGGGTGGCGCAGGTCTTCTACCTTCAGAACATTCAGGGTCAGCAGGAATTGGCGGAAGTAGTGAACGCCGTGCGTACCGCGACCGAACTTCAACGCGTCGCGCAGTTCAGCGGGCAAACCGCGATCCTGGTGAAGGGCGAAGCGGATAAAGTGGCGCTGGCGGAAAAGATCATCCGCGACATGGACAAGCCGCGCTCGGAAGTGGTGGTGGACATTTTGGTTATGGAGGCGAGCACATCGTTTACGCGCTCGCTCACGGCTGCGATTGCTTCCGGAGGGTTGACCATCCCTGTGAATTTCTCGCCGCGGTCGGGCCTGCAAGTGGTGACGCAGCCCAGTACGGGAGGAAGTGGAACCGATAGCGGGAGCGGAAGCGGTTCGGGAAGTGGAAGCGGAACCACGACGCCAACCACCGGCAGCTTTATCCCGCTGAGTAATCTGCAACATCTCTCTAGTGCGGACTTCTCGACCACACTGCCCAGCGCCCTGCTACAGGCCATGATGACCGACAGCAAGAGCAAGGTGCTGCAGGCTCCGCAGCTGCGCGCGATTGATAACGTGAAGGCGGTCGCCAAGATCGGCGACAAGGTGCCCATCGCGACCGGGAGCTTCGGATCCACGCTCGGCGCTGTAGGAGCCGGGCTCAGCCCGCTGGTCCAGACGCAGTTCCAGTTCCTGGATGTCGGTGTGAACGTGGAATTGCTTCCGCGGGTGCACGACAACGGCGACGTATCCATGCACGTCGACCTGGAAGTTTCGGCGGTGACTGGAACGGCCGACCTGGGCGGCGGACTCAAGCAGCCCATCGTCGGCCAGAGAAAGCTCTCCGTGGACGTCCGGCTGCATGAAGGCGAAGTGAGCCTGCTCGGCGGATTGACGAAGAACCAAAACAGCAAACAGGTGACCGGTATTCCGGGCCTGTCCAGCATTCCCGTTCTACGCCGGCTGTTTACTGGGGAAAGCATCCAGGTGGAAGACCAGAACCTGATGATCGCGATCGTGCCGCACGTGGTGCGCCGGTCCGAAATCGATGCGATCAACCTGCGGCCGATCGGGACCGGAACCCAGGCGTCCACGCATATCCAATACGCGAACCCGGAACCGGCCGGCGCCGCCCCCGCAGGCGCCCCGCCGCGGAGCGCTGAGGTTCCACCGTCCGCGATCCAGACGGCGCCTCCGCCGGCCACGGCTCCACTGAGTCAGCCTGGTATGACTCCCTCGGCTCCTCCGGCCACAGCGCCGGTTGCGGTACAACCCGAACCGAATCCTAATTTGCAGCCGCCGACGACACCTCCTGCGACGGCTCCGCCTCAGGATCCGCCGGGAGTGCGAATAAAGTTCTCCCAGCCGGCTGTGGAGACGAACCAGTCGTCCACGTTCAGTGTGTCCCTCATGATCGAAGGCGCGAGCGACGTGAGCGCCGCGCCGATGCAGATCCGGTTCGATCCCAAGATGCTGCGGTTGAACGACGTGATGCGAGGCGACTTCCTCACCGACGGCCAGCAGGCGGTGTTCACGAAGTCGATCATGAACGACGCCGGCGTGGCCAGCATTCAGCTCAGCCGGATGCCGGGCGCGCCCGGAATGTCGGGAGGCGGCTCGCTGGTTACGTTGAACTTCCAGGCCGTTGGGAAGGGCTCGACGGCAGTCACCGTTCCGTACCTCGGCGTAAAGAGCTCGCAGGGGCAGGATGTCCCCGCGGCCGCGCCGCAGTTGAACGTCAATGTGAAGTAGGGCGATATGCGGTATAGAGGCTTCACAGACCACAAAAAGCGATGGTCTGTGCTACGGAAAAGGCAGCGCGGGTTGACGCTTATCGAGTTGATTGTGGCGTTCACCATTCTGCTGATCCTTACCACGATGGCGGTGCCGCTGGCGCGGTCGAAGGTGCGCTCCGAACGCGAGCGGGAACTGCGTTACGCGCTTCGCGAAATGCGTTCCGCGATCGACCGGTATAAGGACTATTGCGACGCCGGTTTCCTGGGGCAGGTGAAGGCCGGGACGAACTGCTATCCCGAAAGCATGGACATCCTGGTGCAGGGCGTCAAGCTGCCGGGGCCCGACAGCAAGATCATGAAGTTTCTGCGGCGCGTCCCGCGCGACCCGTTCACCGGGAAATACGAATGGGGCATCCGCAGCGATCAGGACGACCCCAAGTCACAAAGCTGGGGCGGCCAGAACGTCTTCGACGTTTTCAGCAAGACCTACGAGAAGGCTGCAGATGGGACACCGTATGCGGAGTATTAGCGGGGGCGGGGGGTCGGGGGCGGGGGGACGGGACGGTTTGCGCCGTCGCAGGGCTACACTCGGCTTCACGCTTGTCGAACTCATGGTGGTGATCAGCATCATCGTCATCCTGATCACCATGGCGATTCCGATTTACAACAACACCATCCGGCGCTCGAAGGAAACCGTGCTCAAGCAGAACCTGTTTACGCTGCGCACGGTGATTGACAATTACACTTACGATAAGCAGAAGGCGCCGGCAACTTTGCAGGACCTGGTAAGCGATGGGTATCTGAGAGCCCTTCCCACGGATCCCATGACTAACTCCACCAATTGGAAGGTAATCATGGAGGATGCTTCGCAAAGCGTGAACCAGTCCGAACCGGGCATTTTTGATGTTAGGAGTACTTCGGATAAAATGGGGCTCGATGGAACCCCATATTCCGATTGGTAGTCGGATAAAGTACCGACTATCTCTCGTAACCTTAACATTAAGCGCCACTTGCGCCATGTATGCGCAAACGCCCGCACCGGGACGATGCGCCGTCACGGCTGTACCTACCCAGGTAAGGTCGGAAGGTATCACCGAAAAGGTGGGCGACATCCAGCTGGCATGCACCGGGTCAACTCGGGGGGCGATGCTTTCCAGCAACCTTGTTGTATTCCTTCCGGTTTCCATAACTAACCGATTGGATTCCAACGCAAATACCACTCACGACGCTACGCTCCTGGTGGATCTTGGCGGCGGGTTCGTACCGACAGCCCTGGCCGGCCTGGTCAGCGGCAATTCCATTTCGTTCAACGGCCTGAACATTACGGTCCCTGCATCCGGCAATTTCAGCCTGCGTCTCACCAATCTTAGGGGAGCGGTCTTCCAACTCGGAGTGACCAATAACATCCCGATTCGCGCGACCATTTCCTTCCAACTCTTAATCGATCAACCTAACCCGGTCGTGGCATACGAGCAGATCGGACTCTTCGCGACTTACCAGGATCGAGGCATCAGCTGTACAGGCTCCCCCCTCCCCGGCACTATTACGTTCTTTAACCTATTCAGCGCCGGTACAGCTTTCACCTCAACCCGGTTGACCGAAGGGTTCGCCAACGCCTTCCAGGTGCGAGGTCCGGGCGAGGACAACGGCACTCGTTTCCTGATCAAGTATTCGGATTTTCCGGCGAACGCGAGACTATTCGTTCCGACCTTCATAGCCGGGTCTGACGCAGTGATCCCTACTGCGGGTGGAGACCTGGGCCTTTCGCAGAATGTAGGCCGTTATCTTCCCGGCAGCGGCGCCTTGCTGCTGGCACTGGTGGTGAATGCTGACGCCAATGGCGCCGGCGGAACCCTGGCGCCCTTCACTCCGGCGTTCCCTGGCGCGGTAGACCTCGGACCCGCCAGCGAAATCGCGATGTCGGGCGGCGCCGGATACGCGGTTTATGAAGTGATCGCGGCCACCGACTCGGTAGTCGAAACGGCGCAGTTCCCGACCTTCATCGGGTTGTCGAATGTAACGGCCAACGCCACCGCGCAGGAACAGGCGTCGTTCGCTCCGGTATCGACGGTGACGACCGCGTCCGGTTCGGCGCCGATCACGCGCTTCACGCAGAGGATCCCGACTTCGGATTGCACCATTTTGGGCGACTGCGGCGCGGGTTTCTTTCCGCATCTGTCTGTCATCACTTCGGGGCTATCGCTCACTGGTGTGGCGGGCGGCGCGATGACGAGCCAACCCGGTTTCATCACCATCCGCAACAGCGGCGGCGGGCTGATGAACTGGACAGCGAGCGCTACATACATCGATGGCAGCGGCTGGCTGAAGCTGGAAACCACCTCGGGCACGAACGTGGGCAATATCCGGCTGTTCGTGGATCCCAGCAAGCTGGCTGTTGGAACGTACAAGGCTACGGTGACCGTCGATGGAGGCGGTGGGGCCGGGGTGCAAACCGTGCCTGTCACTTTGACTGTCACGGCGCCTCCGCCTGTCCCTACTCCTGTTCCCGCAGTGCAGGTTACGGAAGTGATCAACGCGGCGACGTACGATGTGACGCCGCTCGTGGCCGGATCTCTCGGCACGCTGAAGGGCACGCATCTGGCAGGCCGGGATGTGAAGGTTACGCTCGGCGGCGCCAATGCGGCGATGCTTTACAACAGCGACAGCCAGATCAACTTCCAGGCTCCGGGTTCGTTGGCGGGCAAGACGTCGGCCGACCTGGTGGTGACCGTGGATGGTCTCTCGAGCACTCCGCGGCCGGTAGTTCTGTCTCCGGCATGGCCGTCGATCTTCCAGAACGGCGTGTTGAACCAGGACTACAGCGTGAACGGTCCGCAGCAAGCTGCGGCGCGGGGAAGCTATCTGCAAATCTTCGCGACCGGTATTCCGGATGGAGCGGTCGTCTCCGCGCAGATTGGCGGACGGCGCGACCTCGTTCCGGCATACGCCGGCGCGGCTCCGACCTTAATGGGCGTGCAGCAGGTGAACGTTCAGATTCCGGACGACCTGGATGGGTCGGACACGAAACTGATCCTGTGCGCGACGATCGGCGGGCAGCAGTATTGCTCCGCTGGTTTCCCGTTGGCTGTCCAGTAATGATAATGCTGTGGGGCAGACCAGGCCGTGGTGCTGCCCTACTTGTTTTTTTTCTCCTTCTCGACGGATGCGGATATGTCGGCGACCCGCTCCCGCCATTGGTCAATATGCCCGCGCGTGTCGAATACCTTTCTGTCATCGAACGCGGAACGCGTATCCTCGTCCAATTCTCTTTGCCTGAGAAGACCACCGAAGGCGTCGCCATCAAAACGCCCTTAAAGGCGGATGTTCGCATCGGCGCCGGTTCCGGTCCCGATTGGGAACCGCAGTCGAAGCCGGCGATGGAAGTGTCGGTTAAGAATGGGGCGGCGCAGTTTGAGACTCCCGTCGCTGAATGGGTCGGTAAGGATGTGACTGTTGGAGTGCGCACGATCGGCGCGAACGGTCGGGTGTCTGACTGGTCGTATGTCAGCTTTCCGGTCGTACAGCCGTTGCCGAAGCCTCAGTCGCTCGATGTGCAGGGTGTTCCCGAAGGCATGCGACTTTCATGGCAGGGATCGGAGGGCGGCTATCGTGTTTATCGAAAGGCGGGCGACGCGAAGGGGTTCAGCACGGTGGCCGATGTGAACGCGCGCGAATGGGTGGACCGCGACATCGAATATGGCACGCAGTACGAATACTTCGTGCGGCGGATTCTCAAGATCAACGATACGCGCGAGGCAGAGAGCGAGGCTTCGAACGAGGCGCTCCTCAAAGCAGTCGATAAGTTCGCTCCCGCAGCGCCAAACGGCCTGCGCGCCGATGCGGCCGCGGCGTCGGTCGAACTGTCCTGGGAGGCTGATACCGAATCCGACCTGGCCGGTTATCGCGTGTACCGCGCCATGGGCAGCGGTGAGTTCGAAAAAATTGCCGATGTCGGACAGGTCCCCGCGTATTCCGACCGCGCTGTGGAGCACGGCAAAACGTACCGTTACGCCATCAGCGCTTTTGACAAGACCGGCAATGAAAGCACGCGTTCGCAGGGTGTGGAAGCGCACGTGGAATAGCCGAAGCCAGTATTGAATTCCGAAGAACCCGCCCTCAATATCCTATTGATGGGCGCGTTTTTCGACACGGTCTATGTTCGCGGAACGGACCGGCAAACGCTGATGGACGCGCTCACGGACCTCGCCGGCGAATTAGACTGTTGTTTCCTGCTGGCTCCCGAGATCCGCGGGTGGACGGCAGTTTATTCCAGCCGCGAGCAGGATGGCAAGGTTGCCGAGGCGATTCACAGGCGCGTGAAGTCCGAGGTGCTCTATACCCTGGTGCACGATAGCGATATCTTTTGCTACGACTACTACCGCGACGGCGAACTGGTGGACCAATTCAACTCCAGGCCGAACTATTTCGGTAAGGTCTCGGCCCGCAAGCGCCAGGCGCAGTTGGGCAATCCGCGGGAGTTGCGCGGATTGCTTACCAAGGCCGGCGATGAATTCGAGTTGCGCCGTTTGCTGATGTCGGACGGCAGCAGCGATCCGTTCCACGCACACACCTTGCTCGACGGATTCGCCCGCCTGCTTGGACTCCCGAACGCGCATGCGTCCTACCTCCAGTTGATCGGCGACCAGAGCGACCAGGAGATCGAACGCCGCGCCGAATTCGTGCACATACCCGATCTCGCGCCGGAGAAGGCCAAACGCGAATGGCAGCGTGCGGCAGTGGACCGCGAACTCGAGAGCCTGCAGGCCGAGGGAATGGTCCTCTACTGTCGCACTCCCTCGCCATTTGCTGCCT
>Ga0335084_10008380_pt1 | contig 10298 bp, 6 predicted proteins | sample Lox_Sample_44_FD_206721 | JGI IMG/M metagenome (GOLD analysis project Ga0335084, IMG submission 206721) | Soil microbial communities from Loxahatchee National Wildlife Refuge, Florida, United States - Lox_Sample_4.4 | ecosystem: Environmental > Terrestrial > Soil > Wetlands | place: USA: Florida... | reverse complement strand
GGGCGCGGCGGGACCTCGCTCGCGGTGACGGTCGCGCGGTTCGCATTCGTCGGTGGCGCGCTCACGATCGAGGACCGCGAGCTGACGCCGCCGCGCGCCTGGCGCGTCGAGGGGGTGGAGCTTCACGCCACGGGCGCCTCGACCGCGGCCGGGGCGCCGCCGGGTGCGGCCACCCTGAGCGCGGTGGCGGCGGGCGCGCCGATTTCGCTCTCGGTGACCGACCTGCGCCTCTCGCCGCTCCACCTGCGGGCGACGCTGAACGCGCGGGGGGTCGACGCGACGCTGGCCGCCCTCGTCCTGCCGCCTCGAAGCCCGCTCAGCCCGACGCGCGGAACGGTGAGCGTGTCCGCGACGATCGACCACGACGCCGTGACGGGCTCGCTCATCGCGCTCGACGCCGGAGTCACGGATGTCGAGCTGCACCGGCCGGAACAGGCGAGCGCGTTCCTGTCGGCGCCGTCGGTCCGGCTGACGGTGGAGGGACTTCGCGTGCGCCCGGGCGGGATCGAGCTCGCGCGACTGGCCGTCGAGGCCGGCGCCATCGGGCTGGAGGACACGCGCCTCGCGTCCGTCCGGCGCTGGCAAGTCGACGGCGTCGCCTTCGAGGCGCGCAACCTGTCGAGCTCCCGCGAGGCGCCACCCGGGATCGCGACGGCCCGGGCGGCGACGGCCGGCGCGCGGGTGGAGGTGTGGGTGACCAACGTCCGCCTCGCGCCGCTCGAGCTGCAGGCGACCACGATCATCCGCAACGTCGATCTCGCCGTCTTCCGGCTCCTGGTGCGGCCCGATCTGCCGGTGCGCCCCGAGCGGGGTCTCCTCAACGCGACGGTCCAGGTCGAGCACGGTCGCGGCGGCACGCACCTCGCGCTGGACGCGTCCCTGGGCGATATCGCGCTCCAGCGGCCCGAGCACTCCGTGGCCGCGCCGGCGGTGCGCGTCACCGCCGGCGACATCGTGCTCGGCGGCGGCGCCGTGACCGTGGGCCGCGTCACCGTCGTCAGCGACCGCCTGACGCTCGAGGAGCGGACCGCGAAGTCCGTGCGGACATGGCCGGTCCAGAACCTGGTGATCGAGGCGAAGGATCTGTCCAGCCGGCGCGAGGCCGTCCAGGGCGTCGCCAGTCTGCGGGCGACCGTCGCCGGCGCGGCGGCGTCGGTGTTCGTCACGCGCGCGCGACTCGCCCCCCTGGAGCTTCACGCGACGGCGGTCCTGAGAAATGCCGATGCGGCCCTGCTTCGCTCCTACGTCCCGGCGGGGGTGCCGGTGCAGCCCGCCCGCGGCCTCGTCAACGCCACCTTCCAGGTGGACCACGCCGACACCGAGGGCACCCATCTCACGGGTGACGCGATCCTCACGGGTCTCGAGGCGCAAGGACGGGACGCCTTCGCGACGCTTGCGGTCACATCCCCCTCGCTGCGGGTGACCATCGCGGACGCGCGGCGTCAAGGCGCCAGCCTGAGCGTCGGCCGCGTCGAGCTGTCCGGCGCCGGCGTCTTCACCGATTCGCGCGGAGCGGCCGCCCGGTTCGATCTCACGCAGCTCCGCATCGCGATGGATGCCCTGACCTGGCCGGCGAGCGCACCTGCGCGCGTCGAGGTGAGCGTGCGCTTTCGCGACCGCGGCACGGTCGACGGGAGCGGAACGGCCAGGCTCACCGCTCAGCTTCCGGCGATCGCCTGGGCGGCGGAGCTGGGGCTTCAGCTCGACGCGGTGGACCTGTCGCCCCTCGCCCCGTACATTCCGGGCGCCGGTGGCCTCGGCGGCCGGGTGAGAGCGAAGGTGGCCGTCGACCTCGCATACGCCGGCGCGCTGACGGCCCGCGTGCGCGGCGACGTCGGCGGCGCGCGGTTCGCGCTCACCGACGGCGCGCGCACGCTGCTCGCGCTCCGCAGCATCCACGCCACCGGCCTCGATCTCCAGTGGCCTGAGCGGCTCGCCATCAAGCAGCTCCGGCTGCGGCAGCCTTCCGTGTTCATCGAGCGTGACCGTCAGACCAGGTTCCCGCTCCTGGCTCGGTTCGCGCCTCCATCGCCTGCATCAGACTCGGCCGGAACGCCGTCGGGGCCGGCACCCGGCGCCGGGCGCCCCCGCATGGCCATGACCTTCGACGAGATCGTCGTCGAGAGGGGCAACGCCACCGTGGTCGACGACGGCGGGGCCTCGCCCGTGCGCTTCGACATCCCCCGGGTCGACCTGACCGCGCGAGGGGTGACGTGGCCGGCGTCGGGCCCCGCGCAGCTCCGGCTCGAGGCCGCGCTGCCCGCGGGCGGAACGCTCAAGGTCGAGGGCAGCGTGAACGCCGCGCCGATGAGCGCCGACGTCACGGCTGCGGTCAAGGACGCCGAGATCGCCTGGCTCCAGCCCTACTTCGGCTTTCGCGCCCGCATCGGGGGGCGGCTGTCCGCGAACCTGACCGTGTCCGGCCCGCTGGCGCCCACCCCGCGGCTCAAGATCAACGGCGACGCCGGCCTTCGCGCCCTCGCGATCTCCGACGGCCAGCGATCGGTGCTCACGACGGATCGCCTGCGCATCACCGGGATCGACGCGGACTGGCCGGAGCGCATCGTGCTCGGTCGCGTTGTGACTCGACGGTCGTGGGCGCTCATCGAGCGCGACGCGCAGGGGCGCTTCCTCTTGCGGGATCTCCTGGAGCGGCCGGGCGCCGGAGCGGCGCGCCCCGTTCCGTCGGCCCCGCCTTCGCCCTCTGCCCCGCCCGCTCCGCCGGCTCCGGTCGCGTCGCCCGGCCCGGCTCTGGAGTTCGCGCTGCGCGAAGCCGTGTTCTCGGAGGGGGCGGTCACTATCGTGGACGACTCCATGACGCCGCCCGCCCGCATGGACGTCGCCGGCGCCCGGCTCACGATCCGTGATTTCGTGTGGCCGTCGCGGGCGCCGGCGAAGCTCGGGCTCACGTCGCCGATGCCGGCGGGTGGCCGCCTCGACGTCTCGGGAACGCTGCAACTCGAGCCCATGCGCCTCGTGGGGCGCGCGGTGCTCGACGGCGTGGCCCTCGAGCCGGCTCAGTCGTACCTGCCGATCGAGGGGCGGGTGGCGGGCAAGGTCAGCGGCGACCTGAGCGTGAAGATCGCGCTGGAGCCCACGGCCATTCAGGTCGCCGGGCAGGCGCGCCTGCAGGCATTCAGGCTGAGCGATGGCGATCGCGCGGTGGTCACGGTGGGGCGCGTCGACACCACCGGGATCGACATCGACTGGCCGAAGCGGCTCGCGATCGAGCGCGTGCAGTTCCGCTGGCCGCGGCTCTTGCTCGAGCGCGAGCCGAACGGCCAGTTCCTGCTGTACCGGCTGGTGACCCCGCACTGGGGCGCGCGCCCGGCGGACGGGGCGCCGCCGGCCGGCGCCCAGCCGGCGCGATCCGCGCTTCCGCCATCGCCGGCCCCACCGGCGCGCTCGACGATCGAGATCGCAACGCTCAGCCTCGAGCGCGCAAGCGCGCGATTCGTGGACCACACGACCGCGCCGGCCTTCGCCGAGGAGCTGGACGACTTGAACGTGACCTTCGCCCCGCTGACGACGGCGCCGGACCGCCGCACGCGATTCACGGCCACCGCGGTCATCGGCGGCGGCACGCTCAAGCTCCAGGGCGAGGACACCGAGGGAAACCGGCGGGCGCTCGACCTCAAGCTGGATCTCCAGAACTTCATCCTGCCGCGCGCCAACCCGTACCTCGAGAAGTACACCGCCTGGACCGCGACGAACGGCGCGCTCAGCCTCTCCGGGAGCTACAAGCTCGACGGAAACCGGCTCGAGACGCAACACGATCTCGTGGTGCGCGGCCTCGAGGTGGCGCCGGTCGACGCGCGCGACGAGGTCGAGCGGCGCATCGGCCTGCCGTTCGGCATGCTGGTCTCGCTGCTGAAGGACTCCCGCGGGGAGATCCGCCTGTCGGTGCCCGTCGCGGGCGACCTGGGGACGCGGGAGTTCGACTATCACGAGGCCGTCTGGGGCGCCGTGAGGAATCTTTCCATCCGTCTGCTGGCCCTGCCGTTCGCCAAGATCGGCTCCCTGTTCTTCAGCGAGGACTCGAAGGTGAAGGCCGTGGCCATCGGCCCCGTGCTCTTCGAGGCGGGGACGGACCGTTTCGGCCTGGAGATGGGACCGCACCTCGATCGCGTCGCCGCCTTCCTGCGCGGGGCGCCGGCGATGAAGGTGGTCCTCGATCCGATTCTCGTCGAGGCGGACCGGCAGGCGCTCAGGCGCGAGCAAGCGCGCGCGCGCCTCGCCGCGCCGGCCGGCTCGGCGCTGGCCGCCGACCCGTTCGAGCGCGCGCGGGACGAGTACCGCGTCCGATGGCCCGAGAAACCGATGCCGCCGACCCTCGACGCGATCGTCGCCGAGCTGGCCGCCGCGGAGGCGCTGCCCGCCGACGCCCTGCGAACGCTCGCCGCCCGTCGCCTGGAGGCCGTGCGCCAGGGGCTGACGCGCGCCGGCGGCATCGACGCGGCCCGTCTCGCGGGCACCGTAGCCCGCAACCCCCTCGTCGAGACCGCCGGCGCTCCGCGGGTGGAGTTCGATCTCCGGCCCTGACGGCTCGCCGCGTATCGGACTATACTGAGTCGGGCGCAAGCGCTCTTGCGCGGGAGGACTGCAATGATTCAAGCGCGGAAGCTCGGCCACGTCGTGCTGAAGGTGCGTGATGCGAAGGCATCCAAGGAGTTCTACATGCGCGCGCTCGGTCTCAAGCTGGCCCACGAGGACGCGGAGCGCGGCGCCGTCTTCCTCAGCTTCGGCACGCAGCACCACGACCTCGCCCTCTTCCAGCTCGCCACGGGAGAGGCGCCCGACGAGAGCCAGCCAGGCCTGCACCATTCCGCCTGGCAGCTCGGCAGCTTCGAAGAGCTGCAGGCCGCCCATCGCGAGCTGCGCGCTCTCGGCATCGCCGTGGAATCGGCCATCGAGCACAACGTGACACGCAGCGTCTATTTTCCCGATCCCGACGGCAACCGCGTGGAGCTCTACTGCGACATGGTGGAGCAGGGCTTCGAGGCGATGCGGACCATGGGACCGCGGCGGGACGAGATCGATATCGAGACCGGCCGGGTCGTCAATCGCTGATACCGGGCTGCTGTACGGGGGCAGGCACGCAGGACAACCACGATGTCCCGAGGAGGTTCACGATGACGCGACGTTGCTTTGCCGCCATCGCGGCGGCAGCTCTTCTCTGCGCGGGGTCTGCGCTCGCCCCCGTCTTCGCCCAGGACAAGCTTCCGCCGCTCAGGACCGGCGTCGACGGCACCTTCGCCCCGCACGCCATGCCCAAGCTCGGCGGCGGCGTCGAGGGTTTCCAGATCGACCTCTTCACCGAGGTTGCGCGCCGCATGCACCGCGAGATCACGATCGACGCGGTGAGCTTCTCGACCCTGATCCCGGGCATGCAGTCCGGTCGCTACGATTTCATCGCCGCGCCGACCACCGTGACCAAGGAGCGGGCCGAGAACATGCTGTTCACCGCGGGCTATCTCTGGACCGCCTACCAGTTCGGCATCAAGAAGGGCTCGGAGCCGATCAAGGACTGGGCCGATCTCAAGGGCAAGTCGGTGGCCGTCAACAAGGGCACGCCCTACGAGACCCTGTCAAAGGCCAAGGGCGCCGAGTACGGCTTCACGGTGCAGGTCTACGACACCCAGCCGGACGCCACGCAGGCGGTCCTCTCGGGCCGCGCCTACGCGACCCTCGGCGGCAACACCACCATCGTCTACGCCGCGTCGAAGAACCCCCAGTTCGTGGCCGACCTCGAGCTGAAGGATACGCGCGCCCACTGGGCGGCGCCGGTGCCCAAGAACAACCCCAAGCTCCGCGCGGAGCTGCAGGACTCGCTCGACTGCATGAAGAAGGACGGCACGATCGCCAAGCTGTCCGAGAAGTGGTTCGGCCGCAAGCCGCCGCCCGACGGCCTGGAGGTGACGATCACGCCGGGCTACGGCGTGCCGGGCATGCCGGGCTACGACCCGACGCCGCACCCGCTCCACTGCAACTGACCTGAGGGCCAGTGGAACTGATCTGAGCCAATGACCGCGCCGATCGTCGACGCGCGCGGCGTCCACAAGCATTTCGGCGCCCTGCACGTGCTGAAGGGCGTCGATCTGCGCGTGGCCGAGCGCGAGCTGGTGTTCGTGATCGGCCCGTCGGGCTCGGGCAAGTCGACGCTCCTGCGCTGCCTGAACCGGCTGGAGGAGCCGTCCGCCGGCAGCATCGTGGTGGACGGCATCGACATGCTCGACCCGCGGACCGACATCAATCACGCCCGCCAGCGCATCGGCATGGTGTTCCAGTCCTTCAACCTCTATCCGCACATGACGGCGCTCGGCAATGTGACGCTGGCGCTCCGGAAGGTGGCGGGCAAGTCGCGTGCCAAGGCCGACTCGCTGGCACAGGCGGCGCTCGAGCGGGTCGGCCTCGGTGACCGCGCCGGCCACACGCCGGGCCAGCTCTCGGGAGGCCAGCAGCAGCGCGTGGCCATCGCGCGCGCGATCGCGCTCGAGCCGCGGGTCATGCTCTTCGACGAGCCGACCAGCGCGCTCGATCCGGAGCTGGTGGGCTCCGTGCTCGAGGTCATGCGCTCCCTGCGCGAAAGCGGCATGACCATGATCGTGGTCAGCCACGAGATGGGCTTCGCCCGCAACGCCGCCGACCGGGTCGTGTTCATGGACGAGGGCGCCATCGTGGAAGAGGGGCCGCCTGCGAAGATCTTCGAGAACCCGGCCCACGAGCGCACGCGCGCGTTCATCGGCCAGATCCAGCGGCATTGACAGGATCCGCCTGGAAGCGCTTCACCGAGACCTTCTTCAACACGAAGGTCATGCTCACGTACCTGCCGGACATCCTGTCCGGCGTGGTGGTCACGATCGAGCTGGCCCTCCTCATCGTCGTCACGGGCATTGCCGCCGGCCTGGCGCTGGCGCTGCTCAGAAGCCTGGCCATCCGGCCCATCAACTGGCTGATCATCTTCATCGTCGACATGTTCCGCTCGCTGCCGCCGCTGGTCGTCATCGTGCTGATCTATTTCGGCCTGCCCAGCGTCAATATCTCGCCCTCGGGCTTCGTTTCGACCTGGCTCTCGCTCGCCTTCGTCCTGATGGCGTTTTCAGAGGAGATCTTCTGGGCCGGCATCACCTCGGTGGCCAAGGGCCAGTGGGAGGCCGCGCGCTCGACCGGCTTGTCGTTCGGCCAGACGCTCGTGAACGTGGTTCTGCCTCAGGCCTTCCGGCTGACCATCCCGCCGCTCACCAACCGCACGATCGCCATCACCAAGGGCACCGCGCTCGGCACCGTCGTCGCCGTCACCGAGATCCTGGGGCAGGCGAGCTCGGCCATGTCCAACTCCTACAATCCCTCGCCGCTGATGATGGGCGCCGCGGCCTACCTCGTGCTGTTCCTCCCCGTCGTGGTGGCGGCGCGCTTCATCGAGACCAGGTTCGCCTGGAAGCGATGATCCAGACCTTCTTCAACCCGGACATCATCGCCGCGTCCTGGCCGATCGTCCTGGCGGGGCTGCGGAACACCGTGCTGCTGTCCCTCCTCGTGGTGCCGCTGGGTCTTTTCGGCGGGTTGATCCTGGCGCTGCTGGCGAGCGTGAGGAACCACGCGGTGCGCTGGCCGCTGATGGCCTGGGTCGATTTCTTCCGCGCCTTTCCGCCCCTGGTGCTGCTCATCCTATTGTTCGCCGGGCTGCCGTTCGCCGGGCTGGAGCTGGGCGGCTTCGCCTGCGTGGCCATCGCCTTCTTCCTCAACACGGGCGCCTACTACGGCGAGATCCTGAGGGCGGGCATCGATTCCGTGCCGGCGGGACAAGTCGAAGCCGCGCGCTCCACCGGCCTCTCGGGCCTGCAGGCCATGGCCTACGTCGTGCTGCCCCAGGCGGTGCGCAACGTGCTGCCCGACCTGCTCTCCAACACGCTCGAGGTGGTGAAGCTCACCTCGCTCGGCAGCGTGGTGGCCGTGCCCGAGCTCCTCTACCAGGCGCGCCAGGCGCAGAGCATCACCTACAATCCGACGCCCATCGTGGTCGCGGCGATCATCTACTTCCTGATGCTCTGGCCCGTGGTGCGGCTCTTGAGCCGGCTGGAGAACCGCGCGCTCACGGGCTGAGTCCGCTCTCGGCGGGCGTGTAAGGCCGGATGTTGGTGGGATAGATGATCATTTCCGGGATCGAAGTCCGGCGGGGCATGAGCGCCACGAATCGCATCGTCTCGGCGAGATCCTCCGGCTGAATGAACTGCTCGAGCACTTCCGGCGGATACTTCACCTTGCGCCGCGCCATGATGGGCGTGTTGACGTCGTCGGGACACAGGCAGCAGGCGCGGATGCCGAACTTCCAGGCCTCCTGCGTCAACGAGAGGCTCATCCCGAGCATGCCGAACTTCGAGGCGGAATAGGCGATGCCGGCGACGCCGCTCACGCGCTTCGCCGCGGTCGAGGCGACGTTGATAATGAGCCCGTCCTTCTGCTTGCGCATGGCCGGCATCGCCGCCTGCACCATGTTGAACGCCCCGGTGAGGTTGACGGCGAGAATATAGTCCCAGTCCTGGGCCGTGATCTCGTCGAGACGCCGGTTGACGACGTTGAGCCCGGCGTTGTTGACGAGCATATCGACGCGCCCCAGGCGCTTCAGCAATCGTTCGCCTGCCTTGTCGACCTTCTTGCGGTCGGCGACGTCCAGCGCCTCGACCGCGGCCTTGCCGCCGATGGAGTGGATCTCCGCCGCGACCTCGTCGAGCTTGTCGCGCCGGCGGCCGATGAGGGCGACCGCCGCGCCCTCTCGCGCGAACATGAGCGCGCCGGCCCTGCCGATGCCCGTGCCCGCGCCCGTCACCCACACGACCTTGCCCGCGAATGCAGTCATCCCGCTCCTCCTGTCAGGTGCACGATCGCTTCAGCTCCGCGCCAGCTGCCGAAGCCGCTCCAGGAGCTTCACCAGCCCCCACGTGTCCTGGCCGCAGTAGCGGAGGAGATCGCTCCGCAGCTGGGCCTTCGTCTCCGCCGTCAGCTCCGCCTCGCGGAACAGCAGCCGTTCGAGCTCGAGGCTGGCCATGGCGCCGTCGCCGATCGCGAGCGTGTCGTAGCGGAGCTCGGGCACCATCGCCGGCAGGACGCTCTTGAGGCTGAAGCTGCCGCCGAAGTCCGGATGATAGATGTGGTTGCGCACCACCGGGAGCAGGTCCACGAGACGGTCCGCGATTCGCCGAAGAGAATCGCCCTGCGCGGGCAGCGCGTCGGCCATTTGCAGCAGACACCTGCGCTCGAACGAGGCGTTGTAGGCCACCACGCTTCGCGCGGCCTCGCAAGCGCGGACCAGCCGTTCGGCCAGCGCAGGGCGTGGGTCGCCGGGCCCGTCGGCCAGCCACTCGTGGTGGCTCACGCCGCCGCCGGCGACATCCACGTGGCAGCTGAACTGGACGGGCACCTGGTCCCAGGGATGGCAGCCGTTCCAGATTGGAATCGGCAGGGCGACCGTCTCGAAGTCGAGATAGGCCAGCGGGGGCTGGAATTCGCGAAGCGCCGCCGCCACTGCGGGGGCGACGATCACCTGCCCTGTTTGGACGGCGCGGCGCTGGCGGTCCTGGATGGGCCCATTCAATGGAATGTCGTCGGGCAGATCGTGAATCGTCGCGTACCCCTGTTCTTCGAGCTCGAGGGCCGTCGCTCCGCCGCGATAGAGCGTGCTCACGTGATGCGGCGGGGGCGTCGGCCAGCAGCGAGCAAGGAACGGACAGTCGTGGGGCTTCGTGCAATGGTCGCCGACGGCCACGTCAGGAAGCGGGCCTGCCAGCATCGCGAGCTGACTCCGGAGCACGCCCGGCATCGCCTCGAGCGCGTCTTGGGCCAGCGCGGTCACGTCGTCGCGGACGAAGAGATCGCTCAGGTCCGGGTACGCGCAGGCCCGGTTGAGGTGCATGATCTCGAGCCGCGAGACCTCGACGCCGCACTGGCCCACCACGTGTGCCTGGGCCGCCACGTCGGGCACGTGCTCTTCCTTCACCCTGTTCGTGGACTTCACCTCGATGACGGCAGCGCGCGCCGACGGGCAGTCCAGGATGTCCACCGAGACGAACACATCGCTTGCGCGGAACGCGGCCTCGTAGATGCGCGGCGCTCCGCTCTGGAGGGCCGCTTCGGTGGCCTGTATGCGTTCGTCGTACGCGCGGTACGGCAGGTCGATCAGCACGCCGCCGGGCACAAACCCCCGCGCCGCCGCGCCGACCCGGATGCCCATGTCGAACCGGTGCTGGAGAGCCTTGTCCGGCGTGAGCTCAGGCGCGGCGGGCTCGTGCACGGTCCACCAG
>Ga0335084_10008378_pt1 | contig 10299 bp, 7 predicted proteins | sample Lox_Sample_44_FD_206721 | JGI IMG/M metagenome (GOLD analysis project Ga0335084, IMG submission 206721) | Soil microbial communities from Loxahatchee National Wildlife Refuge, Florida, United States - Lox_Sample_4.4 | ecosystem: Environmental > Terrestrial > Soil > Wetlands | place: USA: Florida... | reverse complement strand
CGCCGCGATCTGGCCCTGGTTCATCACGATCACGGTGTCGCACACCCGCTCGACGTCGCGCAGCAGGTGCGAGCACAGGATGAGGCTCATCTGACGCTTCTCCGCCACGTCGGCGATGAGGGCGAGCATCTCCTCGCGGCCCTGGGGGTCGAGGCCGTTCGTGGGCTCGTCGAGGAGCAGGAGGTCGGGATCGTGCACCAGGGCCTGGGCCAGCTTCACCCGCTGCTTCATGCCCGTCGAGTAGGTGTCGACGGTGCGGTAGCGGGCCTCCCCGAGGCCGACGTAGTAGAGCACCTCGTGGGCGCGGCTGATCGCCTCGTCGCGGGGGAGGCCGGAGAGCTCGCCCGCGAAGGCCACGAACTCGGCGGCGCTCATGCCTGCGATGTGGCAGTCCTGCTCCGGCATGTAGCCGAGCCGGCGGCGCACCTCGAGCGGCTGCTTCGTGGGGTCGAGGCCGAAGGCCGAGAGCCGGCCGCGGTCGGGGTGCAGGAAGCCGAGGAGCGTCTTGAGGAACGTCGTCTTGCCGGCCCCGTTCGGGCCGAGGAGACCCGTCGGCCCCGGCCGGAAAACGCCCGAGACGCCCGAAAGCGCCTGGACGAGGCCGTAGGAGACGACCAGGCCGTCGAACTCGACGAGCGGCTGCCCGTTCTCACCCACTGACTTCACTCAACGATCTGGACTTCCTTCGGGTTCCATTTGGGTGTCCGGCTCCGGCGTCGTGGCCGGCCTTTCCGCGCCCTGCCCCAGCCGCAGGACGGCCTCGCCGCGGATCCTGAGCCGGGCCTTCGTGAACGCGGCGGAGCGGCCGTCGCGCCCTCGCACGTCATGGTACGGGACGAAGGGCACGGACACGAGCGCGCCCGTGGGGCGCAGGACGAGGGGCGGTCGGCCCGCGATCTCCAGGACGCTCCCCTGGCCTCCGACCGTCACCGTGAGGGCGGAGATCGTGGCCGGAGATCGCGCCAGCAACTCGACCGCGCCGGGGCCGAGGACGGCCTCGTCGTACCGCAGGCGCGCGGCGCCGCTCACGAAGACGATCGGGGCGGGGCTCACGGCCTCCCCGGGCACGGCCAGCGCGTCGCCGAACGACGGGGCGTTTCTCCGCCCGGGCCGGCGCTCGAGAACGAGGCCGGCGACCAGGACGACGGCCGCGACGGCGGCAAGCGTCGCGACCGGCGACGTGCCGTGCGAGCGGCCGGTTCTCGTCGACGAGACGCGCCTCGTCCACCACGCGATCGCGGCAAGCGCCGCGAGCCAGACCGCGATGCGGGCCCAGAGACCCGGCGCCGCATCGGCCCAGTGGCGGATGAACAGGTCAGGGAGGTACTGGTGGCCGTCGGCGTAGGTGCTCTTCGCGAGGAGCAGGCCCGAGTCGCTCGCCGCGTGCGGGTCCTGCCGGAGAGCGATGGCGAACATCGCTGTCCAGGCGGCCAGGATCAGGAAGAGAGCGAGAAAGCCGCGGGGAATGCCCGCCCCCGTCATTCTGAGGGGCTCCCGTGGGAATGACAGGGCCGTCGCCACCAGAGCCACCGCGAGGGGCGCGACCGGCATGAAGTAGCGCCCGAGGTTGCACACGGCGCCCGCCCAGTTGTCGGCCGAGGCGACGGTCACGTAGTACGCCAGCGCCGCCGGCATCACGACCGCGAACCGGCGCGCTCCGCCGACGACGAGACCGCCCGCCGCGAGCATCAGGACCGGCACGTAGGGCAGGATGCCGTAGCGCGCGTCGAGGAGCAGGCCGAGGACGCCCTGTCCCACCCGCGCGCTCGTCACCCCGCCCGGCCCCCAGGCCAGGAAGAGCGCGTCCGGCCGGACGCTACCGGCAATCGCGAAGTTGTAGAGCGCCGCGAGGTAGAGGCTGGCCGCCGTCGGGACGAGGAGACCCGCCATCCCGAGGACCTCCGTTCGGGTCGGGCGACGAGGGACCCACCCCCGTTGCCGATCCGTCGGGACCGGTCTCCCGGCAGTCCCTCGGTATGTCAGCAGCGCCGTGGCCACGAGCACCAGCCACACGGGCAGGAACTTCTGGTGCAGCCACGGCAGGCTCGCGAGCATGAGGCCGAAGCGCCACGGGTGCCGGACGAGCTCCTCCGGCCGGAGGGCCAGCGTCCGAAACGCCACCGCGAAGACGAGCGCGCCCAGCATCTCCGGGTAGAACTGGAAGAAGTAGAAGAGGAAGGGCGGCACCAGCGCGAAGCCAAAGGAGAGCACCGCCGCGAGGCCGGGACGCCCGGTGGCGTCGCGCACGAGGCAGAAGACGGCCGTCACCAGCAGGGCGGCGAGGGCGCACCAGAGGAGGACGCTCGCCGCGACACGGCCCGGCTCTCCCCGCGCGAGGTTCAGGGCGCGGTCCAGGCGGAGCGCCGGCGCGAGCAGGAGCGACGGGCCGGGCGCGAGCACGTAATAGACGCCGCCCTCCTTGCCCCGGATCGTCTGGCGCGTGATGCGAGTGGCGCGGATCGCGTCTCGGCCAGCCTCGTCCCGCATGAGCGCCGCCGCCATGCGTCCCGACTCCCGAGCGAGGTTCGCCACCACCGCGGGAAGCGTCTCCGCGAGTGGCCTCGTCGGGAGCTCCTCCATCGACGCGCTCACGCCCTCGGCGTCGAGGGTCAGGCCGTGGCCGAGGGCCACGGCCTGCCGCAGGTACTTCGGCTCGTTCCCCGGGTGCCCCTCCCACCGCCAGGCCCAGCCCGGCACCAGGGCGGCGTACGTCAGGAAGGTCAACGCCAGCACCTCGACGGGGCGCGGGCCGGGCAGGCGGAACCGCGGCAGGCGCAGGGCGAGGCAGGCGGCCAGCGCCGCCGCGTCCTGCCCAGGGCCCCAGTCCTGCGTCAGAGCCACCGGCAGCGTGAAGCCGTACGGGTACGACGGATGAACGGCGACCGAGAGCAGAGCGACGAACGTGATCGCCGGCCGGAGCAGCAGCGGTGCGAGGACCGGAGCCTCGCTCGCCAGGGCCGCCCCCCAACCGGTCCCGTCGCGGCGGCGGCTCCACGCCGCGAGGGCCGCCCACGCCGTCAGGCCGACCAGCATTCCCGTCGACACGCGGGCGGCGGCCCCCGAGGCGTCGGCCGCGACCGCGCGGGCGACCTCGGCCAGGAGCCCGTCCGGCTCGATCCCGGCGCGGAGGACGAGCCCCAGCCCCCGGTCCGCCTCCCGTGCGAGGACGTGGAGGACGAGCGGGGTGAGGGCCAGAAGCGCCGTCCGGGCTCGGCTCACCGCCGGATTCTCTTATGGCTGGGGTGAGCCTCCAAGCGGATCCGCCGCGGCCGCCGCTCGGGCTCATCCGTATCCGCGCCTGGATCCGGGTGGAACAAGAGACAGGCACGGCGGCCGGCGCCGGGGGGCGCCCGGTCGGATGCCAGGGACACTCGGCCGGTCCCGTCCGCCGTGCCCGTCGTCAGTCGGCGCTGACGCTGATCGAGAGGACCTCGCCCGGACGGCTGCGCACGAAGACCTCCATCGGCCGGCAGCAGACCGGGCAGTCCTCGAAGTAGCTCTGCTCACCGCCCGCGGTGGTATCGACGTCGAGGGCCACGTACTCCCCACAGCTCGGGCAGTCGACGATGATCTCCTCGACCATGGCGCGTATCCAGTATCGCACCGGGGCCGTGCGACCGCCGGGCGCAGGGTCGAACGCCCGCCTCCCAGAACAGACCGCCGCCGCCTTGACAAAGTAGCTACGAGTAGCTACCCTGGAGGCGTGAGGGCGGTCGGCGTCAAGCTCCTGAAGAACAAGCTCAGCGAGTACGTGCGGCTCGCCGAGAGCGGCGAGACCGTGCTCGTCACCGACCGGGACCGGGTCGTCGCCGAGCTGGGGCCGCCTCGCCCGGGGCGAGCTCCCCTCCTCGCGGACGCGCTTCTCGCCGAGGCGGTGCGCGAGGGATGGATGACCGCCCCCCTGATGGTGGCCGAGGGGCCGCCTCCACGGCAGCCGGTGGCGACGTGGAGCACGCTCCGACGCGAGCTCGACGAAGACCGCGGCGACCGGTGATCTACCTCGACACGTCGGTCGCCCTCGCTCACCTGCTGGCGGAGGATCGCCGGCCCCCCGACACTCTGTGGCGGCAGCCGCTCGTCGCCAGCCGGCTGCTCGAGTACGAGCTGTGGACCCGGCTCAACGCACGGCGCCTCGGCACCTCTCACGGAGAGCTGGCCCGCCGGCTCGTGGAGAGGCTGGCCATCCTGGAGATGCTGCCCAATGTCCTGGCCCGGTCGCTCGAGCCCTTTCGGGGGCCGGTGCGGACGCTCGACGCGCTCCACCTCGCGTCGATCGAGTTCCTGAGGGGCCGCGGCCAGGCCGTCGAGCTCGCGAGCTACGACGAGCGGCTGATCGACGGCGCGAGGCAGCTCGGCATCCCGATCGCATCGCTCTGACGGTCGGGAACCGCCTGTTCAAGGTCCTCCCCGCCTCTCGGGGCGTGGGAAGAAGATGCCGGCGAGGCGTCCTCTGCGCGTGACCAGGATGGGTGCCTTCGACCGGAGCATGCCGGTCGCGTTGTGCCATTGTCCTGCATCGCTCTGCGGCCGGCTCAGTACCGGATCCGCACCGTCCTCGGCCCCGGCAGGGCCAGCGTGAAGTCGGCGTACGCCGACGACTCGACGCGCGAGGTCGAGAAGGCGACCGGGGTCGGGCCGTCGGCCACGGCCTCCGCCACCGCGATGCCGGCGGGCAGCAGGACGTGGCACTCGGCCCGCTCGCCGCTGCCGGTGACGGTGAGCTCGATCTCCCGCTTCGAGGGGTCGTGGCGGTAGTCGTAGGCCACGTAACCGTCCGAGGCCGGGTAGTGGACGACGGCCGTCGCCTCGTCCGTCCCCGCGGCAGTCCAGCGGGGCGCGACGCCGGCCACGCGGTACGCCACGTCCCGATCGACCACGCCGGCGAGGCCCTCGACGAGGGCGTAGACGACGGCCCCTGCGGCCCAGTTGTCCGGCCCGCCGAAGGAGACGGCCGGCGGCTTCTGGTTCAAGGGTTGATCGGCCAGGGTCAGGCCGGCCACGGCGTAGATCGCGCCGTCGAGGGCGCTCGTGAAGTCGATCGCCCGCACCGTCCGCTCGGGGTGCGGGTTGTCGAGGCCGTACCAGTAGAGCCCGACGTTCGGGCAGACGTCGCTCTTCCCCCGCCAGGCGAGCCTCACGAGCGGAGGGTGGCGCGGGGAGCCGTATCCGCCGGGCCACGAGCCCTCGAGCGACGGGTACCACCAGCCGGAGACGTTCCGGTCCTGGACCACGTACTGCGTGGCGTCGGTGCCGTCGTCGTACACGAACGTGATCGCGCCGCCGACCTTGAGGTTGCCGGCGTTCCCGACGCTGTGGAGGACGTAGATCGAGCCCGTCCTCCGTCCGATCGGGACCGCCACGCGCTCGGGGAAGCCGGGCCGGCGCGAGACGGCGATCGCTCCCCGCCGGCCGTTCGCGACCGGGTCCGTCACGAGGAACGGCACGCCGGCGAACGTCTGCCGGCCGGTCGGCAGGCGGCCGAGGTGGTCGTCGGGCTCGGCGGCCATCCAGCGCGGCACACCCGGCGCTCCCTGCCCTGCGAGGTCCATGTTCGCGTGCGTCGAGAGATCGACCGGCGTGAAGCGAGGCTCGGGCGTCGGCGCCTCGGCCCCCGTGTACGCGAACCAGATGTGATCGCCGCTCGACTTCGCGAGGGTGAGGACGCGCGAGAGGACGTCGGCCCCGTAGGGCTCGAAGCCGTGGACGAAGGCCCCCCGGGCCAGCTCGCCCGCGAAGATCGGCGACACGCCCCCGTTCACGTACTGCCAGACCTCCGAGTGGCCGCCGAAGCCCTTGGCGAAGGGCGGGTAGATCCCGTACCACTCGCCCGGCGAGCCGGGCGGGAGGGCGGCGCGGATCCCCTGGTACGTCCGGAGGATCGCCGCCGCCTGCTCCTGCGCGATCCCGCGGTTCAGCGCGTAGGTGTTGGAGAGTGAGACCTGGGCTCGCTCGTCCACGTCGACGTCGCGCACGATCGTCTGGTCCTCGGGCACCCAGTGCCGGAAGTGGGTGCCGAGCCAGGAGACGCGGTCCAGCCGCTCGCGGACGTCCTTCTCGCGCTGGCGGAACCGGGCCGCCTCCTGCGGCCGGCCGGCCCGCTCCAGCATCTCGGCCAGGTAGCCGCAGGAGGCCGCGTAGCCGGTGTCGTCGCCGAACATCACGCCGAACTTCGACCGGTCGGGGTCGACGAGGAGCGTCCCCCACCGCGGGAAGATGGCCGTCGTGGCGTCGTCGATCTGGAAATCCCAGGTGTCGATCGTGTAGCCGCGCTTGACGAGGCCGTACTTCGTGGAGAAGCGGGCCCGGTCGGTGAACGAGTAGTCCAGGGCCCGAGCCGCGCCGTCGAGCTGGCGCCCCATCCAGGCGTCGTCGCCGGTCATCTTCCAGGCGAAGTAGACGCCCTCCACGAAGAGGTACTCGACGTCCGCCTCGACCGGCATGCGGACCATCTCGACCCCGTCGTAGCGGCGGGCGTAGCCGAGGGGGCCGTAAGCGGTCTCGTAGAAGCTCGGCTCGCGACCCTCGCTGAAGAAGTCCCAGATCATCCCGTCCTCGCGCTGCGTCTCGCGGAAGAAGTCGAGGAAGGACGCCCCCCGGCGTTCGAAGTACTTCATCCCCTTCAGGGTGTGGACGTGGTCTCGGATCCAGGGCACGTAGTAGTCGTAGCTCCTGCCCCGCCACTCGAGGGTCGAGACTCCGGTCGGCGTCCCGCTGTCGTTCGGCCGCTGAAGGGTCTCCCGGGCGATCCGGAGCAGGCCCTCGGCGCGCCCGCCCGCGTCCCGGACCTCCGTGCGAGGCTCGAGGCGGAACCGCGCCGTCTCGCGCACGTGGCCGCTCGCGTCGAGGAGCCGGACCACGTGGTCGCCCGCGGCGCCGCCGGCGGCGAAGGAGAAGCGCTCCGCCGCCCGGACCCGCACGTACTCCCGGCCCCGGCCGTCGAGGACGGAGAGGGTGCCGGGGCCGGCGGCGGCGACGACGACCGTCTGGAGGGGACGGACGACGGCGGGCGGACCGGCGGGCTCGAGACGGAGCTGGGCCCGGACCGGCAGGGCCGTCAGCAGAGCCGCACCGGCCACCACGACGTGCACGCTTCGGGTCGAGACCATCGAGAGCCCTCCGGCGAGGACTCTATGCGGCGCGGTCACGGCGATCAATGGAGCAGGCGCTTCAGGGCGTGGGCGGCTCGAGTGTCACGTGGGCAGCTCGAGGCTGCGCCACAGGTAGAGGCAGGCGACGGTACGGTAGGGCCGCCAGGCCCGCGCGATCCGACGCAGGCGCTCCTTCTTTGGCCGGCCCCGCATGCCGTACGCCCTCTTCATGGCCGTCTGGATCCCGAGGTCGTCCAGGGGGAAGACATCGGGGCGGCCCAGGCGGAAGATGAGGTACATCTCGGCCGTCCAGCGCCCGACGCCCTTGACCACGGTGAGGGCCTCGATCACCCGCTCGTCGGGGAGGCGGCCCAGCCGGTCGAGGCGGAGGCCGTCCCGCGTGCTCGCGGCGAGGTCGCGAAGGTACGCTGCCTTCTGCCGCGAGAGACCGAGCAACCGCAGGTCCGCCTCGGGGGTGGCAAGAAGCTCCTCGGGCCGCCACGGCCATCCGAACCGGGACGTGAGCCGGCCGGCGATGGCGCGCGCCGCGGCCCCGCTGATCTGCTGGCCGAGGATGGCCCGCGCGAGGTGGGCGAAGGCGCTGCCGCCGCGGCGCAGCTCCCTCGGCCTCGGCCCCACCCGCTCGATGAGACGCGCCAGGATGGGGTCGGCGGAGCCCAGGTGGCGGCGGGCCTTCCGCAGCGTGGCGGGATCGAGCATGGGACCATTGTGCCGCGCCGGCCTCGCTTTGTCCCGCCCGCCGAGCGTGGTAACGTGGCCGTGGGTGCGCCGAAGTGGCGCGCCTTCATCGTGTTATGGCCCGAACCTCCCCCGTGATCGCCGCGCTCGCACTGGCTCTCCTGGCCACCGCCACCCCCGCCCAGACCCCCGCCTTCGACCCCGTGGTCTTCGATCTCGTCAAGGACACCGGCATCGGCTTCGTCACCAACTCGAGCCGGACCTCCCACCGCCACCAGCCGGAGACGATGGTCTCGGGCGTCGCTCTCTTCGACTACGACAACGACGGGGTTCTCGACGTCTTCCTGACCAACGGCGCGAGGATGACGGACCTCGACAAGACCGATCCGGTCTACTGGAACCGCCTGTACCGGAACCTCGGCGGGTGGAAGTTCGAGGACCTGACCGAGAAGGCCGGGCTCAAGGGCCACGGCTACGACAACGGGGTGGCCGCCGCCGACTACGACGGCGACGGCTGGACCGACCTCTTCGTGGCCGGCCTGCGCGAGAACGCGCTCTACCGCAACAAGGGAGACGGGACCTTCGAGGACGTGACCGCGAAGGCCGGGCTCGGGAAGCCCGACCCCGACTACGGCACCCTGTGGTCGGTGGGAGCCGCCTTCTTCGACTACGACAAGGACGGCGATCTCGACCTCTTCGTCTCGAACTACTGCCAGTGGGACCCGAAGACCGAGCCCCTCTGCGGCCCGAGGGGGATGAACGACTACTGCCACCCCAACAACTACAAGGGCCTGCCCAACTCGCTCTTCCGGAACAACGGCGACGGCACCTTCACCGACGTCTCGAAGGCCTCCGGCATCCGCGCCGTGGTCGGCAAGGGGATGGGGCTCGGCGTGGCCGACTTCGACCAGGACGGCTGGACCGACGTCTTCGTGGCGAACGACACCGAGCCCAACTACCTCTTCCACAACCTCGGCAACGGGAAGTTCGAGGAGGTCGGCTTCGTGGCCGGGGTGGCCTACCCCGAGGCGGGCCGGCCCCTCTCCGGCATGGGGGCCGACGCCAAGGACATCGACGACGACGGGAAGCCGGACATCTTCCACACTGCGCTGTCGAGCGAGACGATGCCGGTCTTCCGGAACCAGGGGAAGATGAGCTTCCTGGAGGTCACCGCGCGGGCCGGCGTGTCGTCGCTGAGCCTCTCCCGGGCCGGCTGGTCGTGCGGCATCGTGGACCTCAACAACGACGGGCGGAAGGATCTCTTCGTGGCCGGCGGCGACGTCATGGACCCCACCGGGGAGTTCCGGGAGAAGGTGCGCCAGACGAACCTCGTCATGGTGAACCAGGGCGGCTTCAAGTTCACCGACGCGACGCCGGGGGCGGGCCCGGACTTCTCGACCCGGAGGGCCACCCACCGCGGGGGGGCCTTCGGCGATCTCGACAACGACGGACGGATGGACGCGGTCGTGACCGCCCTCGACGAGGCCGTCGAGGTGTGGCGGAACGTCAGCCCGGCTCCGAACCACTGGCTCGCCGTCCGGGTGATCGGGACGAAGAGCAACCGCGACGGGATCGGGGCCGAGCTCACGCTGACCGCGCCCTCGGGAGTCCGGCACAGCCACGTGAACACCGCGGTCGGCTACGGGGGTGCCTCCGACGTGCGGGTCCACTTCGGGCTCGGGAAGGACGAGAAGGTGACGAAGCTCGAGGTGCGGTGGCCCAGCGGGGTCAAGCAGGTCCTGGAGAACCTCGCCGCGGACGAGCTCGTGGTCGTGACGGAGCCCGCTCCGTGAGCGGCTCGGGTCGCCTCCGCCTGCTCTTCGCCGTCGCGCTCGTGGCCTTCGCCCTGTCGTGGGCCACCGTCGGCTCCGCCCCGGAGGCGACCGCCCAGGCGCCCGTGCGCGACCCCCGGGCGGGCGGAGGCCGGATGGGCGAGACCCCCGAGCCTCCCTCCCCGCCCTCTTCCGCCTTCCCCACCTTGACCCCGACCGTCCGCTTCGTGGACGTGGCGGGCAAGTCGATCTTCGCCTACACCTCGAACAACGACTTCACCGGACGCAAGTACTTCCCCCAGCCCATGTGCGGCGGTATCGCCCTCTTCGACTACGACGGGGACGGCCGGACCGACGTCTTCTTCACGAACGGCGGCAAGCTCCCCGAGTACACCCGCCCCGACCCCGCCTTCTACAGCTGCCTCCTGCGCGGCCACGGCGACGGCACCTTCGAGGAGGTGACGGCGAAGGCCCACCTGGAGGGCAGGAACCTCGACTTCTCGTTCGGGGTGGCGGCGGGGGACTTCGACAACGACGGCCACCCCGACCTGTTCATCGCCAACGCCGGACCCAACGCCCTCTACCACAACGACGGCGACGGCACCTTCACCGAAGTCAGCGCCGGCTCCGGGCTCGACCGCAAGCCGAAGGACCTGCTGTCCGTCTGCGCCGCCTTCTTCGACTACGACAAGGACGGCCTCCTCGACCTCGTGATCTCGCACTACACGCACTGGAGCCCG
>Ga0335084_10008377_pt1 | contig 10300 bp, 13 predicted proteins | sample Lox_Sample_44_FD_206721 | JGI IMG/M metagenome (GOLD analysis project Ga0335084, IMG submission 206721) | Soil microbial communities from Loxahatchee National Wildlife Refuge, Florida, United States - Lox_Sample_4.4 | ecosystem: Environmental > Terrestrial > Soil > Wetlands | place: USA... | reverse complement strand
ACGTTCTTCGCCTATCTCGGCTTCAACGTGATCACGTTCACCGCCGGGGACCTGCGGGATCCCGCCCACGATCTTCCCAGGGCCATGTACGGAGCCCTCGGAATCACGTCCCTCACGTACGTCCTGATCGCGCTCGGCGTGTTCGGAACGCTCACGGTCGCGCAGGTGGTCTCCTACGGCCCTACGGCGATCGCCGAGGCGGCCAGGCCCACGCTCGGCGACGCAGGGTTCACGGTCATGGCCGTCGCGGCCCTCCTCTCGACCGCCGGTGCGACCAACGCGACGCTCTACGCGTCCTCGAACCTGACCTCGATGCTCGCGGAGGTCGGCCTCTTCCCCCGCTTCTTCGGGGCGGGCTCGCGGCTCGGCCCGAAAGCAGGGCTGCTCATCACCGCCGGCCTCGTGTTGCTCGTCGCGAACTTCGTCGACCTCTCCGCGATCGCCGCGGTCGGTAGCGTTGTCGCGCTGCTCATCTTCCTGCTCGTCGGCGCGGCCGGGTACCGGAGGCGCGCAGACACTGGGAGCAGCACCGTGCTCGTCCTGCTCGCCATGGCGGGGACGGCGATCGTGCTCGTGTTCTTTGCCGTCGACACCGTTCGCAACGCCCCGGAGACGTTCGGCGCCATCGTCGGGATCGGCGTCCTCGCCGTGATCCTCGATCTGATCTGGAGCCCTCCCGCGGGCGCGGCCGGTCCCCTGACGACCGGCCGGTAACACACAGGAGGAGGGAGCGAGGGGACCCCTCGGGGCATGTGGAAGGGTCCCCGGTGTTCCGACTTCCCGCGGCCTGGGCGGCGGAACGCGGAATCGTCGCTCTCTCGCGGCGACCGTACGACACCGCGGGGGCGAAGTGGGTTACGCGCCGGTTCGGCTCCGGTGTCGATCCGGTGACAGCAGGCTGTCTTGTCAGCCGCTCGGCGCCGGTGTCCGTGCGAGCGGAAGCGTGAACGCGACCCGGGCTCCCCCGCCGCGGCGATTCTCGGCCCAGATCGTCCCTCCGTGCGCGCGGACGAGTCCCTGGGCAATCGCGAGTCCGAGCCCGGCTCCACCACTCGAGCGTGTGCGGGACTCGTCGCCGCGCCAGAACGTCTCGAACATGCGCTCCTCGGCGCCGGCACTGAGCCCCCGGCCCTCGTCCTCGACCGCAACGACGACGTGGTCGGTGTCGGTCTCGACGATCACTGCAACCGAACCGTGGGGTCGACTGTGACGGATGGCATTCGCGAGCAGGTTGAGCAGGACGCGACGGACCTTGTCGGGCGCGATCCGAACCGCAGGATCGGCCGGATCGAGCCGGGACTCGAGTCTCACGTCGTTCGCCCGCGCCTCAACCTCGAGCGCTCCCAGGGAGTCCAGAACGAGGTCCCCGAGGGACGTCTCGCGCAGCTCGAGGCGCAGCGCGCCCGCGTCGATTCTCGCCAGCTCGAAGAGATCGTCGACCAGCGACGAGAGAATCTCCGTCTGCCCGCGGATCGCCGGCACGTACTCGGCCGGAGTCGCCAGACCGTCCTCGAGCGCCTCGACCATGGCCGAGAGCGAGGCAATCGGGGTGCGGAGGTCGTGGCTCGCCCAGGCCACGAGCTCGCGGCGCGCGTCGAAGAGGCGCTCGAGGCTCGCGGCCATCTCGTTGAACGAGGCGCTCAGTTCCCGCAGCTCCCGCGGGCCCAACTCCGGAGCCCTCGCTCTCAGGTCGCCCCGAGCGAGGCGGGACGAAGCGCCACGGAGCCGACCCAGGGGCTCGAGGATGCGTCGACCGAGGAGGAGGGCGCCGCCGAGAGCCGACAGGGCCGAGATGACCGAGACGGCGACGATCTTCTCGTAATCCTGCATCTGGAACATCACAAGGCCGGAGGCCAGCACCGCGCCGAGGGGCAGGCACACCGCGACGAGCGCGAGCGCCGCCAGCTGCGCCCTGAGCGTCGGCAGCAGGCTCGTGACCGCTGCCGCCGAGATGCCGATCGCCAGGACAGCCAGCGCGAGGGTGATCGCCGCCGCGCTCATGCGCGGAAGCGGTAGCCGACGCCCCACACGGTCTCGAGCAGCTCCGGACGCGAGGGATCCTGCTCGAGCTTCTCGCGGAGGCGTCGCACGTGAACGGTGACGGTGCCGGTGTCGAGGGCGGTCGAGTAGCCCCACACGCGGTGCATCAGCTGGTCGCGGGAGAAGACGCGGTTCGGGTTCGAGGCGAGGAACCAGAGCAGGTCGAACTCCTTCGCGGTGAGGTTCAGGAGCTTGTTCTCGCGGCGAGCCTCGCGTGTGGCAGCGTCGATCACGAGCGGCCCGAGCGCGATACGCTCGCGCGGTGGTGCGCTCGGGCGGGCTCGTCGCAGCACGGTCTTCACGCGCGTCGCCAGCTCCCTCGGCGAGAACGGCTTGGTCACGTAGTCGTCCGCACCCAGTTCGAGCCCGACGATCCGATCGGTCTCCTCCACGCGGGCCGTGAGCAGGATCACAGGGAGGTCGGAGGTCGACCGGATCCAGCGGCAGAGCGCGAGGCCGTCCGTGTTTCCGGGAAGCATCACGTCGAGCAGGACGAGGCCCGGCGCCTCCCGCTCGATCAGGCTCCGCGCCGAGTCGCCGTCCTCCGCGGTGACGACGCGATGACCGTCGCGCTCGAGGTAGCGGGCGACGACGTCCCTCACCGTCGGCTCGTCGTCGACCACGAGAACGGTCGTCATCGCGACAGTCTGCCAACAGCCGCTCCGACCGTCGCTCGGCTGGGATTACGAGTTCCTTAAGTCGTACCCCGGGTGCCTCGCCGTGGTCGCACGGGTGAGCGGTCGAGGCGGTCTCGCTTCGATCGAGTTCCGAAAGTCGTAACGGCGGCCCGATCGGGCGGCTCCTAGCGTGGGCCACGTCCAACGCCGGCCGTCTCGAGCCGGCCCGGAGAGGAGGATCAGAGATGACGTATCACTCAGTTCTGGCCGTGGTCTCGGCCGCGGTCGCACTGTCACTCGTAGGTGCTCAGGCATCGGCTGCAGGCCGCGAGCACGGGCACGGCCACGGAAGTAACGGCAGGAAGGTCGTGTTCGTCCAGACGAACGAGCTCTCTGGAAACCGCATCATCGCGTACGACCGCAGGCCGGACGGCCAGCTCGTCTACGCGGGGAGCTACGCGACCGGAGGCGACGGTGGCGCCGCCTCGCCCGGCACGGAGTCCGACCACCTCGCCTCACAGGGCTCGCTGATCTACGACCGCCGACACAGGCAGCTGTTCGCGGTGAACGCCGGCAGCGACACGGTGTCGGCCTTCCGCGTGCGCGCCGACCGGCTCGAGCTCGAAACCGTCCTGCCCTCGGGCGGGGAGTTTCCGGCCAGCGTCGGCGTCCACGGCAACCTCGCCTACGTCCTGAACTCGGGCGGAGACGGCACCGTCAAGGGGTTCTGGATCGGGAACCACGGGTTGAAGCCGATTCCGGGCTCGGTCCGCTCGCTCGGGCTCGGGAACACGAACCCGCCCAACTTCCTGACTTCGCCGGGCCAGGTCGGGTTCACGCCGAACGGGAGCAAGCTGATCGTCACGACCAAAGCGAGCACGAGCGCGATCGACGTATTCGACGTCCGGTTCGACGGTCGTCTGTCGGCGGCGCCGGTGGTCAACCCGTCCGCGACACCGGTGCCGTTTGCCTTCACGTTCGACCCGGCCGATCGGCTCGTCGCCGGCGAGGCGGGAGCGAGCTCGGTGACGACGTATCGGCTCCGCCTCGACGGCACGCTCGTCGATCCCAAGTCACAGGGTGACGGCCAGGGTGCCCTCTGCTGGATCATCGGCGCGCGAGGCTTTTACTACGTCTCGAACACCGCCACCAACAACATCAGCGCTTACCGGATCGACTCGGCCGGCCAGCCCTCGCTGCTGACCGCCACCGGGATCGTCGCGACGACGAATCCCGGTCCGATCGACCTTGTGTCGAGCGGTGACTTCCTCTACGCAGAGACCGGGCTGAACGGAACGATCGACGAGTTCTCGATCGCGGGCGACGGCTCCCTGTCCGCGCTCGGCTCGGTGACCGGTCTGCCCGCCGGGCTCGAGGGCATCGCCGCCTCGTAGGCCGCGCTTCCGGCGCACCCGGGCCCGCTACCCGCGGGCCTGGGTGCAAACCGGTGAGAGCGGCGGGCTAGGCTGGGCTCGTGAGCGTGCGCCGCGACACCGTCGTCTTCCTGCCGGCCTGGAACGAGGAGGAGAACCTCCCGGCCGTGCTCGACGAGCTGCACGAGGGGCTCCCGCAGGCCGACCTGCTCGTGGTCGACGACGGCTCGACGGACGGGACGGCGTCGGTCGCGCGGTCGCACGGCGCCGAGGTGGTCTCCTTCGGCGAGAACCGCGGACTGCCTGCAGGGATCGCGGCGGGCTACGGCTACGCCCTCGAGCACGGCTACGCGTTCTGCGGGCGCGTCGACGCCGACGGCCAGCACCCGGTCGCCGAGCTCGAGCGGCTGCTCGAGCGCGTGCGCGAGGGGACCTGCGACGTCGCGGTCGGCTCGCGCTTCGCCTCCGGCGACGGATTCGAGCCGTACCGCTACAAGCCCTCGGCCGCGCGGCGCTTCGGAACCGCGCTCCTGCGGCGCTCGATGAGGGTCGCGCTGCGAAGGCCGTTCCTCGACGCGACGAGCGGCATGTACGCCGCGAACGCGAAGGCGCTCCCGGCCCTCGCCGAGCCGTACACGAGCGAGGCGCCCGAGGTGCAGGCGCTCCTGCGCCTGAGCGAGGCGGGCCTGCGCGTCGACGAGGTCCCGGTGAACATGCGCCCGCGCGCGGGCGGCGAGTCGAAGCTGCGGGGCAAGAAGTCGGTGCTCGTCGTCCTCACGGTGATCGGCACCCTGCTCGCGTTCGACCGGTACCGACGCCGCCGCTGAGCCGGTGCGACTCGTCGCCGTGCTCGGCTACTCGCCCCGCCGCTGGCAGGGCCTGCACGCGATCTGCGCCGAGCGCCTGAGCTACGCCGAGGGGATCGCCGGCGAGACCGACGCCGTCCTCATCTCCGGCTGGGCGAGGCACCAGGACGCGGCCGGCGAGGTCGAGCTGATGCTGCAGGCCTGGAAGGGCGAAGACGCGACGCTCCTCTCCGACACGAAGGCGCGGAACACGAGAGAGAACGCGCTCGGGGTCGCGGCCGCCGCACGGCGGCTCGACGCGCGCGAGGTCGTGGTCGTGACCTCGAGCTGGCACGCGTTCCGGGCGCGCACGCTGGTCCGCGCGGCGCTCCGTGAGCCCGGCGTTTCGGTGCAGAGCGCCTCGCCCTCCGGCCGGCCTCCCGTGACGCTTCTCGCCCGCGAGCTCGTCTGCCTCGTCGTGCTGCCGGTCGAGCTGATCCGGCTGCGGCGCGCTGTAACCAGAACGTGACAGTCGTTTCGGATCAGGACTCGGCACGGAACGAGATCCCGTCGAGGAAGAGCGAGTTGCCCGTCGCGAGGTTGCCGTTGACCATGGTGACCGACCCGACGACGTTGGCCCCGAAGCCGGAGCCCTGGACAGCGATCTCCGTCGCCTGTGACGTCACGCATTCGCACGCCGCGGGAAAGGTGAGGTAGTTCCCACTCGCCGGCCGGTAGCCGGGCGGCAGCTGGAAGATGGTGGTGTTCGCTGGCCCGTTGATGATCCGTCCCCTCAGGTGCACGACCCCGGTCCGGTCCTTGTAGAAGCCCAGGGGCGCGTCAAACGTATCCCCCTTGTTCTGCCAGGAGTTCTGGAAGGCGGGCTGCCCGGGCGCTCCCACGACGTGGAAGGCCTCCGATGCGGCGAGGCCCTGCGCCGTCGTCGCGTCCGGCACGGTGCCGAGGGTCGACTCGTTGACCTGCGCGCCGGTCAGCGAGTTGCCCTTGACCTTCGCGGCGGTCACGGCGCCCCGCGCGAGCTTCCCGTTCGTGACCGAGCCCTTCCTGAGCTGCTTGGTGCCGACGCTGTTCGCGGGTAGCTTCAGCGCCGCGTAGCCCGTGCCGCCGAGCGAGATCGCAAGTGCGAGGCAGGCGACGATCATGGCAGGCGAGGGCCGATGGATACGAGATCCCACGATTCCTCCTCTCATCGTCGAGGAAGGCGTCAACCGCCCCGCCTGCCGAGAGGCCTTGCGCGCTTCCCCTCTTTGAGCCTGACTTCTAAGGCCTCGGCGAAGCGCTGTCCAGTGGCCCGGGGAGGCTAGAGAGCCAGTCTGCGACCGCGGCCCCCACCGCGGCGCTGCTTCGCAGGGAGTGCGTGCCCGGGATCGTCGTCACCGTGCGGTTGGACCCGGGTGGAGGCAGCCCGAACGGGTCGCGCTCTCCCTGGACGACGAGCGTCGGGACCCGGACGCCCTCGAGCTCGGGCAGGCGGCTCTTCGACGGGTCGTCGCCCTTGCCCGGAGGATGGAGCGGGAACGCGAGGCAGAGCACGGCGGCCGCGCCGATCTCTGCGGCGGTCCGGCACGCGACACGCGCGCCCGCGGAGCGCCCGCCGGCCACGATCGGCAGCTCGTCGAAGGGCAGCTGCGACACGACCGAGATCCAGGCCGCGTCGAGCTGGTGCGCGGGCGCGGGGCTCCGCCGCCCGGCCACGCGGTAGGGCTGCTCGACGAGCGCCACGCTTATCCCCGCGGCCCGGGCCGCGCTCGTCGCCCCGACCAGGTCCGGCGACTCGACTCCGCCGCCGGCCCCGTGCCCGAGCACCATCGCCGCCACCGGCGAGTCGACCGGGTGCAGGTGCACCCGCGCGGGCCCGTGGGGAGTGTCGAGGTCGAGGATCCGCCGAGCCTAGCGGCCGGCTAGCTCTGTGCGGCCGCGCGCGGCCGCCCTTCGATCAAGCGCCGATACTCGGTGGCATCGAACCGCAGCTCATCAGGCCACTGACGGTACGCAAGGCGGTCGCTGTTCCGGTCGACGCTCTCGGTCTCGAGGGCAGGCGTCGACCACGCTGCTTCCCGCCAGACGATCTCGTCGTCTTGCGGTTCGACGAACACCGTGGTTGCTCCGCACCCGATGTCGCCGCACAGCGCGCAAACGTAGAGGGAAACGCGCTCGCCGACGTCGGGTGGCTCCTCCAGGAGAAGGCGTCGAGCGGCGCGTTCTTCTGCTTCCGAGGTACCCCAGCCCAGGACCGAGACGGCCCAGGCGCGGTAGCGCTCGCCACTCAGCGACTCGCCGTCGACGACGAACTTGAGATACCTGCGGGTCAGATCAGCCACGCGTCTCTCTCGCCACTCCAGTTCGAGCCGCATGCGTCCCAGGTTAGAGGCCGCGCGTAGATCCGAGCCGTATGCCGTGGCTGATCATGCGTCGGCTACTCCGAGCCTTCCGTGCCGGCGAAGAGCGCCCGCAGGTCGAGCGAGGGAGCATGCGTGTGGGCGGCCAGGGACACGTAGCGGCGCCCGAGTGCGTCCTTCCCCGCGCCGAGGATCGTGCTCACGAGCCCGAGTGCCTCTGCGTACTGGGAGGGCTCGAGGTCGCCGAGCACCCGTTGCCAGGTTGCCTCTTCGAGGGCGTTGAACGCCGTCTGCACCTCCGACAGGTTGTAGCCGGCCTCGAACCGCTCCTCTGCGACCTCCTGCGCGTAACCGATCATCGGCCCGAGGTCTCGCCCGCGGAGCGCGTCGAGCAGCCGGTCGAGCAACGCCTCCAGACGGCGACGCACCTCGGCCTGCCCGGCGGCCTCGTAGTGCTCGGCATGCGACCGGACGAGCGCCGCCTCGGCCTCGTCGAGAATCGCGTCGCGCTCTTGTGCGAGAAACGCCGCTGTCTCCATGCTGGCTTGTCGCATCGTACGGCGTCACCCACCGCGCGAAGCGCGTCAGCCGTCCGCCGCCTCGACGGCGAACAGGCTCCACTCGCCGGGGACGCCCTTGAGCTCGTGCTCGCCGCGCTCGGCAAACGCGACCCTCGAGCCGATCACGAGGTCCTTGACGGTGTTCGACACGAGCACCTCGTCGGACCCGGCGAGCGCCGCGATCCGCGCCGCGATGTGCACGGCGATGCCGGCCAGCTTGCCGTCGACGAGCTCGCATTCGCCGGTGTGGAGCCCGGCTCGGATCGACAGGCCGAGCGCGCTCACCGAGTCCGCGATCGCCGCTGCGCAGCGGATCCCGCGCGCGGGGCCGTCGAACGACGCGACGAACCCGTCGCCCGCGGTGTCGATCTCGCGGCCGCGGAAACGCTCGAGCTGCCGTCGCACGAGCGCGTGGTGGCGCTCCAGGAGATCGCGCCAGCCTCGGTCGCCGAGCTCCGCGGCGAGCGCGGTCGAGCCGACGATGTCGGTGAAGAGGATCGTCGCGAGCACGCGGTCGGGCTCGGGCGCGGTCCGCACGCCGGTCAGGAACTCCTCGACCTCACCGAGCAGCGGATCGGTCTCGCCCACCCATGGGAGGTGGTCCTCGCCCGGGAGCTCGACGAGCTTCGCGTCGGCAATGTGCTCTGCCAGGTACTCGGCCTCGCCCCGCGGCGTGATCGGATCCTCGCGCTCGTGGCGCCAGGCGGCGGCGCCGTGGCCGAAGCGCGCGTCGCCCCGAAAGAGGACGAGCGTGGGCGAGTGGATGGTCGGCAGCACGTCGCGGACGTCGATCTGGCTGTTCATCCGCAGCAGGGCGAGGGCTGCTCCCGGGCTCGCGGCGTGCCGCATGAACGTGCGCCACGTCTGGCGATAATCCTCGTCGTCGGCCCGTGTCGGCGCGGGGATGCTCGGATCGATCGCGTCGGGCCAGTTCTGCTGCAGCTCGTGCATCCGCGCGTCGAGCTCCTCCTGCGTCATGAGCTTCGCGCCCGCGCGCGCGAACGAGCCGTAAAGGATCAGCGCCGCCGTACGCTCCGGGTACGTCGCGGCGAAGAGGGCGCTCATCGCGCCGCCCTCGGAGACGCCCATTAGCGCGGCCCGCTCCGAGCCGACCGCGTCCATGACCGCGCGTACGTCGTCCATCCGCTCCTCGAGGATCGGCAGCTGGTCGACGGGCACCCGGTCGGAGAGCCCGGTGCCGCGCTTGTCGAAGAAGATCAGCCTCGCGAACGACGCGAGCCGGCGGAAGAAGGCCGCCTCGAGCGGGTCGTCCCAGGCGAGCTCGACGTGCGTGATCCAGCCAGGCACGAACACGAGGTCGACCGGCCCGTCGCCGATCACCTGGTAGGCGATGTGGACGTCGCCGCTCCTCGCGTACCTCGTCTCGGGCGTCACAGCGCTTGCCTGCGCGAGGTCGGTGTCAGCTAGTCGAGATCGGCCGGCGGCTCAGGTGGGGGCGGCTCGCCGTTCCGGGCCGCCTCGCGCCGTTCCTGCTTGAGCTGACGCTTGAGCGTGCGCTTCTGCTCGACCGCGCGCTCGCGGTTGAGCTTGTTGATCGTCTGCTGCCGCTTCTTGTTCGCCATTCGCTCTCCTAACCTCGAGTGCTCCGGCCGCGCATCCGGGCCCTGCGCGCCGGGACGTCCGGAACGAACTCCACGTTGTGCGCCTGACGCGATCCGCTGCTGCTCTCGATCTCGAAGGTGACGACCTTGTGCGCGCAGCGTCCCTCCGGCCGCTCGCCCGGAGCGAAGCCGTCGCCGGCCACAGCCAGGCGCTCACCCTCGTCCGTCATGATGAAGCCGTGGTCCTTCACCGCGTTGAACCAGAGCATCTGGCCTCGCATCGCGAGTCCTTTCGCTAAGAGCCGGCGCGCGCCGCGGCGTGCGGCGCGCGCCCAGCTCGGTTAACCGGCCAGCGTGACGTTCTTCGCCTCGGGGCCCTTCTCGCCCTCGGCGGCCTCGTACTCGACCTTCGCGCCTTCGGCGAGCGACTTGTAGCCCTCACCGGCGATGGACGAGTGATGCACGAAGAGATCCTTCTCGCCCTCGTCGGGGCTGATGAAGCCGTACCCCTTCGAGTCGTTGAACCACTTCACTGTTCCTGTAGCCATGAAAAAACACCTCCTTCTACCTGTCACGAACGGTAGATGGGAGGCGTCAGCCGACCAGATACACGCTCTGTGGAGCTTTCAGGCTAGCGCAAGGCGTCCTTCAGGGGACGTGGACGCCGCGCCGGCCACCCCCTAGGTCGGGCTGCGGCGCTGCTCCGTCGAGGCGAACAGCGTGATCCCGATCGCCGCCAGCGCGACCGCGACGAGGAACTGGATGAGCCAGCCGACGTCGAAGAGGTTCGCGAGGATCCCGCCGAGGAGGCTCGCGGCGACGCCGACGAGCGCCGTCGCGAGCAGGCTGATCTCCTGCCGTCCCGGAAGCACGAGCCGCGCCAGCGCGCCGATGACGAGACCGGTGGCCACGAGCCAGAGCAGGTTGAACGCCAGGCCCAGGAGGGCCCCCCCGAACAGCAGCACGAGGATGACGATCAGCAGGACGACGATCACGCCCACGG
>Ga0335084_10008376_pt1 | contig 10300 bp, 9 predicted proteins | sample Lox_Sample_44_FD_206721 | JGI IMG/M metagenome (GOLD analysis project Ga0335084, IMG submission 206721) | Soil microbial communities from Loxahatchee National Wildlife Refuge, Florida, United States - Lox_Sample_4.4 | ecosystem: Environmental > Terrestrial > Soil > Wetlands | place: USA: Florida... | reverse complement strand
GTCGCCTCCGGCCAGGACGAGCTTGCCGTGCTGTCGCGCGCGCTGCGCGAGATGGTGGCGCGGCTCCAGCGCAACCAGCTCGACCTCGAGCGCGAGAAGACGGAGAAGGACCGCGCGAACGACGAGCTCCGCAACAAGAACGAGGAGCTGCGCCGCGGCAACGAGCTGCTCGAGCAGCTCTCCTTCACCGACGGCCTCACGCGCCTGCACAACCACCGCTACTTCCAGGACCGGCTGCGGATCGAGGTGCGGCGCTCGGACCGCACTGGCGAGCAGCTCGCCCTGCTGCTCGTGGACATCGACGACTTCAAGGCGCTGAACGACCGCCACGGCCACGCGGTCGGCGACCAGGTGTTGCGTCAGGTCGGTAGCGTGCTGAACGAGAGCGTGCGCGAGGCGGACCTGCCGGCGCGCTACGGCGGAGAGGAGTTCGTCGTGCTCGCGCCGCACACGGGCAAGGTGGGCGCGCTCGCGCTCGCGGAGAAGCTGCGCGGGGCGATCTCGCGCTCGCGCTTCGAGGCCGAGGGCCCGAGCGGGGCGTCCGCGCAGCACGTCACGGTCTCGATCGGCGTCTCCGTCTACGGCGGCGACGCCCGCCGGCTCTTCAACGACGCGGACCGCGCGCTCTATCAGGCGAAGGCGACAGGAAAGGATTGCGTGGTGTTCGTGGGAGACGTCGACGCCGAGAACGACTAACCGACGCCGTCTCGGTCGGAGCCGTGCGGGTCAGGGCGCGAGCAACAGAGGCGCGTGCACCCAGCCCACCTGTCCGCTCGGCGTGCGGACCAATGTCCAGTCGCCCTCGCCGCGCTCCGGCAGGACCGGCGTAGCGTGCGCGAGCACCGCGAGCACCGCGTGATCGAGCGAGGGGCCGGCGCGCAGGTTCACGCGCTCGCCGGCCACCACCCGCATCCCCGGCCAGCCGGCCACGAGCGACGCCTCCTGCGCCAGGCTGTCCGCGATGCCCTGCGCGCGCGACGCGAAGAAGACCGCCGCGGCCACGTGGTCGAGATCGAGCTGCCGTTGCCCCTCGACCAGCTTCGCGCGCGCCTCCTCGACGCGGTCCTGCCGCCACGGCACGCGGCGGCTCACGCGATCGAGCGCGATGCGCGCCTCGGCGAGCCCCGAGACCGCGTCGGCTCGCGACTGCGAGCCGCGCAGCCCCGACTCCATCGCCACGATCGAGGCCTCCGCGCGCGCGAGGTCTTCGCGCAGGCGCGTGATCTCGCGCTCGAAGAATTCGACGCGCTCGGCCTCGGCGCGGCGGTAGACCTCGATCTCCGCCTTGTTCTCGACCGCCTCGTTCGAGGCGTCGTCCGGGGCGGAAAACCACCAGGATCGGCCAGACCGGGATCCGGAGCTCTGGCACGCGAGCGCCAGTCCCACGATCAGCAGTGAAGCGCGGCTCCTGCGCATCGCCGGACACATCGACCGCTGCGACGGCCGTCTTGACTCCTCCACGATCGCGCCGCGCGAAGGCTCTTTCCCTGCCGCGGTGCCGCGGCGTACGCTCCGCGCGCCGGCCGACGCCGGAGGAGGTGGTGATGGCGAAGAAGAAGGCATCGAAGTCCCGCAAGAAGGTCGCGCGCAAGAGACCCGCGAAGTCGGCGCGCGCTCGCAAGCCGGCGCGCGGCGCGTCGATCGAGGCGCTCGCGCGCAAGATCGTCCGCGCGACCAGCCTTCCGGTCTTCCCGCTGCGCCAGTTCTACACCGACGACGCGGTCTCCGAGGAGGCGACCGGCAACGTGTCGCGCGGCATCGCGGGGCTCGAGGAGAAGCTGAAGGGCTGGGAGCAGATGCAGTCGGGCACGAAGTGGAAGGCGCGCAACGTCTGGTGTCGCGGCAACACGATCTGCATCGAGTGGGATGCAGAGGTCACGCTGCGCGACGGCCGCATGGTCCCGCTGCGCGAGATCGGCGTACACGAGATCCGCGGCGGTAAGATCGCGGCCGAGCGGTTCTACTACAACCCGATGGCGCTCGCGCCGCCCGCGACGCCCTGACCCGGCGCGCGCGGCGCGTTCATTCTCCGTTCGCGGGTTCCAGCCACTCGATCCAGCGGCCGTGGTGGTGGGCTCTCGCGAGCAGGCGCTCCTCGCCGCCCGGCCAGCTTTGGAGCCGCAGCTCGCAGTAGTGGATGCCGGGCGCCTCCATGCGGAGCCAGAAGAGCGGGGCGTCGGCAGTCGCGGCTGCGCCGGCGGACGCCAGCCGCTGCGCGAGCTCCTTCCGGTCGTCCGCCGGGAGGTACCACCACATGTGCGAGTGGAAGAACACGGTCGCGACCCCGCGCGCGGGCGACGCGAGCTCGCGCGCCGCGAATTCGCAGGCCCCGATCCGCTCGAGCGGCGCGCCCTCGGGCGGGAGCCCCGCGGCGGCGGCGCGCAGCAGGCGATGGCGGTCTGGCTGGTCGGCCCACAGGAAGGACTCGATGCGGCGCAGCTGCGCCGGGTCGCGCACGTCGAGCGGGTAGAGATCGCAGCCGCGTCGCGACGCGACCTCGACCGGCGCATCGAGGTCCGGCGGACCGCCGCGCCACTCGGCGTCGAGCCCGAGCGGGGCACTCGGGTCGCCCCAGCGGTGCGGCCCGAGCTCGTAGCGATACCGATCCCAGAAGAGGTTGAGGCCGGCGCTGCTGCCGATCTCGAGCAGCCGCAGCGGCAGCCCGCCCGCGCGCGCCGCCGCGAGGAAGCCGCCGAGCAGCGCCGCGCAGCGGCGCACCTCGTTGGTCTGGACCTGCGTGTCGAGGCGCGGCCGGATCTCCGCGGCGTGTCGCTCGATCACGCGCGCGAAGGCGTCCGCGGTGTCGGGCCAGCGCGGCGTGCCGCCCATCGAGGGGTAGAAGCGCGCGAGCTCTGGCGCGCGACCCTCGAGCGCGAGGCCCTGCACCGCGCCGACCACCCGCTGCGGCAACGCGTCGAGCAGCGGCTGGCCCTGCCAGTCCTCGAGCAGACGAGCCAGCGCTCCTTCGCTCTCCAGCTCGGAGACGCAGCGCTCCATCAGCCTCGCGGTCAGCTCGGAGCCGGCCTTGCGGCAGCCTTCCACCTGGGCGCGAAACGTGTCGACGATCTCGCGGCGGACCATGGGGGCCTCGGTCGGGCGCGCCGCCTCCGCATAGCGAAAGCCGGCCCCGTCGGTCAATCCGGTGCCCACGAGCTGCCGGCGTGTGACGAGCCTCACGTCACCGGCAGCGGGGGCCGATAGCGAGGGGTCAAGGTGTGCATCCAGGGCGCTCATGGCACAGCCGAGCTCGGTCGCTGAATCCTCGGAGCGCCCCCCGGCGTCGCCGGGGGGCGGCGCGCCCGTGTCGCGCCCGCGCGCGCTGCCGCGCGTGCAGGCCCTAATCGACGCGGGACGTGATCGGCGCGCCGCGAGCGACACGTCGTGGTGGGAGCAGATGCTCGAAGCGCTGCGCTCGCTCCTGCGCCCGCCGGTGCTGCGCCACGCCGTCGCAGCGCTCCGGCGCGGCAATCTCGACGCCGCGTTCGCCTTGCTGTGCGAGGAGGTGAAGGAGCGGCCGGGGCGCGCCGAGAGCGCGCTGCTCTTCTGGAACGTCGCGCTCTCGTGCGAGCGAGCGTCCGAGGCGGCCGACGCGATGGCGAAGCGGGTGCGGGCCGAGGCCGCCGCGGACGCGAGCCTCGAGCAGGCCGCGAATCACTTCGCAGAGCTGGTGGCCGCGGTGCCCGAGGCGGTGGTCGACGCGTCCACGCTGGTGAAGCTGCTGCCGCTGCTGCGTGCGCGCAGCGAGCAGGCTCGCGGCGAGTCCGCGAAGCTCGAGGCCTACGGGCTCTGGACCGACACGATGCGGCGTTGCGTCGACCCGTCGCACGGATCGCTCAATCCGGCGCTCGCCCTGCGCCTCGTCGAGGAGGCGCGCGGCGTCGACGCCGACGTCGCCCGCCGCGCCGCGCAGGTCGCGCTCCAGTCGAGCGGTCTGCACGAGGCGCGGCGCACGCGGCTGCAGGAGCTGCTCGCGTCGCTCGAGCGCGGCGAATGGCCCGAGGCCCAGGCGGTCGCGACGTCGCCGCGCGGGGCGGTGACTCCGACTCCGGCTCCGGCGCCCCGTCCGGTCGCACCCGCGCGCGCACCGACGCCGGCGCGTGTTGCCGCACCGACTCCCGCGCCGGCCGCTCGGGCCGCCGCGCCCGCACGCCCCGCCGCGCCGGCGCCTGCGCCGCCGCGCCCGAGGCGAGCACGCGCCGCCGCCCCGATCGAGGAGAGCGCGGAGCCGGCGCCGAGCGGACGCCGCACCGTGGCGCTCACGCAGGACGAGATCGAAGCCGCGTCGTCGCGGCTCGCCGAGCGCATGTCCGGGCGCCACACGGCGCCGGCCTCGCCGCCGGTCGCATCGCCGGCCGCGCCGCCGTCGCTGGCCCGGCCCGAGCCGGAGCCCGACGAGAAGGAGAAGGACGAGCCGATCGCACTGCTCGAGCAGGACGAAGCGCTCTCGATCCTCGAAGAGGACGGCGAGACCCCGATCCTCGAGGTCGACGCCGAGGACGATTCGCTCGCGCAGCCGGAGACCCTGGATGCGAGCGTCGCCTCGGCGCTGCTCGAGGCGGAGGGCCCCGCGACCGGTGACGAGCCCGAGGCCGTGCTCGAGGACAGCAACCCGGACTTCGAGTTCGGCGGCGCCGCAGCCGGCGCGGTCACGTCGTACGCGGACGAGCCCGAGGACGCGATCCTCGACGAGCGCGACGCGGGTACCGACTTCGAGTTCGGGTCCGCGCCGGGCGAGGGCCTGGCGGAGGCCGAGCTCGAGCCGGGCGCTGCAGCGGCCGACGAGGACTTCGCGCTCGGCGCGCCGGAGGAGCCGGGCCGCGACGAGGACTTCGAGATCGGCGCGCCGCTCGAGGCCGAGCTCGAAGAGGAGCCCGCGGTCGAGACGGAGCCCGCGCTCGAAGCGGAGCCCGCCGTGGACGAGGCGCCGTCGCTTCGGGCCATCGACATCCTGCCGGTGGAGATCGGCGCAGAGGGTCTCGTCGCCTACGAGGTCGCGCAGGCGCAGCGCACGCGCATCGACTACCGCGCCATCGAGGCGATCGCCGCCGCCGAGGTGACGGACCTCGCCGAAGATCCGATCCTCGTCGTCGAGCTGGTGCTGCGCGCGCGCGAAGGACGACCGCGCAGCGCGCTCCGCATGCGCTGCGACACCTTCGACGCCAGCACGCTCTTCCCGGACCGCACCGACGCGGGGCAGGCCGTCCGCGCGATGCTCGCCGATCTGCTGGAGCGGACGCGCGCGATCCCGCTGCCGGATCCCGACAGCGCGCTCGCGATCCAGCCGCAGCGCTTCGAGAGCCTCGCGGCCTTCGAGGCGGCGATCGCCGAGCGGCTCTGCGCCTGAGTCGCGCGTCGCATGTATGCTGGCCGCGGGAGGACCCCCCGTGCGCCTCGAGAAGCCTCGCGTGCTGCCGCTCTCCGACGCCGAGATCGACCCCGAGCTGCGCGAGCGATTCGGCCAGGGACCGATCCTCAACATCTTCCGCACGCTCGCGAACCATCCGAAGCTGACGAAGCGCTGGCTGGTCTTCGGCAACCACGTGCTGGCGCGCAACACGCTGCCGCCGCGCGAGCGCGAGCTCGTGATCCTCCGCATCGGCTGGCTCTGCCGATCGGGCTACGAGTGGGGCCAGCACGTGCGCATCGCGAAGGACTCGGGCCTGCGCGACGACGAGATCGCGCGCATCCCGCGCGGTGCCGACGCGCCCGGCTGGAGCGATTCGGAGCGCGCGCTGCTGCGCGCGACCGACGAGCTGCGCGCCGACGCCTTCGTCTCCGACGCGACCTGGCAGGCGCTCGCGCAGCACTTCGACACGCAGCAGGTGATGGACCTCGTCTTCACGGTCGGCCAGTACCAGCTCGTGTCGATGGCGCTGAACAGCTTCGGCGTGCAGCCGGAGCCCGGCCTCGCGCGCCTGCCCGAGCCGTGACCGGGCGGCTCGCCGGCAAGGTCGCGATCGTGGTCGGCGCCGGGCAGACGCCCGGCGAGACGATCGGCAACGGGCGTGCGACGGCGCTCCTGATGGCGCGCGAGGGCGCGCGCGTGGTGGCAGTCGACCTGCGCCTCGAGTCCGCCGAGGAGACCGTCGCGCTGATCCGCGACGAGGGCGGCGAGGCGCGTGCGCTGCAGGCCGACGCGACCCGCGACGCCGACTGCGAGGCGCTGATCGCCGAGTGCGCGGCGCGCTATGGCCGGATCGACGTGCTCCACAACAACGTCGGCATCGGCGGCGGCGACGCGGGTCCGGCGAACGTCACCGAAGATGTCTGGGATCGCATCCTCGCCGTGAACCTCAAGAGCGTCGTCTTCCCGTGCAAGCACGCGCTGCGCGTGATGCGCGAGCAGCGCGCCGGCTCGATCGTCAACGTCTCCTCCATCGCCGCGGTCTGCTCGACCGGCATCGTCGCCTACAAGACCTCGAAGGCCGGCGTGAACGCCTACACGCAGTCGCTCGCGATCGGCAATGCGAAGTACGGCATCCGTGCGAACGCGATCATGCCGGGTCTGATGAACACCCCGATGGCGATCGAGGGCATCTCGAAGGCACTCGGCGTGCCGCGCGAGGAGCTGATCCGGCAGCGCGACGCGCAGGTGCCGCTCGGCGCCCGCATGGGCACCGCGTGGGACGTTGCCTTCGCCGCGCTCTTCCTCCACTCCGACGAGGCGCGCTTCATCACGGGCGTGGCGCTGCCGGTCGACGGGGGTCAGAGCGCGCGGGTCGGCTAGCAAGGAGGCCGACGCAAGTCGGCCGACGCGCAGCGAGGCGAAGCCGAGCGAAGGCCGGTAGCCCGAGCGCGAGCGAATAGCGAGCGCGAAGGTCCGGCAAGGAGGCCGACGCAAGTCGGCCGACGCGCGCAAGCGCCGGAGGCGCGCGCAGCGAGCCGAAGGCGAGCGAAGGTGGGCCCCCGCAAAGACGGGCGAAGCCGAGCGAAGGCCGGCAAAGGGTCTAGCCGCGCAGCCGCCTCTCGAGCGCCTCGAGCGCGGCCGGGGTCGGCGGCGCGCCGCCGACTCCCTGCACCAGGAAGCGGTCCTCCGCGCGGCCGTCCGGCGTCGTGCGCACGGACAGCTCGTGCGGGTAGAGGCTGCAGAAGGCCATGCGGTCGAGGACCGTCGCGAGGAAGCCGATGCGGTCGGGCCCGCCGACATGGATGCGCGCGGCCCCGCTCGCGCCGGGCTCGACGCGAAGATCCTCGATCGAGATCGCGACCGGTTTCGCGACGCCGGTCGGGCGGTGGCGCGCCATGTGCACGAAGTCGTGCGCGCGCGGCGAGGCGCCGCACGGCGACGGCTCGAGCAGGAACACGCCCGCCCACAGCGAGGTACGCACGCGCCGCGCCTCGGCGGCGAGCACCGAGAGCCGCGCCGCATAACAATGCAGCGACAGGTTCCCGCACCACTCGGGCGGGAACCATCCCCAGATGCACAGACGCCAGAGCACTCCGTCCGGGCTGCACTCGCAGCCTGCGCCCGCCTCGCGGCGCATCCGTTCGATCACCGGCTCGAGCTCGAGCCGCGGCATGGCCGTCGCAACCGGCATGACTCCACCCCCGCGGCGGCGACTGCGAATTGCACGCGACGTGCCCGCCCGGGCGGGAGGGAGCGCGCGCGCAGCGGCTGGGATCGGCGCGGGGTGTGCCTCGCGGCTGGGCAGCACTCTGTCGCGGCCCCGGTCACTCGCTCTCTTCGTCTGCCTCGTCCGGCTCGCCGTCGTCGCCCGATCCGGCCGGCTCGCCGTCCTCGTTCTTGCGCGCCTCGCTCGCCGGCTGGCTCACCTCGTTCGGCCCGCTCGGCGAGACGCGCAACGTCTCTCGCGAGCCGTCGCCGTGCCGGACCCAGAGATCGAGCACGTCCGCGCTGGCGAACTTCGCGAGCACCATGGCGGTCGCGGAGGGATCGGCGAGCGGGATTCCGTTGATGTCCGTCACCACATCGCCGCTCCGGAGCCCGATGCGTTCGTACACGCCGCCGGCCGGAATCGCTTCGAAGCGGAGGCCGACCATCTTCCCGTCCTCGTACACCGCGCTGACGTCGCCCTCGGGCCGCGCGCCGGGACCGAGCGCGTGCTCGAGCACGGGGGCCGGCACGCGCGCCTGCTTGCCGTTCTCCTCGGGCGGCTTCGCGGGCGCTTCCGCCGTCTGGCCCGGCGCGCGTGCGGACCGCTCGCGATGCGTGATCACGAGCTGCTCGCGCGCGCCCGCGTGATCGAGGAGGACGCGCGCTCGCTCGATCCTCACGATGCGCGCATCGGGATGCGCCTCGAAGTGCTCGCCCTCGCGCAGCACTTCGTTCGTCTCTCGCTCCGTGTCCTCGATCGTGGCCAGTGAGAGTGCGTGGTTCTCCCGCACGACGGTCGCTTGCAGGTGCAGCGGCAGCTTCGTCTCCGGGGCGTCTTCATCCTCGTCGGAGGGCGGCGGCGGGGTCGGCAGAACCGCGGGAGGCGGCGCCGCGACGTCCGCGGAGCCCCGGTCCGCCGGAGGGTCTGCCTCCGGCGCGTTCGCGAGCGCCCACGCGAGGAGCGTGGCGAGGAGCGCGAGCGCCGTGAGCGCGAGCAGGGTGCGCCGGGTGGATCGCGCCGCCATGGGGGAGAATCCGTCTCGATTGTAGGACGATGCGGCGGGGGAGGGGGATGCGCTTCGAGTACCAGCGAGTCGAGTCGCTTCCGCGGCTCGCGTGGTGCGCTCGGCTCGCACGCGGCGCGTCGTCGATGCGCGTGCGCCACGGCCCGTGGGTCGAGACGCGCGCCGACCGCTTCTTCGAGGGCGCGTGGGACGGCGACTTCGCCGACGGTCGCTTCGACGCGGCCACGGCGTTCACGGGCAGCGGCTGCATCGCGCGCGAGTCGGAGGTCGTCTGCGTCGCGTCGATGAACGCGTGCGAGTGGCTCTTCGCTTTGCGCGACGGCGACGAGCTCTGGATCTCGAACTCGCTGGTCTTTGCCCTGGTCGAAGCCGACGACGCGCCCGACCTCTCGTATCCCTGCTACTACGGCGACATCCTCGGCGTCTTCCGCGCTGGCGTGACCCGGCCCGAGCGCGCGTGGGTGCCGACGCGGCGCGGCCGGCGCCTCTTCCTTCACCCGTGTGTCAGCCTGCGCGTGTCCGCCGATCTCGTGATCACGCGCGAGCCGCGCCGCGAGCCCGCGCCGCCGGATCGCTACGAGGACTACCTGCACAGGCTCGAGGACACGCTCGCGCGCGTGCTGTCCAACGCCGCGGACGAGCGCCGCTCGCGCCGGCTTCGCCCGGTGGTGGCGGTGTCGCGCGGCTACGACTCGCCCGCCGTCGCGGTGATGGCGTCACGCGCTGGTGTGCGGGAGGCGGTGACCTTCACGGACGTGAAGGGCACGGGCGAGGCCGACAGCGGCAGGGAGATCGCGGAGCGACTCGGTCTCCGCGTGACGGAGTACCCCCACCTCGCCTATCGGGATCTCCCCGGCATGCCCGAGGCCGAGGCGTCGCTCTGCGATTGGGGCTGGAATGCTCCCTACGCCGCGATGGAGCCGCAGCTCACGGGCGCGCTGCTGCTCAGCGGCAGCCACGGAGACATCGTCTGGCGGACGAGCCCGGTCTTCCCGTCGCTGCGCCACCCGACCGCGACCACCACCGGCGGCGGGTCCATGCTCGAGCTGCGATTGCGCGCGGGCTACGCGCACATGGCCGTCCCCTATGTGGTCTCCATGGACCCGCGCCCGCTGCGGCGGATCAGCCTGTCCGCCGAGATGCGGCCCTGGTCGATCGGCGGCGACTACGATCGCCCGATCCCGCGGCGCATCGTCGAGCAGGCCGGCATTCCGCGCGAGGGGTTCGGGCGCAGCAAGTCCAACGCGGCGCACGCGCCGTTCCGGCAGCTCGACGCGGCGCGGCCCTCGCATCGGGATCTGCTCCGCTTCGTGGACGCGCTGCCGCGCGACCGCGCGCGCGAGTGGAAGCATCGCCTCCTCTGGCGCGCCTATCGTGCGGACGAGTGGGCGAGCCTGGGGGCCGAGCGCGCGCTGCGCGCCCTCGGCGCCGACGTCCTCCTCTACCCGAGGGTCCCTGCGCGCTGGCGCAAGCCGACGACGGTCGCGTCTTGGGCGTTTCATTGGGGCTTCGAGAAGATCCGCGACCGCTATCGCGTGGCGTGACCGCGGTCGGCGTCTCGCCGCGGCCGCGTGCTAGGCTCCGGGCTTCTTCGGGGGCGATCGGCTTCGACGGGTGGTCGAAGGCGAGCGCTGCGTGTCGAGGTCGTCACCAACCTCGTGAAACCGGTGGCACGTTGGTAGTTACAACTGCCGACAGCAACTACGCACTCGCTGCCTAG
>Ga0335084_10008375_pt1 | contig 10301 bp, 12 predicted proteins | sample Lox_Sample_44_FD_206721 | JGI IMG/M metagenome (GOLD analysis project Ga0335084, IMG submission 206721) | Soil microbial communities from Loxahatchee National Wildlife Refuge, Florida, United States - Lox_Sample_4.4 | ecosystem: Environmental > Terrestrial > Soil > Wetlands | place: USA... | reverse complement strand
GTTCCCCAGCATCGGCCACGAGATCGATCCGTTGAGCTGGCGTGCCAGCAAGCCGAACGAGATGAAGTGACGCGTTGGCGTCATTGCGAGCGTCGCGAAGCAGTCCAGAAATTGGGCTCCTCGCAATGACGGCATAAGTGAGCGACGGCGGCTGAGAGCCGGGGCCTCGCCTTGAACCGGCGAGGTTAGATCAGTACGCTTCCTGACAGGCGGCCGGACACAGGCCGCACCCTTAAGGGAGGCGGCGATGCGCGCGATACTTGCGCTGACGGCACTTCTGCTGATCGCAGCGGGCGCGCCGTGTCCCGCGACCGCCCAATCGAACGCTCCAGCCCTCGCCGGCCGCGTCAGCTCCGCGAACGAGCCCGCGATGGAAGGCGTGCTGGTCAGCGCCAAGCGCGCCGGCTCGACGATCACGGTCACCGTCGTCAGCGACCGCGCCGGCCGCTACGCCTTCCCCACCGACCGGCTTTCCCCCGGCAACTACGTCCTCGCCATCCGCGCGATCGGTTACGACCTCGACGGCCCGGATAAGGTGACGGTCGTCGCCGGCGGCACCACGCGCGACCTCACCTTGCGCAAAACCGACGATCTCGCGGCCCAGCTCACCAACGCCGAATGGATCGCGAGCGTCCCCGGCACCGAGGCGCAGAAAGCCAGCCTGCTCGGCTGCGTCGGCTGCCACACCCTGGAGCGGCCGATATATTCGAGCCACAGCGCGGAAGAGTTCATCGAAGTCTTGCGCCGCATGGCGGGCTACGCGCAGGTCAGCCAGCCCAATCGGCCGCAGAAGAAGCTGTACGCGCCGGAGGCGAATGCCCCGGACGAGCGCTTCAAACCGCAGGCCGCGTGGCTGGCCTCGATCAACCGCAGCGAGACGAACGTCTGGGCGTATCCGCTCCGGACCTTCCCGCGGCCGAGCGGCCGCGCCACGCGCGTGATCGTCACCGAGTACGATCTGCCGCGCGACGAGATCCAGCCGCATGACGTGATCGTCGATCGTCGGGGCATGGCCTGGTACAGCGACTTCGGCCAGATGTTCCTGGGCTCGCTCGATCCCAAGAGCGGCAAGGTCAGCGAATATCCGCTGCCGGTGCAGAAGCCGGCAGCACCGCAAGGCTCGCTGGCGCTGCGCGCCGACGCGGCCGGCGATCTCTGGCTCGGCATGATGTTCCAGGGCGGCGTCGCCCGCTTCACCCCGGCAAGCCAGAAGCTGCAGATCTTCCCGCTGCCGGCGGACCGTAACGACGATGGCACGCAGGTCAACATGGTCTCCCCCGAGCGCTCGGCGGTCGACGGCAAGGTGTGGCTGCAGGACACCGGCAAGCGCGAGGCGGCGCACCGCCTCGATCTCAAGACGGGACAGTTCGAGACGTTCGAGCCGTTCAAGAACGCAGGGCCGGATGCGCCGTTCCCGCCGGGCCTGCGGCATGTGCTTTATGACGTGATCCCGGACAGCGCCAACAACGCCTACTTCACCGATCTCACGAACACCGTGATCGGCCGCATCGACGCCAAGACCGGGCAGGCCCGGTTCTGGCGCACGCCGACGCCGAACGCCAACACGCGGCGCGGCTCGATGGACTCGCAGGACCGCTTCTGGTTCGCCGAGCATCGCGGCAACCGCATCGGCATGTTCGACCCCAAGACCGAGCAGATCATTGAATGGGAGGCGCCCCTGCCGTGGTCGGCGCCGTACGACGTCGCCGTAGACAAGAACGGCGACGCATGGACCGGCGGCATGACCAGCGACCGCATCCTGCGCCTCGATCCCAAGACCGGCGACATCGTCGCCTATCTGCTGCCCCGCGAGACCAACGTCCGGCGCGTGTTCGTCGACAGCTCCGGCCCGCGGCCGGTGTTCTGGGTCGGCAACAACCACGGCGCGTCGATCATCCGGCTGGAACCGCTGGATTGACCAGCGTCCGGTGGGACCCCCGGCGATGACGCTTGCGCCGCCCAGGATTTTGCCGAAGACTTGCCGCCTCATCTCCCTTCATGAGGTCCTGCATGCGCTTGTCGCTCGTTCTCTCCGGTGCCGCGGTTGCGGTGGCCGTGCTCGCCGTCGCGTCGCCCACGCCGTCCTGGTCGCAAGCCAAGCAGCCGCCGAGCTGTGCGGCGATCGCGTTCCGCCCGATCCCCGCCGGCATGCCCGACGGCCAGCAGGACGCCGGGCTCTACCGCTCGCGCTTCGGCCTGGTCGAGGTGAAGGGGATGGTCAAAGGCGGCCAGGCCGGCGACTACTTCGTGACGATGAACAACAAGAAGCTGGATGCGGCGGCGAGCCTGCCGAGCAGCGTCGCCTCCTGCGCCACGGCCAAGCACCTGCCGGCCCCCGGCAAGGCAGCCGACAGCTGCGCACCCGACAAGCTCCAGCTGCTGATCGACCACGCCGGCGACAAGCGCTATTTCGTGCTGTACGGCCGGCAGTCCGGCAGCTGGCGCGTGTGCTCAACCGGGGTTGGCTGACCTTGGGGGCTGACGGCGCGGGCTCAGCGGATGCCGGCTCAGTGCTCGGCGATCGTCCAGGTCGGCTCTTGGACGCCGCAGAAGTTCTGGGCGTCCTGCCCGGCCTCGGTGGCGGCGCTCAGGCACAGGGTGTCAGCGCCGATGTGCCAGCGGCTTGGGTCTGACGTGACGCCCATGCCCAACGTCAGCCCCAGACTCAAGCCGCACACCATGGCGAGCAGGTCGTTGTCGAAACTGTCGCTCATGGACGCATGCTGGCACGGCAACGTTAAAGCTCCCTTGATCTGGATCAATCGGATGGCCTCGCTATGATGGACGCGATGTCCCCAGCCAGCGCCCGTCTCGGCGACTTTCTGGCCGATTCCGACCGCGCCGTGGTCTTCACCGGGGCCGGCATCTCGACCGAATCCGGCATCCCCGACTTCCGCAGCCCCGGCGGCGTCTGGTCGAAGATGAAGCCGATCTATTTCCAGGAGTTCGTCGGCTCCGAAGCCATGCGGCGCGAGTCCTGGACCCGCACCTTCTCGGGCGTGATGGGCTGGACCGGCGCCAAGCCGAACGCCGGCCACTACGCCGTCGCCGACCTGGTGGCGCGCGGCAAGGTCACCGCGGTGATCACCCAGAACGTCGACAACCTGCACCAGGACGCGGGCGTGCCGCCCGAGCGCGTGATCGAGCTGCACGGCAACGCGACCTACGCCACCTGCCTCGAATGCGGGCTCAGGCACGAGCTCGAGGTGCTGAAGCAGAGCTTCCTCGGCCGCGGCGAGATTCCGGTCTGTCGCGCGTGCGAGGGCCTGGTGAAGACCGCGACCATCTCGTTCGGCCAGGCCATGCCGGCCGACAAGATGATCCGCGCCGAGGAGGCGACCTTGGCCTGCGACCTCTTCATCGTGCTCGGCTCGTCGCTCGTCGTGTACCCGGCGGCGGGCTTCCCGCTGATGGCGAAGGAGAACGGCGCCCGGCTCGTCATCATCAACAAGGAGCCGACCGAGCAGGACCGCTATGCCGATCTCGTGATCCACGACAGCATCGGCGCGGTGCTGTCGGCCGCCGTGAAAGGCCACTGACCATGAGCCTCGTAAGCGACATCACCGTGACCGTCGGCGGCAGCCCGATGACCGTGCTGGTCGCGCGGCCGCCGGTGCCGACCCCCTGCCCGGCGGTCGTGCTGACCCACCACCGCGGCGGCATCGACGAATTCACCCAGCGCACCGCCGAGCGCCTCGCCGCCAACGGCTTCATCGCCGCCGCACCGCGCTTCTACCACCGCCGCCCGGCGGGCGAGGACACCGCCGTGTCGCGCCAGAGCCTGAACGACGCCGAGGTCGTGGCCGACATCGCCGCGGTGGTCGATCATCTGCGTGCCGACCGCAGCGTGCGCGCCGCGGCGCTGGCCATCATGGGCCACTGCGCCGGCGGACGAATGGCGTTCCTCGGCGCCGCGTCGAACCCGCATTTTAAGGCAGCGGTCGTGTTCTACGGCGGCAACATCTTCAAGGGCGAGGGGGCGGGCCGGCCGCCCCCCATCGAACTGGCCGGGAATATCCGGGGCGCCATGCTCGGGCTGTTCGGCAAAGAGGATACCAACCCGTCGCCCGCCGACGTGGCGGCGATCGACGCCGAGCTGACGCGGCTCGGCATCCGGCACCAGTTCCATTCATATGACGGTGCCGGGCACGCGTTCCAGAATTTCACCGACAAGACGCGCTACCGCCAGGCCGTCGCCGAGGACGCCTGGGCGAAGGCGCTGGCATTTCTTAAGGGGGAGCTCAGGTCATGAGACGCTTTTGGGGGGCCGTCGTCATTGTCTTCTTGTGGATCGCGCCGGCGGCGGCGCAGCAGTCGGACTATCCGAACCGCGGCGTGATCAAGCTGGTCTGCGGCTTTGTCGCCGGCTCGGGCGCCGACGTCGTCCACCGTTATCTCGCCGACAAGCTGCACGCGCTCACCGGCACGCCGGTGATCGTCGACAACAAGCCCGGCGCCTCCGGCAACCTCGCCCACGCCTACGTCGCCCACTCGAAACCCGATGGCCTGACCGTTTACCCGGTTGGCGGCAGCACGCTGGCGTCGAGCGTGCATCTTTTCAAAAATCCGCCGATCGACCCGCTCAAGGACCTGGAGCCGATCGGCACGCTCCTGAAGCAAGGCTGGCTCGTCGTCGTCGACGCCAAGTCGCCGCACAAGACCCTGCCCGAGCTCACCGCGCACCTGAAGCAGAAGAAGGGCAACGCCTCCTATTCGACGGCGACCGTGCCGGGCACGGTGCTGGGCGAACTCTACAAGAATATCGCCGGGCTCGAGACCGTGCAGGTCAACTACAAGACGATCGGCGACTCCCTCAACGACCTGCTCGCGGGCGGCATCGATGTCGCCATGGCCGACGCGGCCTGGACCTTGCGCGAGATGAAGAACGGCCGTGTCCGGGCCCTCGCCATCAGCACCAAAGAGCGCATGCCGGCGCTGGCCGACATCCCGACCATGACCGAGGGCGGCGTCCCCGGCATCGACGTCAGGGTGTGGTGGGCGGTGATGGTGCCCGCAGGCACGCCCCAGCCGATCAAGGATCAGCTGCGCGGCTGGTTCGACCAGATCCTGCGCATGCCCGAAACCGACCAGTTCTTCAAGAGCATCGGCACGGACATCTTCATCAGCACGCCCGAAGAGACGACCGCGTTCCTCAAGGAAGACATCAAGACCTGGGGCGACGAGGTGCGGCTGGCGAAGATCGAGCCGCAGTGACGCCGGGACCTAGAACTCGCGCCCGATCAGCCGGTCGACCGAATAGCGCCCGCCGCCGCGAAAGAAGATCGCGAGGCACAGAAGCATCCACAGCAAGGGATACTCGTAGCCGCGCGCGGTCCAGAAATAGCCGTTCGGCCACTGCCAGACGAAGGTAATCACCGCCATCTGGATGACGATGGTCAGGGCGGCCAGGCGCGTGAGAAAGCCCACCGCCATGAACGCCGCGCTGAAGAATTCCGTGCCGACCACGGCGTAGGCGAAGAACAGGGGAAACGGCAGGCCGTGCGCCGCGATGCCCTCGGCGGCTTTCGCCACGTCGCCGTGAAAAAACTTCTGCCAGCCGTGCGGAAACAGGACGGCGCCGGTGCAAAAGCGCATGAACGCGTAGCTGTACGGCGAGAATGCCTCGTAGAGCGGCCGCAACCGCGGCACGATCAAGAACCGGCGATCGATATGCTCTTCGGACATCCTCCCCTCCTGTACGTCGTCCTGGTCGTAAGATACCATATAGCCCAAGGCGGTACCGCCAGGAGGGCCAGGAGGAACGCATGGCCGAGCAGTTCGTCGGCAAGGCCGCCGACTTCAAGGACGGCGTCGGCCGGATCGTCATCGTCGGCGACAACGAGATCGGCGTCTTTCGCAACAACGGCGCGTTCTACGCCTACAGCAACTACTGCCTGCACCAGGGCGGCCCCGCCTGCGAAGGTGTGACCATCGCCAAGGTCGAAGAGAAGATCCTGGCCGACCAGACCTCGCGCGGCCTCTACTTCTCCGACACGGAAATCCATTTCGTCTGCCCGTGGCACGGCTACGAATACGACCTCAAGACCGGCGAATGCGTCGCCAACCGCAAGCTCCGCCTGCGCAAGTACGAGGTCGTTCAGAAAGGCGACGACGTCTATGTCGTCGCGTAAGAGCATGGGGCGTAAGAAGCCGACCAAGAAGTCACGCGCGCCGCGCCCGGCCAAAGCGGCGGACGCGAACGGCGAGTCCGCGTCCGCGGTCGCGACACGCCTCGCGGCCGAGCTCGACCGCGGCCTCGCCGACGGCAAGGCGGACCTGCTGGCGCCGGAAGCGTTGCAGGCGCTGATGGCGGCGCTGTGCCGCAGCTACGCAGCGCAGGTCGAAGCCGGCGGCACGTTCATGCCGCTCAACACGCGGAGCCGCGTCACCGCCACCGATATCATGGTCACCGCGAGCAAGCTCCTGCGCGCGGGCAATCTCCAGGTCTTCGAGCTCGGCATGTGGCAGAGCTGGACGGGCCGCTAACGGATTTGAACAGGAGGCAGTCATGGATCTCGTCGTCGATCATGGCCGGCGCATCTCCGTCGAGGAGCTCAACACCACCAAGCTGCTGGCGCACGCGGCGCAGCAGGCGCGCAAGCGGAAATACGACGACTTCCTGATCGTCGACGTGGATTCGCATCACTACGAGACCGAGCATCTGAGCGAGATCCTGCCGTTCATGGAGAACGACGTGCTCAAGCAGCTCGCCATGAGCCAAGGCCACAAGAGCCGCGGCGGCATCATGCCCTCGCAGATCGGCTATCAGGACATGGGCGGCCGCGTGACGCGCTACCCCGCGCGCTCAACCGAGAAGACCCAAGACGGCAAGCCGCGCGACGTGCAGCTCGGCCTCCGCTGGATGGACGCGATGGGCGTCGACTACGCCTGCCTGTTCCCGACCGGCATGCTCAACATCGGCTTGCATCCGCAGAAGGAGATGGAGGTCAATCTGTGCTGGGCCTACAACCGCTGGCTTACCGAGAAGGTCCTGCCGGAATCGGGCGGCCGCATCTACTCGATGCTGTGCCTGCCATTCTCCGATCCCGATGAGTCACTCCGCCAGGTCGAGACCTTCGGCGACCGCAAAGGCGTGACCGGTTTCATGGTCACGACCGTGCGCACCCTCGCGGTCAACGACAACGCCTACATGAAGGTCTACCGGGCGATGGAGGAGCGCGGCCTCGCCCTCTCCTTCCACTCCGGCCCGAACTGGGGCGAAGCGGTGTTCAAGAACTGCAACCGCTTCCTCTCTGTGCATGCGCTCGGCTTCACCTTCTACAACATCCTGCATCTCACCAACTGGGTGGTGAACGGCCTGGGCGAGCGCTTTCCGAAGCTGCCGGTGATCTGGATCGAGGCCGGTCTCGCCTGGATCCCGTTCCTGATGCAGCGTCTCGACCACGAATACATGCTGCGCAGCTCGGAGTGCCCGACCTTGAAGAAGAAGCCGAGCGAGTACATGCGCGACATGTACTATTCGTCACAGCCGATGGAGATCCAGGACCTGAAGGCGCTGGAATGCACCTTCCGCATGATCAACGCTGAGACGCAGTTGCTCTACTCATCCGACTATCCGCACTGGGACTTCGACCTGCCGAGCACGATCTACGACCTGCCGTTCCTCTCCGAGAAGGCCAGGCACAACATCCTCGGCGGCAACGCAGCACGGCTGTTCAAGCTGCCGCCGCGCAACGACAAGCAGAAAGACAACCTGAAGAAGCACGGGAATCTGGCGGCGTAATGCTTGCGCGCCCTAGCGGGCCCGCGTCAGCCACCAGAAAACCAGCGCTGCCGTCACGAAGACGGCAACGCAAAAGATGATCGTCGCCTGACTCACCTCCCGCCCCCGACTCTGGCCTTGCCCGGGAGTCGTAGACCGCGACGGCCCGCGTGTCTGTGATGGCGGACACTTTTCCAGCCAGGCGGCGGTAGATTTTCTGTTCGCGACGCCGTAGCCTTGCCGCTGCAGAGGGAGAGGAGCCAGCCATGCATAAGTTCAAGCTGCCCGACTGGGCGATCAAGCGCGTCACCGCGCGGCGCGGCAAAGCGCACGCCTTCGACACTCTTGATGCGAGCAAGACGGCGCTGCTCGTCGTCGACCTCCAGAATGGCTTCATGATGGAGGGCGTGTCGCCGATGCCCGTGGCCTATGCCCGGGAGATCGTGCCCAACGTCAACCGTCTCGCCCGCGCCGTCCGCGATGCGGGCGGTCTCGTGGTCTGGATCCAGATGGCTTTCACCGAGGAATCGCGCGAAAGCTGGTCGGTCCTCAATGGCGACCTGTCGACTCCCGAGGCTTGCGAGAAGCGCGCAGACTCCCTGCGCGTCGGGTCCAAGGGCTACCAGATCTGGTCCGATCTCGACGTCAAGCCCGAAGACCCGAACGTGCAGAAGACGCGCTTCAGCGCCTTCATCCAAGGCTCGTCGGACATCGAGGCGCTGCTGCGCAGCCGCGGCATCGACACGGTCATCGTCACCGGCACGGTCACCAGCGTGTGCTGCGATTCGACGGCACGGGACGCTATGATGCGCAACTTCAAGGTCGTCATGGTCTCGGACGGCAACGCCGCACGGACCGAGGAGGAGCACGGCGGAGCGCTGCTCAATTTCTATCTCGTCTTCGGCGACGTGCTGACCACCGACGAGGTGATCGGCGCACTCACCCGCACAACCAACGCGAAAGAGCCGGCGCTCGCGACATGAGCTAGCGCCTGCGGGAAGCGTTGCGCACCTCTTGGCTGTCATTGCGCGCGACCACAGGGAGCGAACAAATCCCGGGGCGGCGATGACCCTGGATCGCTTCGTCGCGCCAGCGCTTCCTCGCGATGACGATTTCCCGACGGATAGCTACGCGTGGCTGGGGCGGTGCGGCGTGCCCGTGATCACAATGTCCGGCGGCATCGTCGGCGGCAAGTTCTTCACCGCCGGCGGTTTGGCCGCGCCTCGCGAGCGGTCCAGCGCAATCGCGGTTCCCGTCCACAAGAGCCGCGCCCACACCTCGGGTGCGCGACTGCAGCGCAGCGCCTCTTTGAGCTGGTTTCGTGCGGCGGCGTGATCGCCGAGCCGCCATTGCTGACGTGCCATGCGGATGGCACGCACCGCTGCCGCTTTGCGCGCGTCGCGCCAAACCTGCGGGGCGATCTCCGGCGCCAGATACGCCGACGAGAGATCGATCGATTTGCGCTCGTCGGCGACGCTGGCGCCGCTGCGCACCGCGCTCGCATAGGCCGACTGGCTGTGCAGCCGAAAGCATGCCAGCGGCTCCGGGTCGTAGAAGATCGGCGTGCGCAGCGCCACACGCTTCCACATGTCCCAGTCGAGGCAGATCTTGAGCTCCGGCCGGAAACCGCCGAGCTCTTCGTAGACCGACCGCCGCACCAGGATGCCGACGAACTGAATCCGCGGCGTCACGAATTCGCGGATCGCGAAGTCGGACGGCAGCACACCCGGTGCCCGCGCGTCGAGTTCCGACAGCCCGGTCCAAATCCCGTCCTCGTCGATGTACACGATGCGGGACACCCAGGCGCCGACCTCGGGATGCGCGGTGAGCGCCTCGCGGGCGCGGGCGTAGAAGTCCGGCCGCACCACGTCGTCGCCGTGCAGGATGTGCACCCACTCGCCGCGCGCGCGGCGGATGCAGTCATTGAAATTGGCGACCATGCCGAGGTTGCGCGGCTGGCGCGAGAAGGCGATGCGGCCGCGGCCGACCTCGCGCGTAACGGCTTCGGGATCGTCGCGGGTCGAAAAGTCGTCGATGACCTCGATCTGCATCGCCTCGGGCCCGGGGTCCTGGGACAGAACGCTTTGCAAGGTGCCGCGCATGTAATCGGCGTAGTTGTACGCCGGGATCATGACGGAGAAGAACGGGCGGCTCGTGCCTGGCGGCAGCGGGTCGATCCCTGGCGGGAGCGGAACGCCGTACCGTTTCACTATCTTGCCTCCACTCGGCTCCCTTATCCGGGGAGCCATCGGATGACCCTTATCAATTCATCTCATTCTACGAACCGTGCCGGGCGCTTTTGCAGTGACCAACATGTCCCCCGGGCCGATCCGCCGTCACGTTCGCGTGAGACAGGTGCGGCCTGCACCGAAAGAGCGTCAGCTGCCGCCGCACGGGCGAAGCGCCTCCGAAACTCGGCCAGGGAAATCCCATGCGCGTCGGCGTCCGAGAGGATGGGCTGCCGGATGGGCCAGTCGACCGCCAGCTCGGGATCGTCCCAGGCGATGGTGACCTGGCCCTCGGGGTCGTAAGGCGCGCTCAGGTGATAGATCAGCACGGCATCGGATAAGGCGGCGAA
>Ga0335084_10008373_pt1 | contig 10301 bp, 9 predicted proteins | sample Lox_Sample_44_FD_206721 | JGI IMG/M metagenome (GOLD analysis project Ga0335084, IMG submission 206721) | Soil microbial communities from Loxahatchee National Wildlife Refuge, Florida, United States - Lox_Sample_4.4 | ecosystem: Environmental > Terrestrial > Soil > Wetlands | place: USA: Florida... | reverse complement strand
CCCAATCGTCTTTATCACGGCTAGGATTCATGAACTCTTGCGAAACGGTGGCTCTGGCGATAGTCCCGGTCACGGAGATCCTGACATCGGTCTTGAGGAGGGGGGCCGGAATGTAGCGACCAGCCTGTGTGGTCTTCAGTAGCAAACTGCCTTGCTTCACATCGCCCAGGCCGATGGTCCCTTCGAGGAGGGGAATCTCCTCTCCGCAGGCGAGAAGCACAGGAAGCCCACCGGCCCAGGAAAAGAGGGTAAGGAACAATGTCATCAAGATGAACGGTGCGGGGGATCTGTAAGTTGCGATCCAGGTCGTCATGAGAGCCTCGTAATGGGTGATGGGTAGCGTGGTCCATCAAACAACCGGATCCTGGAGGAGATGGATTGCTCCTCCAGGATCAGACTCGGTGCCGGTTAGCTGCCGGAAGCCGGATCTGCCGTCAGCGGTGACGGATCGGTTGCCGAGGGATCGGCAAGGGAGGGAGAGAGATTGTCCACAAGCGAGCCATGGTCCTCTGCGTTGCCGTTCTGGCCGGAAACGGCTTGCATCGGGTTGGTCGTTGTTGGTTCGGTCACCACCGTCGAAAGTATCATATGGTCCTTCCCGATGTTCCGGATTTCGAGGTGCACGCGGCGATTCATGTTGCGGCAGATGTCGCTGGTATCGATACAGAGCACACCATCCTCGCCAAGACTCACGACCTTGATAATCTGATCGGAGACACCGAGCCCGACTAGATACTCTTTCACTTTTTCGGCCCGCATGAGTCCAAGTTTCTTATTGTAGCTGGCCGAGCCCTGTTGGTCGGTAAAGCCCTGGACGAGAATGCCCAGATCGGGATCGCTCTTCGCCAAGTCGGCTTGCGTGGCCAGGATGGCTTTTGCGTCATCAGTGAGATCCTTGCGACCTACTTCGAAGTAGATGTCCGTGTGGATGCTATCGGGTCTAGCGATCCGGGTGTTGATGACCGGCTCGACGATCGGAGCTGTGGCGGTCTTGAGGACGTTCGTGACTTGTGCACTGGTCAGAGTCTCGGCGGGCGTCTTCGAGGCGAAGGACTGATCCTGACCTGAGTAGTACCAGAAGGCTCCGATCGTTCCGGCTAGGACGAGGACTAGGCCGGAGAGGATATAGACCTCTTTCATATCTTTGTTGGGGCCGATGACAGTGGGCGCAATCGCGCCCGAGCTGACTTGTGATGGACCTTTCTGCATGGTGGCAAGCCTCCTTACGGTAAAATGGTTCAAAGTTGTGCTGATGATGGTCGACGGGTTCCAAAATCCACGACAGCCTCGATCTTCAGTCACCTCCTCTCCGGCTGGTCGATCTGTACACCGATGGAGCAGTACCTCAGCAATCGGAGTGCCGATGGGGGAGAGTGATGAAAGAGAGGAAACCGTGAAGAAAATTAAGAGGTTTAGAAGTGTGAGGAAGGTAGCAACAATGCGGGGAAGCGGCGCCCAGCAAGCGATGCGGGGTTATCCCCGCGTCCAGAAAAAGGCTAGGGGTGGCTGGATGATCTCTGTGCTCGCCCAACGCGCGGCCTCAGAAGGCCCTCGTTGGACGCGCGCAGTTAGGATTATCCGAGCCCCCTAGAGAAGGGTAAATGGCTGCGGCTTTGCGGGACGACCAGTTTAAAGATCCTGTTCGCTTGGCGGCTTTTGAAATAATTCGACGTGCTCCCTGAAAGTTTAGGCTATACTGTCGGTCAAGAGGGGATGGGGTCCCCCGTATAACCGCCTCGGCCGGGCTGATGACTCCTACGCTACTCCTACTGCCGTAGCCGAAGAGTTGTCGCTGATGTGGTGACAACCGGTCCCGAGCGGTCATTAACCACCTGGCCGGAACGGGAGGACTCCTGGATGGAACCGATCTTTATCACTGCATCCCTGTGGCTCGCCCTCGCTGTTGTATCCGCGCTGATTGCTTCCTCCTTGGGTCTCTCAATCGCATTAGTTGAAATTTGTGTAGGCGTTGGTGCGGCTGCCGCCACCGGATTGTTTGATTTGGGAGACGTGCTGAACTCCAACTCGGAGTGGGTGCGGTTTCTCGCTGCCTCCGGCGCTGTAGTGCTGACCTTCCTGGCCGGGGCGGAGCTCGATCCCGACATAGTCCGCATGAAGTTGACAGAAGTGAGCGTTGTGGGGCTGGTGGGGTTCGTCGCGCCGTTTCTTGGCTGTGCCGCGTTGGCCTATTACGGATTGGGTTGGGATGCCAACGCGAGTTGGCTCTGCGGCGTAGCCCTCTCGACGACTTCCATGGCCGTGGTCTATGCGGTCATGCTGGAAACCGGCTTCAACAAGACCGAGTTCGGGAAGGGGATTCTTGCCTCATGTTTCATCAATGACCTCGGAACCGTGATCGCCCTCGGTCTGCTCTTTGCGCCCTTTACCTATAAGACCATCGTGTTTATCGCTGGCAGCGTCGTGGCGCTGGCGTCGCTACCGTCCACGACGGCGTGGCTGACCCGACACTATGCCTATCGCACCGCCGCGATCAGAACGAAATGGATCATGCTGATTCTCTTTGGATTGGGCGCACTCGCCTTGTGGTCGGGGAGCGAAGCGGTGCTGCCGGCGTACATTGTGGGGATGGTACTTGCGGGGAGTGCAGCCAGAGATGCACACTGGATTCGTCGGCTGCGAACGCTGACCGTGGGATTCCTCACGCCCTTCTACTTTCTTCGAGCCGGGACTCTCGTGTCCCTGCCGGCCTTGCTCGCGGCGCCGTTGGTTTTTGTCGCGCTGCTCATGGGGAAAGTGGCCTCGAAGATTTTCGGCCTCTATCCCTTTATCAGCGCCTTCCGGAAGGACCACAACGAACGGTGGTACTACACACTGATGATGTCGACCGGGCTAACGTTCGGGACCATCTCCTCTCTCTACGGGCTGGCGCATGGGCTTGTGACCCAGGAGCAATATTCCTTTCTTGTGGCGGCCGTCATCGCGAGCGCCGTGGTGCCCACGCTCATCGCTGGACTGGCTTTCGTCCCGACCCACCTCTTGCCGAAGGCCGATCACCCGGAAAAAGCAGCTAGGCGGATCAATGGCCTTAGTGACGAAGGCTAGGAGCAATTTGGGGTGATAGATTGAAGCTTTGTATTTTTAGTGGAGAAGTCGGAAGTCTTTTGGCATCGCAACAGTCGGATTTGCTTTTTGGCGAAAGTATCTCCGAACGAGTGTTTCGACCGAGGCGAAGTGCCGGTCCGGCAGGTTCTTAAAGCGCCGTTTGCAATCGAGAAGTGCTTCGTCGGCCGAAGCAAAAGGCTCGATCACGGATAACAGGTGACCGTGATAGTCTATGAGCTTGAGTTCCACGGTTCTGAGGTGGCTGGGGTCACCGGCAATTGCCAGCGCGGCTTTCGTCTGATCACCACTGGATTCGACCAGAGCTTGGAAGCAGAGGCCCTTGAGTCGTTGGGTGACGGTGCTGCGGTCCCAGCCCAAGGTTTTGGCTGTTGCCTGCATGTCAAAGCCATGTTGCCTCAAGTAATTCAAGACGGCGGCATCGCTGGCCGGATCCGGAAGAATCTGTGACGGTTTGGCCCGTCCGGTGGAAGGCATAGTGTCTCCGCTGAGTCGCAACGATTCCTTGGTCAGCAAAGGACCATCGCTGAGTGCGACAGCCTGTTCCAGGCAGTGCCGGAACTCCCGCACGTTTCCTTTCCACCCGTACTCTGCTAACGCCTGCAACGCCTCGTTCGAGAGCTTTGGAATCGGCTTCCCCAGATGAGTTGCAATCTCGCTGAGGAAGACCTCCGCAAGGATCGGCACGTCGCCCGCTCGTTCGCGCAACGGAGGCAGCCGAAACACCAATCCAGTCAGACGGAAATACAAATCCTCTCGAAACCAGCCTTCTGAGACGCCGCGCTGAAGGTCGCGATTCGTCGCAGCGACGATGCGCACGTCCACAATGGTGGGGATGGTTGCGCCGACACGATAGAATGACTTTTCCTGCAGCACCCTCAGGAGCTTGCTCTGGTGATCCAGGCGCAGATCCCCGATTTCATCCAGGAAGATGGTTCCATGGTTCGCCAGTTCGAAATACCCGCGCCGGTCTGCTGATGCACCGGTGAAACTGCCTTTCACGTGCCCGAATAATTCACTTTCAAAGAGTTCCGGCGAGATGGCCGCCATGTTGACGGCGATAAACGTCTTTCCGGTCCGTGGACTGAGCCGGTGGGCGGCCCGGGCAAATAATTCTTTCCCGGTCCCTGGTTCGCCGAGCAACAAGACGGTCAAGGGCGATTTCGCGCCTCTCTTCAGATCACGGTAGAGGCGCAAGAGCCCGGCATCCTGAGTCACAATGCCAAACTGACGGCATTCCTCACGGAGGCGATCGAGTTCAGCATCGCCTATGGCAACGGACTCGCTTGTGGCTGCACGTAGACTGTGCAATTGCTGTTCGAGAATTTCCAATTTCCTACGTGCCTCTTCTTCCTGCGCTTGGACCTCGACCAGTGCAGTCCGGACCGCTTCGGCTGCACGTGACAGATCCTCCTGTTGACTCGTGGAGTGCGCGATCGCGGCGCGTGCCTGCTCCAGATCTTCTTGCAGAGTTTCAGCGCGGGTCTCCCGGAGGACCAGGGCTTCACGCACGGCCACGGCTTCCTGCTGCAATCGCAACATGTCCTGCTCGAGGAGGCGCATCTGCTGGCTCGCTGTGAGATGACTCCAGGCGGTGGTGCCGACGATGACGATCGCGGCGGCGATGAGCGGCAATGCAAGCGGGAGGACAAGATGTGCCAAAACCAGCGCCGCGAGCATGATACAGCCATAGCCGAGTAGAACAGCTCCTGCGAGGATGAGGCCGCGCGATTCCCGAGAATGCAGTAAGCTCCACGCGACGAGGCCGGCAAGAAGGAGCGCCGCGATGTAGCTGCTGACCGTACCAAGCCGGCAGATACGATTATCCGTCAGGAGCATGTTCAACAGATGCAGATGGATCGTCGTGGCGGTGACGGACTGGCCGCTTGGAAGTAGCCAGGTCGCGGAAGGTGTCGGATCAGGAAGCACGACCACGACTTTGTCTTTGAGCCATTCAGTGAGTCGCTTTTCGCGATTCGCTTCAATCGCCTCCCACAGGGTGACGAATGAGAGGGTGGGGAGCGAGCCGATCGACCCGTCCCCAACATAGTTCACGAGGGTCGTCACCTCGTTGTTCCGTGGAAGGGTTTGCGTGCGGGATTGCTCAAACAGCGCGACTCCGAACGCGGGAACTGTCTGCATACCCAGTTCAACGGACGAGGGAATGGAACGTACGACGTGATCTTGATGGGGGGCCACGAGTAGGTGGCCGAGCGTTGTCGCGGCCGAGGCCAGCGAGGGTTCTGAATCGAACGGGAAGACAACCTGTCCGGCTATTTTCGTGGCTTCCAAGAACAGGGCATCGCTGGCGGCCCCACCGAGTTGAGCCGGGCTGGCATGGCTCAATCGATGATCGAGACCGATCGCGATCGCGCCTGATTCATGAGCCTCGGCGACCACGCGAGCGAGAATCGCTCGATCCCATTGGCCGGAGCCGAACTTGGCTTCGCTGGCTTGATCGCGTATCACAAGAAGCAGAGACGGGCTGACTTCAATGGATGCCCGGTGCCGGAGCCAGGCGTCATAGGCTACCCAATCCAAGGTGGTGAATGTTGTGGGGACGAGGGCCATTAGGACCAACGCAAGAAGCGTGGCCATCACCCCTATTGCACAAGCCTGAAGCCAGTGTGATTGGAGGAACACACGCCACGTTTTTGCGAAATCAGGCATGACAGAAAACTCTATGGCTGGACCTGAAACTCATCGAGTATTGATTTGATGTCCTGCTTTGGCAATCCTCTGAGTTGGGCTTTCGCTTTCGATATGTCTGGAGTCGTACCAATCCCCTTGGCATAAATGAGCGCCAGGATTTTCTTGGCCGGTACGAAGCCATCATTGGCCGTGACTTCGAGGGAGGTCACGATTCTCTTGTCGAAGGGGGCCAGGTGCGGTTCTCTTCCCATTTCATACAGCCGAGCGAGTTCAGCCTGGGCCGTCTCACTGAGGGCATAGCTTTCTTGCAAGAGCACCAGCATAGCCTCATCATCGCGATTTTGTTTGAGCAGCGTCGTGCCAAGCGTCTCGTTCTCACCATCCCGCGCGAGGTCAGGGAAATGTTCCCAGAGCTTGTCTCGATAGTTTCGAAAGGCCTCCAATGCGTCCTGCCGCTTGTACGTCGGCTGAGTCGAGGACAGAGCTTGGCGGCGAAGCTGTGAAAGCGATGCCGCGGCCGGTTGATGGCCGAGAGCGAGAGCTTTGGTCCACCAGTAGACCGCGAGCGCGCCATCCTTCTCCACTCCCTGGCCCGTACGATAGGCATTGCCGAGGAAATATTGCGCCTGTGCGACACCACCTTGCGCCGCCCCTTCCATGGATTGTGCCGACTCCTGATCGCGATGGGCTAGCTTCAGCACCAAGGCAAGGCGGTAGCGGGCATCTGGGAAAGAAGGCTGTAGCTCCAAGGCTCGTTGGTACGATTGAATCGCGGCTTTGAGATTGCCGGTCGTGTAGAAGACGGTGCCGAGATTGTAGTGAGCCTGCGTCAGTTCCGGGTCGAGACGCGTCGCTTCCTTAAATTCTGTCATAGCTGCGCGCCAATCTTGTTTGGCCGTCAAAGCCACGCCGAGTTGCAGGTGTGTCCTGGCGAAATCCGGCTTCAGTTTCAGTGCAACGCGGTACTCATCGATCGCAGCATCGAGATCGCCAATCCGATAGAGTCCCTCGGCCAGCTTGAGTCGCTTATCGGCATTGTCCGGAGAGATCAGAACGTTGCCCCGCAACTCCCCCAGCGTAATCACAGCGTCTTCCTGTTCCTGCTTTGTCAGATCAGGGAGCCGGTGTTCGTCTACAGAGAGACCGGTAGCGGGAGATTCTATAATGGGTGCGGGCGGAATCTGCTCGTCGGGAGTCTGCGCGAGCGTCGAAGAGATAGGTAGGCAGATGGTGGGAAGGAGGATCACCAGAACTGATCGACGAATCATGGGGAACCTGTGACCCTCCGGTCTCTCTACTCGTTAGTGAGCATTATACCACTGGGTAGTCGGAGGAAAAGTCTGAGCCCGCTCAGGGTTTCATTCCTTCGACTATTCGCAAAGTCAGCATCTGGGGCGGGTTGGGAACCAGTTGTATGGAGCATATAGGCCACGATGGTCTGCTCGGGAAGGAATTTGTCATCATCACGATAGACCTTCGAGAGGCTGGGGCTGGCGATGAGGGGGCTGGATCAGCTGCCCGAACACGTGTGACAGGCCACGTCGGTTATGGCTGGTTGGCTTTGTTCCATTCTTCTTCAGTCAACACGCCTTTCTTGATCAACAGCTGAATCAGTTTGTCGACTGAGTTTCGGCTGGGAGGGGCCGGAGTCGGCACGGGGGTTGGAGGAGTCCCTTCGATGCGACGCGGTTCCGGTGGCACGCGTTTCTGTCCGAATACCCTAAACGAGGGCGTGAAGACGATGAGGTACTCTTTGTTCCTGATGCGAACAGCAGCAGGGAGACTGAGGGTCTGCGGAGCAAGGTCCTGGCTGGACCCTACGGGAATACGGAAGAACGGTTTGCCATCATCCGTTTCACCATCTTCGCCCAGGACATCGAACAATTTCAAAAACGATTCACCCTTCAAATTGTCTTGTTCCTCTCCGGCCAGATTGGTGATCTTATCCAGGACGATAACGAGAGAATCAGCGATGAGCAAATCAGGGGACTGGTTTTTGACACTGACGTCGTAACGATACTCGCTAGTGAAATTGTCGCGTCCCTTGAGTGTGACGACCGCCGTTGCCCTTCCAGTCAGGTCGGTAAGTTGATCAAGCGATGCGGCGGCGCTCTCGAGAGCCGACGCCCCCAGGAGCCCAACGACGATGCCTGCCAGGCTGAACTTCCACCGCGTGCTTCGCATTGACATGGCCACCTCGCTGGATCGAAAACACTGCCGCGTGCTCAACCGACCTGAGCATAGCAAAGATCGTCGGTTTGAGCGAGCTTTTGTCGGCCAGCTTGCCTTGACAGGCTCTTTCAGCGAACGATATTCTGCGCGAGCGCGCTACCTCAAGCGCTCCGAGTCGTCTGTTGAGAGCATCCGGTAAACCTGAGTGCGGCATATTGTCCATGCTTTCTTCTTTTGCCCGGCGTGCTCCATTGCTGCTTCCGCGGTCCCTTATTTCCAAACTCATGCGGCTCTACGACTACCCGCATCCCGTGCGGCGAGGCCGTCTCATTCGCGGCTACGACCGACCCCACGCAGTGCGGACAGCACGTATGTGTGCGGCAGTCGCTGCGGCACTGGGGCATGAGGCTGAGCGAGTGCGACTTTATCAGACTGCCTGTTTACTACATGATCTCGGACGGGCCGGTCTCGATCGTGTGCTCTTCAGCCGGATCTGGTCCTGGGCGAAGGCACGGGGAATTCCAACCAGGCCGCGCGAATGGAGAGCCATACATCCGGAGACTAAGTATGGGCGGGAGACCGAGGCATTTCTGGCTCGATATCGCAATGCTCTTGAAGCGGATGGAATTCGGATGGATGCCTGGGCGAAGGAGCAGGTTGAAATGCGTTTGGGGTATGCGCGTCGTTTGGCGAGACAACTCCGGACTGCCCGTCCATGTATGCGTCGGATGGGTGTTCGATGGGTTCCTTGGATGCAGCAGGTAATGTTGTATTACTACTACCCTGAGCGGTTGGAAGCCGCACAGCCGTGGGTCAAGCAATTGGCGGAGATTCTCGTTGCCTGCGAGCAATTCGAAGCCTACAGTAATCGGCGCCGCGGGCAGGACTACTATGTAAGGAGAACAGAAACGCTGACCGAGGCGTTTATATATTTGGAAAAGTTGCAGCACGAGGGCATTTTGAGTGAGCCGGTGATGAAGGCGCTACGCAAGCTTGTTGCGCAGGGTACGTTCGATGCCATTCTGGAGGAGGCCCGTGGACAGGCCTTCACCGGTACCGAGCGGCGGTTTCTTCGAAGCATGGAGCACTGACATGGCCGTGAGATCCATTCCACTACGAATCAACATGCGTGGCGACACCCAAATTGAAAACATTACCAAGTTGGTGGGAGAAGCTGTGGCAGGCACGAAGTTGTCCGCAGGCATCGTGACAGTGTTTGTCAGGCATACCACCGCCTCGGTCATGATAATCGAGGATGAACCAGGCATCCGCGCTGACACTAAAACATTCTGGGAGCGCGTCGTCCCTGCCGACCCTCATTGGCAGCACAACACGAGAAATGCCGGTGAAGATAATGGTCACAGTCATTTGCGCGGACAATTGCAGGGGCCGTCGATCACCATTCCGTTTGCCGGTGGGGCGCCGCTGCTGGGCACATGGCAACAGATCGTCATCGTCGATTTCGATACGCGTGCCCGCACACGGGATCTTGTAGTTCAGGTGATCGGCGAATCATGACCCGGATGTTTGCACGGGTGGAACTTATACTTGGACTCTTTTTTCTGTTCTGGTTCGGCGCATTCACGGGTAGTGTTGTTCTGGCTGAACTAGGCAAGCCGCTCGGTTCCACTTATGATGGACCCGAGGGACGCCCGCGGCCTGTCACGCCGGCTCCGGCGGAGTTGAGCCCAGACGAACGATCGACGATGGCGGTGTTCGAGCGGGCGACGAAGTCCGTAGTGTTTATCGCCAACAGCGCTGTTCGGCGCGATCCTTGGTCATTCGATTTGTTTGAGGTTCCTCAGGGATCTGGTTCAGGGTTTATCTGGAACAAGCAAGGCCATCTCGTCACCAATTTCCACGTGGTGTATGGGGCCACGTCGATTACCGTCACGCTGGCTGATCGGACGGAACATAAGGCAAAAGTCGTTGGCGCGGATCCAGACCATGATCTGGCCGTGCTTCAAATTCAGGCGCAGGAAGAATCGTTGTCGCCTGTGGTAATCGGAACGTCACACGATCTGCGTGTCGGGCAAAAAGTATTGGCCATCGGCAACCCGTTTGGCCTCGACCATACGCTGACGACCGGCGTCGTAAGTGCCTTAGGTCGCACGATCAAATCTCTCTCGAATCGGACGATTGAGGGAGTGATTCAGACAGATGCGGCGATTAATCCTGGCAACTCCGGCGGGCCGCTGCTTGATAGTGCTGGCCGACTGATCGGGGTCAATACGCAGATCGTTAGTCCAAGCGGGGCTTTTGCGGGAATTGGATTTGCCGTACCAGTTGATACCGTCAATCGGATTGTACCGGAGCTGATCAAATATGGGAAACTCATCCGTCCGGGGTTGGGAGTCTCGCTCGTTCCCGATGCGATCGCTAGGCGATGGGGAATT
>Ga0335084_10008372_pt1 | contig 10302 bp, 5 predicted proteins | sample Lox_Sample_44_FD_206721 | JGI IMG/M metagenome (GOLD analysis project Ga0335084, IMG submission 206721) | Soil microbial communities from Loxahatchee National Wildlife Refuge, Florida, United States - Lox_Sample_4.4 | ecosystem: Environmental > Terrestrial > Soil > Wetlands | place: USA: Florida... | reverse complement strand
GATCGTAGACGCCAACGGGCAGCGTCGCCAAATTTGACGCCTTCACGTAAAGCTCGCGGTGCGCCTTAGCCTTCGGGGCGATTGCCAGGATCGATTTTGCGTCCTTTGGATCTGGCGCAAATGCCCACGGGCCCTCAAAAACTACGTAGGTGGTCTTGGCAACAGGACCTGTTGCTTGCGGGGATGCGGGTTGATTCTGAGTGCTCTCCTGCGACGTCTTACAGGTGACAAGAAGAGCGGCGGCGAGAAGAGAGGCGGCCAACAATAACCGCATGCTGGGGTAGTGTCGGTTTGTCACGGGTTCTCCTATTCAGGGAAGTCAGGGCCGACCATAGGCGGCAAATGCAGACCAGTAGTAAGGGTGAACGGTGCGCGGGTTTGACAGCATTCTCCGCGAAGTCAACTGAATGGCGCTGGCGACAGGCTGTCCGGCAAGAAGGTTGCCGTAGAAGTCCTCCGAAAAACTCCGAGTTTCCGAGTCCACGGCCCAGCGACTGGCAACCACGTGAGGAACACCAGCCCGCAAGAGCGCATCCGTAATACTGCTGAATCCGCGCGATCCTGAGGCTCCATGACCCGTGGTACATGCCGAAAGAACGGCCAACTGCATCGCCTGCAAACGCAGTGGCTGTAACATCTGTGCCTCCAGCAGTGCCGGTTTTTTCGCGCGATCCTCTCCCTCGAGCATCAGGCCGGAACGGTTTGCTGTTGCCAGAGAATGCCCGGCGAAGTGAAATACCGCCGCCTTCGGAAGCTCATTGCGGACAGCCGCCAGCGTTGCGTCTCGACCTTTCAGGACACGCGGGTGCTGGAATTCGCTGGCAACGGCGTCGGCTTCGCTGGCAATCCCGGGAATCGGCCGCAACTCCTCCACTTGCGACGAAGCTTCACTACCGACCACCAATGCCGGCAGGTTGGGTGAAAACGGGGCGCCGCCGCGCATCATTACATCGGAGTACTGGCCGCGCGAGTACACGATCGGACTGCGCTCAATCAAGTAACGGCCGCCAGAATCCAACAACGCCTCAAAAGGCACCTGGGACGGCCATCCCTCGGTTTCGATGACCAATGTGCGGCCTGATTCAAGTCTCTGTTCCACGGGTGCAATCAACGTGGAATACAGAGTCCGCGCGTCCCGCCGCAAGGCACTAAGCGGAGAGCGAGGATCGGAAGACAGTTCATAAAGCCGTGTAGCAGTTTCCTCCAGATCGTGCGGCGGTTCCGGGATCCAGTGCGCGCTCACTCCGCGATTGTCATAAACCCAGATTGCGACGCCATCGGGGAGCACGCCAAAGGCGAGCACGGTTTCGTTGGAAAGGAGCGGGAGGCGGGATGCGAGCCAGGATCCGTCGGGCTGATTGCCATACAGGCGGGCATCTCCAGGCCGGTTGGTCTTCGCGACCGCCCCCTCCCGCTGTGAGGCGCCCAGATACCACTCGAAGACATCGAGCGACTCTTCGACACGACCCTGCACTAATTCCGCTTCCGCCATCGCGAGGTAGATGGGAGCGGCATCGTCGCGCCAGTTTTCCCGCTCCGAAACCGAGTTCAGCGAAGCAAGGCTCTGCTCGGCTAACACGAGAGCCGGCCGCAGCGCCTGTTCTGCCTCCACTGCGTTGTGCCTGCGAAGCTGCAGGTCTCCGAGCGTGGCGTAAAACATTTGCGCCAGGTAGTTGTTGAGTTGCCGCACCTCCCCTTGGACACCGATGAGACGCGCAACCGCGGCGTCGAAACGGTGCTGGCGGGCCTCGAGTTGAGCCGTTCTGATCTCGCTTTCGATGGCGTCGCTCCGGCTGGCTGCGGTGCGCGGCGCGAGCGCGAACAATCTGGCTGCCTCCGCGTACTGGGACTCCGCGAGGTGAGGCTGCCGGGCGATTACAGCCGCATTGGCCCAGTTTCGATGAGCGATCGCTCGCAATAACAGGTCCTCATCCGAGTCGATAAGCGTTTCGGCTTCGCGCCAGACAGCAACTTGCAGCCTTGGCTGGTCGGCAGGGTCGATCCCGTAAGCCAAGTGAGAATAGAGACTGTAAGCGCGCATGCCAGGCACATCTCCTGACCAATAGCGTTGCAGACCCGTGTCGATCAGCCTGCAACCTTGAGAAGAGTCCCCCGTGTCGAACTTGTCCTCCGCAAGGAAGCCCAGGGCGCGCAGATAGAGTGCCAGGAATCGAGCCTGTTCAGCCAGGTCGAGCGCCCGCTGAACAGACCGCTCATCGGTGCCGAGGTCGCTCATCAGACTGGAACAGAGACCGCGCTCAAGACCGAACTGAATTTGCAGCCACGGGTAGGCGTAATTCTGCGAAACGGTTAGTGCCGCGGTGGCATCGTGCCGGCACTCTTCACTGCGGCGCGACATCTGCGCCGAGAACACTCGTTCAAACTGTCCGCGAAGCACGCCTGCCGTGTTGCCCGCTGCCCGAAAGCGCTGCTCGGCGAGGGCGCTCTGTATGTGGGAGACGTCGTAGTCGCCGGCGTCGTTGGCCTGCAAGGCCAGGGCTAGTGCGCCGACCGCGGTGGGAAAGCCGGGCGCGGAAGAGCCAGCGAGGAGATCGGCTAGCCAGCGATCATCGTGCTCGCGGGCTGTCAGGTCCGCCAAAAAAAAAAGCGCCCGAACGGCCCGTGGATCGGCAGCCGCTGGAACCAGCACTGGAGTCCCAGCTTTTGTCTCGCGCGAGACATCACGGGCCATACGAGCCCCTGAACCTCGCTGGGGATACGCCTGCTGCAGCCAGGTGCGCACGGCTTCGTGTAGATACTCTTCGACGCGCGCGTCGATCTCAGATGTCAGTCCGGCGTCGTTTAAGCGGGATGCGATCTGCTCTGGCGTCAGAAGAGTCGCTCGATTTTCGTGCGCTTTCAGCTTCGCGCGTACTGCCTCGGCCCGGCTGCGGGCTTCCTCGGCCCATTCCGAGCGCGGATCGACTTTCAGGAAATGTTCCCAGTCCTCAAGCGCCTGGTGGTAGAGAAACTGCTGCTCAGCGACGATGGCGCGATTGTAGAGCGCGACGGCGTTATCGGGTTGGCGGGCCAAGACCTGGCTCAGGTGCTCATAAGCAGCCCCGTAGTCCTCCGGGCGGTCCTCCTGACGGGCACGCTGAAAGTAAGCGGTCGAAAGGTCGATCAGGAAATCGGACGTGTTCGGAGCCAGTTCCAGGGCACGCTTCAGAGACTCGACCGCCGCATCGTATTTGCCCTCGAGAAGATCGGCCTGCGCCTTGGCCTGCAGCCATGCCGGATCGGACGGATGCGCAGGCAGTTGGCTCGCAATGATCGACTCGGCCTTGAGCAGGTCGGTGGAGCGCTCCACAAAAGATTCGGCAGGACCCCTCTGAACCCGCAATGGCGCATAACGCGCTCCTGCGATCCTCAGTTCGAGCGTACGCTGATCAGAATAGGCGCGGGCGATGAGCCGGGTGGCATTTTGCGGTTGGCGCTGCTGGACTGCTCCCCACCATCCCACCGCCACCACAACCAAGATGGTGGCGCCGACGGTTGCCAAACGAGGAATAGCAAGCCACTCGCTCCACCAGGGAACGGGGGTGGGTATCGCCCGGCCGGTGATACGTTGCGCCAGTTTGCGTTGCCATTCGGGAGACGCGCTCTCCAAACTGGCGATGCGCTCTTCATCCGATAACGTGTTCTCCCCATTCAGATCGGAAACCGCCTCGCGCAACAGGATTCCACAGTGATCGCAGCGGCTTGCGTGCTGGACATTCACGAGGGCCTGCTCCGGAGGGGTAACTCCAGCAGCGATTTCCCGCCAGAGCCCCGGGTCTGGGCAATCCGACTGGCGAAGTGCGGGTTTCGGGGAGCGGATCTGTTCGAGTTGGCGATCGAGAATTGATTGCGCCTCAAAACGCTCCTGGCAGAGTGAGCAAGTGGCGAGATGAGGGTGGACCTCGGCAGCTTTCGGTCTGGGATGCCCAGGCCGACATGCCTCGTCGTACAATTCCGCCAGCGTCCGCGCAGGCAGATGCTCGTTAGTTGTGCCGCTCAAAACTTTCTCTCCACCGTATTAGAGCGATTTTGCTTGCTTAATACCTTCACCTTTCCCTCCGTACCGTTTCTCCATAATGTGACTGCGAATCATGCAAATCATCCGGCGAATGATGCTTTCCACGCCCTTCGTGTCGAGGCCAATCGAGGGCAGCGATGCAATCGCGCTGGCACTGAGTCCTTGCTGATAATGGAGCCAGAAGATATCCCGGTTTCGTTGCAGATTCTTTCCTGGAAAGAGCCTGGTTAAAGCTTCGTCAATCTCCTGTTTGAGAACATGAAGTTCCATAGGGCTCATCGTAGCGTGCGAGACCGCGGCTGCCTCGGGCCACTCGATCTCAGAAATGGAGTCGGTCTGCGCCGCGCCACGTTTGTCGGCGCGGTCTCGCTTGAAGTGATCGCGTACGATATTCGCGGCAATAACCTTCAGGAAGCCGAAGATAGCCCCTTCGTGGCGCGAAACAAAGGAACGCAGGAGCCGGCTGTCGTCATCGCACAGTTTGAGGAAGGTATCCTGAACGAGATCGTCCAGGAGAGTGCGGGATGGGTCACCCCAGTGTCGGGCGGTACGGAGAACGACGCCTGCGATCATGGGATGAAAGCGGCGAATGAACTCCTCCCATGCGGCCGCGTCCCTGGATCCGGCGCACGCTGCGACTAACTCTTCCGAGGACAACGACGCGTAGCGCGACAATAAAGCACCCTGATGCGCGCAATTCTACATCAATTCAAACGCCAAAGATCGTGGGCAGGGGCTTGAACCCTCGTCGAATTCCCGGTTAGGCTCAAGCCGAGACTTAGGCGAGCAGTCGGGCGGCATCCTTAGCGTAGTAAGTGAGAATTACATTCGCCCCGGCGCGCCGAATTGACAGCAAGGATTCCATCATGACCCGATCCCGATCAATCCACTGGTTGCGGGCGGCTGCCTCGATCATGGCGTACTCGCCGGAGACCTGGTAAGCAGCAAGCGGCAAATCAAAGCGCTGGCGGGCCGCAGCGATCACGTCGAGGTAGGGCATGGCGGGTTTGACCATAATCATGTCCGCACCTTCCTCAATGTCCAATTCGATCTCCCGCATGGCCTCACGAAGGTTGGCAGAATCCATCTGGTAGGAGCGGCGGTCACCGAACTGGGGCGCCGAGTCGGCGGCCTCGCGGAACGGACCATAGAAGCCAGAGGCAAACTTGGCGGCATAGGAAAGAATTGGAGTGTTGGTAAGTCCTGCCGCATCCAGCGCCCTCCGGATCGCGGCGACTCGTCCATCCATCATGTCGGAGGGGGCGATGATGTCGACGCCGGCGCGAGCCAACGAAACGGCAGTACGCGCCAGAAGCTCCAGCGAAGCGTCGTTATCGATTTCATAACCCGCTTGCGCGGCGGCTAACGCCAGTTTTTCAATCCTTGCCCGCTTATTCGTGGAAGTCTGCCCCGCCCGAGCCCGGACGGCGCTCGCATCTTTCGCGGCTGCGCCCAGAGATTGAGGCGAGGGACGGGCTTTCACAATCCCGCAATGCCCGTGAGACATGTACTCGCACAAGCACACGTCGCCCATGACCAGCAGATCCGGCGTCTCGGCCTTCATGGCGCGAGACGCTTGCTGGACGATGCCGTCGTTCGACCAGGCTCCGGTCGCTGCCTCGTCTTTTTTCTCCGGCAACCCGAAGAGAATGATCGCGGGAACACCCAAGGCGTGAGTCTCGCGCGCTTCTTGCACTGCCTCGTCGACCGAAAGATTGAACACCCCCGGCATGGAGCGGACTTCCTTGCGGACTCCCTCTCCTGGGCAAACGAACAAGGGATACACGAGGGAGTCAGGAGTCAGTCGCGTCTCCCGGACCAGGGAGCGGAGGGTCTCGGTACGCCGCAGCCGGCGAAGACGGGTCACGGGGAAAGCCATGGGCAGATTTTAGCAGCCGCTGTGGTACTCGCGACCTGAGAAATCGAATCAGGACGAAGGCACTGCCAGGTTGGCATGCCTTCGCTCCACCTGTTACCTAAGTAACTTCGGGGTGTCAACTGATGCCCTAAACATAAGGGCCAAGACACCCTATTATGATGTCTAACAGATGTTTCGACGTAACCAATCGGCTCTGGTGGGGGGAGCAAGTCTGCTGCTGGGGTTCGCACTGGCCCCGGTGGTATTTACCAGCACATATTTTCGTACGGCGCTTGGTGACCTGGTTCCTCTCGCGGTCGTCGCTGCGACCGTCATCGTGGCGGCGCGGAATGCATGGCATAGCCGCGCCCAAGCGCAGCTATTTTGGGGCCTGATCACTCTCGGCCTGACGATGTGGTGGGTTAACCAGGCCAGTTGGGCCTGGTATGAAGTGATCCTGCGCAAACCGCTGCCCGACCCATACGCGGGAGACGTGGTTCTGTTTCTGCATGTTGTGCCGATCATGGCCGCAGTGGCTCTGCGCAGCCATGACTCCGACGTTGGCGAAGGCATGTTATCGAGCACCCTGAACGTTCTGATCCTTCTGCTGTGGTGGGTCGTGGTTTATGCCTTCATTGTGTTTCCCGACGAATACATCGTTTTGAATGCGGCTTTGTACAGCCGAAATTGGGACCTGCTGTACCTGCTGGAAGGACTCATCCTGTGCTGGCTGGCCGGTTGGGCGTATGTCAAGAGCCAAGGAGCGTGGAAGAAGATTTACGGCACCATCTTCCTGGCCAGCGCTCTCTATTGCGCAGCTTCTGAAATCCTGAACGCCGCCATCGCGAGAGGCGATTACAAATCCGGCCAAATCTGGGACGTTCCCTTCCTTGCAGCTCTGCTGGGTTTCCTTTGGGCCGCAATGCTGGGACGCAGGTATCTGGGGGAAACGCAGATCTTGCCTGCGGGGGCTTCGTCGGGCGGTACTCTGGCTCCGCGGCTGGCAAAAGTCGCCATGCTTTCACTGCCGCTCATGGGGTACTGGGCCTTGTTCGCGGAAAGCGAAACCCAGCGTTTGCGCCACTTCCGCTTCGAGGTTGCCATGGGAGGGCTGGCAACCCTCGGATTCATCGTATTCCTCAAACAACACTTGCTCGACAGACGTCTGGTGCAATTGGTGCAGCAGACGCAGCATAGCTATGACAATCTGCAAAGGCTTCAGGGACGAGTGATTCAGCAAGAAAAGCTGGCCTCGCTCGGGGAACTGGTCGCGCTTGCTGCGGGCGAGCTTGAGTGCCCGCTGTCTGGAATCCTGGAGAGCTCCGACCGGCTGGCAACGAGCAGCCGTCTTAAGACGGAGCAACTCTCAACCGCGCGAAAGATCGGGCAGCAAGCGCGGCGCACGCGCGAACTGGTAAACGACCTGCTCAGTTTTGCGCAACAAACGCCGGGAGAAAAAGTTCCGCTTGACCTGAAACCTCTGGCACAGCGCGCGGCACAGATGGAAGGATTCAAGCTGGAGAACCGTAACATCAGCCTGATGGTGCACGGGGGTGATTCCCTGCCGCGGGTCCTGGGAAATTCGAACCAACTGCTTCAAGCGTTCCTGCAGATTGTCGAAAACGCCGTGGATGCGTTGCAGGAATGCGGAGGCGGGCAGTTGGAAATCTCGTTGCGACAAGAACAGGAAGAGGTACTGATCGAGTTTGCGGACACTGGTCCCGGCCTGGCCCATCCGGAACGCGTGTTTGATCCCTTTTACACCACGAAGCCAGTAGGCAAGGGAACCGGGCTCGGCCTGAGCGCCACCTACGGAGTGGTTCAAGACCACAAGGGACAGATTACCTGTTTTAACCGGCCCGAGGGTGGCGCGGTGTTCGAGATACGGCTGCCGGTCTTGAAAGCGGGAACGACGGCTGCAGCAACAGCCTACTGAAGGGACGGACATCCCATGCACACGAGCTTGTGTCAAGGGACGACTTCCGCGCCAGCGCCCTTACGGCACCTCGACCGCCCACGCGACAACTCTCGACTGCGCTTTCTCTTTCGTCCACAGCAGCAATAGAGCTGGCGATTCCTCCTCATCGCCAAGATTGAGCCGGCTGGCCGACAGATAGTAAGTACCGTACTTCGCATCTGCCGGTTTCAAATTCGGCGTTTTTTCGGGAAGATGACGGCGTTGGCAAAGAAAGCTATCGGCCATCTGGTCCGGCACCGCCATGATGGCGAATGCTTTCGAATTTTCATGATCGACGGGACGCACTAATTCGTTCACTGGTTGCACACTCGACATCATGTCAGACAAATTCGACCCCTTCGGGATTCTGATGAGGGGTCGCTCTAGACCAGCCCGGATGCGGTCCACTGGTTTCATCTTCTTCTCCGCAGCGGGCGAACTGTCCAGGCATTGATACGAACGTTCGGACGCATAGTGCGCAGCTTTGGCAGTATCCCGCTTGGCGAGCCACAGTCGATAGAAGGCTGTGATGTCATTCACTGTGGTGGGATCGCCTTCAAATTTCTCTGGTGCAGTTTCAGTTGGTGGTGCGCTGGCGGCCTTTTTCGGCGTAAGCCCAGCATCGCTGGCGTCCTCAATTCGAATAGCAACAATCTTCCAGTATTTGCCCTCTTCCGCCCACAGGAGTGACATGACCTTATCGCGGCTGTCTCCTTGCTTTCCCCGAATTGCAGTCGCGTAGAACTTTTCTTTGGACTTCTTAGTGGCTTCGTCGTTGGAAGGCGGCACACACTCCTCATCATGGCCCTGGTCCGGCGGCACGGCGACGAGGCGGAACTCGGAGGAATACGAGTTCTTAGCCTCTTTCAGGTCTGGAGACCAATTGCTTGCCGCTTCGAACGCATCTCCGACCGACGTCACCGGTCCCACCTTGGTGTTGAAGTTCTCCATGGACATTCTTAGCCGGACTCGCACCATACCCGGCGGGATCGGCTTTCGGTTCTTCCTGGCCAGCGCTTCCAGGCACGGATAACTGCGGCGGGAGAAATAAGCAATCGCGTCGTTTGCCTGTCGGTCTACGACCCATGCCTTCAGGAAATCGTGAGCACTCTCGTCAACACCCTGATCGGCCTTCATGTGAGGATTTAGAGGTACACCTTCGGTGCGGGCGGTTTCCTTGGGCGGTTTCGAGCTACTGGCTAGTGAGAATCCGAAGACTTCCCGCCACCAGCCATTCAATCCCTGCCAGCGGCTGTCATGACGATCCAGGTTGTTTCCAGCCCGCACATCTGAATTGGACGCGCTCAGATGTCCATTGACCAACGCCTTGGGGAAGGTCGACGAGCGATAGTCCACATCAATATCGGCCATGCGCCGATCTCGAGACATTGAAATCTGGATGGATGGCGGACCATTTTTCAACCGAAAACAGGTGGGGAAGCCCTTGTGGTAAACCGTGTTGTCGCGATCGCGGAAGAATTCCTGGCTTTTCCTCAGAGTGTCATACGCGGTGGGCTTCAGGTAGACATACAAGCGAAACTGGCGATCGCCACCGACGCCCGCCTCCTCGCCCATGACTTCGTCTATGGCATCGATGAAATCGATCGTACGTCCAAGGTTGTTGCCCTGTGCGTCCGTGAGCTTCGCCATCAGGAGCGCGTGCGTAACTGCGTCGAATGTCGTACGAACGGACATGCGTGCACCGTCGTACCCCTCCTGAGAAACGATCTTGCTGCCGGTGGTCGTGTTGTACCGACGGATGAAGTCGTCAATCAGTTTCTTCTGCTCAGGCCGCAAGGTCGCGTAGGATTTCCCGAACTCCTGCGGATTGGCAGCTGCCTTTTGCGGCGCGCTTGGCTTCTTCGGCTTGGTCTGGTTCTGGGCTGACGCCCCTGCCGCGAGCGCAATGACGGCCAGACTTGTACTGATTGCGCGTATCCATTGATTCATGTGATTCATGGGGATTCTCTTTCTCGTCGGTCTACCGCTCGAGCGACGTGGGCTGTATCGTACGGCACGCAATCTTCAGGACGCAGTGGAAGAGACCGAACCCGAGCAGGAGTAGTATCCTCGCTTTCCTGGATCGGTCCCATGGCAGTCAGTTTACAGAAATGCTCCAGGCGTGTTTAGGAGATGTTCTCTGGACGAGGCCAACCAGGTGCTCACCCGCAGCGGGAGTCGTGACCTTGCCCTCTCGTGCGATTTCCTTCGCGCTTAATTCTTAACAGGCCTATTATCTTCTTCATCGGAATCTCTCCTTCTTCTTGTTTCGTTCCCGTGTCAGACGAAAGCGCGTCGCACATTTTAGACGATGCGCTCGAATGGCGACACTGTTAGATGCAACAGTTCCTTGGAGCGTAAGGGTCAGAATTCCCGACGCCTTGGCCGTGCGAACTGTCACTTCTGCCAGTTGCAGAATTCCAGGCGGTTTCCCAGCATAGTTTCAACTGCTAGTTTTGCCACTCAACT
>Ga0335084_10008371_pt1 | contig 10303 bp, 8 predicted proteins | sample Lox_Sample_44_FD_206721 | JGI IMG/M metagenome (GOLD analysis project Ga0335084, IMG submission 206721) | Soil microbial communities from Loxahatchee National Wildlife Refuge, Florida, United States - Lox_Sample_4.4 | ecosystem: Environmental > Terrestrial > Soil > Wetlands | place: USA: Florida... | reverse complement strand
ACCGGCCCCTCGATCCGCGCCTGGCGCCCGAGCGCGTCCCAGTAGAAGACGCCGGCCGCCCGCGGCCGCTCGGCCAGGGCGCGGGCCTTGTCGCTGCGCCGATTGGTGTAGAAGACGAGGACGCCGAGCGCGGCGTCGAACGCTCGACACAGCACGATGCGCGCCGACGGGCGGCCGTCGGCGCCGGCGGTGGCGAGCGCCATCGCGTCGGGGTTCGCGAGCTCGCCGGCAGCCCGCGCCTCGTCGAGCCACTCGGCGAGACGCGGCAGCGGGTCGGCAGGCGGCGTTCCCGCGAGCCAGGCGTCGCGCAGCGGCGGGGCGTCGCTCGCCATCAGCCGCCGGAGCTGGCGTCCTCCGCGTCGACACCGGGCGGCGTCGGGTCGTCGCGCTCGGCGAGCCAGCCCTCGGGCAGCACCACGCGCTGGCGCCCGGCCGTCTTGCCGCGCGGCACGCGCATCGCGGCGGGCGGGAAGGGCTCGTCGCTCGCGACCGTGGCGAGCTCGGCTCGGAGCTGGTCGAGCGTCTCGACCTGCATCAGCCGCGGGCGCAGCCGCGCGCTCCCGCGGAAGCCCTTGGTGTACCAGGCTCCGTGCTTGCGGAACCCGCGCATGCCCACGCGTTCGCCGAACCAGCGGGACAGCAGCTCGGCGTGCTCGAGCATGATCTCGCAGACCTCGCGCAGCGCCGGCGGATCGGCGGGCTCGCGGCCGGCGAAGACGTCCGCGAGGTCGCGGAACAGCCACGGGCGCCCGAGACAGCCGCGGCCCACCACGACGCCGTGGCAGCCGGTGGCGCGCATCATGCGCAGCGCGTCGAAGGCCTCCCAGACGTCGCCGTTGCCGAACACCGGGATCGAGGTCACCGCCTCGCGCAATCGGGCGATCGCCTCCCAGCGCGCCTCGCCGTCGTAGAGCTGCGCGGCGGTGCGCGCGTGCAGGGCGACCGCGGCGCAGCCCTCTTCTTCGGCGATGCGCCCGGCGTCGAGGCAGGTCTCGTGCGCCGCGTCGATGCCGATGCGGAACTTGACGGTGACCGGGACCGCACCGGCGTGGGCGACCGCCGCGCGCACCAGCGCGCGCAGGAGCTCGCGCTTCCACGGGATCGCCGCGCCGCCGCCGCGCCGCGTGACCTTGCGCACCGGGCAGCCGAAGTTGAGGTCGATGTGGTCGACGCGGCCCTCGCCGGTGAGCCAGGCCACCGCCTCGCCGAGCGAGCGCGGCTCGACGCCGTAGAGCTGGAGGCTGCGGGGCTTCTCGTCGGGCGCGAAGCCCGCGAGGTGCAGCGTCTTTCGGTTGCCGTCGACCAGGCCGCGCGCCGTGATCATCTCCGAGACGTACAGGCCGGCTCCGAAGCGGCGGCACAGCGAGCGGAAGGGCGCGTTGGTGACGCCCGCCATCGGCGCCAGCACGACGGGCGGCCACACGCGGTGCGGGCCGACGTAGACCGCCGGGAACTCCCCCGGCCCCGCGGCAGGCACCTCGCGGTTGATCGCGCTCCGATAGCGGGGGTTCACAGGCCGCGAGCGGGCTCGACCAGCGTCTTCGCCAGCTCGTCCAGACGCGACAGCAGCGCGTCCCGCCGGCCGCCGAGGGCGAGCACGATCACCTGGTCGACCCCCGCGTCGCGGTAGCGGCGGATGGCGTCGAAGTCGACCGGCTGGAAGTACGGGGAGACGCTGATCTGGAGCTCCGCGCGCCGGCGGCCGCTGCGCGCCAGCAGCGCGTCGAGCCGTTCGAGGTGCGCCGGCACCTGCTCGGGGCGCAGGTTGAAGCCGTACCACCCCTGGCCCAGCTCCGCGACGCGGCGCAGCGCGGCCTCGCTCTCGCCGCCGAAGTGGATCGGCGGATGCGGCGTCTGCACGGGCTTCGGGTAGGCGCGGCACGCCGGGATCTCGTAGAACTCGTCCTTCCACTCCGACACCGGATCGCACCAGAGCCTCTGCATGGCGCGCAGGTAGGAGCGGCAGCGCGCGCCGCGGCGCTCGAAGGGCGTGTTGCAGGCGCGGAACTCCTCCTCGAGCCAGCCCACGCCGACGCCGAAGTCGAAGCGCCCGCCGGAGAGCCAGTCGATCGACGCCACCTCCTTCGCCGTGTACACCGGATTGCGCTGGGGCACCAGGCAGATGCCCGTCCCCAGGCGGATCGACTCGGTGGTCGCGGCGAGGAAGGAGAGCGCGGTGAACGGCTCGAGGATCCCGGACTCGCCGCCGGCCGGGATGCGGCCGTCGGCGGCATAGGGGTACTCCGAGGCGTACTCGTCGAAGAGCACGACATGCTCGGCGACCCAGAGCGAGTGGAAGCCGCGCTCCTCGGCGGCGGGGCCGAGCGCGTGCAGGTACTCCGGCGTGGCGAAGGGGTTGCCGAGCGGAGCGAACAGACCGATGCGCATGGGACCTCCTGGGCGGGATCTAGAGGCTAACTCAGCACTAGCCAGGTCGGGCAGCGCGCCCTCTAGAACCTGCGAGTCGGGCGGACGGGAGGCTTCCGCAGGCGCGGATTGCCGAGCGACGGGTAGACGGATCGGGCCTTGTGAGGACGAACGCGCCGCGCCGATGTCCACGAGTAGAATGCACGTCGCTCGGGCGCCGGAGGAACCTCCCTCCGCCCGACCTGGCACGCCGAGGATCCCTCCCCGCGCCCTCATGGCACCATACGGACTAGCGGTGGGTCCAGAAGCGGTCGAGCTCGCCGCAGTCGAGGGCGCCGAGCGGCGGCGGGACTGCGGTCGGGCCGGAGAGCGGGACGGGCTTGCCGTTCTCGAAGCGGCGGTCGATCACGCCGTCGAAGTTCGTGTCCTCGTCCTGCCGCGTCACGGCGTTGCCCGAGAAGTACTGGATCACGTCGGGCTTGTGATCCCCGTTGGTGTCGGCGTCGAGGCGGACGCGCACGCCGTTCTCGTAGATCTCGCGCTGGTCGGGGACGCCCTTGCCCTTGGTGTCGAGCAGCGCCTCCACCGCCTTGCCGTTCTCGATGCGGGCGCGCACGTCGAAGCGGCCGTTGCCCTTGGTGTCGAGGCACTGCGCCACCACGCTGCCGTCGGGCGCGAGGAAGAGCTTCTTGTTCGGCCGGGTGCCCTTGCCCTCGATCAGCTCCTGGGTCTTGGGATGCCCGTCGGCGTCGAACAGCGTCAGCACGTCCGGGGTGCCGCGCCCCTGGGTATCGCGGGCCTCGCGCACCGGCTTGCCGTTCTCCACGTCGATCCAGACGTCGATCTTGCAGTCGCCGTTGCTGTCGCGCTGCTCCTGCACCACCGCGCCGGAGGCGTCGTAGCGCTGGATCAGATCGGGGCAGCCGCGCCCCTTGCTGTCCTGCTGCAGCTCCACCGCCTTGCCGTCCTGGAAGCGGGTGACCTGGTCGGGCTTGCCGTCGCCGTTCTTGTCCTCGCGCTTCTCGACCACCTGGCCCTTCGCGTCGAGCACGATCCAGGTGTCGATCTTGCCGTCGCCGTTGGTGTCGACCTCCTGCACCTGCTGGCCCTTGGCGTCCGCGCGGGTCACGGCGTCCATCTTGCCGTCGAGCTTCGTGCTCTGCTCGGTCATCACGACCTGGCCGTCCTTGAAGTGGACGATCACGTCGGGCTTGCCGTCGCCGTTGGTGTCCTTCTCGGTGCGGACCTTCTGGCCGCTCTCGAAGAACGTGACCTGGTCGAACTTGCCGTTGCGCTGGGTCGACTCCTCGATCTTCGCCGGCTTGCCGTCGGCGTCGAAGGTCGTCACCACGTCGAAGCGGCCGTCGAAGTCGAGGTCCTCGCTCTGCTTGACCTTCTTGTCACCGTTCCACTCGATCACCACGTCCGGCTTGCCGTCGCCGTTGGTGTCGGCCTCGGTGCGGTTGCCGACCCGCGTGGTCGACACGCGCTTGCCGTCGCGCACCTCCTCCTCGCTGGCGAGCTGCCCGTCCTTGTACACGCGCACCAGCTCGGGCTTGCCGTCGCCGTCCTTGTCGACCTCCTCCCGCGCCGGCCGCCCCTGGGCGTCGAAGTAGATGGTGGTGTCGAGCTTGCCGTCGCCGTCGGTGTCGCGGCGCTGGACTGCCTGCTTGCCGTCCTTGAACTCCAGCACCGTGTCGACGCGACCTTTGCCGGTGGTGTCGCGCTCCTGGCGCGCCGGCTTGCCGTTCTCGAAGGTGGTGACGACGTCGTACTTGCCGTCGCCGTGCGTCGAGCGCTCCTCCTTGACCGGGAGGCCTTTCGCGTAGGTCGTGCGGACGTCGAAGCGGCCGTCGAAGTCGGTGTCGCGCTCGTCGCGCAGCACCTTGCCGTCGGCGTCGAGGTCGCCCTGCACGTCGATCTTGCCGTCGAAGTTGGTGTCCTCGGTGAAGTGCGCCGGCTTCCCGTTGACGAAGTCGACGAAGCGGTCGGGCTTGCCGTCGAAGTTCTTGTCCTCCTCCAGCCGCACCGTGTTGCCCGCCGCGTCGTTGGTGCGCCACGAGTCGACGCGCCCGTCGCCGTTGGTGTCCTTGAGGACGCGCGTCTCCTTGCCGGTGGCGGGGTCGAGCGTCACCCACGTGTCGACCTTGCCGTCGTGGTCGGTGTCCTGCTCCTGCTTCTCGAGCCGCCCCTGCGGGTCGTAGAAGTTCCACAGATCGACCTTGCCGTCGTGGTTCTCGTCGAGCTCGACGCGCAGCAGGCGGCCTTCGCCGTGGATCTCGGTGCGCTCGGGCGCGCCGGTGGCCCCGGCGGTGACGCGCTTCACGACCTCGCCGTGCTCGTAGTCGGCGGTGGTCTCGAACTTGCCGTCGAAGTTGGCGTCGATCTGCTCGTGCGCGACCTTCCCATCGGCGTCGAAGTCGTAGATGGCGTCGATCTTGCCGTCGCCGTTGCGGTCCTCCTCCTGCCTCACCTTCTTGCCGTCTCGATACGTGATGAAGGTGTCCATCTTGCCGTCGCCGTTGGTGTCGGCCTCGGAGCGCACCGGCTTGCCGTTCGCGAGCTCGGTGACGACGTCCATCTTGCCGTCGAAGTTGGTGTCCTTCTCCTCGCGCACGAGCACGCCGTTCTCGAAGGTGCGCACCATGTCGACCTTGCCGTCGCCGTTGGTGTCGTGCTCTTCGCGCAGGGGCCGGCCCTGCGCGTCGAAGGTCGCCACGAACTCCGGCTTGCCGTTGCCCTTGGTGTCGCGGACCTGGCGCCGCTCGACGTCGTTCTCGAAGGTCGAGACGGTGTCGAAGCGCCCCTTGCCGGTGGTGTCGGCCTCGCGCTTCACGCGCTTGCCGGACGCGTCGTAGGTGGTGACGACGGTCGGGTGGCCGACGTGGTCGGGGTCCTCCTCCACCCGCGCCTTGACGCCGTTCTGGTAGATGATGGTGACGTCGAAGCGGCCGTCGAAGTCGTTGTCCTGCTGCTCGCGCGTCTTCTGGCCGTTGGCGTCGAACTCGGCGATCACGTCCACCTTGCCGTCGTGGTTCGTGTCCTCCTCGATCCGCGCGATCTTGCCGTTCTGATAGGTGACGACGCGGTCCGGCTTGCCGTCGCCGTTGGTGTCGGTCTCCTCGCGCACCGGCTGGCCGTGCTCGAAGTAGATGGTGTCGTCGGGCTTCCCGGTGCCCTTGGTGTCGGTGCGCTGGATCCTGGGCTCGCCGTTCTCGAACTCGATCCACTGGTCCTTGCGGCCGTCGTTGTCGCGGTCGCGCTCCTCGCGCAGCGGGCGGCCCTCGGCGTCGTACGTGATCCAGGTGTCGAACTTGCCGTCGAAGTCGCTGTCCTTCTCCGCGCTCGCCGGCTTGCCGTTCTTGTAGTGGACGATCTCGTCGACCTTGCAGTCGTGGTTGTTGTCGCTGCGCTTCTCGGCGAGCTCTTCCTTGTCGTCGTAGGTGAGCTCGACCGGCGGGCACGCGGCCGCCCCCGCGCGGAGCGGAGCGACGAGCGAGAGCGCGATCGCGGCGATCAGCCGGGCGGACGGGCTAATTCGCGGCCCTCGCCTTCTGGCTGTCCAGGATGAAGGTGCCGACGAGCTGCTCGCCGGCCAGGCAGCGCACGCGCTCGGACATGGGCGGGAAGGGCGAGGCGGAGCGCAGCGCGTCCGCGACGCTCTTGCCGACGAGCGGGTCGGCTGCCTTCACGAGCTCGACCCGGCTCGCCGAGCCGCCGACGTCGAGCTGGAAGCGCAGCGTGGCGCGCACCTCGCCGGCCGGCGAGTCCGGCGGCGGCACCCATCGCGCCAGCATGCGGTCCTTGATCTGGCCGATGTACGCCTGCACCTCGCCGCGGTCCTGGCAGTCCGCCGCGGCGCCGCCGAGCACGGTGCCGCTGCCGCCCGTGCCGCGCAGGTTGCCCTGGCCGACGCGCGTATTGACGTCCGCGAGGCGCGGGCCGTCCGGGGTTCCGAGCACGTCCCGCGTCGAGGCCACGCCCTCGCGCACGGAGGAGCTGTCGCCGACGTCGACCGGCCCGGTGCCCACGCTCTGGCTGCCCGTCGTCACGGCGCGCGGGCCGACCGACGCCCCGGCGGGCGAGTTGGCCTGGATCGGGCCGCGCAGCGCGGGCGCCGCCGCCGCGCTCACGTCGAGCTGCGTCGGGCGCGCCGCGGCGACCGAGGTCACCGCCTGCACCGCCTCGATCGGGGCCGGGGCGCTGTGGGCGATGTCGCGCGGCGCCGCCACGGAGGTCACCGCGTCGAACTTGAGGGCCGGCGCCGCGACGGTGGGCGCCGCACGCGCGATCACGGTCGGATTCACCACCTGCGGGGCCACCGCCTGCGCAGAGGGCGCGAAGTTGAGGCTGCGGCGCTCGGCGAGTGCCTTGGGCGCTGGGGCGGGCTCGACGTGCGGCTTCGGGATGGGCGACGGAGCCGGCGCGGGGGTGGGCTCGGCGCGCGCCTCGACCTTCGGCGGCGGGGGCGGGGGAGGCAGCTTCAGGAGCTGGACGGGAAGGGGCTGCTCCTTCTCGGGCGTCGGCGCGAGCATCGCCACGGCGAAGAGCGCGGCGAGCACACTCGCGTGCGCCGCGGTCGCAAGTCCGGTGGCAACCAGGCGGCGTCGGCGGCCTTCGGGCTCCGGAATCGAGATGCCCGGGAACGCGACGCGCGGCACCGCGCCCGCGCGCGCTGCGGCTCCGATGCGCAGGCGACTCATCGGCGTCGGCCGCGCGGGTCGTCGGCGGATCGTCGTGGTCGGCGTGGTGGTCATCGCCATCGGGTCCCGTCGTCTAGCGCGCCGCCTGCGCGCCGGAGATCTCGAGATGTCGCTTCGCTGCACATGAACGAGCCGTCACTCGAGTGCCGCGACCATTCCCAATGTCCTGCCGCGCTCCCGCGTCGAAAGCTACTCGTGAGTTGCGGCAGAGTGGACGAGGTGACGGCGGAAATATTCGGTATCACTCCACAATTCCCCGCCTATGAGCATCGTAGACTGCGCGGCCGTCTGGTGTCAACGCGGTCGATTTCTCGCTTGGAATCGATCGCCGATCGGGTAAGGTAGAGCGTTGCTCGCCGCCTGGCCTTCTGGCCCATCACGGTCCAACGCGCCGGCTCGACAGCGACCAACAGGAGACCCCGTGGACATCGCTTCGATCTTCCGGATGCTTCAAGCGGGATGGCTGACCACCTTCCCGCTTCTGCTGTGCTCGGTCCTCGTCCTCGCCGTCACCCTCGAACGCTACTCGCGCTACCGCGGACTCGAGAAGTCGACGCGCGATCTCACGCGCGCCGTCGTCGACGCGCTGGCACGGCGGGATTTCTCGACGGCCACCGCGCTCTGCACCGCGACCAAGACGCCGATCGCGGGCATCTTCCGCGAGGCGCTGGCGTGGAAGAACATCGCGCTCGAGGACCTCGAGCGGATCCTCGCCACCTCGCGCGCCGAGGCGCTCTCCGAGCTGCGGCGCGGGCTCTGGGTGCTCGGGACGATCGGCTCGCTGGCGCCCTTCGTCGGCCTGTTCGGCACCGTGTGGGGCATCATGAAGGCCTTCCACCAGATCGCGACCGAGGGCTCGGGCGGCTTCACCGTGGTGGCGGCCGGCATCTCCGAGGCGCTGATCGCGACCGCGGTCGGCCTCGGGGTCGCGATCGTGTCGCTCGCCTTCTACAACTACCTGCAGGTACGCATCGGCAACATCGGGAGCGCGTACGCGCGCTCGAGCGAGCGCCTGGTGCAGGCGCTGCTGTACGTCGAGTCGGCGGCGAACAGCCCGCGCGCAGAGGAGGTCGGCCGTGGCCATCCACTCCCTGCCTAGCGCGGAGGAATCGACCGGCGACGACATCGTCGCCGAGATCAACATCACCCCGCTCACCGACATCTTCCTGGTGCTGCTGATCATCTTCATGGTCACGACCTCGGTGATCTCGAGCCAGGGCAAGAACGTCGACCTGCCGAGCGCGGCGATCGCGGCGCAGACGCCCTCCGGCGTCACCGTGACGGTGACCGCGGGCGACGAGGTCTCGATCGACGGCAAGGTGGTGAAGGCCGATCAGCTCGTGCCGGCGCTCAAGGCCGCGCTCGCCAACTCGCGCGAGAAGCTCGTGATCCTGCGCGGCGACCGCGACGTCGTGCTCGGTCGCGCGGTCGGCATCCTCGACCAGGCGCAGCAGGCGGGAGCCACCGGGATCGCGCTCGCCACGCAGCCGCCGCGGCCGGGGCAGAAGTAGCGCCCGCGCGGCGCCTCGCCTCAGGCGTGGCGCCGCCGGGCCCACAGCAGCGCGGCGATGATCAGGCAGGCCTCGGGGATCAGCAGGCCGACCCCGTAGAGCATCTGCAGGGACTGCTGGGGCGTCAGCGGGAACTGGTCGGGCGTGAGCGCCTTCGGGCGGATCGTGATGGCCGAGTCGCGCGCCGTCGCCCAGTGCACCGCGTTCATCACCAGGTCGAGGTTGTAGAGCGCGCGCAGGTAGTGGTTGGTCGCGAAGTCGGCGTCGCCGAAGACGACGATGCGCGCCTCGTTCCCGGCGCGCGGGAAGCGGCCGACCGACAGGATCGGCTGGTAGCCCTCGCTCGCATCGGGCGGGCGCTCGGGCGCGAGCCCGCGCTGCACCGCCGCGGTGTCGCGCGCGACCCAGGCGCGCTTCGAGGAGAAGGCGAGCGCGCGCAGCTCGTCGTCCGGCTCGGGCTTGTGGGCCGCGAGCACCGGACGCGCCCGCACGAAGAACGTCATCCGCGTCGGATCGAGGCCGCGCACCACCGGGTGGTCGGCGTACTGGAACACGATCGGGTCGACGCCCGGCGGGTCGCCCTGGACGGGGCCGGAGGCCGGGTCGACCACCACGCCGTCGGGAAGGCCGAAGCCCCAGCGCTCGAGCAGCGCCTCGAGGCCGCTGTCGACGCCGGGCTCGAGCATGGCGACGAGCCGCCCCCCGCGCTCGAGGTATGCCTCGAGCGCGGCGAGCGAGGTGTCGCGCAGCGGGCGGCGCGGGCCCAGCACGAGGACGGCCGCCGCGTCGTCGGGCACCCGCTCGAGCGCGGGCATCACCAGGTCGCGCACCGTGTAGCCCTCGGTCTGCAGCGCGGCGGCGAGCGCCGAGAAGCCGCTCGGGCCGCTCCCCTCGAGGTTGCCCTCGCCCTCGCCGCGCGCGACGTAGAGCACGGCGCGGCGGCTCGAGGCGAGGCGCTGCAGCGCCTCCCAGAGCGTCCCCTCGGTCGGGCGCTCGACGAGCTCGAAGCGGTCGCCGAGCCCGACCACCACGGTGTTCGAGGCGCCGACTCCGTAGCGATCGGCCTCGGCGGAGGCGTCCTCGAGGATGCGCTCCTGCACGTCGATCGGTCCGGCGCGCGCGAGCGACTGGAGCAGCATGCGCGTGCTGCGCGCGCGGTTGTCGCCGGCGTCGTGGAAGAAGGTCAGGGTGACGCGGCCGGGCAGCTCGGCCAGCGCGGCGCGGGTCGCGGGCGCGATCGTGTAGCGGGTGTCCGCCGTCCAGTCGAACGCGAGGCCGCTGCGGTCGAGGGCGATCTCGGCGCCCATCGCGACGGCGATCGCCGCCAGCACCCAGCCGACGCCGACGAGCTCGCGCGCCCGGCCGGCGCGCGCACCGCTCCGGCGCGCGCGCCGCAGCGCGAGCACGGCGGAGAGGAGCAGCGCGCCGCCGCCGCCGAGCAGGTTGGCGGCGGAGAAGATTCCCAGGCCGTCCGAGGCGTAGTAGGCGCCGACGCCGAAGGCGAGCGCCACGAGCCCCACCGCGACGAGCGAGGTCACGGCTAGCGCGCCCGCCTCGCGTCGAGCGCCAGCCGCGCCAGCGCAAACGCCACCAGCACGTAGCCCGCGAAGTACGCGAGGTCCGCCGGCCGCACCAGCCCCTCGGCGAACGCGCCGAAGCGCGGGTGCAGCGAGAGCGGGTCGATCCAGCGCATGGCGCCTTCGGGCAGGAACTGCGCCAGCC
>Ga0335084_10008369_pt1 | contig 10303 bp, 2 predicted proteins | sample Lox_Sample_44_FD_206721 | JGI IMG/M metagenome (GOLD analysis project Ga0335084, IMG submission 206721) | Soil microbial communities from Loxahatchee National Wildlife Refuge, Florida, United States - Lox_Sample_4.4 | ecosystem: Environmental > Terrestrial > Soil > Wetlands | place: USA: Florida... | reverse complement strand
TCAGCGATCTGCTGGGCGGGCAGGTGAAGATGGGCATCTTCGACGTCCCGGTGGTGCTGCCGCACATCAAGTCGGGCAAGTTCAAGGCGCTCGCGGTGACGAGCGCGAAGCGCGCCCCGTCCCTTCCCGAGGTGCCGACCACCGCCGAGGTCGGCTATCCCAAGGTCATCTCGGACAACTGGTACGGCCTGGTCGCGCCCGCGGGGACGCCGCTCGCGGCGCTCAAGAAGATCCACGAGGCGTCGATCGCGGCGCTGCGCTCGCCGGCGCTCATCGAGCAGTTCGCCAAGGTGAGCGGGATTCCCGCGCCTTCCACCCCGGAGGAGTATCTCGCCTTTCTCGGAGAGGAGCAGCAGCGCTGGAGCACGATCATCAAGGCGATCGGCTTCAAGGAAGACTAGGGCTGGCAGGATGGCGGATCCCAAGCCGTCCTTTCTCGCCTCGCCCAGCCGGCCGAAGCTGAGGCTTCCTCCGGGAGCGTGCGACGCGCACGTGCACGTGTTCGGGCCGGGCAGGGTGTTTCCCTATGCGCAGGGCGCACCGTTCACCCCCGCCGACGCCCCCAAGGACAAGCTGTTCGCGCTGCACGCGATGCTCGGCATCGAGCGCTGCGTGATCGTGCAGTCGACCTGCCACGGCTACGACAACCGCGTGGTCGCCGATGCGATCGCGGCGAAGAACGGCGACTACTGCGGCGTGGCTCTCCTTCCTCCTACCGTGGACGACGCCGAGCTGCGGCGCCTGGATTCGCAGGGATTCTGCGGCGTTCGCTTCAACTTCATGAGCCATCTCGGCAAGGGCCCGCGCATCGAGGAGGCGATCGCCCTCACCGCGCGACTTGCCCCGATCGGCTGGCACCTGCAGGCGCACTTCGAAGGCCCGCTCATCGACGAGCTCGCGCCTTTCCTCGAGCGCTCGGCGGTGCCGGTGGTGATCGACCACATGGGGCGCGTCGACGCGTCGCTCGGCGTCGACCAGCCCGCGTTCCGGCGCCTGCTCGAGCTGATGCGCGATCCGCGCTTCAGGGTCAAGGTGAGCGGCTCCGAGCGCATCTCGCGCAAGCCCTCGCCCTGGCCGGACGCGGTTCCCTTCGCGCGCAAGCTCGTCGCCGAGTTCGGCGACCGCTGCTTCTGGGGGAGCGACTGGCCGCACCCGAATCTCGCCGCGATTCCCGACGATGGCGTGCTGGTCGACCTGCTCTCGGAGATCGCGCCGTCGGAGAAGGCGCGCCGGGCGCTGCTGGTCGACAATCCGCGGGCCTTCTACAGGTTTCGGAAATGAGCGGCCGATGACGCGCCGTCTCGAGGGCAAGGTCGCGATCATCACCGGCGCGGGCTCGGTAGGCCCGGGCTGGGGCAACGGGCGCGCGACGGCGGTGCGCTTCGCCGAGGAAGGCGCGAAGATCTTCGCCGTCGACCGCGACGCCGAGCGGCTGCGCGAAACCGTGGAAGGCGTGAAGAAGGCGGGCGGCGCCATCGCCATCCATCTCTGCGACGTCACCCGCGCCGAGGACGTCGCCGCCATGGTCGATGCCTGCGTGAAGGCCTACGGCCGGATCGACGTGCTCGTGAACAACGTCGGCGGGTCCGCCGCCGGCGGCCCGGTCGAGATGTCCGAGGAGACCTGGGACGCGCAGGTGGACTTCAATCTCAAGAGCGTGTTCCTCGGCTGCAAGTACGTCATTCCGGTGATGGACAAGCAGGGCGGAGGCGCGATCGTGAACATCGCATCGACCTCGGGCATCCGTTTCACCGGCAACCCCCAGGTCGGCTATGCCGCGACCAAGGCCGGCGTGATCCAGCTCTCGCGGGTGGTCGCCGTGCAGCACGCGCCCCGCGGGATACGCGTGAACACGGTCGTGCCCGGGCAGCTGCACACGCCCATGGTCGAGGCGCGTCTCGCGCGGCAGCGCGCCGGCGGCGACGTCAAGGAGCTGCTCAAGCAGCGCCAGAAGCGCATCCCGCTCGGCATCGAGGGCGACGGGCGCGACACGGCGAACGCCGTGCTGTTCCTCGCCTCCGACGAGGCGCGCTTCGTCACCGCAACCGAGATCGTCGTAGACGGAGGGATGAGCGCGCGCTGCGACTGAGCGCGCCGCCGGGCCTCAGAACTCGTAGCGGAACTCGCCGGCGAGCCCGTGCGCGCGGAACCCGTCGCGGAATTCGCCGGTGTACTGGAACGTCGTGATATAGCCGCCCTTCGAGCGGTAGCTCAAGCCCAGGCCCACCAGCGCGCCGTTCCGCTGCACCGGCTGGCCATCGACGGAGAAGCTGCTGTCGGGCACACCGACGTACGAGGCGTTGATCACCTGGTTCTTGGAATAGTCGTGCAGCCAGGCGAGGCTCGCTTGCGGGACCCAGAGAGCGCCGTTGCCGTCCTCGGTGGGGCGCGAGAAGCGCCCGCCCAGGGTCGATACCAGCCCGCTGGTGCTGCGGCCCTCGACGACCTGGTTCGCGCTACCGCCGGTTTCGCTGAATCCGTCTTCCTTCAGGCGGGTGTATTGCACGGTGGCGAACGGCTCGATCCACCACGCGGCGGCCTGCACGTAGCTCCCGACGCCCACCGTAGTGGCGAGCACCTTGCCGTCGTGGCTGCTGCTGCTGGTGCTCTGGTCGACCGCGTTGGTGCGCCGGGTGTCGTACTTGTTGCGGCCGGCGGACAGCGTGCCGTTCAGATAAAGGCTCCGGTCGAAGTAGCCGGCATAGACCGACCCCATGGTGGTGTCGACGTCGCCCTGGCTCACGTTGTTGTCGACGGTCACGGTATTCCTGGCGGTGCCGAGGCTGACGCCGGCCGAGAAGGTCTTCGTGAAACGGCCGTCGTAGCCGACCGACGTGCCCGCCATGCGGTAGTCGTAACCGTTCATGCTCTCGGTCGGGTTCTGATCGCCCTTCTGGCTGAATCCCCGCAGCCACAGACCCGAGGAGCGCGCCCGTTCCGCGTCGCTCGCCTCCAGCAGGTTCGACAGGCCCGTGCCGTTGTAGGCGAGGCGTATCGGCTCGCGGCCCCAGGCGCCGGCGCTCTGCACCGGCGAGAAGTCCTGCGCGCGCAGCGCCGTCATCCGGTCCTGCAGCACGTTCGTGTACTGCTGCATGCTGTTGAAGGTGCTGGCGGTGTAGCCGGCATACACGGCCGGGCTCATGCTGGCGAAGGCGGAGGCGAATTGCGCCTCCGGCAGCGTCTGGATCTTGCCCAGCAACTGATTGAGCGCGCCTGTCGTCTTCGGCAGGATGCGGTCGAGCGTACCGGCCACGGCCATCTGGTTGGGCGTGCCGGCCACGGTCGTAAAGCTCGCCACGTCGGCCTTGACGCGCACGCCGTCGGAGAGCTGTTCGGTGTGGAACTTGAGCAGGCGGGTGTCCTCCGGCAGCTCCACGCGGGAGAACGCGGTGCCCGGCTGGATGCCGTTGCTCGCCGTGAGCACATCGAAGGCGGTGCCGTTCACGTAGGCCCCGCCGCCGCGCACGATCTTCATGGTGCCGTCGAGCGCGGCCTGCCCGGTCACGTAGAACTGCCCGTAGCTGCCGTTGCCGTTGATCCGGGCCTGGAACGTGCCGCCGCTCATGAACGCATAGTCGTTGTCGAGCTTGAGCGTTCCCTGGTCGACCTCGAGGCGCTGCATCTTGTTGAGCATCGACAGCGTGAAGGTGCCCGCCCCGGTCTTGGTCGCGCTCCAGCCCGGCAAGGCGGTGCTGAGGCTGCCGGTGGCGTTGAAAGTCAGCGCCAGGCTGCCGGACCCGTCGAGGATGGTCCCGTTGATCACCGGCGTTCCCTGCACCATCAGCCGGTTGTTGCCCGTTCCCAGATCGATGCTTCCGTTGGTCACCGAGCCGGCGGTCAATGTGACCGTGTCGTCGCCGGCGCCGGCCCTGATCGCCGTGCCGGGCGAGCTTACCCCGTTGACGACGGTGGTCGCGGTGATCGTGCCCGCGTTGGTGATGGTATCGTTGCCGGCGCCGGTCTCGATGCCGGTCGCCGAGGCTGTGATGTGACCCGACCCCGTGTTGTTGCTGGCCGTCACGGTGACGTTGATCGTGCCCGTGTTGACGACGGTGTTGTTGCCCGAGCCGGCGCGGATGCCGTAGCCCTGCGCGGTAATCCTGGCCGCTACCCCTGCGGTATTGTCTCCCGTGCTTCCTGCGTCGGGATGGGCCGACGAGGTCGCCGTGGCGCCGAGAGCTACATCGATGCTGCCCTCGTTCCTTATGGTGTTGGCGCCGTTACCCGTACTGATGCCCGCGGCGAAGGCGTTGACTGTTGCGCTGGAGAACGCGTCGGCGTCGCCGGTCAGGTGTCCTACCGCGCTGCTGTCGCCGGACGCGAACAGCGAGGTCCCGACCCTGATGCTGCCCGTGTTGGTGATCTGGTTGGCGCCGTCGCCCGCCGCGATGCCGATCGCCGTCGCAGAGATCGCGGAATCGGCGTGCGATTCGCCGTCGCCGATGCCCGAGCCCCCCGCGTCGGAGCTCGCGCTCGCGATCGCGTTGGCGCGGAGGTCCACATCGATGCTGCCCTCGTTCCTTATCGCGTTGGCGCCGTTGCCCGCGCTGATGCCCGCGGCGAAGACGCTGGTTTCCGCGCCGGTCACCTCCGTCGCGCTGCGGAAGCCGTGTCCTTCCGCGTGGCCGCCGGCGCCTGCCTGCACCGGAAGCGGCAGCACGATACCGAGAAACTCGAAGGGCCGCCACGTCTTGACGTCGATGCTGCCCGTGTTGGTGATCTGGTTGGCGCCGTCGCCGGCCGTGATGCCGATCGCCGTCGCCGAGAGCACCGATTTCGAAAACCCGTTGGCGTCGCCGTCGAAGCCGAGGCTGGATCCGTCGGCCGAGGTCTGGGTGGACAGCGCGCCGGACAGCTCCACGGCGATGCTGTTCGCGTTGAGAACGGTGCTGTTCCCCTGGCCCGCGTCGATGCCGATGGCGGTGATGTCGGCCCGCGCCTGCGCGACCGAAGTGCCCCCGCCGAAGAAAAAGCCGGAGCTGGAGCTGTGCGTGGAGGTGGCGCTCACGGCTCCCTTCACGTCGATGGTTCCGTTGTTCACGATCCAGTTGTCACCGGCGCCGCCGTCGATGCCCCGCGCCGAGAGGGTGGCCACCACTTCGCCGCTGGCGCTCGTACCGCCTCCCAGATCGTTGCTCACGTGGCCGCTGTTCTGCAGGTTGGAATTGGCGCGGACCACGATGTCCCCGTCGTTCTGGATCGCGTCGTTGCCGGCGCCGCCCTGGATGCCGACCGAGCGCGTCGTCGCGGCGAGCCTGCCGCTGGTGCCGCCGCCGCCGCCGAAGCTGAACGACGAGTTGTCCATCCGCAACGTGGCATCGGAGCTGGCGGTGACGCGCCCCTTGTTGAGGATGACGTCGTCGCCGTCTCCTCCGTCGATGCCGACCGCGCCGGTGACGGCCCCGGAGTCGGAGCCGGCGCCCGAGGAGCCGAACGCCACGCTGGAGTCGCCGGAGGAGACGAGAGTGGAGCTTGCGTTGGCGTTGACCTCGCTCTCGTTCGTGATACTGTCGCGGCCTGTTCCGCCCGCGATGCCGGTGGACCGGGTCGAGGCGGTGAGCGAGCCGCTGGTGCCGCCCGTGCCGCCGAAGGTGAACGACGAGTTGTCCATGCTCAGGCTGGCGCTCGAGCCGGCGGTGACGCGGCCCCTGTTGACGATGACATCGTCGTCGTCGCCGCCGTCGATGCCGACCGCGGTGGTGACCGCCCCCGAGTTTGCGCCGGCGCCCGAGGTGCCGAATGCCACGTTCGAGCCGCCGGAGGAAACCTGGGTGGACGTTGCGCTGACGCTGAGCTCGCCCTCGTTGGTGATGCTGTCGCGGCCTGTTCCGCCCGCGATGCCGGTGGACTGGGTCGCGGCGGCGAGCGAGCCGCTGGTGCCGCCGGTGCCGCCGAAGCTGAACGACGAGCCATCGAGGCTCAGGCTGGCGCTCGAGCTGGCGGTGACGCGGCCCCTGTTGACGATGACATCGTCGTCGTCGCCGCCGTCGATGCCGAGCGCGGTGGTGGCCGCCCCGGAGTTTGCGCCGGCGCCCGAGGTGCCGAACGCGACGTTCGAGCCGCCGGAGGAGGCGAGCGTGGAGCTCGAGCTGACGTAGAGCTCGCCCTCGTTGGTGATGCTGTCGCGGCCGCTTCCGCCCGCGATGCCGCTGGACAGGGTCGAGGCGGTGAGCGAGCCGTTGGTGCCGGTCGTGCCGCCGAAGGTGAACGACGAGCTGCTCAGGGAGAGGCTCGCGCCGGAGCGAACATCGATCGCGCCGCCGTTCCACACCTGGTCGTCGCCCGCGCCCGCGCGAATTCCGGCGGCGTCGGTGAATGCGCCGGAGGTCGCGCCGGCGCCCGATGAGCCGAACACGACATTGGAGCCGCCCGAAGAAGACAGCGTTGCAGTGGCGGAAACGGTGAGCGCGGCCTCGTTGTGGATCGTGTCCTTGCCGGCGCCGCCGTCGATCGCGGTCGCGAGCGCCGTGGCGCTCAAGGTCGCGTCGAAGCCGCCCGACCCGCCCAGGTTGAAACCGGTGCCGGAAATCGCGATGTGGCTGGCCGAGGCCGCCTTGATCGTCGAATGGGTCTCGATGACGTCGTTGCCGTCGCCGCCGCCGACGCCGGTGGCGCTCGCGGTCGCGGCGGTGTCGATCGCGGTCTGCGTCGAGCCGAAGATGCTGATATTCACGCCGTTCGCCCCCGTCTTCGCGCGTGCGCTCGCATCGATTGCGCCGTCGCTGTAGATGGAGTCGTCGTCCGCGCCGCCCGCGATGCCGGTCGCCGCGGAACGGGCAGCGGTGGTCGCGTCCACCGCTCCCGTCCCGCCCAGGTTCACGCTCACGCTCGAGGAATTGGCGCAGGCGCCGCCCGCCGCGGTGCAATCCGCGGCGGCGGAGGCAGCGGCGTCGCCCGCGGAGGCCGTGACGGAAGCACGGTTCACGATCGTATCTTTCCCGCTGCCGCCGTCGATGCCGGTCGCCGTCGCCAGGGATGTCGTCGAGGCATCCGCCCGCGCAGAGCCGATGAGTCCCACGGAGACGGTGTCGGCGCTCGCCTGGCTCGTCGACCGGACCTGGATCGCCGCCCTGTTCTCGATCTCGTCGTCACCGCCGCGGGTCTCGATGCCGGTCGCTGTGGCTTGCGCGGTGGTGCTCGCATCGCCCATGGCTTTGCCGCCCAGGGTCACGCTGACCGAGAGCCCCGTAGCCGTGGCGCTGCCGGTGGCATTGATCGCACCCGTGTTCTCGACCTGATCCTTGGTATCCCCGGTTCGGATGCCGACGGCCCCGGCGGTCGACGTATTCGTGGTGTCGCCGAGCGCGAAGCCGAGCAGATTCCCGCTGATGCTGGTGCCGGTGGAGGTCGAGGTGGCGGTGACGGTCAGCGCTCCGGAATTCTGGATGACGTTGGTGCTGTTCTTGTGATCGTCTCCCGAGTCGTGATCGACATTCGTCTGGGTGCGCAGCGTGCCGCCGCCGGTCGCGCTGGCGTCGCCCATGTTGATACCGATCGCCGTCGCGGTGGCGTCCGATTTCGCGTCGGCCAGGGTCGCGTCGCCACCGACGCCGACGCTGATGCCCACGGATATGGCCGCGGCCTTGGACTCGGCCTCCGCCTTGGCGGTGATTCCGCCCTCGTTTCCGACCTCGTCGCGGCCGCTCGCCCCGTCGATACCGATGACCGTCGCCGTAGCCGTCGTGCTCGCGTGGGTGATCTCGGCGCCGCCGGCGACGCCGACCGATCCGCTGACGTTGATCGCGACGCTCGTGGCGTCTGTCTTGGCCTTTCCCTGGACGTCGATCGTGCCCGTGTTCTGGATGAAGTCGTCGCCCGCGCCGCCGTCCATGCCTTTCACCACGGTCCGGGCGGTGGCGCTGGTGTCGGCAAGCGCCGCGCCCGCGGCAATGCCGGCCAAAGATACATTCACCGTCACGGAAACGCCGGTCGCGTGGGCGTCGGCCTCGGCGTCCTGGATCTTGATCGAACCCACGTTGTACAGGGCGTCGTTGCCCGCGCCGCCGTCCATTCCGGTCGCCGCCACGTCGGCCGTGCTGCGCGCGTCCGTGAGCGCGACACCCGCCGCGACGCCCGCTTCGATGGCGGCGTTCATCGTGACTCCGACGCTCGTCGCACGGGCGTCGGATTTCACGTTCTGCAGCGTGATCTGCCCTTGGTTCTTCAGCCAGTCGTCGCCCTCGCCGCCGTCCAGTCCCTTCGCCGTCGCCGTCGCGTTCGAGCGGGTATCGGCGAGCGCCGCGCCGATCGCCACGCCGGCGCTGGCCACGCCGAGCTGAACCGACACCCCGGTGGAGGTCGCGCTCGAACTGACGCCGTCGACCGTGATCGAGCCGCGGTTGAGGATCCAGTCCTTGCCGGCACCGCCGTCCATGCCGGTCGCCGTCGCGTTCGCGGTGGCACCCGCCCTGCTGAGCGCCGCGCCGGCAGCGACGCCTGCGCTGAGCGAGGCGCTTATCGAGACGCCCACGCTGGTCGAATCGGCGTCGGCCGTTGTCCGGCTGAGCGCGATCTGGCCGTCGTTCAGGAGTGCGTCCTTGCCGTCGCCGCCGTCCAGACCCTTCGCGGTGGTCGTCGCCGTCCCGCTCGTGTCGGCGAGCGCGGCGCCGGCGGACAGACCCACGCTCGATCCCGACAAGGCGACCGATATGCCGGCCGCGTGTGCGGAGGCGCCGGTGTCCTCCACCGCGATCTTGCCGTTGCCGTCGTTGAACAGGCTGTCGTCGCCGGTGCCGCCGTCGAGGCCCATGGCGGTCGCAAACGCCTTGCCGCTCGCATCGGCGAGACCCGCGGCGATGGTCACCCCGGCCTCGGCGCCGGAGAGACCGACCGAGACGCTCACCGCGCCGGCGTCGGCCTTGGCCTGCTGCAGCGTCACGCTGCCCGCGTTGTAGAGACTGTCGTCGCCCTCGCCGCCGTCGAGCCCCTTCGCGGTCGCACCCGCGGTGGTACCGGTCTTGGCGAGCGCGGCGGCGGCGACCGCCCCGGTCTGCGAGAAGCTCGCGCTCACGCTCACGCCGACCGCATTCGCGTCGGCCCGGATGTCGTTCGCGACTATCGTGCCGAAGTTCGAGAGCTTGTCGTTGCCCGCGCCGCCGGCGATACCGGTGGCGCCGGCCGTGGCGGTCGCGGTGGCGTCGACCAGGGCGGCGCTCAAGGCCAGGCCTTCCTGCGCGCCCGCGATCGCGAGCGATACGCTGACCGCGTCGGCGTCGGCCTTCGCGCCCTGAAGCGCGATGCCGCCCTGGTTGAGGAGCTCGTCGTTGCCGCTGCCTCCGTCGATCCCGGTGGCCGCAGCGCTCGCGCTGCTGGCGCTGTTCGCCAGCGCGGCGCCCGCCCCGAGGCCTTGGCTGGATAGGGCGACGTCGAGCGATACCGCAACGGCGGTCGCGCCGGCGCTGATGTTCTGCGCGGTGATCGCGCCCAGATTGGTGAGGGCGTCGTTCCCCGAAGCGCCGTCGATGCCGCTCGCGACGCTGACTGCGGTCGCGCTGGTATCGGCCAGGGCCGCACCGAGCGCCGCGCCCTGCTTTGCTACAAGGACGCTGGCTGCCACGCCGACCGCGGTCGCGTTCGACTGGGCTTTATCGATGCTGATGGCGCCCCGATTGGTGATGCGATCATCGCCCGCCCCGCCGTCCACGCCGATGCCGGTGGACGCGGAATGGACGCTCGCGTCGACGAGCGCCGCCCCGGCTGCCAGACCCGTGGCGGTGCCCTCGACGGTGAGCGCCACGCTCACCGCCTGGCCGCTTGCGCCGGCCTTGACGGCGATGTTTCCGTCGTTGTTGATTTCGTCGCCGGCGGAGCCGGCCTCGATGCCTTTGGCCACGGCCGCGGCGTGGGTGCTGGTGTCGGCCAGCGCGGCGCCGAGCGCGACGCCCTCCTTTGCGATGCTGACGTTGGCGCTGGCGCTGACGCTCAAGGCGTTCGCTTGCGCCTCGACGCTGATGGCGTTTGTATTGGTGATCGAGCCGCTCTTGCCGTCGTCGTGCTTGTCGGACCCGCTTCCATTGATGTTTTCATGCTTGTTGCTCCCACCGCCATCCTTGCTGTCGTGCCCGTCCTTGTCCTCCGCGGCTGCACCGCCCCTGATGCCGGTCGCCGTGGCCGTCGCGGTGGTGCTGGTGTCGGTCAGCGCCGCGCCTCCCGCTACGCCTTGCTTCGTGCCGGCGACGGCGACGGACACCCCCACCGCGTCGGCGGTGGCCTTGGCCGTGGCCGCAATCGAACCGGTATTCTCAATTTCGCCGTTGCCGCCCGCGCCGTCGATACCGATCGCCGTCCCGGTGGCATTGGACTC
>Ga0335084_10008368_pt1 | contig 10305 bp, 13 predicted proteins | sample Lox_Sample_44_FD_206721 | JGI IMG/M metagenome (GOLD analysis project Ga0335084, IMG submission 206721) | Soil microbial communities from Loxahatchee National Wildlife Refuge, Florida, United States - Lox_Sample_4.4 | ecosystem: Environmental > Terrestrial > Soil > Wetlands | place: USA... | reverse complement strand
CTGGCTGAACCGGGCGCGTGACACTGCACGCATGAATGGGTTTTTTCTTGCCCGGTTTCCGGTCAGTCGGTTAGACTTTTATCGATCATGAAGAACTTGCTTCCCGTTCGTCGGATCCGAACTACCCGTAGGGCCACGATCCCTGCCGCGCCTCCGCCACTCCGCCTGCGCCACTATAAACACGTGTACTGGACGACGGGTGATGGCCCCATGGTGACAGCCTACCGTGCGGTGGTCGTCCACGATGGGTGCGAAGGCTGCCTGGTCTGCGACGAGGGAACCACCGACTGGTTCATGGAGTTCGCACGGGTTGCCAGGAAGCTGCTCAACATTAATCTGCGGGATTGCCTCCACTGGGGGCCGCTCCACGACAGTCCACGCCCCCTGATCGCCCCCGCCTCGAATCTTGACGTCTGCAACGATGTCACCTTGGAGAAGCTGCGCAGAGCCTACTATGGGCTTCCCGAACCAGCCCGCCCGCGGTTAGACGCGGTCCCGGGATCCTCCCGCGGTCTCACCCAGGCCCAGCGTTTCGAGACGTCCGTTGCCATCCTGGGACGGATGATCGAGCTCTGGCAGGACGGCCAGTATATCGGTTGGCCGCATTGACCTCTCTCGCGTGCGGAGCGCCCAGCTCCCATCGATGTGTTGACCCAAGCGCCTTCGTGATCGGCCGGGAAGTGCTTGACACGGCTCCGCTATAGGGCTAGAAAAGGTAGTCTTTCGCCTCCCGAGGCGACGATTCGGCGGGAGTGTGAGTATGCCTGACGAAGAACCCTCGGTTCTGAGGCAGCTGGCCCGACTCAGCACGATTGGTATCTCCCTGGTTGCCGCGACGGCCATCGGTTTGCTGATCGGCTACGGTTTGGACTCGCTGTTGGGCACCAAACCGTGGCTCACGATGGTGTTTACGCTGTTCGGGATTGCGGCGGGATTCCTCAACCTATTTCGGGATGTCGGGCTGATCGGAAAGACGTGGCGCTGATACTGGAGGCAGGACAGGGAGCTGTGCAACTCTAGCAGCCGATCGTATCCTCTATTACATCATGCCAAATCAGACGAGCGAAAAGACGTCCAGCGGGAAGGGCGTGTGGGTAGTCCTGGCAACGCTGGTCATGGCGAATTTGCTGGTGGGCATGTTCCTGTCGTCCCGCCACGTTGGCCTGCAGCACGTGCCTCTGGTCCAATTGCCGAACTTCATCGCGTTTCTTGGGGTTCCAGGCGAATGGCTTCCACCCCACGTCACGTTCACCTGGCTTGTCATGGCAATTCTGATCGTTTTTGGCATGGCGGTCGGCCGGAGTCTTCGCGCGGTGCCGGGTCCGCTCCAAGGTCTGGCCGAGGTGACGATCGAGGGATTCTACGGTCTCCTGGATCAAATGATTGGGCGGCAGGGTCGCCAATTCCTTCCCCTCGTAGGGACGGCGGGCCTGTTCATTCTCACTAGCAATCTTCTGGCGAACATCCCCGGATTTCAGCCGCCCACCGCAAACTTGAACACAACTGTCGCCCTCGCGGTGACGGTATTCGTCTCCTACAACTACTTCGGGATCCGCAAACACGGTCTGGTGAATTACCTGAAGCATTTCTGCGGCCCTATCTGGTGGCTAGCTCCTCTCATGTTCCCTATTGAGTTCATCGGTCATTGCGCGCGCCCCATATCCCTCTCCATCCGGTTGTTCGGGAACATCTTTGGCGAGGAGAGCGTCGTCACCATTCTCCTGGGATTGTCCTGGTTGGTCATGCCGTATCTCATCTGGCTGGGGATCATGCTGCCGCTCAGCCTGTTCACCGCCGCCGTCCAGACCTTCGTTTTCATCATGCTCACCATGGTCTACATTGCGGGCGCCGTGGAAGAAGGGCACGGCGAGGAGCATCACTGACAGCGCGAGTCTCCCCGCGCCGCATCCGCTGCCGGTGATTCGTGTCGGCCGGCTTGTGCGGGCGGTCACATGTTGCATCGGAATTCCTGGCACATGGGTAGGTAGAAAGGAGGAACGGGATGGGCGTACTCGTCGGACGGGTAGGGTTATTGATGACGGCCATGCTCCTGACGGCCGCGGGTTCGACCTGGGCGGCTGAAGCCGGGGCACCCGCAGGCGGCGGTCTGTCGGTCGCAACGGCCAGCATCATCACGGGCGGATTCGCCATGGCGATCGCCTCGGCCATCGCGGCTCTGGGCCAGGGCCGGGCCATCAGCGCGGCCTTGGATGGCATCGCGCGGCAGCCGAATGCAGCGCCACGCATCCAGGTGGCCATGATCATTGGCCTCGCACTGATTGAATCGCTGGCGATCTATGTGCTTCTCATCGCGCTGATCATCTTCTTCGTGAAGCCGTTCGGCGGCTAGTGGAAGGGGGGCCTCGGTCTGGCCCCCCAATTTTTCGCCCGCGAATGTACTAAGGTTCACATGCTGAAGCGCACGCCCGCGGCCAGCGCGGCGCCTCTGGATTCCACGCCATGTTGATAGACTACGTGCCGATCGGCATCCTGGTGGTCCTGGCCACGTTGTTTGCCGCCGGGAATATCGTCCTGTCCCTCCTTCTGGGGCCGCGCCACCCGAACCCGGAAAAACTGTCCCCGTACGAATGCGGCATCGTGCCCGTGGGAAGCGCGCGCGAGCGGTTCTCGGTGAAGTTCTACCTCGTGGCCATGTTCTTCATCATTTTCGACATGGAGATCGTGTTTCTCTATCCCTGGGCTGTGGTGTTCCAGGAATTCAAGCTGTTCGGGCTTGCCGCGATGGGAACGTTCCTGATCATCCTGCTGGTGGGGTACTTCTACGCCTGGAAGAAGGGCGGGTTGGAATGGGAGTGAAGCGGGCGACGGTGGTGCGACAGGGACAGGGACAGCGACCGAAAGGCGCGGGGGAGCAGGGGTGAGAGGGGACGCGAAGACGCGGAGCCAGGGAGACGGTGCCGGGGATGACTGAGGTTGCGGGCGAGGTGTCGACGGAGGGCTTGGTTCTCCAGCGCTTGCGAGAGCAGTGCGGCGATGCCCTGCTGGATGTAAAGGTCTGGCGACATGAGACCACGATCCTCGTTGCGCCTCACGATCTCCTGCGTGTGTGCAAGTATCTGAGAGACGAACGGGAGATTGCCTTCGACTTCCTGTCGTCGGTGGTGGGCGTGGATCGGCTCACCTTACCGGACAGTTCCCCGCGTTTCGAGGTGGTCTATCACCTCTACTCGATCCAATACAAACGGCGCCTGCGCTTGAAGGTCCGCGTCCACGAGGGGGAAGCCGTGCCCAGCGTGACAGCGGTCTGGGAGAGCGCCAACTGGCACGAGCGGGAGGTCTTCGATCTCTTTGGCGTGGTGTTCCAGGACCATCCGGACCTTCGGCGCATTCTGATGCCGGAGGACTGGGAGGGGCATCCTCTGCGCAAGGACTATCCCGTAGAGGCATCGCCCAAGTGGTGGGAAGAGGAGCCGGCGTGACCACCGCGCGCACCATGACCCTGAATATGGGTCCGCAGCACCCCTCGACGCACGGAGTGCTGCGCCTCGTCCTGGAATTGGACGGCGAGGTGGTGGTGCGGTGCGAGCCACACATCGGGTATCTGCACACCGGGATCGAGAAAGGGCTGGAGAGCAAGCGGTATCAACAGGGGATTCCCCTGACCGACCGTTTGGACTACCTGGCGCCACTCTCCAACAATCTGGCCTACGTCCTCGCCATCGAGAAAGCGTTGGGGATCGAGGTGCCGGAACGGGCCCAGACGATCCGCGTCCTCTTGACCGAGCTGACGCGGATCAAGAGCCATCTGGTCTGGCTCGGGACCCACGCCATGGACATCGGCGCCATGTCCGTCTTTCTGTACTGCTTCAGGGAGAGGGAGCAGATCCTGGACATGTACGAGGCCGTGAGTGGCCAACGCCTGATGTCCAGCTACTTCCGTGTGGGCGGCGTGGTGGCCGACCTCCCGCCGGGCTTCGAGGCGCAGGTCCAAGCGTTCCTCGCGACGTTCCCGTCCCGGCTGGAGGAATACGAGGCCCTGCTCACCCAGAACCCACTCTGGCGGCAACGCACCGTGGGGATCGGCACCATTCGGGCCGCCGATGCTATCGCGTTGGGTGTGAGCGGACCCGCCCTCCGCGCCTGCGGGGTGGCCTACGATGTGCGCCGCGCGAACCCCTACTCTGGCTACGAGCGCTATCAGTTCGACGTACCCATCGGCAAGGTGGGCGATGTCTATGAACGGTATACGATCCGCATAGCGGAGATGCGGCAGAGCCGCCTGATCGCCGGCCAGGCGCTGCAGCGGCTCCAACCGGGGCCCATCAACGTGGCCGATCCGAAGCTGATCCCGCCCCCAAAGGCGCTTCTCAAGACCTCGATGGAGGCCCTGATTCATCACTTCAAGTTGTACTCGGAGGGATTCTCCGTCCCCGCGGGCGAGGTGTATCAGGCGGTCGAGGCGCCCAAAGGGGAGCTGGGGGTTTACCTGGTGAGCGACGGCGGAAACCGCCCGTATCGCGTGCACTATCGGGCGCCGTCCTTCGCCAACCTCCAAGCGCTCCCTCGGATGGTAGAGGGACGGTTGGTAGCCGACGTCATCGCGGTCATCGGCTCGCTGGATATCGTGTTAGGAGAGATCGACCGATGATGCTCGCGGAGGGCACGCACGCGCGACTCGACGAACTGGTGTCGCGCTACCCCGAGAAGCGCTCGGCGCTGATCCCCATTCTCCACGAGGTGCAGGCCGAGGTGGGCTATCTCTCCCCCGAGGCCGTGGAGTGGGTGGCGGGGTACCTCGGTCTCAGCCCCGCCGACGTCCTGAGCGTGGCAAGCTTCTACGATATGTTCAACCTGGAGCCGGTGGGGAAGCACGTCATCTACGTGTGCCAGAACCTCACCTGCACACTGCTCGGGGCCGAGAAGCTGATCCGGCACCTCGAGGCGAAACTGGATATTCGCATGGGCGAGACCACGTCCGATGGGAAGATCACGCTCAAGCGGATGGAGTGCCTGGCCTCGTGCGGCGCTGCGCCCTCGATTCAGGTGGACGGGGTCTACCACCACCAGGTGACGCCGGAGCGCATGGACGCGCTGCTGGATGACCTGCGGCGTCAGTGAGCTCATGACCTTCGACAAGATCCTCACGCGGTATCAGGACATTCCGGGTTACGCCGGGACGATGGAGGAGTACATCGCCCACGGGGGGTACCGGGCCCTCCCCCAGGTTCTCAAGAACATGCAGCCCGCCGAAGTCATCGAGGCCGTGAAACGGTCCGGGCTGCGTGGGCGGGGCGGGGCGGGGTTTCCCTGTGGCCTCAAATGGAGCTTCATTCCCAAAGACTCGACCAAGCCGAAATACCTGGTCGTGAACGGAGACGAGAGCGAGCCGGGGACGTTCAAAGACCGGATGCTGATCGAAGAGGAGCCGCATCAGATCCTGGAGGGTGTGATCCTGGCGAGCTACGCCATCGGGTGTCGCCAAGCCTTTCTTTATTGCCGGGGCGAGTTTGCGCATGGAGCCCGGGTGCTGCGTCGGGCGCTAGACGAAGCCTACGCGCGGGGCTACCTCGGGCAGAACATTCTGGGGAGCGGATTCGATCTGGAGGTGATCCTGCACCGCGGTGCGGGCGCCTATATCTGTGGCGAAGAGACGGGTCTCTTGGAATCGCTGGAAGGAAAGCGGGGCCAACCCCGACCCAAACCGCCCTTCCCGGCCATCTCGGGATTGTATCGATGCCCCACGGTCGTCAATAACGTGGAGACACTGTCCAATGTCCCCCACATCCTGCTGCGGGGACCGGAGTGGTACGCGGCCATCGGACCCGTTAAAAGCCCCGGTCCTCGCCTCTTCTCGGTGAGCGGCCACGTGGCGCGGCCGGGCAACTACGAGTTGCCCATGAGCGTGACGCTCCGAGAGCTCATTTTCGAGCATGCGGGCGGGATTCCCAACGGCCGGCGGCTGAAGGCGGTGATCCCCGGCGGCTCGTCGGCGCCGGTCCTGACCGACCAGCACCTGGACGTGGCCATGGACTTCGATTCGCTGGCCGCGGCCGGCTCCATGGGCGGGAGCGGGGCCGTCATCGTCATGGATGACAGCACCTGCATGGTCCGGGTCGGTGAGATCGTGTCCCGCTTCTACCACCACGAGTCCTGCGGCCAGTGCACGCAGTGTCGCGAGGGCACGGCATGGCTCCACAAAGTCCTGCGCCGGATGGAACACGGGCAGGGACGAAAGCAGGACCTCGACCTCCTCTTGGACATGTGCGACAACATGAAGGGGAAGACCATCTGCGTCCTGAGCGACGCCGCCGCCATGCCCATCGAGAGCTACCTCAAGCACTTCCGGGACGAGTTTGAGCGGCACGTGCGAGAACGCGCCTGCCCGCTTGCCGAGCGTGTGGAAGGATAGATAGGCGATGCCGACCCTGAAGATCAACGGGGTGGAGGTCGTGACCTCCCGCGCCACCACCATCTTGGAGGCCGCCAGGAGTGCGGGCATCGAGATCCCCCACTACTGTTATCACCCGGGGCTGAGCATCGTGGGCCAGTGTCGGATGTGTCAGGTCGAGGTGGAGAAGATGCCCAAACTGGCCACGGCCTGCAACACGCCCGCAGCCGATGGGATGGTCGTCGTCACGAATTCCCCCCGGGTGGAGAAGGCCCGTCGCGCGGTTCTGGAGTTCTACCTCCTGAACCACCCGCTGGATTGCCCTGTGTGCGACCGAGGCGGGGAGTGCCCCCTGCAGGACTACACGCTGAAGTACGGGCCGGGCGAAAGCCGTTCCGTCGAAGAGAAAGTGCATCGGATGAAGCATCGCGTCCTCGGCCCTCACATCGTCTTCGATGCGGAGCGGTGCATTCTGTGTACGCGCTGCGTGCGCTTCTGCCAGGAGATTCCCAAAACGGGGGAGCTGGGGGTCTTCGCTCGCGGAGACCAATCCGAGATCAATCTCTTTCCGGGCAGGGACCTGGACAACGCCTATTCGGGGAACGTCGTCGACCTCTGCCCGGTGGGCGCCCTCACGAGTCGAGAGTACCGCTTCCAATCCCGTCCCTGGGACCTGGTGCGACCCACCCAGAGCGTCTGCCCCCTCTGCAGCCGCGGCTGCAACGTGGTCCTGGATGTCCGGCATCGCCAGACGGGCGAAGAACTCCTCCGCATCCGGCCGCGCGAGAACCAGGCCGTCAACCGTTGGTGGATGTGTGACGAGGGTCGGTTCACCTTTGCCTACCTGCACGATCCGCACCGCCTGCGCAGCGCTCTGGCGCGGGAGGGGGAATCACAGACGGAGATGGGGCTCGACGACGTCCTGGCACGCGTGGCAGCGGATGTCGGGCGGATCGTTCAGGAACACGGCCAGGGATCCATCGGGTGCATCGCGTCTTCACGCCACACGAATGAAGAGCTGTTCCTCGTGCGGCGCTTCTTCCGCGACATTCTGCGGACCCCCCACCTCGACCACCGAGTGCGCCCGGTGCAGGGGCCCGAGGGGGACACGTCGGAAGACGCCCTCCTGCGTCGCACCGACAAGACAGCCAATAGTCGTGGAGCGCGAGACCTTGCCATCCTCCCGGACCGCGACGGGATGGATACGCCAGGAATGATCGCGGCGGCACGGGAGGGCCGACTGAAGGCACTCTTCGTCTTCGAGGAGGAGCTCGTGCGCGAACTGCCGGACCTCCCGGTTCGGGAGGCTCTCGGCCGTCTCGACCTCCTGGTGGTCTCGAGCATGTTCCCGAACGACACCACTGTTCTCGCCCACGCCGTCTTGCCGGCCTTGGGGTTCGCCGAGAAAGCGGGAAGCTTCACGAACTTCCAGGGGCGAATCCAGAAGATTCATCGCGCCCTGACGCCTCCCGGCGCGTGTTGCAGCCTTGCCGACGTTCTGCGGGAACTGGCCCGCCGGCTGGGCTGGGACCTGGGCGACATCGAGCCAGAACGGGTCTGGGCCACCATCGGAGAGCAGCCCGGACCCTACCAGGGAATCGGTTGGACAGAGTGGAAGGCGATCGGCCCGGAGGGGCTGCTGCCACCCGGAGCGTGAAGCGCCTGGAGCCGAGTGCCGAGCTGAGAACGAGAGCCCCAGACAAGGATGCGCGGCAGCGACAAGATCGGTGCAAGCCTGCTGAGTGCTGATCGCTGACGGCTGAAAGCTACGATGCTTGAAACGCTCATCGTCATGGTGGTCAAGATCGGAGTGGTGTTTGCCGTCCTGCTCCTGGTCGCGGCCTATATGACCTGGATCGAGCGGAAGGTCATCGCGGATATGCAGGTGCGCTGGGGGCCCACCCGCGTGGGCCCGTTCGGGCTGCTGCAGCCGATCGCCGACGGCATCAAGTTATTTTTCAAGGAGGATCTGATTCCGGGACACGTGGACCGGACGCTCTTCCTGCTGGCGCCTGCGCTCAGCGTGGTTCCGGCGATGATCGCCTTTGCGGTGATCCCCTTTGGCGGCACCACGACCATGTTCGGCCTCCTGTCTCGGCCGGTGGCCCTGCAGATCACGGACATCGATGTCGGCGTGTTGTACGTGTTCGGGATCACCTCGCTGGGGGTGTACGGCATTGTCCTGGCGGGTTGGTCGTCCAACAACAAGTACTCGCTCCTGGGCGGGCTGCGCTCGTCGGCCCAGATGATCAGCTACGAGCTCTCCATGGGCCTGGCTGTGGTGGGGGTCCTCATCCTGTCCAGCTCCCTCCGACTATCGGAAATCGTGCACGCCCAGATGGGCGTCTCGTGGTGGTTCGGCATCCTGCCGCTGCCCAAGTGGTTCATCTTCGGACAGCCGTTGGGATTTCTCATCTTTTTTATCTGCGCCCTGGCCGAGACCAATCGGGCGCCGTTCGACCTGCCCGAGGCGGAAACCGAGCTGGTGGCCGGCTTTCACAGCGAGTACAGCTCGATGAAGTTCGCCATGTTCTTCATGGCGGAATACGCGAACATGGCCACGGCCTCGGCCATGGCGACGACGTTATTCCTGGGCGGGCCGCTAGGTCCCTTCGGTCCGTCCCCGGTCTGGTTTGTGGGGAAGGTGTTCCTCCTGCTGTTCGTGTTCATCTGGTTCCGGGCTTCGCTTCCCCGGTTCCGGTATGACCAGCTCATGACCTTTGGCTGGAAGCGGCTGCTCCCGCTGGCGCTCCTCAACGCCGTGGGGACGGCCCTTCTGGTGGCGGTGCTGTAACGTGGAACTTGTTGGTTTGGAGCACATCCTGTTCGCGGGCTTGGCATTGGTCGCCGCCGTCTCCGGCCTTCTGGTCATCGTGCAGCGGCACGCGGTGTACGCTGCGCTCTTCCTCATCATCACCATGGGGTCGCTGGCCGGTCTCTACGTGCTCCTGGAGGCCCATTTCGTTTGGGCGGTCCAGGTGCTGGTGTACGCCGGGGCAATCATGGTGCTCTTCCTCTTCGTCATCATGCTCTTGAACCTACCGCGTGAGGATGTGCCCTGGGCTCCACGCGACCTCCGCCGAATCATTCTGGCGGCGGCGTTGTCGGTCATTCTCCTGATCGAATTGGCGCTGGTAGTGGGAGTCCACGGGACGCCCGCCAAGGGACCGGGACTCATGGCGGGGTTCGGCACGACGGAGACGGTGGGGCGACTGCTGTTCACCAAGTTCCTTTTCCCGTTCGAGATCACGTCTGTCATCTTGCTGATCGCCATCGTCGGCGCCATGGTTCTGGCGAAGAAACATTTCCGCTAGGACGATGGAAAGGGGAAAACCGACACCGTTGTCCGCCGTTCATTGCGCAGTGAGGCGAGGGTTTCGATGCACGTGCCGCTATCCGCGTACTTGATTCTGAGCGCCTATCTTTTCGTTCTGGGGGTGATCGGCGTAGCGACGCGGCGAAATGCCCTGATCATCTTCATGTCCATCGAGCTGATGCTGAACGCCGTGAATCTGACGTTCGTGGCGTTCTCCCGTTTCCTCCAGTCCATGGACGGACAGATCTTCGTCTTTTTTGTGATGGCCGTGGCGACGGCGGAAGTTGCCGTGGGTCTCGCCATCATCCTGGCGATTTACCGCAATCGCGAAACGGTGGACGTCGCGGAGTTAAACTTACTGAAGTGGTGACGACTGGCCGATAGCGACGCGGGCAGCAGCGGCCACGATCGGATCGCTGTCGGATTCCGCTGTCGAGGTGTTGCGATGCTGGACTTGTGGTTGATTCCCCTCTGGCCGCTGCTGGGGTTTCTTGCCAACGGCTTCTTCGGACGTCGGCTGGGGACGTCGGCCGTCACCAAGATCGCTTGTGGCAGTGTCGGCTTGTCCCTGCTGGCTTCGATCAAGGCCGTCTGGGAATTGACGGATCTCGCGCCTGGTGCGTCCCGTCAGCAGGTGGTG
>Ga0335084_10008367_pt1 | contig 10305 bp, 5 predicted proteins | sample Lox_Sample_44_FD_206721 | JGI IMG/M metagenome (GOLD analysis project Ga0335084, IMG submission 206721) | Soil microbial communities from Loxahatchee National Wildlife Refuge, Florida, United States - Lox_Sample_4.4 | ecosystem: Environmental > Terrestrial > Soil > Wetlands | place: USA: Florida... | reverse complement strand
GCTTGACTTCGAGCACCACGCGATACTGGCTCGACTGCGTGAAAATGGTCGACACGAGGCGTTGGCCGAAGGCGTTGTACAGCGCCGAATCGATGGCCGACGTGGTGACGCCCAGCCGCCCGGCGCTGTCCCGATCGATCGCGACGTATGCCTGCAGGCCCGCCACCTGAAGGTCGCTTGCCACGTCGGCCAGCTTGGGCTCGCGCCGCAGGCGCTCGACCAGACGCGGCGTCCAGAGTGAAAGCTCATTCAAGTCGACTGCGGAAAGCGTGAACTGGTACTGCGTGCGCGCGACCCGGTCTTCGATCGTGAGGTCCTGCACGGGCTGCAGATAGAGCGCGATTCCTTCGACGTGCGCCGCGCGTTCCTTCAGGTGCTGCATCACCGTTTCGACATCCGGCCGCCTGCCGTGCGGCTTCAGGTTGATCAGCATGCGCCCGCTGTTGAGCGTCGGGTTCAGGCCGTCGACGCCGATGAACGACGACAGGCTTTCCACCGCGGGGTCCTGAAGCAAGGCATCGGCGAGCGCCGTCTGGCGGTCGGACATCGCAGTAAACGAGGCTGCCTGCGACGCCTCCGTAACCGCTTGCAGGGCGCCGGTGTCCTGCAGGGGGAAGAAACCCTTCGGCACGACGATGTAGAGCAGGATCGTCAGAACCAGCGTGCCAATCGCGACCCACAGGGTCAGCAACTGGTGGTCGAGCACCCAACCGAGCGCACGATCGTAGGCGGCGACGGTTGCGTCCCACGCGCGCTGGCCCGCCCGCCCGATGCGCGACGGCTTCTCGTGCGGCTCATGCCGCAGCAGCTTCGCGCACAGCATCGGCGTGAAGGTCAGCGAAACCACGGCCGAGATCAGGATCGAGACGGCGAGCGTGATCGCGAATTCGCGGAACAGCCTGCCGACCACGTCGCCCATGAAGAGCAGCGGAATCAGCACCGCGATCAGCGAGAAGGTCAGCGAGATGATGGTGAAGCCGATCTGGCCGGCTCCCTCGAGGGCGGCCTGCAACACGATCCCGCGTTCCTCCTTCGCGTCCCTTGGCGGCGAATGCTCGCGGGCCAGTTCGAGATGGCGCGAGATGTTCTCGATCATCACGATCGCGTCGTCGACCACGAAGCCGGTCGCGATCGTGAGCGCCATCAGGCTCAGGTTGTTGATCGAGAACCCGGCGAGATACATCACGCCGAACGTTCCGACCAGCGAGAGCGGCACTGCGAGGCTCGGGATGATGGTGGCGCGGATGTTGCGCAGGAACAGGAAGATCACCATCACGACGAGCGCGACCGCGAGCATCAGCTCGAACTGGACGTCCTCCACCGATGCGCGGATCGTCACCGTGCGATCGGTGAGCACGTGCACGTCGACCGAAGCCGGCACGCCCGCCTGCAACTGCGGGAGGATCGCCTTGATGCGATTGACGGTCTGGATCACGTTTGCGCCCGGCTGGCGCTGGATGTTCAGGACCACGCCGGGGTCGCGATTGACCCATGCCGCGAGGCGCACGTTCTCCGCGTCGTTGACCACGTCGGCGACGTCGCGCAGGCGGATCGGCGCGCCGTTCTTCCACGCGATGATCAGGTTGCGATAGTCGTCCTCCGACCTGAGCTGGTCGTTGGCGTCGATGGTGGAAGCGCGCGACGGTCCGTCGAAACTGCCCTTGGCCTGGTTGACGTTGCCCGTTGCGACTGCATTGCGCAGGTCGTCCATCGACAGCCCGACCGCGGCGAGCGCTTTCGGATTCACCTGCACGCGCACCGCAGGTTTCTGGCCACCGGAAACACTGACGAGGCCGACACCGGGAACCTGCGAGAGCTTCTGCGCAAGCCGCGTGTCGGCGAGGTCCTGCACCCTGATCAGCGGCAGCGTCTTCGACGTGAGCCCGAGCGTGAGGATCGGCGCATCGGCCGGATTGACCTTGCTGTAGGTCGGCGGCATCGGGATGTCGGTCGGCAGGAACGTTGCCGCCGCGTTGATCGATGCCTGCACCTGCTGCTCGGCAGAATCGAGGCCGAGCGCCAGGTCGAAACGCAACGTGATCACCGATGCCCCTGCGGAGCTCACTGACCACATCTGGGTCAGGCCCGGCATCTGGCCGAACTGGCGCTCGAGCGGAGCGGTGATCGACGATGTCGTCACCTCTGGGCTTGCGCCCGGATAAAGCGTCGTGACCTGGATCGTCGGGTAGTCGACCTGCGGCAGCGCCGACTGCGGCAGCAGCCGATAGGCGACGATGCCCGACAGCAGGATCGCCGCCATGAACAGCGTCGTGGCGACCGGACGCAGGATGAAAAGACGCGAGGGATTCATGACGGTGCGCGGGCGCCCGGACGCAGCTTACTTGCTGGCGTCCTTGCCGCTATCACTCGACGGAGCGGCAGGCGCCGTCGCACCCTGCTCTGCACCTTCGCGCTGGCGCCGGCCGCCCTTCTTGTGTTCGCCGCCGCCGGCTGCGCCACCTGCGCTCTGACGCGTTGGCTTCGCCGTGCGATCGATCGCCTCGACCTTCGCACCTTCGCGCAGCTTGTCCGCGCCGTCGGCCACGACTTTCTCGCCGACGGCGAGGCCATCGTTGATCGCGGTGAGTTCGCCGTCGACGGCACCGGTCTTGACCGGACGCACGGTGACCGTGTTGTCGTCCTTGATGACGTAGACGAACGTACCCGGCGCACCGCGCTGGATCGCCGACGTCGGAATCGCGATCGCGCCCTTGAGCGTTTGCACCAGCAGGCGCGCGTTGACGAACTGGTTCGGGAACAGCACGCCGTCCTTGTTCGGAAATTCGGCCTTGAGCTTCACGGTCCCGGTCGTCGTGTCGATGACGTTGTCGGCCGTCACCAGCGTGCCGCTCGCGAGCTTGACGCGGCCCTCGCGATCGTAGGCATCGACGGCGAGCTTGGCGCCTGCCTGCAACTGCGTCAGAACCTGCGGCAGATAGTCCTGCGGAACCGGGAAGATGACCGCGATCGGATCGACCTCGGTGATCACCACTAGTCCATTCGTGTCGGAGGCGTGGACCATGTTGCCGGCATCGACCTGGCGCAGGCCGACGCGACCGTTGGTCGGCGCGGTGATCCTGCAGTACGAGAGATTCAGGCGCGCGGCTTCGACGGCTGCCCGGTCGCTCACCAGCGTCGCCTCGTACTGACGCACCAGCGCCTCCTGGTTGTCGACCTGTTGCGCGGCAATCGAGTCCTGCGCGAGAAGGTTGCGATAGCGCTGCAGGTCATTCTGTGCGTTTTGCAACTGCGCCCGATCGCGTTCGAGCTGGCCTTGTGCCTGCTGCAACACCACTTCGAACGGCGCCGGATCGATCTGCGCCAGGACCTGGCCTGCGCGAACCAGATCGCCTTCGCGGAAGTTCACTTTCTGAAGCAGACCGTCGACGCGCGCCTTGACCGTCACCGTGCTGCGCGCGGTGACTGTGCCGAGCGCGCCGATGCGCACCGGCATGTCGACGTTGCGGGCAACGGCCAGTGCGACCGGCGTGACGGATTTGGTCGGATCGAAGCGTGCGCCCTTCTTGGGTGGTGCTGCGGAGTCGGGTTCGCTCGCCGGACCGGATGGCGCAGAACGCCACCACCACCATGCACCGATTCCCGCGACGACCAGAATCACGACGATGATCCACCAGGGCCAGCGGCGCCCCGTGGTTGCATCGGTCGTCGGGTCGGCTCGGTGCGGCGTGTCGGGATTCGGCGTGTCTCGCATTGTTGTCCTTTCCCGCACCGGGCATCGGAGATCGGTCGTCTCGAGCCCGGACCGCGGTCACGTGCCCGACGCCCATCGGGGGCGTCTCGCCAACGCTACCGGGGCCGCATTGCTGCGGCGTCGAACAATCATTTCAAAACGTGACCAGCGCAGGTCGACCACGCCCTTTGGGACCATGCGCGAGCGCAGGGGTTCGAATCCGGTGACGGCCTGCGGGATCATCCGTAAGTCCGACGACAGACCATGACACGGCGGCTGGTGCACCCATCGCCCGTCGATAAGGTTACGCGAAGTACCTTGCAGGGCGCGGAGGACGCGTCGCGGGGACGCCCGGTGTAATATCCGTCCCCTTTCGCGCGGCCGGCGCTCACGTGGCGCGCGCGGACGTGCCGGAGTCGGGGGTATAGCTCAGCTGGTAGAGCAGCGGACTCTTAATCCGTAGGTCCAAGGTTCGAATCCTTGTGCCCCTACCACTCTAAGAACAGGCGCTTTCGAGCGCCTTTTTTTGTGCCTGGTTTTTGGCCCTGAATCGCACTTGTATAACGGCGGCCGACGAAGAGGACCTGCCTTGACAACGACCGTCGATTGCTGGACATCGACGAAAGACGAAGACGCTCGCGAATCCGCACGTTGCGCGAGTTCGCGTGTTCCGTACCCAATGCCCAGCGCGCCCCACGCCTTGCCGTAGGCAATGTCGAAGCGAACGATCCCCGCGCGATCCTCGCGCTTGAAAGCGATCAAGTGGCCGCCGGCATCGAGCACTGCGACGACGAGAGGATCGAGCTGGCGCTCGCGCGCGTGCGCAAGCGCTGTGTCGATGATCTGAGTGGCGAGCATCAATCCCACGGCTGACATCGTGGCGCCAAGCCTGCTAGTACGGCTCGAGATGCAGCCGCCCTTCCTGGTTGAGCCGCCAACGAAACGGGCCCACGACGCGATCGTAAGCCCGTGAATGGAACTAGCTCGTCGTGCGAGAGCCGCGTCGGCGCGTCGCCCCGATACCCAGAACGCCTGCAACAAGCAACGCCATGGTGGCTGGCTCGGGGACCGAGGCGCCTTCGATCGGGATGGTCTCGCCGGCGTAGAGCAGTACATCGCCACCGTTTCCGCCCGCGTCGGTGACGTCGCCATTCGTGCTCAGCCTGCTGAACGTCTCCAGCCCGCCCGCGTCTTCGACAAAGAACGTGACGGTGTAGGTCTGCCCTGCCACGGTGGTGATCGCCTGGTTGAGACCCGACTACGGAGCGGCCAACCCGAATCAGTCAGTTGCGTTGCATCAGCGAACACGAGAGGGACCCGGCGTGTGCGCTTGCGTGAGTGGCCTTGTCGATGATCTGAGTCGCGAGAGTCAACAACCCGACGTCGGCATCGTAGTGCCGACGTTGTCAGTACGTCTCGAGATGCAGCCGCCCTTCCTGCTTCAGCTGCGCGTGCAGTCCATCCCACGCGATGCCATGACTGGCCGCGGCATGACGTAGCGCTTCGAGCACGCCGGCTTCCATTCCACGCAAGCCGCAGACGTACACGTAGGTGTTCGGATCCTTCAGCAGCGCGGCAACGTCGACGCTGCGCTCGCGCAGCGCGTCCTGCACGTAGCGCTTCGCCTGTCCCGGCGTGCGCGAAAACGCGAAGTTGATGTCCATGAAATCCTTCGGCAGGTTCATCAACGGACCGAAGTACGGCAGTTCCGCTTCGCTGCGCGCGCCGAAGAACAGCATGAGTTTGCCGCCCTCACCCTTGCCGCGCCGCCGGCGGCGGCGCTCGGTCATCGCGCGCATCGGCGCGCTCCCCGTGCCGGTGCAGATCATGATGAGGTTGCTGTTGGCATGGTTCGGCATCAGGAACGTGTTGCCGAACGGGCCGATCACCTGCACGGTGTCGCCCTTCTTGAGGTCGCACACGTAGTTCGAGCACACGCCGCGCACCGGCTTTCCATGGTGGTCGACCAGCACCCGCTTCACGGTGAGCGCCACGTTGTTGTAGCCGGGGCGCTCGCCGTCGCGTGGCGAGGCGATCGAGTATTGCCGCGCGTGGTGCGGGCGCCCGTTCTGGTCGGTGCCTGGCGGCACGATGCCGATCGACTGGCCTTCGAGCACCGGGAACGGAACGGCGCCGAAGTCGAGCACGACGTGGTGCGTATCGCTTTCGCTGTTCGTATCCGTGACGCGGTAGTTGCCCATTACCGTTGCGACCGCGGGCGTCTTGTGCGCGTAGATGTTGACGTACGGATGCGAGGCCGACCACGGTGGAACCGTCGAACCGGGCACGGCCGCGGAAGGCACCGGCACCTGTTGATCGAGTTCGCTCAACTCCGCTGCCGCCGGTGGCGCGGCGAGCCCGATCGATTTCTCCGCGGGCAGCACATCCCACTGGAACTGTTCTTCGATCGGATATGCCTCGGCGCGCAGCACATTGCGCCAGTTGTCGATCGCACCGGTCGGGCACGGCGGCACACAGGCCATGCATGCGTTGCACTTGTCGGCCATCACGACGTAGTTGCGCGAGTCGTGCGTGATCGCATCGACCGGACACGTCTCTTCGCACGTGTTGCAGCGGATGCAGATCTCGGGATCGATGAGGTGCTGCTTGAGCACCTCGGGCAACGGACCGTTCATGTTCGACGCATTATCTCCAACTCATGTCCTCCCGAGTGGAGCAAGGGATCTCGGACCGCGAAGGGCGAGGTCCCTCGCCGTTGGCTCGGCGTGACACCTCAGCCAAAACGCACGTACTGAAAATCGATCGGCTGCCGGTTGATACCCATCACCGGCGGCGCAATCCAGTTGGCGAACTTGCCGGGCTCGACCACGCGGCCCATCAGCGACGTGACGAACGCGCGATCTTCCGCGGTGGGCAGCCAGTCGCGCTCGCGCTGCGCCCATTCCGCGTCGCTCACCACGCGGCCATCCGGACTGACGCGCACGCCGGCCAGCGCGCCGATGCGGCGATTGAACGCCTTGTGCGGCGTCTGCAGGCGATACGGCAGGCCGGCCTTTTCGATCACCTTGTTCCAGCGCCCGACACCCGCGACCGAATCCTTGATGAAATCGTCGCGCAGAACTTCGTTCAATGCGTTGAGCATCGGCACCTCGCGCTCGACCAGGCGGCCGTCCTGCACCGCCAGCACCTTGTAAGTCTGGCCGTGCAAGAGGTGGTCGTCGTCCCGCTTGGTCTCCTCGAAGCGGCCCTTCAGGCCCGAGTTGTAGAACGTCGCCGCGTTGCTCGACTCGTCGGCGCCGAACAGATCGATCGTGACGCTGAAGTGGAAGTTCAGATAGCGCTGCAGCGTCGGCAGGTCGATCACGCCGGCCGCGCGGATCTTCGCCGGATCGTCGGTCCGCAGCTGTTTTATCACCTCGCACGTGCGCTGGATCACGCGCGAGATGCCGCTCTCGCCGACGAACATGTGGTGCGCTTCTTCCGTCAGCATGAATTTGGTCGTGCGCGCCAGTGGATCGAAGCCGCTCTCCGCAAGCGCGCACAGCTGGAACTTGCCGTCGCGATCCGTGAAGTAGGTGAACATGAAGAAGCTCAGCCAGTCCGGCGTCCGTTCGTTGAACGCTCCGAGGATGCGCGGGTTGTCCTGGTCGCCGGAGCGGCGCTCGAGCAGCGCTTCGGCTTCCTCGCGCCCGTCGCGGCCGAAGTACTTGTGCAGCAGGTACACCATCGCCCAGAGGTGCCGCCCTTCCTCGACGTTCACCTGGAACAGGTTGCGCAGGTCGTACATGCTCGGCGCCGTGAGTCCAAGGTGGCGTTGCTGCTCGACCGATGCGGGTTCGGTGTCGCCCTGCGTGACCACGATGCGTCGAAGATTGGCGCGATGCTCGCCCGGGACTTCCTGCCACGCGGGCGCGCCCTTGTGCTCGCCGAAGTTCACCTTGCGAGCTTCATCGCGCGGATTGAGAAAGATGCCCCACCGGTAGTCGGGCATCTTCACGTAGTCGAAGTGCGCCCAGCCTTGCGGGTCGACGCTTACCGCGGTGCGCAGGTACACGTCGAAGTCCTGCGAGCCTTCCGGTCCCATTTCCTTCCACCACGAAAGGTAGTTGGGTTGCCAGTGCTCCAGCGCGCGCTGCAGCGCCTTGTCCTCAGCAAGCTCGACGTTGTTCGGAATCTTTTCGCTGTAGTCGATCGTGGCCATTGCCTCGCTCCGTGTCGTGTCTGTCGCGTTGAACCCGGGCGCGGCTACACCCGATTCCAGTCGAATTGCGGTTTCTCGCCCTTGCCGTAGACCTTGAGCGCGCCTTTCTCGCCGACGGCATTCGGGCGGTTGAAGATCCAGTTCTGCCACGCAGTGAGACGGCCGAACACGCGTGTCGCCATTGTCTCCTTGCCGTTGAAGCGCAGGTTCGCCTCCATGCCCGTCAACGCATCGGGAGATAGCGAAGCGCGTTCCTCGATGGCGATCCGCACTTCATCGGCCCAGTCGATGTCGTCGGGCGCGGAGGTGACGAGGCCGAGCTCGAGCGCCTGATTCGCATCGAGCGGCTTGCCCACGGCCGCACGCACGGCCTCGAGCGGCGCGGTTTCCTCGTAGAAGCGCCGCTGCAATCGCGTCTGGCCGGTCACCATCGGATAGAGGCCGAGATTCGTTTCACCCACGACGATCTTGGGTGCACGTTGCGGCTCGTCGGGAAGTGCCAGCATGTAAGTGCGATCGGCGGCGAGTGCGAGCTCGAGCAGCGTGCCGGCGAAGCACGAGCCGGGCTCGATCAACGCGAACAGCGTGCGCGACGAGACGTCGAAGCGCGCAAGCGTCCGGCGCAGCATCCCGATGGTCTCGTTGACGAACCAGTGATCCTTGAACTTCAGCAATGCATCATCAGCGGCGCGCACCGCCTGCGCATCGCCCTGCGTCTTCAGCAGCCACGTGCCGATGTCGAGTTCGTTGGTCCGCATCGACAGGATCGCGTCGTCGAGTTCGCGTGCCATCTGCAGCGGCCACCACGCCGCGCCTGCGGCGGTGATCGCCTCGATCGAATCCGGCTGCGGCGAGCGCGGCGCATCGACGGTGAAGGTGGCGAGGCGCTGCGCGCGATCGATTGCGACGCGCACGAACTCGTAGCGCAACAGGTTGGCTTCGATGGTGCGATTCAACTTCGTCAGTGCAACGCCCTTGGCGCTTGGCGGACGGGTGCTGCCCTGCGCCAGTTCCAGCGCGCGCTCGCGCACCTTTTGCGCGAACGCCGCGGGCTTCGCGATGGCATCGACGAGGCGCCATTGTTTCGCCTTCTCGCCGCGCACGCCTTCGGTGGTCGTGCAGAAAATGTCCGCGAGGTCATGTCGCACACGGCGCTTGTCGGTCAGGCGCGTCAGGCCGCCCGTGCCCGGCAACACGCCCAGCAGCGGCACCTCCGGAAGCGATACCGACGACGAGCGGTCGTCGACCAGCATGATCTCGTCGCATGCGAGCGCGAGTTCGTATCCTCCTCCAGCGCACGAGCCGTTGACCGCCGCGATGAACTTCAATCCGGAATGGAGGCTCGCATCCTCGACGCCGTTGCGCGTCTCATTGGTGAACTTGCAGAAGTTCACCTTCCACGCATGCGACGAGAGGCCGAGCATGAAGATGTTCGCACCGGAGCAGAACACGCGATCCTTCAGACTCGTCACGACGACCGTGTGAACCTCGGGATGCTCGAAGCGGATGCGATTCAGCGCGTCGTGCAGTTCGATGTCGACGCCGAGGTCGTAACTGTTCAGCTTCAGCTTGTAGCCCGGACGCAGGCCCGCATCCTCGGCCACGTTCATCGCGAGCGTGGCGACCGGACCGTCGAAGCTCAGAGTCCAGTGCTTGTACCTGGCCGGCTCGGTTTCGTAGTCGACGCGGGCGAAGGCTTGCGAATCCGGGGCATTCATCGGGCGCCTCCTTGTGGCATATGTTCATTTGCATGCATCATAATGCTCAATTGATGCATGTCAATGCAGTTTAATGCTTATTTGGGGGACTGCTTGCGCCCGGCCCCCAGTTCGTCCCGCAGGAGCGGAAAACTTTGCGCGAGCGTGCGGCCGCTGGTATCGAACGTGAGATCGGCCTTGCCGTAGAACGCGGCGCGTCCGGCGAGGATCCGCTTGAGATCCTCCATCGCCTCGTGGTTGCCCGACATCGGCCGCAGATCGCCCTGCGCGATCACGCGCTGCATGTGCTCTTCGGGCGACGCCTTCAACCACACGGTGAAGCATTGCGAGAGCAGCAGGTTGAACGTGGCGGCGTCGGACACGATGCCGCCGGGCGTCGCGATCACCGCATCCGGATAGAGTTGCACGGTCTCTTCGAGCGCGCGCCGCTCGTAGCGGCGATACGCGGTCGGGCCGTACAGGTTGTGGATCTCCGAGAGGCTGCATCCGGCGACGCCCTCGATCACACTGTTCAATTCGACGAAGGGCACATCGAGATCGTCCGCGAGCATCTGCCCGAGCGTGGACTTGCCCGCTCCGCGCAATCCGATCAGCGCGACGCGGCGCGATCGTGCGGCAGGCTTGCCGGCCGCGCCGAACAACTCTGTGAGACCGACGCGGGCGCGGCGCAGTTCATCTTCGTCACGGCCGCGCAACAGGTCGCGAATCAACAGCCACTCGGGAGAGGCGGCAGT
>Ga0335084_10008365_pt1 | contig 10309 bp, 11 predicted proteins | sample Lox_Sample_44_FD_206721 | JGI IMG/M metagenome (GOLD analysis project Ga0335084, IMG submission 206721) | Soil microbial communities from Loxahatchee National Wildlife Refuge, Florida, United States - Lox_Sample_4.4 | ecosystem: Environmental > Terrestrial > Soil > Wetlands | place: USA... | reverse complement strand
CCAGGCCGGCGCCGGCGGCGGCGATGTCCTTCAGCAGCTTCTCGGCATGCTCCATGTCCGCTTCGCCGTTGGGACGGGCGCGGATGAAGTCGCTCGAATGGATGACCTTGACGTTGGCGGGCACGGCGTTCAGCGCGGCTGCGCTATCGCCGGCAGCGCAATGCAGAACGCGGCGCCGCGGCCCTTCGCCGGCGTGGCCCACAGCCGGCCGCGGTGCGCGCACACGATCGCGTGCGAGAGCGAGAGCCCGAGGCCCAGGCCCTGCGCCTTCGTGGTGTAGAACGGCTCGAAGAGCTTGCCGTACTGCGCGGGGGCGAGGCCCGGACCGGTGTCGACGAAGCTGATCAGCACCTCGCCCTTCTCCGCGTGGGTGCGGATCTCGAGGCGGCGCTCCTCGGGCGCGGTGGCGGGGCTCATCGCCTCGCACGCATTCATCACCAGGTTGAGCATCACCTGCTGCAGCTCGACGCGGTCGCCTTCCACCGCCGGCAGGGACACGGCGAGCTCGGGCACCACCGCCACCGAGCGCGCCACCAGGTCGCCCTGCGCGATGCCGAGCACGTCCGCCACCAGCTCGTTCACGTCGAGGGGCTGCAACAGCGTGTCGCCGCGCTTGAAGAGCGCGTGCAGGCGGCGGATCACCTCGCTCGCGCGCTGGTCGGCGAGGATGATGTCCTGCAGGATCTCCACCAGCAGCTCGGGCTCGGCGTTCTTGTCGGCGATGAAGTGCTTGGCGGCCTGCGCGTTGCTGAGGATCGCGGTGAGCGGCTGGTTCAGCTCGTGGGCGATGCCGCCGGAGAGCTCGCCCAGCACCGCGACGCGCGAGAGGTGCGTGAGCTGGCGGCGCTGCTCGCGCGCCTCGCCGCGCGCCCGGTCGCGCTCGCCGTACGCGACCGAGAGCAGCAGCATCGGCACCGCCATCGCGATGAGGAAGAGCTGCATGTCGCGAGCGGCGTCCTGCGGCGCGCCGCCGGCGAAGGGGCCGATGCCGTGCACCGCGCCCCAGATCGTCGTCACCGTCACGATGGCGATCGCGCTCGCCGTGCCCGCTGCGCCGAAGCGCATCGCCGCCCAGAGGAGGAAGGGCAGCGGCGCGTAGAAGAGCGCCGGCGCGAGCCCGTTCTGCGCCTGCGGCAGGTCGAAGACGAGCAGGCAGGTGGCGAGCAGGCCGGCGAACAACGCGACGGCCTCGGCATGGCGCAGCGGCGCGGCTTCGCGCAGGCGGCCGAGACCGGCGCCCGCCCAGGCGAGGATCAGCGCGCCGATCGTGATCTCGGCGAGCACGTTGGAGGAGAAGCGCAGCCGCACGAGCGTCCAGTAGTCGCCCTGGCCCCAGCCGATCCAGCGCACCAGCGCCGCGTCGAGCAACGACGAGAGCAGCGGCGCGGCGAGCGCGCCGCAGGCGAGGAACACGCCGGCGCTGCGCAGGCCGTCGAGGCGGAACGGGCCGGGAACGAAGGCGCGCACGAGCGCCGCACCGATCAGCGCCTCGCTGCAGTTCGTGAAGTACCAGCCGAGCACCATCGCGGTCGGCACGCCGCTCTGCAGCTCGGCGGCGAGGTGCGCGGGCAGCGCCGCCGCAAGCAGCCACCACCACGCGCGCGCGGGCGCGAGCAGCAGCGCCGCCATCAGCAGCGCGTTCGGCGGCCACAGCGTCGAGGTCGGGTGCGGCTTGAGGGTGAGGGCGAAGCCGAGATGCGCCGCGAGGTAGTAGGCGACCGCGACGACCAGCGCCGCCGCCGCCCAGTCCGGCACCGGCCACGGCAGCCGGCGCCGGAAGAGCGCGTGCGCTAGCCGGTTGCGGGCGAGCGAGTCGCTGTCCATAGACGCACCAGCTCGGCGAGCGAATCCACCTGCATCTTGCGCATCATGCAGGCGCGGTGCACCTTGACCGTCTTCTCCGCGGTGCCGAGCTCGGCCGCGATCTGCTTGTTGAGCTTGCCGGCGACGACCAGCTCCAGTACTTCGCGCTCGCGCTTCGTGAGCGTGGCGAGCCGCGCTTCGACCGAGGCGCGCGCGGCGTGCGCCTCGCGCGCGGCGCGGTCCTTCTCGATGGCGGCGTTCACCGCGCCGATCAGGCGGCCGTCGTCGAGCGGCTTGGTGAGGAAGTCGACCGCGCCGGCCTTCATCGCCGCGACGCTCGTGTCGACGCTGCCTTGCCCGCTGATGAACACCACCGGGCGCGGATCGGCGGCGCGCGCGAGCGCTTCCTGCAGCTCGAGGCCGCTCAGGCCGGGCATGGAAAGGTCCATCACGATGCAGCCCGGCGAGGCGGCGCCGCGGCTCTCCAGCAGCTCGTGCGGCGAAGAAAAAGTCCGTACAGCGAACCCGGCCGATTGCAGCAGCCGGCCGAGCGACCTCAGAACCAGCATGTCGTCGTCGACGATGCTCACGCAGGCTTGCGCGCTGCTCATGCGGCCTCCCCTCGAACGCGAACGCCCCTCTTAAATCGAGGCTACACCGAAAGCTTCGCGCGGACCATGACAGATTCTTTGATCTGCCTCAAAAGGAACACCGGATAAAGGAAACCCCTGCGCGGGTCAGGGATTCCCTTACCATCGCTTGTCGACGCCGGGGGGAAACATGCGCCAACTCGCGGTTGCGTTGTTCGCGGTCTTGCAGGCCGGCTGCACGATCAGTACCAGCACCTCGCTGAAGCTGAACCCGCCAAACGACGCCGAGGCGATCGTCGTCTTCATTCGCAACGCTGGCGGCTGTCGCTACGGCAACGCGTTCATTCCATGTGCCTACGAGCTGTGGCTTGACGGCCGAAGGATCGCCAACATCGCAGACACGGAGTACGTGAAATTCAGCGTTCCCAAGGGATCGCACGACTTCACGATCAATTGGCCACCATTCAGCACCTACCGCAATGGAAGCAGGGTGGTTCTTAGCGGAACGATCGAGCTGCGCGGAGGCGAAACCCACTACTTCCTCCTGTTGTGGGACATAAAAGGGTCGCCCGGGCCCATGGCTGGAGGGATGCACCTCAAGGAGCTCCCGGCCGCGGAAGGCGAGCGCGAGCTGAAGGAGCTCTCGAGCAAGTAGCCCGCTAGTCGCGGGGCCGCGCGATCTTCCTGACGTCCGGCAGGCGGCGCAGGGCGCGCATCACGCGCGCGAGGTGCTGGCGGTTCCTCACCTCGAGGACCAGGCGCATGGTGGTGAACACCGCGCGGTCCTCCTCCATGCTGATCGAGTCGATGTTGGAGCCCGCGTCGGCGATCTCGGAGGCGACTTTCGCCAGCACGCCGCGCTGGTTCTCGACCGTGACGTTGATCGCCGCCTGGAAGAGCTTCGCCGTGCGCGGGTCCCACTCGACGTCGATCCACTGCTCGGGCTCCTTGCGCCGCGAGCGCAGGATCGTGCCGCAGTCGTCGCAGTGCACGACCAGGCCCTGGCCCTTCTTGATCGAGCCGACGATCGCGTCGCCCGGGATCGGCCGGCAGCAGGTGGCGAGCTGCACGCCCATGCCCTCGGTGCCGCGGATGGTCACGCTCGCCGTCGCCTTGGCGTCTTCCTTCGCGTCGCCGCCGCTCTTCACCAGGCGCCGCGCGACCACCGCGGCGAGGCGCTTGCCGAGGCCGATGTCGGCGAGCAGCTCCTCGCGCGAGCGCGCGCCGCCTTCGCGCATCACGCGCTCCCAGCTCGCCTCGTCGACCTCCGCCATCGCGCTCTTCAGCGCCTTCAGCGCCTGCTCGAGCAGGCGCTCGCCGAGCCCGGCCGACTCCTCGTACTGCATGGTCTTCAGGAAATGGCGGATGGTCGAGCGCGCCTTGGCGGTGCGCACGTACTGCAGCCAGCCGGGGTTGGGCTTGGCATGGCTCGCGGTGATGATCTCGACGCGGTCGCCGTTCCGCAGCTCGGTGCGCAGCGCGACCAGCTCGCCGTTGATCTTCGCCGCCACGCAGCGGTTGCCGATGTCGGTGTGCACCGCATAGGCGAAGTCGACCGCGGTGGCGCCGCGCGGCAGCGAGAGGATCTTGCCCTTCGGCGTGAAGACGTAGACCTCGTCGGGAAACAGGTCCACCTTCACGTGCTCGAGGAACTCCTGCGGGTCGCCCGACTGGCTCTGGATCTCGAGCAGCGACTGCAGCCAGAGGTGGGTCTGCTTCTGCAGCTCGGAGAGCTTGTCGGCATCGTCCTTGTACATCCAGTGCGAGGCGACGCCCGACTCGGCGAGGCGGTGCATCTGCTCGGTGCGGATCTGCACGTCGAGCGGCACGCCGTAGGGGCCGATCAGGTCGGTGTGGATCGACTGGTAGCCGTTCGCCTTCGGGATGGCGATGTAGTCCTTGAACTTGCCCGGGATCGGCTTGTAGATCGAATGCAGCGCGCCGAGCGCGAGGTAGCACGACGGCACGTCCTTCACGATCACGCGGCAGCCGAAGATGTCGTGGACTTCAGAGAAGGAGAGGTGCTTCTCGATCATCTTGCGGTAGGTGGAATAGACGTGCTTCTCGCGCCCCTGCACCACCGCGTTGATGCCGGCGTCGGCGAGCTTCTTCTTCGCGCCCTCGAGCGTCTTGCCGATCATCTCGCGCCGGTTGCCGCGCGCGGCCGAGGTCGCCTTGGCGAGCACGCGGTAGCGCAGCGGGTACATGTGCGAGAAGGCGAGCTCCTGCAGCTCGTGGTAGACGGTGTTCAGGCCGAGGCGGTTGGCGATCGGCGCGTAGATCTCCATGGTTTCCCTGGCCACTCTTCTCCGCTTTGCGGGGGAAACCGCGCCCAGCGTGCGCATGTTGTGCAGCCGGTCGGCGAGCTTGATCAGGATGACGCGCACGTCGCGCGCCATGGCGAGCAGCATCTTGCGGAAGTTCTCGGCCTGCGCGTCGGCGGCGGACTGGAACTCGATGCGGTCGAGCTTGGAGACCCCGTCGACCAGCTCCGCGACGGGTTTTCCAAACGTATCGGAGATCTCGTCCTTGGTGACCGAGGTGTCCTCGGTGACGTCGTGCAGCAGCGCCGCCATCAGCGTCTGCCCGTCGAGGTGCCAGCCGGCGAGGATGCCCGCGACCGCGAGAGGGTGCGAGATGTAGGGATCGCCCGACTGGCGGGTTTGCCCGGCGTGCGCGGCCTCGGAGAAGCGATACGCCTCCGCGAGGCGCGCGACGTCCTTCGGCTTCAGGTAGGCGAAGCGGTCGGGCTCGGGCAGCTGGACGGCGGCGGCGGCCATGGGGTCAGATTACTCCAACCCCTTGGCAGGACTACAACGTCGGTGCGGGGGCGGCGGCTGGCGCGGCCGCGGGAGTGGCGTTGCGCTTGAGGACTTCGGTGCCGACCTTGCCGGTCGCGATCTCGCGCAGGGCGATCACGGTGGACTTGTCGCGGTTCGGCTCCACCAGCGGGCTCGCACCCGCGCCGAGCTGGCGCGCGCGGTAAGTCGCGGCGAGCGTGAGCTGGAAGCGGTTGGGGATTCTCTTCAGGCAATCGTCGACGGTGATCCGGGCCATGGGGCTTACGCTCTTTCCTTGCGGATGATGTCCGCCAATTCGGATTTGGCGGTCTCGAACTCTTTGTTGATTATAGCGTATTTGAACTCGCCGGCGTGCAGCAGCTCCTCGCGCGCGGCGCCCAGCCTGCGCTGGATCACCGCCTCCGCATCCTGCCCGCGGCCGCGCATGCGCCGCTCGAGCTCCTCGATCGAGGGCGGCAGGATGAAGATGCCGATGCAGCCGGGATAGAGCTGGCGCACCTGGCGCGCGCCCTGCCAGTCGATCTCGAGGATCAGGTCCTCGCCGCGCTTCATCGCGTCGAGGATCACCTGCTTCGACGTGCCGTAGCGGAAGCCGTGCACTTCCGCGCTCTCGAGGAACTCGCCGCGGTCGCGCATGGCGAGGAAGGTGGCGTCGTCGACGAAGTGGTAGTCGATGCCGTTCTTCTCGCCGCGGCGCGGCGGGCGCGTGGTGAACGACACCGAGATGCTCAGCGTCGGGTCGTCGCGCATCAGCGCGTCGATGAGCGAGGTCTTGCCCGCGCCCGAGGGCGCGGTGATGACGAACAGCCGGCCGGCGCCGTCGCGGCGTGTTTTCCCGGAGCTCATTCGATGTTCTGCACCTGCTCGCGCATCTGCTCGACGAGCAGCTTCAGCTCGAGCGCGCGCGCCGCGATCGGCTGGCTCGCCGCCTTGGCGGCGAGCGTGTTCGCCTCGCGGTTCAGCTCCTGCGCGAGGAAGTCGAGCCGCTTGCCGGCCGGCCCGCCGGCGCGCAGCGAGCGCTCGGCCTCGTCGAGGTGGCCGCGCAGGCGCGTCAGCTCCTCGTCGACGTCGACCTTGGCGGCGAACAGCGCCAGCTCGGCGCGGATGCGCTCGTCGAAGGGCTCGCCGGCCGCCGACTGCAAGGCCTCGCGCAATCGCTCGGCGAGCTTGTCGCGCCAGGCGGCGACGGCCGCCGGCATGAGCGGCGCGATCTCCGCGAGATGCGCGCGCATCGCCGCGACCTGCGCGCCGACCGCGGCGGCGAGCTTCTCGCCCTCGCGCGCCCGCGCGGCGACCAGCTCGTCGAGCGCGCGCCGGCCGAGGCGCTCGGCCGCGGCGCGCATCGCCGCCTCGTCCGCGGGCGCCTCGGCGACCACGCCGGGCCAGTGCAGCACGTCGGCGAGGCGCAGCGGCCCGGCTTCGGGAAAGGCCTTCTTGGCCGCGGCGCCAAGCGCCCGCAGGCGCTCGAGCGCGGCGGCGTCGAGCTGCGCCGGCCGCGCCGCGGTCCCGACGTTGAGGAAGAAGCGGCAGTCGACCTTGCCGCGCGCGACGCGTGCGGCGATCATCTCGCGCAGCAGCGGCTCGAGCCCGCGCAGCTCCTCCGCGACGCGCAGCTGCAGGTCGAGGAAGCGGGCGTTGACCGAGCGCAGCTCGAGCGCGAGCGTGCCGCGCGGCGATTCCGCCGTCGCCGCGGCATAGCCGGTCATACTCTGGATCATTCGCGTTGTTATCATAGGAGGAGATGCCGCTCCAAGCCAACCTGCCGCTGCGGGAAGGCCACCAGCTCGAGAACTATCGCATCGAGCGCGTGCTCGCCGCCGGTGGCTTTTCCTTCGTCTACCTCGCGCGCGACGAGCGCGGCGCGCCGGTCGCGATCAAGGAATACCTGCCCTCGACGCTGAAGCTGCGCATCGACGACACGATGCGGCCGCACGTGGCCGACACCGAGCTGGCGCGCTTCCATTTCGGCCTGAAGTGCTTCTTCGAGGAGGGCCGCGCGCTGGCCCGGCTCGAGCACCCGAACGTGGTGCGGGTGCTGAACTTCTTCCGCGCCAACGAGACGGTCTACCTCGTCATGCGCTACGAGCGCGGCCGCTCGCTGCAGGAGCACATCCGCGACCGCCGCAAGGGCGCGCCGCTCGAGGAGCTCTGGTTCCGCACCACCTTCGCGCAGCTCCTCGACGGGCTGCGCGAGGTGCACAAGAACAAGCTGCTGCACCTCGACATCAAGCCGGGCAACGTCTACCTGCGCGAGGACGGCTCGCCGATCCTGATCGACTTCGGCGGCGCGCGCCAGGCGCTCGCCGACGAGGGCCTCAAGCTGCCGCCGATCTACACGCCGGGCTTCGCCTCGCCCGAGCACCACAACAACCACGCGCTGCTCGGGCCGTGGAGCGACATCTACTCGATCGGCGCGACGATGTACTCGTGCCTCGCGCGCGCCGCGCCGCAGAACGCGCTCGGGCGCGTGGAGAAGGACCTGGTGGTGCCGGCAGCCGAGGCGTGGGCCGGCAAGGTCGCCGACGACCTGCTCGCGATCATCGACTGGTGCCTGCGCCTCGAGCACCTCGAGCGCCCGCAGAGCGTGTTCGCGCTGCAGAAGGCGCTGCTCGGCGAGAAGCCGCCCGAGCGCCATTCGCCGAAGGTGGCCGGATGAGGTTCTCCATCGCCGAGGACTGCCGCATCGGCGCGCGGCCGGTGAACCAGGACCGCATCGGCCACTGGAGCACCTCGGCGGCGACGGTGCTCGGCGTGGCCGACGGCCTCGGCGGCCATCTGCACGGCGAGGTCGCGGCGCAGATCGCGATCGATCTGCTCGGCGCCACGTTCCGGCGCGAGGCGATGCCGCGCCTCGCCGATCCGGGCGAGTTCCTCGCGCGCGTGATGGGCAGCGCGCACGTCGCGCTGCTCGACAAGGCGGTCGAGATGCGCCTGCCCGAGACGCCGCGCACCTGCCTCGTCGCCTGCGTGGTGCAGGACGGCCAGGCGCACTGGACGCACGTCGGCGACGGGCGCCTCTACCACATCCGCCAGGGCCGCATCCTCGCGCGCACGCGCGACCACACGCTGGTGCAGAAGCTCGTCGACATGGGGCGCATGCGCGAGGAGGCGGTCGCCACGCATCCCGAGCGCAACCGCCTCCTGCAGTGCATCGGCGGCTACGACGTGCCGCGCCCCGACCCGGTGTCGAGCGCGCGGCTCGAGAAGGGCGACGTGCTGCTGCTCTGCTCCGACGGCTTCTGGGGGCCGCTCACGCAGCGCCAGATGCTGCACGCGCTGCTCACGCAGCCGCTCGCCGCGGCGATCGCCGAGCTCGCCGGGCTCGCCGAGCGCCGCGCCGGCCCCGAGTGCGACAACGTCTCGGCGCTCGCGCTCGCCTGGGAGGAGGAGGCGCTGGTCGCCACCTCGGCGCCCGAGTACGGCACGCGCACCGAGGTGAAGGACCTGACCGCGACCGACGTCGACTTCGCGCGCATGAGCGACGAGGAAGTGGAGAAGGCGATCGCCGAGCTGAAGAACGCGCTGCGCAAGAACCAGCTGTGAGAAGCGCGCCGCGTCCCGCATGAGACCCTCGGGCCGGCGCGCCGACGAGCTGCGCGCGGTGCGCCTCGAGCGCGGCTATACCCGGCACGCCGAGGGTTCGGTGCTGGTCGAGTTCGGCGACACGCGCGTGCTGTGCACGGCGTCGGTCGAAGACCGCGTGCCGCCCTTCCTCAAGGACAGCGGCCGCGGCTGGGTGACCGCCGAGTACGGCATGCTGCCGCGCTCGACCCACACGCGCACCGACCGCGAGGCGGCGCGCGGCAAGCAGTCCGGCCGCACGCAGGAGATCCAGCGCCTGATCGGACGCTCGCTGCGCTCGGTCGTCGACCTGCGGCTGCTCGGCTCGCGCACCATTCACGTCGACTGCGATGTGCTGCAGGCCGACGGCGGCACGCGCACTGCGGCGATCACCGGCTCGTTCGTGGCGCTGCACGACGCCATTTCGTGGCTGAAGGAAAAGAAGCTGCTGGCCGAGAATCCCGTCAGGGACTTCGTCGCCGCCGTTTCGGTGGGCGTCCACCAGGGCACGCCGGTGCTCGACCTCGACTACGCCGAGGACTCGGCGTGCGACTGCGACATGAACGTGGTGATGACCGGCGCGGGCGGCTTCGTCGAGGTGCAGGGCACGGCCGAGGGCGCGCCCTTCTCGCGCGAGGAGCTCGACACGCTGCTCGAGCTCGCGCGCCGCGGCATCCTCGGCCTGATCGGCGCGCAGAAGAAGGCGCTCGGGCTCGCCTGAAGCGCATCGTGCTCGCCTCGGGCAACCCGGGGAAGATCCGCGAGATCGGGGCGCTGCTCGCGCCGCTCGCCATCGCCCTCCTGCCGCAGAAGGAGCTGAGGATCGTCGAGGCCGACGAGCCGTATCCGACGTTCCTCGAGAACGCGCTGGCGAAAGCGCGGCACGCGAGCCGCGTCGCGGCGCTGCCCGCGCTCGCCGACGATTCCGGGTTGTGCGTCGACGCGCTGGGCGGCGCGCCGGGCGTGCACTCGGCCTATTACGCCGGGCACGAGGGCGATCGCGAGACGCGCGACCGGCGCAACAACGCCCTGCTGCTGAAGAACCTGGCGGATGAGCGAAGCGCGTACTACTGCTGCGTGATGGTGCTCGTGCGGCGCCCCGACGATCCGCGGCCGCTCGTCGCCGAAGGCGTGTGGCGCGGCGAGATCGCGCGGGCGCCGCGCGGCTCGGGCGGCTTCGGCTACGACCCGCTGTTCCTCCTGCCGGACGGCAGGACCGCCGCCGAGCTCGATCCCGCCGAGAAAAACCGCGTGAGCCACCGGGGGATCGCGGCGGCGAAGCTCCTAGAATTGCTGCGTGCCTCGAGTCACGCTTGAACGCCCGGACGTGGTGAAGCTGCCGGCGCTGCCGCCGCTCGCGCTCTACGTCCACATTCCCTGGTGCGTGCGCAAGTGCCCCTATTGCGATTTCAATTCTCACCAGCGCGGCGGAGCGCTTCCCGAGGCTGAGTACGTCGAGCGGCTGATCGCGGATCTCGAAGCGCTGCTGCCTTCGGTGTGGGGCCGTCGCCTGACGAGCATCTTCATCGGCGGCGGCACGCCGAGCCTGTTCTC
>Ga0335084_10008364_pt1 | contig 10309 bp, 6 predicted proteins | sample Lox_Sample_44_FD_206721 | JGI IMG/M metagenome (GOLD analysis project Ga0335084, IMG submission 206721) | Soil microbial communities from Loxahatchee National Wildlife Refuge, Florida, United States - Lox_Sample_4.4 | ecosystem: Environmental > Terrestrial > Soil > Wetlands | place: USA: Florida... | reverse complement strand
TGCGGGGGTGCTGCGCGTGCTCACAAGGGCGCCGACATCGATGATCGGCAGGGTGGACACTGGACCGTTGGCTGCAGCGGCTTGGACGCGTCGTACCCGTCCACTTCAAGAGTCGACTAAGAGCGGTTTCCACGGAGCAGAATCGCCGCATGGAAGGCTCGGCGTTGCGTCATCGACTGGTGGCCATTCTGGTCGCCGACGCCGCGGAGTATTCGCGCCTGATGTCGATCGACGAACGCATGACGGTTCAAGCTCTGGAATCGGCACGCGGCGTGTTTCGAGCGGCCATCACTTCGAACGGTGGGCGGTTGGTCGACACAGCAGGCGATTCGATACTGGCGGTGTTTGACACGGCCGCTGGCGCTGCAACGGCTGCACTGGCGGCACAGCAGGAGTTGGCCGCTGCCACCGCCGAGTTTGCCGAAGACCGCCGCATGCGATTTCGCATCGGAGTGCACCTGGGCGACGTGATCGAGAAGATCGACGGCAGCGTCTATGGTGACGGCGTGAACATAGCCGCCAGGCTGCAGAGCCTGGCCGAGCCCGGCGGCGTGACGATCTCCGATGCCGTGCGCGGCGCAGTGCGGGGAAAGGTGGCGGCGCGCTTCGTCGATCAGGGCGAGCAGCGCGTCAAGAACATTGCCGAGGCGGTGCGCGTATATCGAATGACCGCCGACGAAGAGGGCAAGGTCACCCGCCCGCCCCAAGCGGCTCAGCCCACATCGGCCACTGGCGAGATCGACCTTTCGCTGCCCGACAAGCCGTCGATCGCCGTGCTTGCCTTCGCCAACATGAGCGGCGACGCCGAGCAAGAGTACTTCACCGATGGCATCACCGAAGACATCATCACCGAGCTTTCGCGGTTTGATTCGCTGTTCGTCATCGCAAGCCATTCCTCGTTCAACTACAAGGGCAAGACCATCGATGTCAAGCAGGTCGGCCGCGAACTCGGGGTGCGCTACGTGGTGGAAGGCAGCATCCGCCGCTCCGGCAACCGCGTCAGAGTGACCGCGCAACTGATCGACGCGCTGACGGGCAATCACATCTGGGCCGAACGATACGACCGGGAAGTCCAAGACATCTTTGCAGTGCAGGACGAGGTCACCCAGTGCATCGTGGGTGCAGTGGCGCCGCATGTCGATTCCGCTGAATTCCTGCGCGCCCGCCGCAGGCCTGGCAACTTGAGCGCCTACGAAACCGCGGCGCGTGCCGCGAGTGTCCTGAGAGAGGCTTCGCTTCGATCGGACCGTGAAGGGATCGACAAGGCTTTGAACTTGGCGCGCAATGCGCTGGCCATCGACCGCGAAAGTCTGCCTGCATTGTGGGTGATGGGGCTCGCCCAGTTTCAAAGCCTCGCTCTTCGGACGGCCCCCAACCGGGCGCAGGCATGGCAGGAGGGCATGCAAGCGGTGACGCAGGCGATCGCGCTCGCGCAATCTGGCCTGACCTATGCAATCAAGGCGTTTCTGCTCACGCAGAAGCCGGGCGGTGTCGAGCTGAATGAGGCGCGAATCGCCGGCGAGATGGCGTATGCCCTGAACCCCGCCGATTCTTTCGCAATCCTCGCCCACGCGTCGACGCTCGTTGCCGAAGATCCGACGAAGGCGGCCGATCTGCTGCGCGGTGCGTTGCGCATCAACCCGCGCGGTGCATCGGCGTACTTGATTTACTGCGAACTCGCGCGAGCGCACTTGATCGCACGGGACTACTCAGGCGGGTTGGAATGGGCGCAACGGGCCCAGAATGCCGCGCCCGGCAACGTGCATGCGTATCTGGTGACGGCGATCCTTCAGGTCAAGCTGGGTGACCTTGAGAAGGCGAGGTCGGCTGTCGACACCGCGCTCGAGATTGCACCAGAGCTTGTACGGTGGTGGCTGGGGATGACGACAGCGAGCGGTGCCATGGCGCCAGTGGACCGGATCCGCACACTCTTGCGCGTTGCTGCAGGGCTGGAAGACCCTGGTTCGGCAGACGCGTGGCGCTGAGGTAACCGAGATGCCGACACCGACGGTAGGCAGCCTGGCTATTGCTAAATTCGGTGGCTTCCTCATTCAACCCTAGCGATGTGCTTCTTTGAGGATTTGTCGCGTTCCAGCTTACCTTCCCGCATGAGGATGCCAATCACGCTGTAGGACAAGTAGTCCTTGGATCCGCCACCATAGTCACTACGAAGACCGAGCAAACTTGCGGCATCGGAGTTTGAGATTCCTCTCGGATTCACTTTGGCGAACTCGAGGATCGCCTCCTTCAGCAAGGCCAATCCGAGTTGGGCCTTCTCCTTCACTCCCGATGGCAGCACGACCGCAGCGCGGGATTTTGCAGATAGACCCGATGGAAGCACGGAATTGGTGAGGAGACCGCCGGTGTCCACCGTTCCGAAAGCAGAGATGAGTTCGGCTTCGAGCCTAATGGCCTGCGCTTCCGTGAGCGAGTCGAGGAGCCGAGTTACCAACACCTTGCCGCCAGCGGCAGTGATCTGCTGAATGCGAAGGCCTTTGCGCGTGGCATCTGGCTTGACCAGATGATCGAATGACCGCGTGCCGGTCCCCTTGCCAACGTAGAAAGGGAGCGCCGGTGAACTACGAGGATCCTTCAACGCGTACACGTAGTACGAAGCATCAATGGACAAGGCAACTCCGTCGTTTTGGTAAGGAGCCTATCGATCTCTGCAGCGGGTCAATGACTTACCCCTTCTTCGCGACCAACGTCAAGATGTCGTAGCTCGCCACCACCTCGCCATTCTGATTGGTGACTTCCACATCCCACGCCACCACCCCCTGCCCAACGCCCTTCGCGTCCTTCCGATTGCGATCGATCTTCCGCTTGCACGTCAAGCGCGCCTGGATCGTGTCCCCGATGCCCACGGGTTTTACGAAGCGCAGCGTGTCGAGCCCGTAGTTCGCCAGCACCGGCCCCGGCGCCGGTGACACGAACAGCCCCGCCGCAGCGCTCAGCACGAAGTAGCCGTGCGCGATGCGCTTGCCGAACGGGCTCGACTGGGCCGCGATCTCGTCGAAGTGCATGTAGAAGTAGTCGCCCGAGATGCCGCCGAAGGCCACGATGTCGGCCTCGCTCACCGTACGGCGGTGCGTGAGCAGCGTGTCGCCGACCTGCAGGTCTTCGAAGTGACGGCGGAACGGATGCAGCTCGCTCTCGCGCAGCTTCGCGCCGCGCATGTACTCGCCGCTGACCGCGGTGATCATCGAAGGTGACCCCTGCAGCGCGGCGCGTTGCAGGTAGTGCGTGACGGCGCGGATGCCGCCCAGCTCTTCGCCGCCGCCGGCGCGGCCCGGGCCGCCGTGCTTGAGCATCGGCAACGGGCTGCCGTGGCCGGTGGATTCCACCGCGGCTTCACGGTCGAGCACCAGAATGCGCCCGTGCAGCGCCGCGAGCTGCGGCACCACGGTCGCGGCGATCGCTGGATCCTTGGTCACCAGCGTGCCCACCAGGCTGCCGCGGCCGCGCGCAGAGAGCGCGACGGCTTCGTCGACGTCACCGTACGGCATCAGCGTGCTCACCGGGCCGAACGCTTCGACGTCGTGCGCGGCATGGCTCGCCGAGTCCTTGGCCAGCAGCAGCGTCGGCGCGAAGAACGCGCCTTCGGCCACACCGCTGCCCACCGGCGCGAAGCCGCTACCGCTCTTTGCGCCATAGACGACTTCGGCGCCCTGGCTCAGCTCGGCCACGCGCTCGCTCACGTCCTTCAGTTGCGCATGCGACGCCAGTGCGCCCATGCGCACGCTCTCGTTCGCGGGGTCGCCGACCACGGTCTTGGCCAGCCGCGCGCTCAGCCGCTCGGCCACGGCAGCGAGGTGCTGCTTCGGCACGATCGCACGGCGGATCGCGGTGCACTTCTGGCCGGCCTTCACCGTCATCTCGCGCGCCACCTCCTTGACGAAAAGATCGAACTCCTCGTCATCAGGCGTCACGTCGGGCGCGAGGATCGCGCAGTTCAGCGAGTCGGCTTCGGCGTTGAACGGGATCGCCTGCTTCACGAGGTTCTGATGCACGCGCAGCTTGGCCGCGGTGTCGGCGCTGCCGGTGAAGGTGACGACGTCGGAGCCCTCGAGCCGGTCGAGCAGGTCGCCAGTGCCGCCGATCACCAGCTGCAGCGCGCCCTCGGGCAGCAGCTTCGACTCGTTGATCAAGCGCACCAGCGCTTCGGTGAGGTAACTGGTCGCGGTGGCGGGCTTGCCGATGCACGGCATGCCGGCCAGGAAGGTCGGCGCGAACTTCTCCAGCAAGCCCCACACCGGAAAGTTGAACGCGTTGATGTGCACCGCCACGCCGCGCCGCGGCACCAGGATGTGCGTGCCCGCGAAACCGCCCTTCTTGCTCAAGCTGATCGCCGGCCCCTCGTGCAGCAGGTTGCCCGACGGCAGCTCGTTGCCGCCCACGCTCGCGTACGCGAACAGCGTGCCGCTGCCGCCTTCGATGTCGATCCAGCCGTCGTTGCGCGTGGCGCCGGTGTGTGCCGACACCGCGTAGAGCTGCTCCTTGTGGTCGTTGAGGTATTTCGCCAGCCCGCGCAGGATGCCGGCGCGCTGCTGGAAGTCGAGCCTCAGCAGGTTGGGCAGGCCCACGCTGCGCGCGTGGTGCAGCGCCTCGCCGAAGTCGATCGCCTCGGCGTGCGTGCTGGCCACCGACTGGCCATTGACGGCGCTGCGCAACTGTTGCGCGGGCTTGGCGCCGACCCAACGACCGGCGATGTAGCTTTGAAGGACGGCTGCTGTCATGTCGGTCTCCGCGATGCGTCACGCGGGGCAAGCCTACATCGACAGCGAGCCCTCGCGAAACTCGGTCTTGTCGAGCCACACGTTCACCAGCACCGCGCTGCCGCCGCGCGCCAGCTCGCGCGCGCGCTGCAGTGCCGGGCGCACCTCGTCGGCGCGGCGCACCAGCAGGCCCTGCGCGCCGAAACCGGCGGCCACCTCGTGGTAGGCGGTGCGCGCGAGCACGGTGGCCACGTCGTCGTGGAGCATCTTCACCTGTTCGCGCGCGATCTGCGTCCAGCCGGCGTCGTTGCCCACCACCGCGATCACCGGGATGCCCTGGCGCACGAAGCTGTCGAACTCCGACAGGCTCCAGCCGCAGGCGCCGTCGCCGAAGATGATCCAGGCTTCGCGGTCGGGCCGCGCGAGCGCGGCGCCGAGCGCGAAGCCGGCGCCGACGCCGAGCGTGCCGAACGCGCCGGGGTCGAGCCAGGTCAGCGGCGCGCGCGGGTGCAGCACGTAGCTGGCGGTGGCCACGAAGTCGCCGCCGTCGGCCACGAACACTGCGTTGTCACCGGCCTCGGCCTCCAGCGCCCGAAAGAACGCCAGCGGGTTGACGTATTCGCCGGCGACCGCGGCCTGCGCGTCGATCTCCGTTTCGCGCGCCTGGTCACGCGCACGCAGCGTGGCGATCCAGCCGGCCCAGTCGGCCGCGCGCGCCGGCGCCTTGGTGGCGAGCGTCTCGATGAAGAGGCCTGCGTCGCCGATGGCGGCGACGTCGGGCCTGCGGTTGAGCTTGGCGTCGCGCGCGCTGCGGTTGGCCGCGATCAGCGTGGCGCGGCGTCGCACGTGGCGGCCGTAGTCGAGGCGGAAGTCGCACGGCACGCCGGCCAGCAGCACGCAGTCGGCCTCGCGCAGCGCCTGGCGGCGCGCGTGGCGCAGCTGCAGCGCATGGTCGCGGCCGAGCAGGCCGCGCGCCATGCCCGAGAGATACACCGGCACGCCGAGCTGCTGCACCGCCTGCGCGAGGCGATCGGCCTGGTCGGCGCGCACCACCGCCTGGCTGCCGATCACCATCAACGGCTGCTTCGCCCTGGACAACGCCTTCAGCGCCGCCTGCGTCGCGCCGTCGCCCGCGCGCGGCAGGTAGACGGTCTGCACGCCGGGCACCAGCACGTCCTGGCTGCCGGCGAACATGCGCCGCGCGTGGCGGTTCAGGTACCAGCGCAGCGCGCGCTCGGGCAGTGAGTTGCCCTTGCCCGCGGCGTCGGCGTACCACTGGCGGATCGAGGCTTCGTCGTACAGCAGGTCGACCGGGCATTCGATGAACACCGGCCCGGGCACGCCCGAGCGCGCGAGCGCGAAGGCATCGGCCACCGTGGGCCCCAGCTCGCGCACGCGACGCATCTTGAAGAAGCGCTTGACGTGCGGCTCCACCAGCGGGCGCTGGTCGATGTCTTGCAGCGCGCCGCGGCCCTGCAGCGCCGTGGGTGCCGCCCCGCCCAGCAACACCACCGGGCTCTGCGCGAGCTGCGCGTTCTTCAGCGCGGTGATGGTGTTGGTGATGCCCGGGCCGGCCGTCACCGCGGCCACACCGGGCACGCCGGTGAGCCGCGCGCTGGCGTCGGCCGCGAACACCGCGGTGACTTCGTCGCGCACGTCGACCACGCGGATGCCGCGTGCCTTGGCCGCGGAGAGGATCGGCGAGATGTGGCCGCCGCACAGTGTGAACAGGCGCTGCACGCCGTGGGCGAGCAGCGCCTCGGCGATGCGGTCGCCGCCGTGGCGCACGGGCACGCTCACGACGGCGCCCCTCACGCCCACAGCACGCGGCGTCGCTGCGCGTACCAGCCGTCGACCAGCGGCGCCGCCGCGGCCTCGATGCGCGCGCGGCGGATCTTCATCGTCGGCGTCAGGAAGCCGTTCTCGATCGTCCAGGGCTCGCGCATCACGACGATCAGCTGCAGCGCTTCGTAGTCGGCCAGCGCGCGGTTCACGTCGTCGAGCAGCTGCTCCATCTCGCGCTGCACGTCGGCGCGCACGGCGGCGTCGTCGAGCCGCGGCCGCAGCGCCTCGGCCAACACCACCTGCGCATAGGCGGCCGGCTGCCCGACGCCCGACACCAGCGACAGCTCGACCATCGCGTGCGCGTTGAGCCGGTTCTCGATCGGCGCCGGCGCGATGTACTTGCCCTTGGCGGTCTTGAACAGCTCCTTGGTGCGGCCGGTGATCTTCAGCAGCCCGTCGGCACGGCGCTCGCCGCGGTCGCCGGTGCGAAAGAACCCGTCTTCGGTGAACGACGCCGCGGTCAGCTCGGGCTGCTTGTAGTAGCCGCTGAACTGCGCGGGCGACTTGATCAGGATCTCACCCTCGGGGCTGAGTTTGACCTGCACGCCGGCCATCGGCACGCCCACGTAGCCCGGCTCGCTGGCCTGCTCGTTGGAGGTGTGCGAGTACGAGTTGTCCTCGGTCATGCCGTACCCCTCGAACAGCTTGAGGCCGATCCGGCGGTACCAGCGGATCAGTTCCGGCGGCAGCGGCGCCGAGCCGCTGCCGGCCTGCTTGACGGCGTCGAGCCCGAGGCCCTTGAGCACCTTGCGCGCCACCAGACGGCCGAGCAGCGGAATCGCGAGCAGCCGGTCGAGCTTGGCCGGCGGCATCTTGGCGAACACCCCCTGCTGGAATTTCAGCCACAGCCGCGGCACCGAGATGAACAGCGTCGGCCGCGCGCGCTGCAGGTCCTGCAGGAAGGTGTCGAGCGACTCGGCGAAGTAGATGTGGTTGTGGCCGTCCCACAGCGACGCCGCCTCGACCCACGAGCGCTCGAAGCTGTGCGCCAGCGGCAGGTACGACAGCATGCGCCCCTCGGTGCCCTCGCCCACCCGCTTGCGCACGTCGGTCGCGATGCCCTCGGCGGCGCGAGAGATGGCGCCGAACGGGTTCATCACGCCCTTGGGCGTGCCGGTGGAGCCCGAGGTGTAGATCAGCATCGCCAGCTCGTCGGCGGCGCGCTGCGGCCGCCCCTGCAGCGGCGCGGTGCGCGCGGTGATCGCATCCCAGGTCTCGAACTCGGTGTTCGGCGCCAGCGGAAGCGCGATGCACGGCAGCCCCGCCGGCACGCCGGCGCGCTGCTGCGGCCAGGTGTCGAGCTTGCCGACGAACAGCAGGCTCGCCTCGCTGTGCTCGAGCACGTAGCGCACGGTGTCGGCAGTTTCGGTGGGAAAGATCGCCACCGTGGTGTAGCCGCCGAGCCAGATGGCCAGCTCGGCCATGAAGAAGTGGGCGCAGTTCTTCGACAGGATCGCGATGCGCGCGCCGCGCTCGAAGCCGCGGCTCTGCAGATGGGCCGCCATGCGGCGCGACTGGTCGAGCACCTGGGCCCAGGTGTAGTCGACGACCTGCCCGCCGCCGATCGGCTGCGTGAGGTACACGCGCTGCGGATGGTTTGCCTCGTGGTCGAATACTCGGTCGAGGATCAGGGTGCCTGCGGCCACAGTCGGTTCCTGCCAATGGGCAGCCGGAAGGCTGCGGCGCAGCAGACTACTGTGTCGATGGGCGGCGGGCTACTGGTGCTATCCAGCCGTGCGGCCGGGCAAACCCTGCCGCAGCGCTACGAGCTGGCCGGCGACTCGGCCCGCCACTGCTCGCTGATGCGGTCGAAGTCCGACGCCCGGGCCTCGGCCACCTCGACGCGGTTGTCGCGCATCAGGTCGGAACGCGGCGCGATCATCTCCATGCGCTTTCGTTTCTTCTCGCGCGAGCCGATGGCATCGACCAGGCGTGCACGCAGCGCCACCAGCGGTCCCGACGGTTTGGCTGGCGCCACCGCGTCGAACTGGCGCAGTGCGGCGCGCAGCCGCTCGGGCTCCACCTCGAACAGGAAGAGGCCGGTCGGGTCTTTGTGCTTGAGGCCGTGCTCCACCGCCGCCAGAAAGCGCAGCCGCGCGCGGCTGTCGGGGGTGGCATTGAGCAGCGCCTTCAATTCGCCGCGCATCGCCGATTCGCCCGTGGGCGGCGGCTCGGGCTTGTTCTCCAGCGCCACCGCAAGCTTGCCGTCGACGCGCTTCACCTTGACCTCGCGCACGAACAGCGCACGCACGGCCTTGCCGAGCCAGGAGCCTTCCTGGTCCGGTTGCTTGTCTGGTTTCGGCTGCTGCGCCTTATTCTGCGGCGCAGCAGCGTTGGGGTTGGTGGGTGGGCGGGGCATCGGCGTGTGAAGGTCGAGGCAACGCCATCAGTTATCGGGGCACGCGGCGCGCAAGCCAAGCGTGCCAACCCGCTCGGCACCGCGCCGCGACCACTGCGTCACGGCACTACTGCGCGGGCATGCCGGCCGTTGCCGATGCCCGCGCCGGTGAAACGCCTTGTTGCGGGCGCCCCTTTAGGCGCGCTCGATCGCCAGCGCGATGCCCTGCCCGACGCCGATGCACATCGTGGCCAGGCCACGCCGGCCACCGGTGCGCTCGAGCTGGCGCATCGCGGTGAGCGCCAGCCGCGCGCCCGAGGCGCCGAGCGGGTGGCCGATCGCGATCGCGCCGCCGTTGGGGTTGACGCGCGGGTCGTCGTCGGCGATGCCGAGCTGGCGCGTCACCGCCAGGCCCTGCGCCGCGAAGGCCTCGTTGAGCTCGATGACGTCGAGCTCGCTCACCGTCCAGTTCAGGCGCGCGAGCAGCTTCTGGGTGGCCGGCGCCGGGCCGATGCCCATGATGCGCGGCGGCACGCCGGCCACCGCGGCGCCGATGATGCGCGCGCGCGGCTTGAGGTTGTACTTCTTCAGCGCGGCGTCGCTGGCGATCAGCAGCGCGCAGCTGCCGTCGTTGACGCCCGAGGCATTGCCCGCGGTCACCGTGCCGTCGGGCTTGACGACGCCCTTGAGCGTGGCCAGCGCGTCGAGCGTGGTGGCACGCGGGTGTTCGTCGGTGGTGAACTGCGCAGTCTCGCCCTTCTTCTTGCCGGCAATCGTCACCGGCACCGTCTCGCCCTCGAAGAAGCCGGCCTTGTGCGCGGCCTGCCAGCGCTCCTGCGAGCGCAGCGCGAAGGCGTCCTGGTCGGCGCGCGACACCTTGTATTCCGCGGCCACGTTCTCCGCCGTCTCGGGCATCGAGTCGATGCCGTACTGCGCCTTCATCAGCGGGTTGACGAAGCGCCAGCCGATGGTGGTGTCCTCGATCTTGGCGCTGCGCGAGAACGCGCTGTCGGCCTTGGCCAGCACGAACGGCGCGCGCGTCATGCTCTCGACGCCGCCGGCGATCATCAGCTCGGCCTCGCCCGCGGCGATGGTGCGCGCACAGGTGGCCACCGCGTCGAGCCCCGAGCCGCACAGGCGGTTCAGCGTGGCGCCGGCCACGTCGGTGGGCAGGCCGGCGAGCAGCGCGGCCATGCGCGCGACGTTGCGGTTGTCTTCGCCGGCACCGTTGGCGCAGCCGTAGATCACGTCTTCGACGGCCTTCCAGTCGACCGACGCGTTGCGCTGCATCAGCGCCTTGATCGGAATGGCGCCGAGGTCGTCGGTGCGCACGCCCGACAGCGCGCCGCCGTAGCGGCCGATCGGCGTGCGCACGCCGTCGACGATCCAGACGGGGCGGGACAGGGCCATG
>Ga0335084_10008362_pt1 | contig 10310 bp, 24 predicted proteins | sample Lox_Sample_44_FD_206721 | JGI IMG/M metagenome (GOLD analysis project Ga0335084, IMG submission 206721) | Soil microbial communities from Loxahatchee National Wildlife Refuge, Florida, United States - Lox_Sample_4.4 | ecosystem: Environmental > Terrestrial > Soil > Wetlands | place: USA... | reverse complement strand
CAAGGCCGTAGGCGATAGCGGACGGCAGCCCGTCCTGGTAGCCGTAGGCGACATTGAGCGAGAGGCTCAAGAGGCCACTGGCCACGGCAAGCGCGATCATGACGCAGCCCAGAATGAGTTGCGCCAGTCTCGGAACCTGCTTAGGATATAAGTCGGCTTGCATGCTGTGAGGCATGGGGCTTTCTCCTTAGAAAGGGCCAGCCGCGCGCGCTGGCGAGGCTGGCCCGGTTGTTTCCACTTTCGCAGGAAATCCCCACAAATAGTGGGAATTGGTTAAGAAGGGGTTGCGGCTATCTGCCGGCGGAAAATCGTTCCCTCGTGATGCGGCTCCAGCCGGAAGGCGATACGGCCACAGGGCGAGGCGATGAGCACGCGGCCATCCGGAACCGGGGCCAGAACGGCCCGATTGTCCGGGAAGGCGGCGCGGTAGCTGGCGATAGCGGTTTCGACGCGGCGGCCCGGCAGGCGCATATAGCGCGCGTGAACATGGCGCGCCAAAGCCTCCGGATCGACGGTCCCGTTAGGGGTTGGCATAGGGATTGCTCCTTACTGAGGGAGACGATTTACGCGGTCTCTCTCAGGAAAGAGGCGGCCTAAGCCGCCATTTATACTTTAATGACTTCGCCGCTGGCGTCGCGAAACTTAAGACCAGCATTGTATGTGTCGAAACTGATGAGACAATCGACATCATATTGTATGGTGTTGAAGCTGTCGCGGCGTTGCCGCGCCCAATCCCAAATGTTAAAGCGATCCGGATCATTCTCGTAAGATGCTTTGCAGGCGGCATTGCGGAGTGCTTTCCGGTTGTAGACCTCGAAAACATAGGTAACGGATACGATTTCACGTTTCATGGCGTGTTTTCTCCCGAATGACGCTGCCCCGGTGCGAGGCGGCGCGATGCGAGAGAAGAGGCGGCCTAAGCCGCGCTCTCCGCATTGACGATTTCCAGGGCCTTGGCGTGGTAAGCGCTGCCGGCTCTTGCCCGGTGCCAGACGAAGGCAACCGCGGCTTCGTCGCTTTCGAAGGTTGGGCGATTGTCGTCTTTCTGGATTTCCCAGCTGTCGCGGCTGTCGCTCCAGGTGAGTTGCCAGCCTTCGGCCAGACACTGCTTGCCGTCGAAATCCGGCGGCAAGCCGTCAATGCGCTCGTCGTTGCTCATTTCGGGCTGCCCGCAGATCTTGCGGGCTTCCTGAATAAGCCTGTTGAGCGTGTCGATGGCGTCCGCGCCGGTGCCGTGAAATCCTGGCCCATCGCCGTATCGGGTCATAGCGGCGACGTTTTGCGCGAATTGCTTGGCATCCCAGCCGTAAGGCCGGGCCTCCGTGACGGGCTCGTTGTCGAAAATATAGTCGTCGTGCTCGTCTTCGCGTTGCAGGCTGATAAGGGCGTCGTCGTCAATGTCCTCGTCATCCAGATTGGCGGATGAGAGGTATTCCCCGTCGACGGTCCAATCGATGGTTGCGAGATGGGCCTTTGCCGCTTCGTCGTCTTCCGCTTCGAATTTGACGCGGTAGGCGGCGCGCGTGGCAAACCAACGGTCTGCGGTGTATTCAGGCATAGTGCTTTCTCCCGAATGACGCCGCCCGACATGAGGCGGCGCGACACGGGAGAAGAGGGGCTATTCGCCCCGCTCCTTTGCCGCGATGGCGCGCGACATTGCATGTACATACGGCTTTCCGCCGCTGTGGTGCTCATAGAAGTCTTTTACCCATTGAAAGCAATCTTCCCGCGTGCCGACCGCTTCGGCCGCTTCTTCCGCGCCTTCTGGATAGCGTGCGGCGGTGCACGAGTTGTTGAGCACAGCCAGCGAGCCGGCGCAGAATACGGGCTCGCCTTTCGGGTGCATGTGGCAGTTTGAGGCTGTGTTGAATTGCACCATATCGGCGTAGGTGTAAGGGTCATTGCCGCCAAGCCAGCCGGCGGGCGCGCATTTGCGCCAGGGGCATTCTTTGCACGGCTCGATATGCTTGAGTTTCATGGTATTTTCTCCCGAAAGGTGCGCCGCGATCCGGCGCACGTCGCGAGAGAGGGGCGAGCGAGCCGGCGGGCGCTCAATCGCGCCGCGCCGCTCCCGGTAGAACTCGGTTAGCTGTCTTCTTCGGCTTCGGCCAACACTTCGCTCAGTTCGGTGGCCTTGAGGCGCTCATAAGCGGCTTCGGCCATTTGCCAGCAGCGCCTTTCCTGCGGATGTGTGGCCCGGTCGAACCTGTAGCCTTCCGGCCCGACATAGCCCATCAGCCGGTAGAATTCGCGCGCCAGCGCGTTGGCCTCGGCAATGGTTTCGCGGGCGATGAGAACCATATTGTCAATTTTGGGTAGTTTTTCCGTCATGCGTATGTCCTTTCCTGCGTCATCATGACGGCGAGCCGGCCCGGTTTACAATTAGCTGGCGTTGTCTCTCACGAATTCGAGAAATCTCTTAAGGTGCCAGCTGCCATGTGTTCCCAGAATGACAAGCGAGACTTCGGCGGTGATCTTGGCGGAATTGCCAAGCGCAACGGCGACGTCGGTGTCGCGGTTGTTCATGAAATCGTCGATAATCTGGGCAATAAATTCAGTTCCGGTGCGGTGCTCTGGTGACATTGCGGGCCTTCCCTTTCTCCGGGCCGGCTTGCGATCATGATGTCCCGTTCCAATGAAGTGAAGCCGCACGAATGCGGCTTACCTTGTCAGTAGTCTTGAAAGGCTTCGCGCAATTCGGCCAACGCCTTGTCGCCAAGGGCTTTCCGCAGTTTTAGGCCGGTCTCTAAGCAGGCGCGGTAAATCGCCTCCGCCTTGCGGCTGTCGGTTTCATATCCGAAGGTTTCGGCCCAGTCCTCAAAGCCGCCATATTCGATTGCGTTACTGTCCAAAATCAGGCAGTGAATAACGTCAAGCGTATCTGGCATAAGGGGTTTCGCGCTGGCTCTGGCGCCGCGCAAAATTTCGCTGTACGCCTTACCGTGCTCGCATTCCCATGCTACAGCGTCGGTGTTTTCAATGTTCCACCGGATGCCGGAGCGCTGGACTTTCATCCAGGGGCAATGACCAATGCCGGCTTGATAGTCGATGGTTAGGACAATCAGCGGTTTAGCGTCTGGACTGCGTTGCTGCATAAGTGAAACTTGCCAGTTTAGATTGCGGTCTTTGGCGTGGGTATTATGTCTATAATTGCGCGATTTTGACCACGGAACGAAGGTTGCCGTGATCGAGAGGCCGAGCGCATCGAGTAAGCCGTTGAGCTTGAGGCGGCGCGCTTTGGCTTCTTCCTGCCAGTCTGACATGGTGCTTTCTCCAATGTTGCGGGCTTCACATCATTGGAACGGGGATTGCTTGCGCCTGAGTGGCCAGCCGGGGCTGGCGGAATTGATCACGGGACTAGATAGCGGTCGAATTTCTCCTTTGCTGGCATGGGGATCTCGTAAGACGGCTCGCCATCGCGAGAGCAACGGTAAAAGTGAAACCGGTTGCTGCGTAGGCGTCCATCGTCTTGAATGCAGTACATGCCGCCGGTCACTCGGTTGACGTAGTAGACGCGGCAAAAGTCCGGATCGTCTTGAAGGTAGACGTATTGCATAGGCAGTTCTCCTTAAGCGGGGCTGGCCGCTAAGGCGCAAGGGGTTCTCTCTACCCTGAAAAGGCGACGCGGGGCCGCGCATAGGTTGACGGCTTATTGGCGGCGTGCCTTGCGGCGCGCCGCGCGCCAGTCGAGCAATTTGGTTGCGACAAATGACGCTGTCCACAAAATGAGCAAGTCCGGCAAGGTTGCGGGATCAAGGATTTGAGCATAGACAACGGCGTGGTGCATGGGCTTTTCTCCTGGGTTTGAGCGGTGACGCCGCCTTATCAGGGCAGAGAGAGTTGGTTCCAATCTTCTTACGGGACGGCTCGCCGATCGAGGCTTACGCGGCGACTAAGTCGAGAATGTCGCCGGCTTTGCGTTCGATATCGACACGGGCGTCTTGATGCCCAAGTGAGCGGGCATAAGCCGTTGCTCCGGTGACGGCGTCCCAAAGGGTCTCGATGGGACGGCCTTCATCGGCCGTGTGAGCAAGCTTGATTTTGTCGGCAATGCGCTTGCCAAACCGGTTCGCCAGGAAATCGTCGAGCTTGTCGCCAAGCTGCTTTTCCCTTGCGTCCGTGATCGCCTGAGTGATCGAAGCGGTGGAAGATTTGGCATAGCTTTCCAGGGCCGGGCCGATTTCTTCCACAAATTTGTCCGGGGCCGATACCGTGTGGCGAATACGAATTTCTTTGTACTCACTTGCGCCCCACACGATACGGTTGCAGCAAACGTAATCGAACAGGAAGGTTGCAACGCCCAAAGTGCGCGCGCCAGTTTCCGAGTTCCACACGAAAAATCCCCGCGCCATCGTGCCAGGCTGGCCGTCACGGCGGTTCGGGATTTCGATGCGGTTCTGTTCATCGGCAAGGAACACGAAAAAGTCACGGTCGCCCGCGAACAATGTCGTATTAGCCTTGGTGACGACGACGGCCTGGCCGAATTCGCCAGGCACTCGGAATGCTCCACTCACGCCATCGCCGAAGCGGGCAATGAGCTGAGCCAAGATGTCGTTATTCCAGATTCGGCCGTATTTCGGGCCGGTTGCGGCTCGCACCGAATTCGAGCCGTTGCTTTGCAGCAAGAGGCCGACATCTTCAATCTGACGCTTGAACTGCAGACCGTAATTGAGGCAGTCTGCAGCGATCGGCGCGGGCAAGGTGCGCAGATAGCCGGCGGGGGCTTCCGCCAGCGTCGCAAGTTGCCCGAACGCCCAATGGGTCGGGAAATGGTTTCTTCCCGATTGGTCGCAATAGACAAGGCCGCGCGTCTCGACTGGCTCGAAATGAATCTGGCGAGACGAGACGGTGGTTTCGCGGCATTCCTGCCGGACTTGGTCGAAATGGTTGCGCATCTCGATAAGCGAGGTGTAACGCTCGTCGTCGGGACGGGACATCCATTGATTGGAGGCTTGCATCAGTTCCATAGGGTATTCTCCATTGGTTGCCGGTTTCGAGCCGGACTGCAGGATGATGGAAGGCGAGCCGCCCTGTGAGAAGATTGGAGTTTCACATCTCCCGTAATGTATCGCGCCCAGCGCTGGCCGTGCCATGTGTTGAGATGCCGCCTCAACAGTCAGCTTTTGCGTTCGTCACGACTGGCTAGCTTCACGGCGGGCGCAGATATGGCGCGACACGCTACGGGAGATGCAATCCGATAGCGCCTATGAAGGGTAAGGGCTGCGTCTCTCTTCAAGGGCAGCCCTGAGGGCTGGCCTATAGGATTTTCATGTAATCCCAATCGAGCGCCCAGACTTTGAGCGGGCGCCTGATGTGCGGGTGATCCATTTTCACGAAAACGAAGGCGCTTTGGCCGCCTTTCCCGTGCCGATGGCTAGTGACCTTGCCAAAGCGTGCGCCGCGCATCCATAGATCGTAATGCACGGGGATTTCAACGCGCTTGCCGATGAGGTCTTTGCCGTTCATGATGAGGTCCTTTCACGGTTGCCCGTGAAGAGAGACGCCAATCCGCCTTGAAGGGACGGCCTTGCGGCCGTCCAGAGCGATCACGAAATGGTGCTGGTAACTGTTGCGGTATCTTCGCCGGCTGGAATATCCGAGCCGATTTGCACGGCGGGGATTGTCGGAACTGGCAAAGTATCGATGTGGACGATTGCGCGGACTGCCATTCCTGCGTAGTTGTTATCCACATAGTTCTCGCGCGCTTGGTCCATTGCTTGCGCGATAGCACTATCAACGCTTTCGCCACTGGAAACAAAGGTTGATCCGGTTGCAGTTTCGCTATTGTCATCGACAAGCGTAACAGTCACGATTTTCAGCATGTCAGACATGATTTTCTCCTTTTCGGGAACCGTCCCGTCAAGGCGGACTGGTGGCAGGACTTCGAAGGGCAGCCAATGGGCTGCTATGCGTCCTCTTCAATGGTTTTGCGCCAATGGGTGACGGCCTCGCCGTCTGAGCGAAACGAGATCACGTCAATGCTCTCATATCCGCCCATGTCACGGCGCGTATATTGTTTCGCCCAGCGTTCGGCTTCGCTGAGCAGGTCGAAATCTTCCAGCATGCATTCGTCGTACATGCCGTAATCGCCGTAGACCTTGAATTTCTTCATGCTCGTATCCTCGATGGTTGCCCATCGAAATCCTGCCTTAGAGCCTATCGCGGTCTTACCCTTGATAGGCGCTATCGGTTGACCCGAGCCGGAAAGCGCCGCGATAGCAGCGCCGCACAGCTTGCGCTGTCGTATCCTCTCGGATCTCTTTAGGGTGGAAGTGGCGATCGCCTTGTCCAGAGCCTCTCGTTAATTTCACAATAGCGAAATTTTTTCGTATTGTCAAATTGTGGGGATTGTCACAACTAACTGACGCTGGCTGACTGATGATCGCGAGCCAGCCGCTCAAGATCGCGGCCAAGGCGCGCCGTGATTGGCACGCGGCCAGCCTCGATCATTTGAATCAGCCGCGGTGTGACCAGCAATTCGCGCGCCAGTTCGCCCGTGCTCAAGCCGAGGCGGTCGCGAATGGCGCGGAAATCCTGTGGTGTCAAATCGCTGTGTCTTTTCTGTTTCATGGCCCTATAATCGCGAAATTGCTTCGCACGGTCAACACATGGGGAACCGCCCATGCCTTCGCTTTCTGTCGCACTTGGCGCCGTGGCTTTGGCTGCGCTTGCGATGTTCTCGGTTTGTCTCATTTATCACCTCATCAGAAAGGAGCTCTGTATGATTTTGGATGGCATCAAGGCGCAGATTGCCGCAATTCTGTCAATCGAACCGCAGCTGCAGGCGCAGATTGCCCAGCTGACAGCCGAGCGTGACGCCGCGCTCGCCAAGGCCGCGCAATTCGACGCGGCGCAGACGGATGCCGCTGCGATCGAGGCGGACGCCACGAAAGCGGCGCAAGGGCTGCAAGCGCTACTCCCGCCAGCTACTCCCGCCGCATAAGTGTCAACCGCTTATCAACAGCTTATCCACAGGTTTTTTATAAGGAGAAATCCCCAATGAAGACGAAAAAGGCTACCAAACCCATGCCCAAGGTTGAAAAACCGTCTTTGCCCGTGAAAAAGGGTTCGAAGAAGGGCAAAGGTAGCTATTGAGCCGCGCAACCTGGCAGTGAGATATTGAATTATGCCGCTTGCTTTCGGGAAATCGCGCAAAACCATCGGGCGCAACATCGCTGAGATGCAAGCGGCTGGCTATCCGCGCAGGCAAGCTGTGGCCGCGAGCCTCAACCAAGCGCGCAAGTCTGGCGCGCATATCCCGAAGCCGAAGAAGAAGGGCAAGCGCCGCCATGCCGCTTAATCGAGAGCTAGGCGAGTACATGCCGGAATTCGGCCACATGTATCGCGTCGTGTCGCTTCAGCCATGGACGCAGACGCCGTTTTTCGGGCATGCCTGCGAGCACGCCGCGAAGGTGTTTCGCGAGGCTGGCGCTTTCGGCAAAATCCGCTTCATGCCGGCTGACATCCTTGTGCAGCAATATCCGCTCACCTCGAAGTTGCTGTTCCTGTTCTCGTATATGGTGAAAGGGCAAGAGATGTTCACTCACTATGTGTTTGAGCTATCGCCCGAAGCCGTGCGGGAATTCGCGCAATCCGGCATGTGGGACATGAGCTTGCCGCATGATGTGGCAACGGTGAACTGATGCACCGCAACCAAACACGTGTCACGCCGACGGAATTCGACCTCACGCAAGCTGAGTTGACGGATGAATTCATTGTCGCGCATCCCGCGCTTGTGCGTTATTGGCTCGGCCAGCTTGTGGAGGCTTTGCCCGATGGTATCGCGCGCATTCCCGATATCACGGGAGACGCCTTGCAATTGCAAACGCTGCGCCGTCTCTGTTTCGGCTTCAACCGTCAGCACGCCTTGACGCTTTTGCGTTCGGAATCGGTAAAGTTTCCATAATGTCGGCTGTAGGGAAACGTTCGCCGTCACATGACGCTATCCAGATCAAGGCGGATCGCGCTGCAATTCGTTCCATGGGCGGAGATCCGTTTGAGGCATTGCCCGAAACGCTTGACGCCGCGCTTTTGCCGGCAACGGCTGAGCCGAGTGAGCCGCCGGTTGACGAAATCTTGCCGGGTGTGCCGCGTCGTCGTTATGGGCCAGAGCCGAGTTATCCGAAAACGCCAGAGGCCGAGCAAGAGTTGTTAGACAAGGTCTACAGCTGCTTTGCGCATGGCTATTCCGAGCGTGCAACCGCAAGTTTGCTTGAGATCCCTTATACAACCTTGAAGAATTGGTGTAAGAAACCCTATGGCGCCAAACTTGGATCACTATTCTCCGAGCACAAGAATTTCCACCGTGGTGCACTCGAAGTTATGGCGCGCGATAACCTGCACAATAAGGATTTTAACAATCGCCTTTTGTTGATGCAACTCAGCGTGCATCACGATGAATACAAGGGTCTGAACACGCCGCATGTTGCGCTGAATGTTGAGCGTCCCGAAGCTATTTCACAGTTTGAATTCGAGCGTCGGCTTGAGGCTTTTCTTCATCGCAAGGAAGCCGAGCGTCGCGGGGAGATTGTGGTTCTGCCACAGCCGAAACTGATTGAGGATCAAGGCGCCGAAGCTGGCGACGATGAGGAAGCATCCGAATGACGCATTTCAAGGAAAGTCCGGTTTATACGGCTGCGTTTTTCAGCACGGGCATCACGGTCAATCCGCTGGACGTGATCGGCATTCTTGCGTCGTCGCTGAGCCGCGTCGCCATTCATAAGGTGGAGATCGGCCTTCAATCGTCAGCAGCGCCGGTTGGCGAGGACGTAGGCGTCTTGTTTTTGCGCGGTTCGACCGCGTCGAGTACGGGCGCAGCCATTACGCCCAAGAATGTGGACGGCTTCGCGCATAAGGCTTCCGCTGGCTCTTCGGTTACGTCGCCGTCGTCAATACTCGTATCGACTGCAAGTGCAGAGCTTGTTTACGCCACAAATTGGCACGCGCAAGACGACACGTTCGTTTATGAGCCGCGCGAATGGCAAGATCGCCTTCGCCTTGAGGCCAGTCAACGCTTGCACGTTCGTATCACTGGATTACAATTGCAATCCAGTCCTGCGATTTATGCTACGCTCACATTTTCAGAGATTGGTAATGTGCCGACTTACACAGTCAGTCCAACAGCCAAGAGCTGATTGCTGCGCCTACCAAGGCATTGCGCCACGCGAGCGCGCTTTCGCCTTCTGTATTGTCCTGAGCATTTAGGCATTTAGCTAATTGACTAATCCGTTGCGGATTATGGGATTGCTGCCAATCTCGAAAGGCTGCTTGATGGATTTGCGGGTGGGGAACGGGTTAAGCCAGCGATCAGCCGCGAAAATCCGCGCGCCGACATCAGGCGAGTAATTGAGTTGTTCGCAACCGTTGATTGGTGAATCCATTCATCTTTTCCATAATAGATGTTATGCGAATCAATTGTATATGGTATGCCAGCCGATTATGCGCGTGCGAGAGGGGCCGGCCTCGGCCTGATCGATACCCCCCGCTGCGGCGGCGTCTAGTGATCCCATCCCCCGTCTGCAAAATCATAAAAAAATAATTGTCTAACAGTCTAACATCTGTTAGATGTCTAACATGTCTAACGGCTACACCAAAGAATTTAAGCGACTTTCCGATCTGAGGGTTCGCACGCGAGATGTTGAAGTGGTATGGGCCTGTGACTTTGCCATGGGACTGATTGGCAAATTAAATGCTGCGGTTTCAACGGAGCTGCAGATGGGGGCTACTCATCAGGGTGCGCCTCAGGTGAAAACGGCGGAGCCTGCTCAGGATGCCGCCCTGGTGGTCGAGGTTCCGGACGGCCTTGGTTCGGAAGCCAAGGATGCTATACAGAGGGCCTTCGATAAGAAGGCCTATCAGCGGGAGTACATGCGCAAAAGGCGGGCGAAGAAGTGATGTGCGACATCAACGCCAGCGCCGTCGCCGCCATAGCACAGCAGCGTGCCCAGAACAGGATGGCTGCCTACCACAGGATGATGTTGAGGAGGCTTGAGTTGCCTGAAGATCGCAGCGAGGAGGAGAGCGCTGATCAGCGCCTTCGCCTTCAGGAAGCCGAGGCTACGATCAAGGAGCTCCGCGATCGGCTGGCCGTAGCCAAGTCTGGTGAATGCCCCATATGTGATGCGAAGAGGCGTGCCGATGCGGCGCGAGCTGCGAAGTATCGTCGGCGCAGAGGCGGGAAAGAATAATGCCACACGATGATTCCATCTGTGCATTCGAGCAGTGGGCGCTGACGGCGCTCGACGAGCACAAGCTGATCGATGGCAAGTCGGTGCCGATGTTGACGACGCTGCTCTATGGAGCATGCCAGG
>Ga0335084_10008361_pt1 | contig 10312 bp, 6 predicted proteins | sample Lox_Sample_44_FD_206721 | JGI IMG/M metagenome (GOLD analysis project Ga0335084, IMG submission 206721) | Soil microbial communities from Loxahatchee National Wildlife Refuge, Florida, United States - Lox_Sample_4.4 | ecosystem: Environmental > Terrestrial > Soil > Wetlands | place: USA: Florida... | reverse complement strand
AGCAGCACCCTGAGGCGGCGGTCAGCGGCCACGCAGCGATGCAGTTGCAGCCGGACGCTGAGAGCCCCCCCGTCGAAGTCGGAGAGGGGGCCGCGCAGTGGATTAGCAAACGCCGCCTGTACCGATGGAACCCGTTCGTCACGCCCTCTGTGATGTTGCGACGGAATATTGTGCAGCGATTCGAGGGCGGCAAGCGCCACATGGAGGACTACCTATTGTGGTTGGAAATCGCCTCAGCTGGTCTTGCCATCGCCAAGCTGCCATACGTGCTCGCGTACACATTCAAGGCACCATACGGCGAAGCAGGCCAAAGCGCTCAACCTTGGGCCATGGAAAAAGGCGAGCTCGCCGCATTTTCCAGCCTGCGGGCGGAGGGTCGCATCGGAAATTTCCTGTGGCTGATGCTGTGCGCCTTTTCGCTCGCAAAGTACACCCGACGGGTAGCGATGCTGCTAGTCGGATACAGTCCCGCTACGGCCGGATCTAGGCCGCCTTTCTTGTACCCGCTCGCCTACCTTCTGCTTACCCAGGGCATGACGGCGGTGCTGGTGTTCGCTGGCCTGCTCGGCCGGCGGGAACTGGCGGCCGACATCGGCATCGTGCAGGCCGCAACACTCGCGACGTTCTACGCGTTTTCCGGCAATGCTCGCAATCTTATTCTGAACGCGCGCTCGGGCGTGGCGGCCGAGGCGATCCTCGCCGCGCGGCTTGTGCTCCTGCTTCCGCTCGGCGCCGCTGCGATGCTCGCCAGCTTGGTCGCCGGCGTGGAGCCCGTTCTCGCGGGGCTCCTTATTGTGCGCCGGGCGGTCGAGTCGATCGCCGAGGTCCATCTGACCGCGAGCGAGCTGACGGAGCAGCGCTCAGTGGCGTGGACGAGCCTGGTTCTGCAAGCAATCCTCACCGTCCTCGTCGTCGCCGTTTTGGGCCTCGCCCCCGCGTACGTTGTCGCCGCGCTTGCCGTCTGGGCGGTCGCGCCGGGGCTGCCCTTGCTGCGATTCGTAGGCCGGGGCTTCTCGGTTGACCTGCCCTCGCTGCGCGGCGTCCTCGCGGTGTTGGTCCCCCACTATGGTTCGACGGCGGTTAGCGGCTTTTCGCTGTACGCGTTCCGCACGCTGATCGCTCTCGTAGCGGGTAAGGCGATCGCCGGCGATCTATTCGTTGCGTTCGCCATTGGGAGCTTTCCCGGTACCCTGTTCGCCAACGTTCTTGGCCCGAGCGTGTCGCTACACGAGCAGCGCATTGGCCGTGCTTACCTGCCGCGTCCGCTCTGGCTGGGTCTGCTGGGTTATGTTGCAGGTGGCTTGCTGATCCTCGCTTTCATCCGCTTCGCGGGCGTGCCGGCCATCGGGGGGAGAACACTGCTCTTCTGGGACGCGCTCGGCTGGTCCCTCCTGGGCGGAGCGGTCATGATCGCCGCCCAGCGGATGAGAATCCGACTGCTTTCGGCCGGTAGCGGCCAGCTCGTGTTCGCGGCCGACGTACTTATCCACGTATTCCTCGTTGCCGCGGTCCCCGCCCTCTACGGTATCGGCCGCGTCGACGCCTTGGCGGCACTTTATGCGCTGAACGCGGTTCTCGCGCTCGCCGTATACGTGATGTCGACGAAGGGCCTGTTCGAGCGCCTCGGCTCACGGGCCGACCTGCGCGCCGCCCAGGTGCTCGCCTTGCTCGTGTTCTTACCGCTGTTCTTTACGATCGGTGGCGAGTTGTATAACCCAACGTATCCGGTCTGGGACTCGGGCGGTGTGCTGAAGAATCTGCCACTTCCGGTATCCGTCCTGGGCTGCAGCCTAGGCGTTCTTCTTGTGGGGCGATTCGCAAGCGCGATTCCGGCGCTGTGGACGATCCTAGGGCTGCTCCTGCTCATGCTTCTTTCTGCGATTCTCATCAGTGCCGCGTCGGTATCGCTTGAGCGGGCGAAGATGCTCTTGATGCTGCAGATCCTGCTGCCAGCATTCGGCCTCGTGCTGGGGCAAACCATCGATCCAAGCGGACAGCGTGAGCGTGCCATCGCTCACGCGATCGTCCTGTGCGTCGCGATGGTAGTTCCGGTGCAACTGCTAGTGACGTGGAGCGAAGGAACGTTCACCCTCAGCCATTCGCTGCGCGTCTTCGCTGTATATCAGCACCTGGAATTCGTCCCAGTCATTCTGGTTTGCGGCTTTCTCGTGGCGGTCGCGGCGCTTTGGCGATCCACCGCACCCAAAGGCAAAGCAGTCCTCGCGGTCCTTTTCGCTCTTCTCGCGATTTACGCCTCTGCCTCGTATGCCCTTCTCGCGATGTTTGCGGCCGTAGTAGGCATCGCAGGCATGGCGCTCCTTTGGACCGTAAGAGATCACAGAAAGACGCCGCTCGTTCTTGGCGTCGCCCTCCTTGCGCTCTTTACGGGCTACACCTGGCTGGTAAAGGACACGGATGCGTTCCGAAACAAGTTCCGTTTCCTGTTTCCGGTCGATGATTACTTCGTATTCTCGGTTGGGACGGAGGGTGCGCAGCGACGTCTCTTCGGCGGCTGGGAGATTACCGGCCTTCCTGCCACCGGCGTATTGGTCGGAATCGGTCCGCCTGAGCGTCGCCAACGGGCGGTGCTCCAAATCGAAGGAGTTCTCCGAGAGGGCATTTTGTCGATCGACATCGACAACGGTCCGCGGACTCCGTCTAAGCTAAAGGCGCTCATAGAGCGACCCGGTCAATTCAAGATAGAGATTCCGGTCGATCGGGATAGGGGCGACGGCGATGTGCATATTGGTCAAATTGGTTCGTCGGCTAGCGCCACTATCACGAGCCTGCGATGGATCCCGTGGCCTCAAGTCGGCTCGGTTGCAGCGCAGGACCGGCCCGCAACGGGGGAAGCGGCGAAACCGGACAAGCTAAGCACGGTTCGCAACTTGCGCGAGAGATTTTCGGATTGGCGCCTGTTCGGCGGCGGCGTCTTCGATTCTGCCCAGGCTTTCCTGCTCGGGCACGACAAACCACTATCGAGAGATATTAGAACGAGCGCACACAACTACTTCATCGATTTCGCGTACAACTTCGGCATCGTGCCCCTTGTGCCGCTTCTCTTGCTGGGCGTATACACGGCAGTGCTGGTGCGGCGGAGGTGGAAGACAATCGTCGCGTCCGACGAACTGCTCGTGCTAGCGGCGGTGACGGCGTTCCTGGTAGTCGTGGACAGCAATTTCAAGGTGAGCCTACGCCAGCCCTATTCGGGAATCGCCATCTATTTCCTTTGGGGTCTGCTGCTCGCCCGCCTGCAGGCAGCGGGCAGTCCGTCATCTGGTGAGGAAGTACCGCGCCATGCTGGCGATGTGCCAGCGTAGGTAGCGCAGGTTTCGGTGGCTGGTCCGCCGCGCGAGATGAACGGCGGTCGCGCGTGGCTCAAGCATCACGCGATAGCCCGCACGCCACAATCGTCGGCAGATGTCGGCATCCTCGTAGTACAGGAAATAGCGCTCGTCGAATCCGCCGACTCGAGCGAATGCCTCGCGCCGGAAGAGAAGAAACATGCCTGCCGCCCAGTCCACAGGCATACTTTCCGATTTCGCGACGTAGTCCGGGCGCCGAGCCAGTCCCGTCACCTTGCTCAGGATTCGGAGCGGCGTGGGTGCATACCGCGCGTTGGGCTCGATTGCGCCATTGCCGTCCAGGATTTGCGGTGCGACCACTCCCGTTTGCGGCGAATGAAGAGCCGAGAGCAAGGCGGGAAATGGGTCGGCGTCGAGCCGGATGTCGGGGTTCAGCACGCAAAAATGCTCGTCGCGCGCCTGCCGGAAGGCGGTATTGTGGTTCGAGCCGAAGCCCTTCGGTCGCTCGTTGCGCAGTACACGCACGGCGAAGCCCGGCCGCACAGGTGGCGGCTCGATCTCCTCAGGGACGTTGAGCGTGAGGATAATGTCGAGGGGCATGCTGCAGCGGCGCGCGAGATCCTGCAGGACCCTGGCGGCGAGGCCGGCCTGCCCATGCGAGACCACCGATACCGTCACTGCATCCGCCATCGCAGCGCGGTATTGTAGTATCCGCGCCGATGCGCGTCCTCGTTACCGGAGCTTCTGGCTTCATCGGCGGCGCGCTCGTTCCGGTCCTCGCTGCCCGCGGCCATGACGTGCGCCCCGTGGCGCGCGGCGAGCTGTTGCCGCACGGTGCCGAAGCCGTCGTGCATCTCGCCAACATCGCGCACACGCATGCCACGCCGGAAGCGCTAGGGCGGGTCAACGTGGAAGGTACGCGCCAGTTGGCCGAACGCGCGGCGTCGCTCGGCCTGCGCCGCTTCGTGTACATCAGCTCGATCAAGGCGAGCGGCGAGGAGACCGGCGCACGGCCGTTCGACGCGCACGAGACGCCGGCGCCGCAGAGCGACTACGGCCGGAGCAAGCTCGCGGCCGAGCGCACCCTCGAGGAGGTCGGCCGCACGCGTGGGCTCGAGGTGGTCGTCCTGCGCCCGCCGCTCGTCTACGGGCCGCGCGCCAAGGCTAACTTCCTCCTGCTCCTGCGCGCGATAGCGGGTGGCTGGCCGCTGCCTTTCGCGAGCGTGCGCAACGCACGCAGCTCGATTTATCTGGGCAACCTCGCGGATGCCATCGCGCGCTGCCTGGAGGCGCCGCGCGCCGCCGGCCGCACCTACATGGTGTCCGATGGCGCGCCTCGCTCGACGCCGCAATTCTGCCGCGACATCGGCGCCGCGCTTGGCCGGCCGGCGCGCTTGCTGCCTTTTCCGGCTGCGCTGCTGCGGCGCGTGCCGGCGCTCGCGCCGCTCGTGCTCGACCTCGTGCTCGACGATTCGGCGCTGCGCGGCGAGCTGGCTTGGCGGCCACCGTTCTCGCTCGAGGAGGGCTTGCGCGCCACGGCGGAGTGGTATCGGCGCGGCTAGAATGCCGCCCATGCTCGCGGCGGCCCCGGTTCTCTCGTTCGCAGTGGCGCTCGTCGCGCTGTGGCTGCTCGTCGCGCGCCTCGCGCGCTTCGGCCTCGATCGCCCCAACGAGCGCTCGCTGCACGAGCGGCCCGTGCCGCGCACCGGCGGCATCGCGATCGTCGCCGGCGCGGCCGTTTCGCTCGCCTTCGGCGCCGACACCCTTTGGCTGCCGCTCGGCGCCGCCGCGGCGCTCGCGGCGCTTTCCTTCGCCGACGACCTCGCCGGGCTTCCCACCCTCGTGCGCCTGGGCGCGCACCTGGCGGCGGCCGGCCTGGTGGCGTGGTACGTGCTGAGCCCGATGGCGCCGGCCGAGTTGCTCGTGATCGCTCTGGCGATCGCCTGGCTCACCAACCTCTACAACTTCATGGACGGCTCCGACGGCCTCGCAGGCGGCATGGCGGTAGTCGGCTTCGGCAGCTACGCGCTGGCCGCGTGGCTTTGCGCCGACGTTCCGCTCGCCACGGCGAGCGGGTGCATCGCGGGCGCGTCGGCCGCCTTCCTGCTCTATAACTTCCACCCGGCGCGCATCTTCCTCGGCGACGTCGGCTCGATCCCGCTCGGCTTTCTCGCCGGCGGCCTGGGGATCGTCGGATGGCGCGACGATGTCTGGCCGTTCTGGTTTCCGCTGCTCGTGTTCGCGCCGTTCGTCGGCGACGCTACCCTCACACTGCTGCGACGCGCCGCTCGCCGCGAGCGTGTGTGGCAAGCGCATCGCGACCACTACTACCAGCGCCTGGTGCGGATGGGATTCGGCCACCGGGGCACCGCGTGCATCTCCTACGCCGCGATGCTCGCCTGCGCCGCAGTCGCGCTAGCCGCGCGAGAGCAGCGCGGTGCCGTGCAGGCCGCCGCCTTCGGCGGCGCGTGCCTCGCCCTTGCCGCCGCCGCGGTGTGGGTGGACCTGCGCTGGAAACGCCACCTCCGCACGGCTGGAGCTTCGGCATGAGGTGGCGCCGCACGATCGTCTTCTTCCACGACGTCGCCGCGTCCGGGTTGGCATGGCTGCTCGCCTACTGGCTGCGCTTCAACCTCGAGATCCCATTCGATTTCTTCGGCCTGCTGCTGCAGGCGCTGCCCTGGATCATGGGAGTCCACGGCGCGGTTTTTCTCGCGCTCGGCCTGTACCGCGGGCTGTGGCGTTACGCGAGCCTTCCCGACCTGAGGCAGATCGTGATAGCCGTCGGCGCCGCGGCCATCGCGGTGCCGGCAGTGCTTAGCCTGCTGCGGCTCGACTTCCACGTGCCGCGCGCGGTCTACCTGTTCGCGCCGGTGCTTCTGGTGATGATCATGGGCGGCAGCCGGCTCGCCTACCGCGCCTGGCGCGAGGGCGGTCTGATGCTGCTGGTGGCGAGACCGACCGCCGCCCCGGTCCTCGTGCTCGGCGGTGGCTCGGCCGCGGCTGCGCTGGTCAAGGAGCTGGCGGCGAGCGAGCAGTGGCGGGTCGTCGGCATTCTCGACGACGACGCCGGCAAGGCGGGCGGTTCGGTGGTCGGGGTGAAGGTGCTGGGGGTCCTCGACCGCGTGGCGAGCGTGGCGGCGCGACTGAGCGTCGCGCAAGCGATCATCGCCATGCCGGACGCCACGCACCGGGAGCGCAAGCGCGCGGTCGACCTTTGCGCCGCCGCCGGGCTGTCGGTGATGACGGTGCCGGCGCTGTCGGACATCGTCGGCGGAAAGGTCGGCATCACTGCGCTGCGGCCGATCGAGCTCGACGATCTGCTCGGCCGCGACCCGGTCCAGCTCGACGAGCTCGGCCTGCATTCGTTCATCGACGGCAAGACGGTGCTCGTCACCGGCGCCGGCGGCTCGATCGGTGCCGAGCTGTGCCGCCAGATTGCCGCTTTCTCGCCCGCGACGGTGGTCCTGTTCGATCTCTCGGAGCTCGCGCTGTACTCGATCGAGCAGGAGTTTCGCGACCGCCGGCCCGAGTTGCGCGTGGTCGCGATCATCGGCGATGCCAAGGACGAGCGGCGCGTAGCCGGGGTGTTCCGCGAGCACAGCCCGCAGGTCGTGTTCCACGCCGCGGCCTACAAGCATGTCCCGCTGATGGAGAACGACAACGCGTTCCAGGCCGTCGCGAACAACGTGCTGTCCACGCTCGTTGTGGCGCGCGCTGCGCGTGTGGCGGGCGCGCAGAAGTTCGTCCTCGTCTCAACCGACAAGGCGGTCAATCCGACCAACGTGATGGGCGCCTCCAAGCGCCTCGCCGAGCTCTGCTGCCAGGCGTTGCAGGCCGGCGCGGACACCCAGTTCGTCATCGTGCGCTTCGGCAACGTGCTCGGCTCGACCGGCAGCGTGGTGCCGCGCTTTCGCGAGCAGATCGCGCGCGGCGGGCCGGTCACCGTGACGCACCCGGAGATGCAGCGCTACTTCATGTCGATTCCCGAGGCGGCGCAGCTGGTGCTGCAGGCGGCGCACATGGGCCGCAGCGGCCAGATCTTCGTGCTCGACATGGGCGAGCCTGTAAAGATCGCCGATCTCGCGCGCCAGATGATCCAGCTCTCCGGCTACGACGAGGAAGACATCCGCATTGAGTACATAGGCCTGCGGCCGGGCGAGAAGCTCTACGAGGAAGTGCTCGCCGACGCGGAGAAGACGCTGCCGACGCCGCACGCGAAGCTGCGCATCGCCAAGGTCGCAGCGCCGGCAAACGCCAGCCTGGTCGAGGAGCTTGAGCGCTGGTTCGCCTCGTACGACGGCATCGCGGCTGCCGAGGTGCGGGCGCGGCTGCGCGCGTGGATACCGGAATACGCGCCGTCGGGCGCTTGAGCTAACGGCCCGTTTCGCGGCGGTAGCGGTCCTCGAAGCGCACGATGTCGTCCTCGCCCAGGTAGCTGCCCGACTGCACCTCGATCAGGTAGAGCGGCGCCTTGCCCGGGTTCTCCAGGCGGTGTTTGGTGCCGAGCGGAATGTAGGTCGATTCGTTCTCGGAGACGGTGACGACCTCGTCGCCGCGCGTCACGCGAGCGGTGCCCGACACCACGACCCAGTGCTCGGCCCGGCGGTGGTGCATCTGCAAGGAGAGCGCTTCTCCCGGCTTTACCATGATCCGCTTCACCTGGAAGTGCTCGCCGGCGTCGATGCTCTCGTAGTAGCCCCACGGGCGATACACACGGCGGTGCGATACGTGCTCCGTTCGAGCGCGGCGCTCGAGGCCATCGACGATCTCCTTCACGTCCTGCGCCCGCTCGCGTGTCGCGACGAGGACCGCGTCGTCGGTCTCGACGACGATCAGGTCGCGCGCCCCGAGCACCGAGACGAAGCGCCCGTCGGAGCGCACCAGGCAGCCTGTCGCATCGGTGAGGTGCACATCGCCGCGTGCCGCGTTGCCGGCTGCGTCCTTGTCCGACACCTCCCAGAGCGAAGACCATGATCCCACGTCGCTCCACCCTATGTCGGCCGGCACCACCACGCCGCGGTCGGTTTTCTCCATGACCGCGTAATCCACCGACTCGGCCGGGCAGGCGTCGAAGGCTGTCGCGTCCAGGCGCAGGAAATCCATGTCGCGCGAAGCTCCGGCGAGAGCACGCTCGGCGCCGTCGGCGATGTCGGGCCGGAAGCGGCGTAGCTCGTCGAGAAAGGCGTGCGCGGCGAAGAGGAACATGCCGCTGTTCCAAAAAAAGCTTCCGGCGGCGAGGAAGCGCGCAGCGGTGGCGGCGTCGGGCTTCTCGACGAAGCGGTGGATGCGGCGTGCCGGAGGTCCAAGCGGCTCCCCCGCTTCGATGTAGCCGTAGCCGGTCGCCGGCTGGGTCGGCACGATGCCGAAGGTGACGAGCGCGCCGTCCTTGGCTGCGTCGCGCGCCGCCGCCACGGCGCGCTCGAAGCCCGCCACTTCGCGCACGATATGATCGGAAGGCAGCACGAGCAGTAGCGTGTCGGGCGAGCTCTGCAGGGCGACCTGCGCTGCGACTGCGATCGCGGGCGCGGTGTTGCGGCCCTTCGGCTCGAGTATCAGGGTCCCCGGCTGCATGCCGAGCCCCCGCATCTGCTCGGCGACGAGGAAGCGGTGCTCATGGTTGCAGACGAGGATCGGCGGCGCGCGATCCGGGATGCCAGCGAGCCGCGCCGCCGTATCCTGCAGGAGGCTGCGCTCGGTGACCAGCGGCAGGAACTGCTTGGGCAGGAGCCTGCGCGACATCGGCCACAACCGCGAACCGGAGCCGCCGCACAGGATGACTGGAGTCAGGGTCGCGGCCACCGCCGTCATTATGCGCGATTTGCCTCGGCGAGCAGACCAGCCGCCGCGGCGGCGACGTCGTCGACGGCGAGATCCGCGAGGTGGCGACTCGGCGGCTGCACCACGCGATTGGGCACACCCCACGGCCGCCAGCGCGTCGGCGAGGAATCGCCGAAGAGGGCCACCACTGGCTTCCCCAGCGCGGCCGCAAGGTGCATCGCGCCACCGTCGGGACAGATCGCGAGATCGCAAGCGGCGAGAGCACCGATTAGCTCGCCGAGGCGCGCGGTTCGGTAGTTCGCCACCGGCGCGCCCGGCATGAGGCGCTGCGACAGCTCGGCCGCCTTTTCGTCGTCGCCGGGGTGCTGCGCATCGTCGGCGGGCCCCGGCGCCCAGAGCAGCAGGACGCGCGCCCCGTGCGCGGCGCGAAGTCGGTCGATCAGCTCGGCGAAGCGCGCGAGCGGCCAACGCTGTTTCGGTCGGCGCGCGCTAATATGCACTGCGATCCTCGGGCCGCTCCCCGCAGCGAAGGCCGACGCGGCGCGCGCCTTCTGCATCTCGTCGGCAACGACGCGCAGCGGCGGGATAGGGCCGTTCAGGCCGAGCGTCGATGCAAGACTGAACACGCGTTCCACTTCATGGAGACCATCGAGGCCCGTAGTCGGCACCGACGCGTCGAGCAGGCGCGCGGCGAGAGTACTGCCGTCGGAGAAGCCGACCGCGCTACGCGGCGCGAGCCAGCGCACCAGGCGCGCGACGTGCGGTACGAAATCCGGCGTGGCGAGTACCACCGTGTCGAGGCCAGAGCGGCGCAGTTTCCAGAGCGAGGCCACGCGCCGACTTAGGGCGCGCAATGCGCTGTCGTCGGCCGCCAGATGCTTGAGCTTGGTGTACGCGACGACCGCGTCGAGGTCGGGATTGCCGTCGAGCACCGGAGAGTTGTACGAGTTGACAAGCGCGCCGAGCCAGGCGTCGGGGTAGCGGCGACGCAACGCGGTGAAGAGCGGCGTGGTGCAGACGAGGTCGCCGATGTTGTCGCGCCGCACGACGAGGATGCGCACCGACGCGCCCTCAGCTCGACGAGGGGACACGCCGCAGGCTCAATGCCAGAAGCACGCCGACGACTCCCCAATAGAGCAGCGCGCCCTGGCGTACCCAAAGCACGTCGGTCATGTTTCGCGCGAGCATGCCCGCTACGATGGTTACCAGCGCCGCACCGCAAACGG
>Ga0335084_10008360_pt1 | contig 10312 bp, 12 predicted proteins | sample Lox_Sample_44_FD_206721 | JGI IMG/M metagenome (GOLD analysis project Ga0335084, IMG submission 206721) | Soil microbial communities from Loxahatchee National Wildlife Refuge, Florida, United States - Lox_Sample_4.4 | ecosystem: Environmental > Terrestrial > Soil > Wetlands | place: USA... | reverse complement strand
GCGGCGCCCTTCGAGACGTCGGCCGCCACGGTCAAGAGGCGCCCGGCCGTCTCGCGCAGCCACTCCTCGGACTCGGGGTTCATTTCCAGGCCCAGAACCTGCTCCCATGCCGGCGCGGGAAGATTCCCCTTGGCCGCGCGTTCCACGAAGGCGCGATCTTGCCCGGCGGCCGCCACCGCCCGGAGGAGGTGCTCCACGGACCGTTCGAGCGTGCCCTCCTTCCACGCGTCCCGACTCTTCGTGAAAAGCATGCCGGCGTTCTGCTTCGACACGAAGGCCTTGGTGTCGTGGACGACCACCACCTTGATTCCCCCGAACAGCGGCACGGTGCGGAGCCGCCCCGCCACGCTGGCCGCGTCCTCGTCACCCACGACCTCGACGTTGAGCGCCTGATGCGCTTCGGGCACCAGGGCATTCACGACGGCCCTGGCCCCCTCGCGCGCCAAGAACTCGTCCCCGCACAAGAGATAGACCGGCGCACGCTTCCCCCGCTGGATGTCCGCGACGATCTTGTCGATGACGCCCGCCACGCCGCTCATCCTGTTTCGACGCCTCGACCGTCGCCACCGCCTGCGTCACGGCGTGCGAAGCCCCCGCCGTCGGCCAACGCCGCAACGATCTCCGCACCCAGTGCGGCGACCCGCCAGCGCCGTATGCCCTCGATCGCCTCCAGCCCATCCACATGAGCAGGCGCTTGCTCCGCCAGCCGCTCGATCAGTCGGCGAGGCAAGAGGAGACCCGGATCCAAGCCGAGGCGCGATGCCGCTTCGGCGCGCCATGTGGTCAGGCCGGCAATCCGCCGCGCAACCGCCGGGGCCACGCGGGGTTTCTGGGCTCGCCGCAGGATCGGGAGCGCCGAGTCGGGTATGGCCACGCCGCGCGAGATGGCCTGGAGGATCCCCTCACCGTAGCGGCCGACCACGCTGGGCGTACATCCTGCCACACGCGCCAAGCCGTCGGACGTCATCGGTCGTTCTGCCGCTAGCCGCAACAGCGTATCGTTTCCCAGCACCTTGAAAGGCGGCCGCCCCCCGGCATGCGCCCAGGTCTCGCGGGCGACGTAGAGTTCTCGCAGCACACCGAGACCACGCCGATCCAGACTCCTGGCCCCCTTGATCTGGAGGCAATCGTCGGGCCGGAAGATCCGCTCGGCGGCCGGGGTCGTTTCCAGGACGCGGCATTCCTCCTCCACCCACCCCTCCCGACCCTGCGCCCGCAGCGCTTCCAGGAGGCGCTCCCGGAGTGTGATCAGGTGCCGCACGTCCTCGACGGCATACTGTTCTTGGACCGGACTGAGCGGTCGCATCGCCCAGTCGTCCTTCTGCCGCGAGACGCCCGCCGTGACCCCCAGAATTTGCTGGAGCAGCGCCGTCAGGCCGACCCCGGGCATGCCCAAGAACTGGGCGGCCACCATGGTATCGAAGAGGCCAGCGAAGCTGAAGCCGAAATCCCGCTTCATGGACGCCAGGTCATACGAGGCGCCGTGCAGTACCTTGACCACGTGCGTATCGGCCAAGGCCGGACCCAAGGCGCCCAGGTCCCGCACCGCCAGCGGGTCCACGAGATACGCGTCGCCCCTTGGCGTCGCGAGTTGGACCAGGCACACTTTCTCGGGAAAATGATGCAGGCTGTCGGATTCCGAATCCACTGCCATTGTGCCGATCCCGCGCAGGCTCGTGGCCAGCCGGAAGAGTTCCTCCGGTGTTCGAACCCATTGCGGCGGGTCGGCGGGCGAAGCGGGGGTTGCAGTGCGAAGCATGTCGGTCTCGCAGTTGGAAGGGGGAAGGCGGAGCCCGCCACGCGGGCACTACTTGATGGCCAGTTTACCCGTCGTGACGAACGGCCCGATCCATGGTTGGGAATTGCAGGCGTATTCGTGGATACCCGATCGGTCCGCGAGGAACTGGATATCGACCCGGCTGTCCGCCGGGACAGTCCGGCGCACAAGGAGATCCGGAATGAGAAAGACGTGTTCCTTGCCGACGCTGGTCACCTGAAACGTGACCATCACCGCACGCCCTTCGCGGTCAACGGCCAGCACCAAGGGCTCACATCGGTTCCCGCGCGCAACCACGTCAAAGACGACGCGCTTGACGTCGGTGGGATTCATCGTCACGGGTGTCTGATCGGGAAAGAGCCACCCGCAGCCGCCGGTCAACCACATCACGCACATCACGACCAAGATCAGGACCGCAGCCTTTCGCTCCACGGACACCTCCCGGGTGTAAGAGCGACGAAGCCTAGCATGCACCAATCCAAGATGCAACGATTCGATTTGCGGGTGCCGATTCGATTTGCGGTGCATTCTGTCGCAGATCCCGCTACCCGGAGGAACCCATTGACCCGAGAGCATCCCTCGGGATATATGTGGAATGCCGCGGCGTTGTCGCACGCACGGCGCGATCCCGCCCTTGGAGTCAGGGCGCCACACTGTCGAGGAGCGTATGGACCGTCGCACGCGTATCGCAGGGCAGCGCCGGTATATCCGGCAACGGGCGCAGGACCTGCTGGGACGGCTCGCCGGCATGGATGATGAGGAACTCCGCTGGACGATCCGTGTGTTGGCCGACTGCCTTGCGCCACCCCAGCGAGCCAACTGTCTCGGTCCCTATGACGAGCACTGGCCCATCGAGAAGCGCCGCCGTATCCTGGCGCGCTTCATCGAGCGGTATACCCGTCTCGCACTGGACACCTTGGGGCGGGCCGAGACCGCGGACAGCGGGAGCCTGTCCGCCTTGACGGACGAGGACCTCCAAGGGATGTCACTGGCGGAAAAGTGGCTGCGGGTCGCAGACGATCCGACGGGGCTCCGGCCGGATCAACTCCGCCGAGAAGTGGCGCGTTTGTTCATGTGCAAGTCCTACGACTTGTTCCACGATGTCGGACTCTCCGAAGCGGTCGTGGAGTATCCGGCCTATCATCGTGTCCGTGACGCCTTGGAGGCCCAGCCCGACGCAGTGGTCGCAGAACTGGTCAGGGCGGTGGTGCGGCAGGCTGAGCGTCTGAAATCCCGGACGCCACAGGACGTCGAGGTCGCCCTGATCCGCATTCGCGAGGTCATCAGCCGCAAGTTGGGTATCGTCGTCCCCGCCGATCGGCTGTTCGCGGGGCAGATGCTTCGATTGCCCGCCGACCACCCCGAGCGGCCGGAAGAGTGTAGTGCTCCCGAGCCAAGCCGTGCGCGGTGGGACATGCCTGGGGCGGACCTCACGACAGCCTTCCTGGTGGTGGCGGACCTCATGACGCAGCGCGAGGTGGAACAGCATCTCCTCCCCTTGCGGCGCCAGTTCCGGTCTATCGCCGACGCGCCGGGCCCGGAATTGCGCGCGCTTCTCACGCGCATCTGGGCGCTCCTGGGCGATCGACGTCTAACCGATTTCGCGGAGCGCTACCGGTCGGGCCGCCTGGTCGCCGAGCCAAAGGTTGCGCCGGAGATCTGGGGCTTGCTGCCCGAGTCGGAGCAGTTGGCCATGCTGGTGCGCGACAACCGGACCATGGAGGTCGGCCAGGCGGCGCGTCATCTCGCCAAGATTTTCTTCAGCTTTCAGTATGAGATGCTATTCGACACCGGGTTCCACGTGGGTCTCCTGCGCTCCCCCCGATACCAGGAGGTGGTCCGCCGCTTGACCGCCTGCGAGAGTGGGGCGGAGGCTCGGCGACTCGCGGTCTTGACCGAGACGGTGACGCGGCAGATGCTGGGTTTGGAGGCCATGGCGCCCGAGGCGCGGCGGACGCGCCTCCAGGAGATCCGGACGCTCATTGCCGCAACGCTCGATTTCCCCGACGATCTCACCTACCCCGCCCGCAGAGAAGGGCGGGCGTGACGGTGCGACGCCGACACCCCAAGGACGCTCGTCAGCGTCGTGGTGAGGATTGCGCATGCCCGTAGGCAAACGACGGCATCCCATGTACGAGGGAATCGCGCTCCTGGCAGATCCGATCTATGGATACATCCAATTCACTGTGCCCGTCGACGGGCAGTCGGAGGAGCGCACCGAGAAGGACTTGATCGACACTCCGTGGATGCAGCGACTCCGACGGGTGCACCAGTTGCAGTCCAGCTTCTGGGTTTTCCCCTCGGGCGAGCACAGCCGCTTCCAGCACTCTTTGGGAACTATGCACATGGCGGGCCGGTTTGCCGACCGGTTGTACCCGAGCCTCAAGCAGGTGTTTCGACGGCAGTGCCCGTCGCAACCGTACGTGAAGGAACTCCTGCGCCTGACCGGACTGCTCCACGACATCGGCCACGGCCCCTTTAGCCACTTTTACGATCAGAACTTCCTGGAACCGTTGTATCAGACCACACACGAGGGGATTGGCCAGTTGATCGTGGTGCAGAAGCTCAGCGATCTCATCCGACGCATCCGCCGCAGCCCCGACGGACCCTTCGAGTCGGACGAGGTGATTGAGCCCGAGCACATTGCGTACCTGATGCGCAAGCCCGAGGTGGATGTGGAGCGGCTTCCGGGATGGCTTCGCACGCTGCAACCCGTTTTCTCCGGGATCTACACCGCAGACAACATGGACTACATCCAGCGCGACGCGTACATGACCGGCTTCTCGCTGGATCTGGTGGATATCGATCGGCTGCTCTACTACACGTTCGTTATCGAGGGCGGCCTGACCCTGCACAAGTCCGGTTCCTCGGCGCTTCGTCGTTTCGTCAACGCGCGCTTCACGATGTATGCCGACGTCTATTACCACCGGACGAACCGCGCCATGGATCTTCACATGCAGGAGATTTTCGAGGAGACCGTGCGCCTGCTCTTCCCCTTCGACCCGCGGAGCGCGTTGGACCGCTACCTCGGGGTAAGCGACTGGGCGCTGTTGGAGGGTGTGCGGCAGTGGGCTGGCGATTCGGACCCGCACAGGAGGGCCCTCGCCGAGGAGTGGGCGCGGATCACAGGTCGGGAAGTCAAGTGGAAGATGGCGTACGATCACACCGAGACGATGGACGAGCCGCGCGCCAAGAAATTCGTGTCGGCGCGCGAACTCGAGGCGGCCATCCGCAAGGCACTGCCGCCGCCCCTGACCGATCTCCCCTTCAAGGTGGACGTCGCGCGGCAGGATCCTCGCCCACTGAACCCGTGGACCGAGGAAACAAAAAAAATCCTGATCTACGACCCGGCAACAGAGAAGGCGTCACCGCGCCCCGTGGAGGAGTTGTTCCGCTACATCCCGGCCCAAGTCGCCCACTACCGGATCTTCGCCGTGGACCATGCCCACGACGGGGAACTCGCCGCCGCCGCCCGCGCCGCCCTCGACGATCAGAATCAGGAGGCGTTCCGCACCAATTTGTGAGCGGCGCCAGTCTCGTCTGCCCGGCGCGACCGCCCGCTGGGGACCGCGGGTGTCAGGCGCCCTTCGGAACCTTCTTCCAATCCGCCAGGAACCGCTCCAGCCCGCTGTCGGTGAGCGGGTGCTTGAGGAGCTGCCGGAGCACCGTCGGCGGCAGCGTGCAGACGTGCGCACCCGCCAATGCTGCCTCCAGGAAGTGAACCGGCGTCCGCACGCTCGCCGCCAACACCTGCGTCGAGTACCCGTAGTTCCTGTAGATGGCAAGAATCTGGCGGACCAGCTCCATTCCGACGTGACTGATGTCGTCCAGCCGTCCGACGAATGGGCTGATGTAGGCGGCGCCGGCCTTCGCGGCGAGGAGGGCTTGCGGCCCCGAGAAGCAGAGGGTGACGTTCGTCCGGATCCCATCGCGGCTGAGCTGCCGGACCGCTTTCAAGCCCTCGGCGATCAGCGGAATCTTCACCACGACATTCTTGTGGAGCTTTGCCAACTCTCGCCCCTCGGCCACCATCGCAAGCGCCTCGGTGCTCACGACCTCCAAGTTGATCGGACCGTCCACAATCTTGAGGATATCGGCGACGATGTCCCGGAATGGGCGACCCTCCTTGGCCACCAGGGACGGATTTGTCGTCACCCCGTCCACCAAACCCAGGGTTGCCAATTCACGAATTTCCTTCACGTCTGCCGTGTCCAAAAAAATCTGCATGGCACACCCCCCTCGCAGCGACAGTGATCGCCGACCGTGCACCCCGCTGGAGCCTCGCTCGCGACGGCTGCCGGACGCTCCGATCCCTCCTAGATGTCCCTTGGCCCAAAGATGGCAGTCCCGATGCGCACCAGCGTCGCGCCCTCCTCGATAGCAACCTCAAAGTCGTGCGTCATCCCCATGGAGAGGTCGGGAAGCGGGAATCCCTCGGTGACAAGTTTGTCCCGTAACGCGCGGAGCCGGCGGAAGAACGGCCGAACGGCCTCCGGGCCGAGGAACGGTGGGATGGCCATCAGGCCCTCGACCGTGATGTGCCGCAGCGTGCGTACCGCCTCGAGGAGTGGTCGAACCTCCTCCTCGGAGACGCCGTTCTTTTGCGCTTCGCCGCCCACGTTCACTTGCACCAAGCACCGCAGCCGGCGTCCGGCCTCACCCACGTGCCGGTCGAGCTCCTGGGCGAGCCGGATCGAATCCAGGGAGTGCATGCGATCGAACAGGCCAGCGGCCACCTTGGCTTTGTTCGTCTGCAGATGTCCGATGAGGTGCCACTCGGCCGCACCGGGAAGCTCCGCGATCTTGTCCCGCGCCTCCTGGATGCGGTTCTCGCCAAGGATCGTCACGCCGGCCGCGAGCGCCTCCCGGATTGCCGCCACCGGCATGGTCTTGCTCACAGCCACGAGGGTCACCGCAGACGGAGGCCGGCCGCACCGCGTCGCCGCGGTCTCGATGCGCCGGCGCACCGCTGCGAGTCGCTCCGCAATTCCCTCGACCATCCGAAACCTCATCCCACCACAGGGGATGCCGACAGCCGGACCCGAACACGCATCCCGTCGCTATCCCTTCCCGCCGTGCGCCGGTCTGGGGGCCATGAAAACCAGCAAGGTCGCCGTCCGGTCAGACCGATTCGCCACGCCGTGTGGCACGCCCGCCGGGGCCAGCACCGCCTCACCGGGCTCGAGGTCGGCCGTCTCGTCGGCGACCTGCACCGTTGCCCGCCCGCTGAGCGCGTAATAGACCTTGGCCGAGTCCGCATGGCTGTGGGTACGCTGGGTTTGACCGGGGGTGAGACAATAGAGGTCGCACAGGAACTGGGCGCTCTCGAAGAGCGCGATTTTTTGCATCTTGTCGTCGGCAAAACACGCCTGATTCGCCACCGTCACGCGCTGCATACCGTCAGGCCCCCATCGCGGAACGGCGGGCGTGGGCCGTCGTTCACGGCTTGCCGCCGCCCTCACGCTGCTGACGCAAAAACTGTTCCATCTCGCGGATCAGCTCGGCCGCGCTGGGAAGCTCTTCGCTGGTCGACGCCGCGGACTCCGTGTCCGATGTCTGCCGGTTCTCCAACTCCTGAACGTACTTTTCTACCTCGGGCTTCTGGCTCATGATCCGTGCCATCTGTCGGTCGAACTCCGCTGCCGCCTCGGTGAGTTCGCTCAGGTCCGCCTGCCAGTCCAGGAGGTCCAGGACGCGACGCACCAGGGCCAGGACAGCGTGGGGATTGCTCACCTCCGACACATAGTGTGGGACGTTGGCCCACAGGCTCACGGCGTGAATCTCCGCGCGGCGGCAGGCGTCGTTCAGGACGCCGATGATCCCCGTCGGCCCCTCGTATCGGGTCGGCGTGGTCTGAAAGCGCCGGACCAGCTCGGGGTCGCTGGCCACGCCGGAGATCCGTACGGGACGCGTGTGCGGGACATCGGCCAGGAGTGCCCCCAGTGTGATCACCAGGGAGACCTGCGCCCGGCGCGCAAGGTCCAGGATGTGTCCGCAGAACGTCTGCCATTTCAAGTGAGGCTCGATCCCGATGCCGACGATGACGTCCCTGGTCAGCGCCGGTTCGTCGCTCCGCACGAAGTCGGTCGTCGGCCAGTGCACTTCACGAATTCCCGGCGCGTCTTTGCGAAAGCGGACCTCGGGCCGCGTGAGCCCGAAGTGATAGAACTCTTCCGGCTGGATCGCGGCCAACCGCTTCATGGGCCAGATCCGACAGAGAACACGGGCGGCCGAGGTCGCGCTCTCGGCGGCGTCGTTCCAGCCGGAAAACGCCACGATCAGGACCGGCCGACGCAGGTCTCCTGGAAGTGTTTCCATGAGCAGGAGGGAGGGAGAATCAGCCATGGGTCTTGTCCCTTCCGTTGCACCGCGCCAATCAGCGGCGAGCCGTGAAAGGCGGCATTCGCCATCAGGCGCCGGGGTCCCCCACCGCCCGGCAGATGAGCTTCGGGGCGGGGACCGACGTGGCGGCGCAGGCAGGCAACCCATTCAATCGAGGTCAATGTCCCTTATCGGCTTGGTCAGTGGGACGTCCTTCGTCCGCTTGAGCGCGTCCTGAAACTTCTTGTCCAGCACATCTTTCTTGGTCTTCTGCAGCTTCAAAGACTCCTCGAATCGGGCTTGGCGCTGGGCGGCCTCGGTCTTGAGGCCCTTCACCGCTTCGGTGAAATCCTTGATGGTCCGCTCTTCCGGTGGCAGTTCATGGGACAGGACGATCCCCATCTCGGCGTCCACCCGAAGCCGGGCTTGACAGCAGGGACACAGGATCTCAAATGGCTCTCGCGGGTTCTGAGACATTGCAGCCTCCTTGGCGTCTAGCCTCTTTTACCAGGAGGGGCGCACGAGATCAAGTCAGAACGCCACCGGGGAGACCGATGGGACGGAAGGCAACGCTGCGAGGATGAACGGGGGAAACGCGGGGCAAGCCGGGCACTTACTTCCCGGCGAACCGATACTCGAAATCCTTCAGCAGCCCGTCACTGTCGAACCGAACGGTGAGCATCTCGATGCGCTCGGCAGTGCGCCGAATCCAGCCCGAGGTGCGTTCGCGATAATAGATGAAGGTCTCGATGCCTGGCGAGAGTACGACCTCTTGCGGTACGCCGAATCGGTCCCGGACCTCGGCCCGGGTTGTCTTTCCCTGGACCAGCGCTTTCAGCGTGCCCTCGTCGGCGAGCTGCGCTCCAGCCTCGCGGAGGGATGGCGGTGGGGCCGGCGCCGGCACCGGGGCGCTGAGCGGGGGGCTTGACGGCTCCTTGGATTCTGAGGAAGTCCCGCACCCGGCGGCGAGCAGGAGCACACCGAGGGCCAGAGCGGCTAACACGGTTCGAGTCCCTCGCACGTCCTTCATCCGAGCATGGCCTCCCGCCACTCCCTTTGAGGTCGACGACCATCCGCACCGTCCAGCGGATACAGAGCGAGCCTCGTGGAATCTAAGCCAAGCGCCTGGTTCTCGTCAACCGATTTCGCACCGACCCGCGCCTGGTGGGAGCCAGCACCGGTTGACGGGTCGGGCCGCACCACGGATCGTCTCAGCCATGGGGCGAAGCGCGCATGCGTTTGCGATATGCAGCCGGGCTCTCGTGCGTTTCCAGCATCCACACGCCCACCCGCGCCCGCTGCGCCTGGACCTCGGCGTCCAAAAGCTCACGACAGTATGCGCGACAGCGAGCCTGGCGATAGATTTCGGCGAACCCGCCTCGGACCATCTCGACGTTCACATTGGTGTCCGCCACCCACACCACAGCGAGGATACGCCGGTAGACGTCCGGTCCGAACATCTCCACCCGCACGGGGCGGTTGATGACCAGCTGGGCGAGTTGCTGGCGGGCCTCCAGGCCGTATGGCTGCCCCAGCCAAGCGCCGTGCGCTATTTCAGGAGCATCGATCCCGAGTAACCGGAGACGGAGCCTTGTCCCGTTCTCGGACGTGACCACGAGCGTGTCTCCATCCGTCACCCGCTCCACCGTGACGCGAACTCCGTGGGGCGGTGCAGCAAACGAAAATGCCGCACACAGCAGGACCACCTGAAACATCACGACCGAGCGGATCACGATGCGCATCGCGAACTCCTCCTCAACTATCTCTCCTATCTCTTGGCGGGACGCCCCGACAGGTATGTTTGGACGCACAGATGGCTCTCCCGCTCGGGCGCAGTCGCACCACCACACACCCGCAACGGTCCTGTCCGTCCCCAGCTAGAGGGCTGCGACCATGAAAGAAGATGGCAGGGATCGAGGGTATACCAATCTACGCGGAACGACCCCGGAGGGGCTCTCCCTGAACGCGATGTGGTTTCCTTCGATTTCGAGTCGTCTCTGTGCCGTCCTCGGTGTCTCCTCGGTGATCATACGCGCTCATACGCCAACTCGACAGTCCCCAACGCCCCGCCGAGGACACGGCGCGGCGCGCAATCCCGTTCCGGCTGCACTCGGCTCCCGTGGCCGGCCCAATAGCCGCTATCCGGGGGCCGCTGTCGAGCCGCTGCGACGCAATTAGGTCACGTCTTGACGTCGGATCATGGAGTACGTAGTG
>Ga0335084_10008358_pt1 | contig 10313 bp, 11 predicted proteins | sample Lox_Sample_44_FD_206721 | JGI IMG/M metagenome (GOLD analysis project Ga0335084, IMG submission 206721) | Soil microbial communities from Loxahatchee National Wildlife Refuge, Florida, United States - Lox_Sample_4.4 | ecosystem: Environmental > Terrestrial > Soil > Wetlands | place: USA... | reverse complement strand
CGTCGCGCCGGTCGAGACGGTGGTGGCGAAGGACGGCGTCGCCATCTACGTGAACGACTCCAACCCGGTGAAGCAGCTCAGCCCCGAGCAGATCAAGAAGATCTACACGGGCGAGATCACCAACTGGAAGGACGTGGGCGGGAACGACGCCCCCGTCGTCCTCTACTCGCGCGAGAACTCCTCGGGGACCTACGTCTTCGTGAAGGAGCACGTGCTCAAGAACGAGGACTACGCCGCCAGCGCCCAGACGCTCCCCGGCACCGCCGCGGTGGTGAACGCGGTGGCCAAGGAGAAGAACGGGATCGGCTACGGCGGCGCCGCCTACGCCAAGGGGGTGAAGGACGTGCTCGTGACCGGCGCGGACGGCCAGGGCTACAAGCCGACCGAGGAGAACGTCGCCTCGGGCAAGTACGCCCTCTCCCGCCCGCTCTTCATGTACACCCGCGGCCAGCCGGCCGGCGAGGCGAAGGAGTTCATCGACTGGTGCCTCTCCGCCGAGGGCCAGAAGCTGGTGACGGCGGTGGGCTACTTCCCCATCAGGAAGTGACGGCCGTCACCCGACCGTCACCGTCCCGCCACGGACGCGTTACCGGGTCATGAGCAGATTCGCGCCCGTGCCGGCCATCGCGCAGCTCGACGAGGGAGGGGTCGCCCGGCCCCTCTCCTCCATCCGCCGCCGCCAGCTGCGCGAGGCGCTGATCGAGGGGGCGATCACCCTGGTCGCCCTCACCGGCATCGCCGCGGTGGTGCTGATCTTCGTGTTCGTCGGGCGGGAGGCCCTGCCCCTCTTCACCAGCGCCGAGGTGCACAAGGAGGTCGACCTCGGGCGGATGTTCCTGCCCCAGGTCTGGAAGGTCGGCCGGGCCGCGTCCTTCGTCTGGCAGCCGGTGGGGACGGTCCCGAAGTACTCGATGATCCCCCTCTTCGTCGGGACCCTGAAGGTCACGCTGGTCGCCATGCTGGTGGCGGTCCCGGTGGGGGTGGCGGCGGCGATCTTCGCCTCCGAGTTCGCCTCCCGGCGCCTCCGCGAGGTCCTCAAGCCCACCATCGAGCTCCTCGCCGGCATCCCCTCCGTGGTCCTCGGCTTCTTCGCCCTGATGGTCATGGCCACCTGGCTGCAGACCGCCTTCGGGTTCTCCTTCCGCCTGAACGCGGTGGTGGCCGGGCTCGGGCTGGCGCTCACCGTGGTCCCGGTCATCTTCACGGTCAGCGAGGACGCGCTCGGGGCGGTGCCGCGGTCCTACCGCGAGGCCTCCCTCGCCCTGGGCGCCACCCGGTGGGAGACGGCCTTCCGCGTGGTCCTGCCCGCCGCCGCGCCCGGCGTGCTGGCCGCCATCGTCCTCGGGTTCGGCCGGTCGATCGGCGAGACCATGATCGTCCTCATGGCCTCGGGGAACGCCTCGATCACCTCCTGGAGCCTGGGGGAGTCGGTCCGGACGCTCCCCGCCACCATCGCCGCGGAGATGGGCGAGGTGGTCTTCGGCGGCGCCCACTACGCGGTCCTGTTCTTCATCGGGGTGGAGCTCTTCCTCTTCACCTTCACGGTGAACTCCCTGGCCGCCTGGATCGTCCGGCGGCTGGTGCGGCGGATGGCCGGGGCGGGCGGGTGAGCGTCGTCTCGCGCAAGGTCGCCGGGACCACCTTCACCCTCCTCACCGGGGTGGCGGCGGCGCTCGTCGTGGCGATGCTCGGCCTGATCCTCCTCGACGTGGTCCGGGGCGGGGCGAGCCGGATCAGCTGGGCCTTCCTCACCCAGAACCCCGAGGAGGGGATGACGGCGGGGGGGATCTTCCCCGCCATCTACGGCACCGCGATCCTCACCCTGATCATGACGGTGGCGGTGATGCCGGTCGGGGTGGCGACCGCGGTCTACCTCCACGAGTACGCCCCGCCCGCCTCGCGGCTCGCCGCCCTGGTGCGAGTGGCGGTGACCAACCTGGCCGGGGTCCCGTCGATCGTCTTCGGCCTGTTCGGGCTCGGCTTCTTCATCCAGTTCGTGGGGCGCGGGCTCGACCGCACCCTCTCCGATCCCGGGCAGCTCCGCTACGGCCAGCCGGCGCTGCTCTGGGCCGCGCTCACCCTCGCCGTGCTCACGCTCCCGGTGGTGATCGTCTCCACCGAGGAGGCGCTCCGGGCCGTGCCCCGGGATCACCGCGACGCCAGCCTGGCCCTCGGCGCCACCAAGTCCCAGACGCTCGCCCGGGTGGTGCTCCCCGGAGCGCTGCCCGGCATCCTCACCGGCGCCATCCTGGCGGTGGCGCGCGGCGCGGGCGAGGTCGCTCCCATCCTCTTCACCGGGGTGGCCTACTTCCTCCCCGATCTCCCCCGCTCCGCCTTCTCCCAGTTCATGCACCTCGGCTACCACGTCTACGTCCTCGCCACCCAGTCGCCCGACGTCGAGGCGACCCGGCCGCTGCTCTACGCGACGGTCCTCGTGCTCCTCGTCCTCACCTTCGCCCTGAACGCGGTGGCCATCGCCATCCGCACCCACACCCGGCGCCGCGCCGAGGGCGGCCACTGAGATGAACACCGAGATCGACAGCGCCGCGCCCAAGATGGAGACGCGGGACCTCACCATCCGCTACGGCGAGAAGGCGGCCGTCCGGAAGGTCTCCCTCCAGCTCCCCGCGTGCCAGGTGACCGCCCTGATCGGACCCTCGGGCTGCGGGAAGTCGACCTTCCTCCGCGCCCTCAACCGGATGAACGAGCTCATCCCGGGCGCCGGCTTCGACGGCGAGATCCTCCTCGACGGGCGGAACATCCTCGGGAACCACCTGGACGCCGTCGAGCTGCGACGGCGGGTGGGGATGGTCTTCCAGAAGTCCAACCCGTTCCCGAAGTCGATCTTCGAGAACGTCGCCTACGGGCTCCGGGTGGGGGGCACCAGGGACAAGGGCCTGATCGCCGAGCGGGTGGAGCGCTCCCTCCGCGGCGCCGCCCTCTGGGACGAGGTCAAGGACCGGCTCGAGGAGAGCGCCCTCGGGCTCTCCGGTGGCCAGCAGCAGCGGCTCTGCATCGCCCGGGCGCTGGCGGTGGAGCCGGAGGTGCTGCTCATGGACGAGCCGGCGAGCGCCCTCGATCCCATCGCCACGGCCAAGATCGAGGACCTCGTCCACGAGCTCAAGACGCGCTACACCATCGCCATCGTGACCCACAACATGCAGCAGGCGGCCCGGGTCTCCGACCAGACCGCCTTCTTCTACATGGGCGACCTTGTCGAGGCGGGGCCGACGGAGCAGATCTTCACCAACCCCCGCGAGCAGCGGACCGAGGACTACGTCACGGGCAAGTTCGGCTAGGCCGGACGGCCGGGGGCGATACCGATGGCGATCCACACCGACAAGGCGTACGAGGCCGAGCTCAGGGCGCTGCGCGACAGCCTGCTGGAGATGGGCGGGCTGGTGGAGCGGGCGATGGCGTCGAGCGTCCGCTCCCTCACCGAGCGGGACTCCGCCCTGGCCGAGCAGGTGAAGACCAAGGACCGGGAGATCAACCGGATGGAGGTGGGGGTGGACGGCGCCTGCCGCCGGATCCTGGCCCTGCGCCAGCCGGCCGCCTCCGACCTGCGCTTCATCACCACCGCGCTCAAGATCGTCACCGACCTCGAGCGGATGGGCGACCTGGCGGTGAACATCGCCGAGCGCGCCCTCGACCTCAACCAGGCCCCGGCGCTCGGGCCCATGCACGACCTCTCCAAGCTCGCCGACCTCTCCGAGGCCCAGCTCCAGAAGGCGCTCGACGCCTTCGTCAGCCGGGACGTGGGCAAGGCCGAGGAGGTGCTGCGGGGCGACGATCTCCTCGACGCCCTCTACCTCAAGATCTTCAACGACCTGCTGGCGATCATGATGGAGGACCCGCGCACCATCCGGCGGGCCACCTCGGTGATGTTCGCCGCCAAGCACCTGGAGCGCTTCGGCGACCACGCCACCAACCTGGCCGAGATGGTGGTCTACATGGTGCGGGGCGAGGACATCCGGCACCCGAAGAGCCGGGCGCCGTAGGGCGTGGGGCAGGGGGCGGCAGGGGCTCCGGGCGGCGGAGCCCGCCGGCGCCTCAGGCGACGAGGAGCCGGGCCAGCGCCCCGGCGAACGCGCCCAGCAGGGCCCCCGCCCCGACGTCGAGCGGGTAGTGGGCCCCGAGGTAGACGCGCGAGAGCGCGATCCCGAGCGCGAGGAGGAGCGACACCGGGCCGGCCGCGTACGGCTCGCCGGCGAAGGCGACCGCCACGGCGAAGGCGGCGGCGGTGTGGCCGGAGGGGAAGGAGAACCGGTCGGGGTTCTGCGCCAGCGCCTCGAAGCCGGCGATGCGGACGTCGGGCCGGGTCCGGGAGAGGGTCCGCTTCAGGGCCTGCGAGAGCGCGGTGGCGCCGAGGGCCGCCGCGGCGAGGCGCAGCCCGAGGTGGACGCCGGGGACGCTGCAGGTGGCGAGGAGGGCGAGGCCGACGACCGTCCAGCTCCGGGCGTCGCCGGCCCGGGTGAGGGCGCGGGCGACGGCCGTGCGCCAGGGCGCCCGGAAGCGCTGGAAGGCGAGGAGGAGCGCCTCGTCCGCCGAGAGGAGCCGCCGGAACGGGCCCGTGCGGTCGGCGACGCCGCCGGACCCCTCGAGCGCGAGGGCGGGGTCGCCGAGCTCGACCTCGAAGCCTGGGATCCGCGCCTCGCTCATCGGCCGCCAGCATGGCGGGCGGAGGTGTCGCCCCCGGAGCCCGCCGGCAACGTCCCGGTGAACTCGGGGGCGCCGTCCCCCGGAGGCGGCGGGTCAGGGACCGAACCGGAGCAGCCGGCAGGCGATCCCGCCGTTCCGCACCGGCCTCGCGGCCGTGGGGGGGCGGGGGAGGAGCCGCTCCAGGCCGCGATCCGGCGCGAGCACCGCCACCTGCCAGCCGGAGAGCCGGGAGAGCAGCGCCCCCAGGGCGCGCCAGGCCTCGGCCGTGCCCTCGTCGAGCCGGACGCCGTAGGGCGGGTTGGTGACGCAGAGGCCGGCCGGCGCGGGCGGGGCCAGCCGGGCGACGTCCTCCCGGGCGAAGCGGATCGCCTCGGCCATGCCGGCGGCGGCGGCGTTCTTCCCGGCCAGGCGGAGCGCCCCGGCGTTGCGGTCGGAGGCGTGGATGGGCACCGGGACCGGCCGGGCGCGGGCCGCCAGCCCGTCGCGGAGCCGCCCGGTCCGCGCCGGATCGTGGCCGGGGAGCCGCTCGAAGGCGAAGCTCCGGCCGAGCCCGGGCGCGCGCCGGCCGGCGATCAGCGCCGCCTCGATGGCGATCGTCCCCGACCCGCACATCGGGTCGAGGAAGGGGGCCTCGCCCGCCCAACCGCAGGCGAGGAGGAGCCCGGCCGCGAGCGTCTCCCGGAGCGGCGCCGCCCCGACCCGCGCCCGCCACCCCCGCCGGTGGAGGGGGGCGCCGCCGGCGTCGACCGACAGGGTCGCCCGCCCGGCGCGCGCCCGGGCGAGCAGCTCGAGCCCACCGGCGGCGCGGGCGGCCGCCCGGCGCGCCGCGGGGAGCTCGCGGGCGGCCCCCTCCCAGAGCCGGAGCAGCACCTGGTCGGCCACCCGCGAGCCGAGGCAGGCGAGCGCGACCGCGTCGGGCCCTTCGGCCTCGGCCCCGCCCGGCGCCGGCCGCGCCCCGAGGCCGAGCGCCCGGAGCTCCGCCGCCAGCACCGGCTCCAGGCCGGGGGCGCAGGCGCAGAAGATCGACTGGGCGGGCGCCCTCACCGGTGGAGCCGGAGGGCCACCTTCACCAGGGAGTCGGCGCGGCACGGGACCTGGGCCCGCGCCCGCCCCGCCCCGACCTTCTCCGCCCGGACCTCGATGGGCGCGCCGGGGTCGCACTCGAGCCCGACCATCACCGGCGCCTCTCCCCGGGTCACCCCGGCGATGGTGACCACCGCGCCGGGCGGGACGGTGTCGACGGAGACGGCGAAGCCGGAGAACGGGGCCACCTGGACGCCGGTCACCGGGTCGAGGGTGGCGGTGAGGGGCGCGAGCACCTGCTCGCGGGGGAGCGCCTCCGGCTCGTCGGCCTCGGCGGTCCGGTGCGGCCGGCGGGCGGCCAGGAAGGCCACCAGGATCGCGGCCGCCCCCAGGCCGAGCCCGAAGAGCGCGAAGCGCACCGTGGCGCGGCCCTGGCCGGGCGCCCGCCGGGCGAGGATGGCGGCCAGCTCCGGAGAGCGCGCCGCGGCCTCGGCGAGGCGGGCGGCGGCGTCCTTCGCGGGGGCGGGCGGCTCCTGGCCGCCCGCGGGGGTGCCGGGCTGGAACATGGCCGGCATCTTACCCTGGCGCTCGCCGCCGGAGGATCGGCCGCCGCGCGGCGGTCCCGTTTGACGATCCGGCCTTTCACGGGCAGCATGGCCGGACGCAAGGGAAAGGGCCGCGCGCCCGGCGGCGGCGCACGGAGGTTCGCGGCGCGAGCCCTCGCCCGTGGCTCGGGAGGACGCGTGACGTCGGACGGAGTGCAGCGCGCCAGCATCCGCTACGATGGCGCGACCACCATCGGCCTGAACCTCCTCCCGGACCTGGTCCCCCTCTACCGGCAGCTCGGGTACGGCCTCTCGTACGTGGGCGAGCGCGGGACGAACCCGGGGCTCGAGGCGGTGCGGGCGGGCGAGGTGGACGTGGCCGGCGTCATGCGCGAGATCACCGCCGCCGAGCGGGCCGAGCCGCTGCGCTGGGCCCTCATCGGCCACGACGCCCTGGGCGTGTTCGTGCACCCCTCGAACCCGGTCCTCTCCCTCGACCGGGCGCAGCTCAAGGGGATCTTCACCGGCGCGGTCCGGAGCTGGGACGCGGTGGGCGGCCCCGCCCGGCCCATCCTGCCCCTCAGCGAGAAGCGGGCCGGCGGCCGCGGGACGGTGGTCGAGTTCCGCCGGCTGGTCCTCGAGGGCGCCGACTACGGGCCGGTGCGGGAGCTCGAGGACGCGCCCGACTGCGTGAAGGAGGTGGCGGCCGAGCCCGGCGGGATCACGGTCGCCTCGACGTCCATGGCGATCCCGGGTGTCCGGACGCTGGCGGTGGAGGGGGTGGCGCCGACCCCCGAGCAGGTCCGCGCGCGGGCCTACGCCCTCGGGCGTCCCATGTACCTGGTCGCGCGCGCCGCCGCCTCGACGGCGGCGGCCGCGCTCCTCGACCTGGCGCTCTCCGACGCCGGGCAGGCGATCGTGGCGAGGAAGTTCACGCCGGCCCGCTAGGCCGGCCCCGGCGACGAGGCTCCCATGAGGACGCGAAGCGGACGGCACTTCCTCCAGATCCCGGGCCCGAGCAACGTCCCGGACCGGATCCTGCGGGCCATCTCCCAGGCCACCATCGACCACCGCGGCCCGGAGTTCGGCGTGCTCGGGCGGGAGATCCTCCAGGGGCTGCGCCAGCTCTTCCTCACCGCCGGGCCGGTGATGATCTTCCCCTCCTCCGGGACCGGGGCCTGGGAGGCGGCCCTGGTGAACACGCTCTCCCCCGGGGACAAGGTGCTGATGTTCGACATCGGCCACTTCGCCGGCCTGTGGAAGGACGTGGCCACCCGCTTCGGCCTGGCGGTCGAGGTGGTCCCGGGCGACTGGCGGAGCGGGGTCGACCCGGCCGCCGTCGAGGCGAGGCTGCGCGAGGACCGCGGGCACGCCATCAAGGCGGTGGCGGTGGTCCACAACGAGACCTCCACCGGCGTCACCACCCGGATCCCGGCCGTCCGCCGGGCCATCGACCAGGCCGGCCACCCGGCCCTCTTCCTCGTCGACGTGGTCTCCTCCCTCTGCTGCGCCGAGTACCGGCACGACGACTGGGGGGTGGACGTGGCGGTCTGCGGCGCGCAGAAGGGGCTCATGCTCCCGCCCGGGCTGGGCTTCAACGCGGTGAGCGCCAAGGCGCTGGCGGCCGCCAAGAGCGCCCGGCTCCCGCGCTCGTACTGGGACTGGCAGCCCATGCTCCGCGACAACGCCACCGGCTACTTCCCCTACACGCCCGCCACCGGCCTCCTCTTCGGCCTCCGCGAGGCGATCGCCATGATCCTCGAGCAGGGGCTGGAGAGCGTGCTCGCCCGCCACGCCCGCCTCGCCGAGGCGACCCGCAAGGCGGTGGAGGGGTGGGGGCTGGAGCTGGTCTGCCGGGTCCCCGAGGAGCGATCGAGCTCGGTGACCGCCGTCCGCATGCCCGAGGGGCACGACGCCGACGCGCTGCGCACCCTGGTCCTGGAGCGGTTCGACATGTCGCTCGGGACCGGGCTCGGCCGGCTCAAGGGCAAGGTGTTCCGGATCGGCCACCTGGGCGACTTCAACGACCTGTCCCTGCTCGGCACCCTCTCCGGCGTGGAGATGGGGCTCCGGCTCGTCGGGGTCCCCCACCGCCCGGGCGGCCTCGCCGCCGCCCTCGACCACCTGGCCTCGACCTCGTCCGGCGCCTCCCCCCGCACCGCCTGAAGCGCCCCCCGCATCCCCGAGGAGCCACGGCATGAGCATCCCGCTGATCTCCCTGATCGTCCTGCTGATCGCGATCCTCATCAGCTGCTTCACCCCGCTCAACATCGGCACCCTCTCCATCGGGCTGGCGATGGTGATCGCGCTCCTCGGCGACGTGAAGGTGGCCGAGATCGTCAAGGGGTACCCGGCCAACCTGCTCCTCCTCCTGGCGGGGACCACCTACCTCTTCTCCATCGCCCAGACCAACGGGACCCTGGAGCGGCTGGCCCGCTACGCGGTGGCCTCGGTGCGCGGGCGCCCCGCCCTCCTGCCGCTGGTGCTCTTCGTGGTGGCGTTCGCGCTCTCCGCGCTCGGCCCCGGGCAGATCACGATCTCCGCCCTGCTCGCCCCGCCGGCGATGCTCATCGCCGACGAGGTGGGGATCAGCCCGCTCCTCATGGCGCTGGTGGTGGGCAACGGGGCGCAGGCCGGGGCGATGTCCCCCCTCGCCCCCCCGGGGATCATCTCCGCCAACATCGTGGCCAAGTACGGGCTCACCGGCGTGGGGGGCGTGCTCTGGCTCAACATGGCCATCGTCCACGTGGCGGTGACCATCCTCGCCTACGTGCTCTTCGGCGGGCTGAAGCTCTGGAGAGAGCCGCCCGCGGCCGCGGCGGCGTTCCGGGGGCAGGAGCTGAAGCCCTTCGACCGCGCCCAGCTCGCCACCCTGGCCGGGATCGCCGCCCTGGCGATCGGCGCGGTCTTCTTCAAGCTCGACATCGGCCTGACCGCCTTCCTCATCGGCGCCCTGCTCTCGCTCTTCAAGCTGGTGGACGAGGGGAAGGCGATCAAGGCGATGCCCTGGGGCACCATCCTCATGGTCACCGGGGTGACGGTGCTCGTGAACCTCATGAGCAAGGTCGGCGGCATGGACCTGTTCGCGAGCCTCATCGCCAAGATGTCCACCAAGGGAACCGTGACCCTGGTGGCGGGCTTCTGGGCGGGGCTGGTCTCGGCCTACGCCAGCACCACCGGCGTCATCCTGCCGGCCTTCCTCCCCATGGCGCCGCCGCTCCTCAAGCAGCTGGGGGGAACGGACCTCATGGCGCTGGTCTCCTCCATCATCGTGTGCGGGTTCGTGGTGGACCTCTCCCCCCTCTCCACCACGGGGGCGGTCTTCATCGCCAACGCCGGCCCCAAGACCGACAAGAACCGGCTCTTCCGCAACATGCTGATCTGGGGGCTCTCCATGTCGGTCGTCGGCGCCGTGGCGAGCTGGCTCGCCTTCACGGTCCTCGGCCTGCCTTGAGCGTCGGGGCTACCCGACCACGAACACCGTGCAGGATCGCGCCCCGTGGGCGCCGATGACGAGCGCCTGCTCGATGTCGGCGGTCTTGGAGGGGCCGGAGATGAAGAGCCCGAATCCCGGGCGGTCGATCGCCAGGCGGGCGTACGCCTCCTGCATGTTGCTCACGATCTGGCCGGCAGGGACCACCAGGGCGAGGTGCTGGCACACGACGAACACGGCGCGGTGCGGGCCGAGCGCCCTGCCGGGGATCCAGACCGCCCCGTTCTCGGCGACCCCGAGCTCGCCGGGGACGATGGAGAAGTCGAGACCGCCGAGCTCGTGCGGGTCCTTCACGGCGGAGAGGTCCACGGTGGCGATGCCGGCGCCGGGGACGAGCGAGGCGACCTGCTTCGCCTGCGCGTAGGCCTCGATCCTGCCGAGCTCGAGGTTCAGCGCCGCGAGGTCGGGGACGCGGACGAACTTGCCCCCGACCGCCGCCACCATCTCCGCGAACTGCCTCTCCGGGTCCGGGTAGACGATGCCCGGGGCCGCTTCGGGCAGCGGGACGCGGGGGGGAGCGGCCCGGCGCAGGGCGGAGAGGATGGAGTCGCGGGCGTTCACGGCGGCTCCTTGCGGACGAGTTCCCGGAA